>JAABUR0100000148.1_pt1 | contig 161754 bp, 149 predicted proteins | sample 5560091 | NCBI WGS metagenome assembly JAABUR01 (sample SAMN10711879, study PRJNA513375) | rock metagenome | isolation source: Antarctica rocks | place: Antarctica: Victoria Land, University Valley sud | reverse complement strand
CGCCGCCACCACCGAACACATCATCGGCTGGTCGAACTGGCGTCGAAAACACCAAGCCACAGCCCGCGAATGCCACTATCGCCGCAGATCAAAGCACTACGGACTCGATCTACGGCTGTAGTACTAGCCAACGTTGCTTCCACGGGTTGACACTGCCCCGGACACGAGTTGCGTACAGATTTTCCCGCCGCACGGCCCCTTTGCGACTCAGCTTGCACCAGCTGTTAAGCGGATTCGAGAGCGCATGGATCCTTGCCGGAAGCGAGGAGTCCGCCGAGTTGGGTCACGCCCACGGGATCGGGTCGGTTCCGATGGCGATCAGGCTGCCCTGCAACATCCGGCCTCCAGTGGCCACTACCCCACAGTGCAGAGTGGACCCTTTTGGGATCGTCGCCCCCTTGAACGTATTGCCGTTCGTGTCGATGACCTGCACGTCGACGATCAGCCGGCCATCGCGGACGAGGTCAGGGTTCTTCGTCACCTGCTGGACCAACTTCGTGCAGCTCGACGTCAAGGTTGCCCGCGCCACGTCGTGGGACAGGCCACCGCTCCCGAAGATTTCTCCGTGGTGCGGCTTCGGGCAGCTGAACGAGGTCGCCTGGTTCCAGTCGGCCTCGGTCGGGCAGTGACCCAGGTAGTCACGACCGACCCCGGTCGATTCGGCGTCGCGCAAGCTGCCCTCGTACCGAATGAGCGACCCTCCGTCGACGTCTGATTGGTTCACCAAGTACGTGGCGCAGGCCAACCACTGCTGACCAGCGGCTCGTTGTCGGATGGTCGGCGTCAACGCCACCAGGGGCGAGAAAGTGGCGAACCACCAATAGCCGAACAGGAACGCCGGTTTACCGGCAGAATCATCCAGCCCGAGGAAGCGTGCGGTCGCCTCGTTGCACGCGACCATGTTGCTGTCGTCGATGGAAACGCCTCCACTCCGGTTGACGACGACCTTCGCTTTCGTCGGCCTTGCGATCACCGACACCACCTCGCCGTAGTGCGCCTGAGCGCAATCACCCAGGGCCAATTCCGGATACCGATACTTGGACGGGTCGGCACCCACCATGTCCCAGGCAGGATCGAACTTCTGCCCCACACACTCACCCGCCGACGGTGGCCCGGGTGCCGGAACAGCCAGGGCTACCCCCGGAATGGTTCGGCCCATGGCGTTCGGAACGATCACCGCTGCCAGCAGCCCCAACACGACTACCAGCAACCCGACCGCCCGCCTGTCCGTCACCGGACCCACCAGCAAGCGCCCCCGGTGGGCTCACGCCGAAACCTGCACTCGCTCATCGTGTCAGTTTCCTCCAGCGGGTCCGGGTCGCCGCCCGGGTCAAGAGCTGTCAGCGTTGAACCTTGCCGAGCGCGCCAGGAGCTAGTGGTCCGTGCGGGGGGCAGATCGCTCCCACGCCGGCGGGGCAGATCGGGTCGACAGCGCATCCATCCGGCTGAGCGAGGCCACCGCGGGCGCGATTGTCAGTACCCGTTGGTCACCCTCCGCGTGATCGACGCGGCCGGGTTGGGTGGTTGGTGGGCGACGTCGCTCGAGCGCCGGCCCGGCATGCGTCGTTAGTCGATGCGGGCTCGATGGTCGCGCGCGATACCGTGCAGCGGGCACGGCTGCCGGGGTTCGCGCGGACACAGGACCCATAGGTCGGTGGCGGTTGCCTGATAGAGGCGATATGCGGAGGATCCGGTGACGTCGTCGCGTGTCAAGGGGGACACTCCTGGCCGGTTGGGTCCGGGGTACACGGCGAGCCCTGTGTCCATCTCGTCGCCGGACAGCTCGCGGGCGTAGCCAGTCGCGTACACGGCGCGGCCGTGGTACGGCGCGACGGTGGAGTCGAAGACGACGAGGCTGACTTGCGGGCGTTCGCTGAGGTTGCGTGAGTGCTGGGCGTCGGGAACAGAGATCCAGTAGAACTCCCGCACCCCGGCGGCGGCGAAGCAGACCGGGCTGGTCCAGGGCCGGCCGTCAGCGCTTGTCGTGCCCAGCGTCAGGTAGCGGTTCCCGTCGACCAGCGCCTGCGCGTGGTCGATCAGATCGGGCGTGGTCATGGTCGGAATTCTCCTTGTCGATCCGCCTCGTCTCCCGGTCGAGAGAAGTCAGGAGTGCATCGGAACGATCGGGTTGACCAGCCATTTTGTCGGGAGGTTGCTACCCGTTGTTGCTAGTGCCGACGTCCCTCAGCATCGTTAGTTAGGGCGTCCGGTCGGAGACGCTCAGGCTGACTTCTCGCCAGGCCTCGTCGCTGGCGGCGAGTTCCTGTGCCGCCTGCTGCGCCAACGGCACTGCATCGGTGCCGAGCAGAATTCGCGTGGGTGCATCGTCTCGGCCGGCGAGGTCGCGCACCACTTGGGCGACACGACGCGTGTTCGTGGCCTCGTGACCGGACGCGGCGCGCACCAGTTCGGCGAAGGCTCCGATCGTGGGCTGGTACGGCGCGCTGGGCAGCGGGATCGTCATCGACGAGCCAGCCCAGTCGGTGCGCATGCCGCCCGGCTCGAGCACGGTGACCTGCACGCCGAACGGAGCGATCTCCTGGGCGAGACCGATGGAGAACCCGGCGACGGCCCACTTCGCGGCCTGATAGGCGGTCAGGCCCGGCGCGGACCAGCGGACACTGAGCGAGGAGACCTGGAAGATGTGACCGCTGCCTTGCTCGCGCAGGATCGGCACGACCGCCTTCGTAACGTTGACGACGCCGTAGAAGTTGGTGTCGACCTGTGTCCGGAACGAGTCGATCGTCGTGTCCTCGAACGAGCCCAGGTCGCTGTAGCCGGCGCAGTTGATGTCGACATCGATGCGACCGAACCTCGCCACGGCCTGAGCGACCACGCGCGCAGCCGCGTCGTAGTCGGTAACGTCGAGCCGCAGGGGCAGTACCGCGTCGCCGAACTTATCGACAAGGTCCTGCAACCGCTCGGGGTTACGCGCCGTCGCGGCCACGCGATCACCCGCTTCGAGCGCGACCTCGACGAACGCGCGACCCAGACCGCGCGAACTCCCCGTCACGAACCACACCCTGGACATGGACACTCCTTCCTACTGAACAAATGGTCAACGCTGAGTCAGACGCTCGGCGCTCGGCGCGGTGAAGACTCCGGGAGATAGCTGAGCAGGAACACCCCGGAGCCGAACCGCTTCACATCGTGGAGCCCATCCGTACCGTCCCCTGTCGCCGAGTACATGGACGTTTCCCGCCGTAGACCGCAATCTTCATCGCGTTCCTTCCTCGCTGATCTCGCGGCAGACGCTGACGGCGCAGCTTCACGATGCTTTCGTCGGACCGTTCGTCATCGCCTTCCGCGGCGCCTGCATCGGGGCAGCGCCGGGTACAGCGCTGGCCCCAGACGAGCGGGTTCACGTCGACCTCGTACCCTTCGATCAGGGCCTTCTCGCCGGTTTGGCCTTGCCGGTACCCGGCCAGCCCCTCATAGGTCTTTCGACCAAGTACCAGTCCGCCCGATCTGGCCTGCCGCTCGAACGAGTAATCGCCGTGGTCTCCATCCGCCTGCACCCACGCGCCGACCGGGTCGATGACACCGTCGGGGGTGGCCTGCGCCGTCGCGATCAGCTTTCCATCTCGATTCTCCTTCAGTCCACGGAGCTCGCTCTTGCGCGAGGCGATGGCGCTGGTCGCCGCGGTCACGGCCGGTGCTGGGAGGCGCCCAGTCGATCGTCCCGTCGGGCGGCGGACATCGAGACCGCCATCAGCACGATCAGCCGACGGTCGCTGACGACGCCACCCGATAGCGCAGGTGCGTGACGCCGGGCGCGTCGAGCACGCGGGACAACGTGAGCTCGATGCGGTCTGCGCCGAACAGCCGCCGCCCGTCGCCGAGAACGACCGGAATCAAGTGGATCTCCAGCTCGTCGAGCAGGCCCTCCCGCAGCAGCGACCGCGCGAGGCCGGCGCCGTGCACCATCACGTCCGCATCGCCGGCGGCGGCCTTGGCCTCGCGCATCGCCGTCGAGACGTCGGGCACATAGTGGACCCAGCCGCTCTGCATGTCCGGCGGGGTGCCGCGCGTGGGTACGAAGATCGGCACACCGTGATGGTCGCCGCCCCACTGACCGGCATAGTCGAACGTCTTGCGGCCGACGACGACCGCACCCGTCGCCATCAGCTCGGCGAACACCTGCCCGCTCAACCCCGGCGGGTCGAAGTGCGGATACTCGGAGACGGGCTCGCCGAGCCACTCGTGCAGCCGGTGGCCTCCGTTCCCGAGCCCGATGCCCGGGCCGTCCTCCGGGCCGGTGATGAACCCGTCGAGCGACATCGACATGTACAGGACGGACTTCGCCATGCGGTCTCCTTCCTTAGGGCCACAGCGCCCGTTCCAGCCGGTCGAAACGCGTGCGGCACACCGCGGCCGTGCTCGTCGCGCAGCTCGTGGGACGGGAAGCCTCACTGGACCATCGTCATCAGGGTCGCCCCGTCTCGGGCCGCGAACGTGAACTCGGTGCTGAAGGCGATCCTCGACCCATCGAGGCGGGTCTCGGTCGTGGCCAGCAGCAGGCGGCGGGGCGCTCGATCGCCTCGACCATGTGCAGGTGCCGGTAGAGCTCGCCCGGCGACGGGTCGAAGGCGATCTCCCAGGCGCCACCGAAGCGCAGCTCGCAGCGCGAGTCGACGACCCAGCTCGGCGCGTCGTTGCCGTAGAACTCGAGCCGCCCCGCCGGGCTCGTGAACAGGGTCGAACACGCGCGCGGGCGACGCCTGGATCAGGCGGTCGTAGCGGAGCCGCGGCTCACCCCGTGCGCTCCACGAAGCGCTCGAAGCGGTCCAACCGACCTTCCCAGGTGCGGCGATGGTCCTCGATCCACTCGCCCGCCTCGCCGAGCGTCGTAGCCGGCACTCGCGCGCGCGGCCCACCTTCTCGGTCTCGACGAGGCCGGCGAACTCCAGGATCCCGACATGTTTCTTGATCCCGTTGAGGGTCAGGCCCGACGGCCCCGCGAGCTGGCTCAGCGTCGCGGGGCCGCGGCCCAGGCGCTCGAGAATGCTCCGCCGCTTGGGGTCCGAGAGCGCGAAGAACGCCGCGTCGAGCGTTGGCGATAGTGCACCGATCGGTGCACTATACACCTGCTCGCCCGTTGGTTGACGGTGGCCGCCCGCCCGACGTCGTGACGGCCATATTTCCGGCCTCAACGAGCTGAAAGCCATGGCATCGAAATGGCAGCCTCCCGGTGCTGGCGATCGACCAGCTTCGGGCCCAACGCAAGGTGTCGATGTAACCTTGCCGCGCCTGTGCACCGCCCTGATCGCCTGACGAGACGCGCACAACCCGGTCGGTTCTACTAGCACGCCACCGAGCCGGGTCGTAGAGGGATCCTGAGCGGGCCAAATGCGGCGCATGACAGCCCGTTGATGATGGTCGACGAGCGGTTGAGCTGTCACAGCGGCGCGCGAAGTGTGTGCTCACTTCCGATGGCGCACGATGTTCAGCACGTTGCCGTCCGGTGCGCGAACAAAGAAGCGGCGCACTCCCCAAGGTTCGTCCTGCAGCGGGTGGACGATCTCGTACCCACGCCGTTGCGCTTCTTCGTAGGCCGCGTCTACGTCGTCGACCTTCACGGACACGACGGGGTTTGCCGGTGCGGCAGCATCGTGGGTAACGACCTGAAGGCTGACTCCCGTCTCCGGCGATGTGTATCGCGCGACCCAGCCCATGTTGAACTCCTCGATGCTCAGGCCGAGATACTCGGCGTAGAACTCCCGCGCCTTCTCGAGTTCTCCTACATGCAGGTCAGGGATGATCTCGATGACACGCATCTATCGGCCCTTCCGTCGGCTACTTACGACCAGGACCAGCATGCACCGGGCCGACGCAGTGCTGCACGCTTCTGCCGCGTCCAGCGCGAGTCCCGGGCCAGGGATCCTCCGATCCGCTATCGGGGCGCGGGGTCCGCTGGCCGTTCACATGTGAGACAGCTCGAGCGGCGTCCGTTGGCGCCCTTGTACATGGTCGACTGCCTGGCAGCTACGAGGAGTTGGTGGCAGCGAGGTAGGCCGCATTCAGGCGCTCGCGAACGCTCGGTGACCGCGGTAGGCGCTCCGAGCCAAGGTGCGAGCAGCGAAGCTCGTCCATGAACTCTTGCCAGAGCGCGGGGCCGCCTTGTTCGAGGAGCTCGGCGCGAACGCGCAGCGCGCGGCTCGTGGGCCGGTGGCGAATTCCCCAGCTGCCGAGCTGCGCGAACACGGGAACGAGTTGGATCGCGGGTTCGGTCAGGCTGTAGCGCGCCCGCTGGCCGGGTCGCGTGTCCTCACGCGTGAGCAATCCCCACCCGACGAGTCGCTTGAGTCGGTCGGCGAGAATGTTTGAGGCGATCCGCTCTAGTGAGCCGGCCTGCAGCTCTCGGAAATAGCGGCGGTCGCCGAAGACGAAGTCGCGCAGGACGATCAGGCTCCACCGATCGCCGAACACCTCGATGGCGGCGTTGATCGGGCACCCAGACCGCGGCTCATTCGCTTCGCCCATAGTGCTTGCAATCTACTACCGCTCGGTACTACGGTCTCGACGACCGGTTGCAAACCACAAGCGGAAGGAGCCGCCCGTGCTGAGGCAGGTCGCGGAGGATGTGCTGATCCACGCGAGCGAGTTCATGCAGAGCAACGCCGTTGTCGTGCAAGGCCGGGCCGGCGTGTTGCTCATCGACCCCGGGGTGACCGGCTCCGAAATCGCCTGCCTCGCAAACGACCTTCGCGAGTTGGGCCAGCCCGTTGTGGCAGGCTTCTCGACGCATCCGCATTGGGATCATCTGCTCTGGCACGCGCGGCTCGGCGAGGCGCCCCGCTACGGCACAGCCCGCTGTGCGGCCACTGTCCGTGAGCGGCTGCCGGATGCCGATGCGAAGGCCCGTGTCCACACTGATGCCACCCGACATCGTCGAGCAGGTTCCGCTGGACCTACTCGGCCTCATCACCGGCCTGCCCGCCGAGGCGACACAGATTCCTTGGGAGGGCCCTCGAGTGCGGATCATCGAGCATAATGCGCATGCCCTGGGCCACGCGGCGCTCTTAATCCAGGAACGTGGAGTTCTCGTCGCCGGCGACATGCTTTCTGATGTCTTGATTCCGATGCTCGACTTGAGCGGCTCCGCTGACCCGATCGAGAACTACTTCGCCGCGCTACCGCTGTTCGAGGGTGTGGCGGACGACGTCGATGTCGTCATCCCTGGCCACGGGTCCGTCGGCGGAGCAGATCAGGTACCGGCACGGATCGCCCAGGATCGGGCGTACCTCCACGCCTTGCGTGAAGGCGATGTTCGAAGTGACCCTCGGCTCGGCCAGTCAGCGTATGGACGGGATTTCCTACCCAGCGTTCATGAACGCCAACTGCAGTATCTCGCCCAAAGAAGCGAGCGCGACGGGACGCCCGGATAGAGACCCCGCATCGACCGGCGCAGCACCACCAAAGGACTGTTCGAACCGGCGTCGCCGACCCGCAAGCGCGCGACGATCAGCGATCCCGGAAGCAGGTGAACGGATGCCCAGGTTGATCTACTCGGCGATCGCTTCGCTGGACGGCTACGTCGAAGACACGGCAGGCGCCTTCGACTGGGCGGCGCCGACGACGAGGTGCTCGCCTTCGTCAACGACCTCGAGCGGCCGATCGGAACGTACCTGTACGGGCGGCGCATGTACGAGACGATGACGTACTGGGAGACCGCGAGCATCGACGCCGGCCAGACCGAGCCGGAGCGCGACTTCGCGCGGATCTGGCGAGCGGCCGAGAAGATCGTCTACTCGCGCACCCTGCCGGCGCCGACGACCGTCCGCACGCGCCTCGAGCGCAGCTTCGACCCTGCCGATGTGCGGCGGCTCAAGCAGTCGTCGACGAGCGACCTCTCGATCGGCGGCGCCGACCTCGCCGGCCAGGCGCTGGCCGCCGGACTCATCGACGAGTGTCAGGTCTTCCGCGGCCCGATCGCGATCGGCGGCGGCAAGCCGGTCTTCCCGCTCGGTGTCCGCCTACGGTTCGAGCTGCTCGACGAGCACCGCTTTGCCGGCGGCACGGTCTGCCTTCGTTACGCGGTGCTCCCGGCCGAGAAATCAACGATCTGATGTCCGTCGCCGGGCGTCAGACGTTGCGGGTGCTCGACGGTTCGTACGTTCTTGATCGTCCGGCAAAGGGCACCGACGTTGACCTGCGCGCGGAGGTGCTCGCCGTCGTGTTCGGTCCCGACGGATCGACAGTGATGCGGCGCGGCGACGCGGGCGAAGATGGATGGTCGGCGCTGTGGAACGGCGACGAAGCCCATGACGTGCAGGCGACCGGGATGCTGAGCGCGATCGTGGCGCCGCTCGCGGCCGCTAGCGTGCCGGTGTGGGTGGTTTCGAGTTTCGACGGCGACCTCATCCTGGTCCCTACCGTTCGGGTGGATGAGGCCTGTGAGGTGCTGCAGGCGGCCGGCCACCAAGTCCGGCGCTAGAGCCCGCTCGGCGTACTGACCACTCGGCCGGGCTAGCGCCCCACTGAGCCGTCGAGCAGTTCGCGCAGTATGTCGGCGTGACCGGCGTGACGGCCGATCTCCTCGAGCAGGTGCGCGAGCGTCCAACGCAGACTGCGCAGCGGCGGTCCGAACGGCGCCAGCGCACCCAGTTCGCCAAGATCGGGATGGGCTTCCACTATCTCAGCTGTGCCCTCGCCGACGCGGCGCAGCAGGGCCAGTACCGAGCCGACGGTGTCGCCGCTCAGGTCCTCGTCATCGGGGATGACGTCCTCGGGCCCACCGGCGAACACGACGTGCAGCCAGAACGCCTCGACCCCGGCGACGTGCTTGGCGAGCCAGAGCAGGTTTGTGCCGGACTGCACCAGCGGGCGTCGCGCGTCGTCCTCGCCCAGACCGATGAGCTTGGCGGCGAGACATCCGCGCAGGTAGTCCAGGAACGACAGCGCCGTCTGGGCCTCGCCGGCGCCGACGACCGGCGCGCGATGATCGGTGGTGACCGGTCCGCGGGAGTCGATCAGCTCGCCCACCTGCTGATAGCCGATGCCTTCATACATCCGACGCTCGTTGGCACCCTCGCTCTGCAGGTACGGAGTGACGCCCCGGTCCAGCGCGATTCGTGACAGCAGGGCCGCGACGGCCGAGCCGAGTCCGCGCCGACGATGGCCAGCCGCTGTGGCGACGCCGTAGATCTCGGCCAGCCCGCCCTGCGGCCCGCCCAACACCCCGCCCGCGACGGCAGCCCCGTCGGCATCCCAGCAGGCGGCGACCGCGCCGGTAGCCGCGAGCCTGCGCAGTCGTGCGACGTCGGCGTCGCTGACCCCCGGCTCGCCGTAGGCCAGGTTCTGCATCGTCGCCACGGCGCGAAGCCGATCGTCCTCATCGGGTCGGTCGAGGGTGATGCCGTCCGGGACGCGCGGTTCGCGCAGCGCGGCGGCGCCGGGCAGGGTAAGCAGCGACAGCCGGTTGTCGACCACGAATCCGGCCCCGGCCAGGGCGTCCTCGACGGCCGGCAGCGGGGCCACGAACTCCAGGCGAGGCAGCCGGTCGTGCGCGGCGAAGTGCGCGAGCAGCGCCGCGATGTCGTCGGCGGTGGGCGCTGCGTCGTCGTCGGGGACGGCGTAGTTGCGGAACAGCCCGGTGGCGTCCGGGTCGATAGTCACCAGGAACGGGCCGACCCGTTCTGCGCCGCCGGCGATCGCTTGCCGCAACGCGGTCTGGATGGCGCGCACGCCCGAGGGATCAGTCATCGCCAGCGAGGGTAACCGCAGCCGCCGCGCGCGACGACCCAATTACGGCTCGAGCGTCAGCGATGCGCGTGCGCGGGGATCGCGGTGGCTACCGCGATCTGGGTTCAGCTCGCGGTAGGTCGGCGAGTATTTCTCGCGCAGGATGTCGGCGTGCCCGGCGCGCTGCGCCAGCTTGCGTAGACCTGCAGGTAGAACGCCACACCGTCCTCTCTCCGCGGCTGTTGACGACGTCGTCGAGCGCCACTTGCGCGGGCGCGGCGCACCTGACACCCGCGCAGCACGAGCACATCAACTTCTACGGCACCTACTCCTTGCGACCTCAAGACCGAACTGCGCCGCGAAGCACACCGCCCACTCCGATACCGGCCGCCTGAGGACCATCTGGCCTCTGCCGGCGGAAGGGAACAAATCCGCTCCGCTGCCAGGGGAACCCCAACCGGACCAAGTGAGCGGCGTCGTGGGCTTCAGCCGAGTGCGCTCCGCGCCAGCGTCGTCGGGTTCGGCCGGTAGCGCTCCGCGCCAGCGAATTACCTGCCCAGGCGGCGCGGGTGCGCCCGCATCGGCGGGTAGCTCGCCCAACCCGCTCCGGAATGGCCAGGTGGCAGAGAGCCCAGGCCACCACCTGCCGGCAGGGACTCCGGATCGTTGCCGACGCCGAGCAGGCTGCGGGTGACCTGTTGCGTGGTGTCGAGCAGGTCATCCAGCGCGCGGGAGACGTGTTCAGCGGTGACCGTCCGCAAGGGAGTGTGGTCGAAGAGGGATTCCAGGACGGCCCGGCGCAGCAGCTCCTTCAAGAAGGACGCCGTGACGCCGTCGGTGCGCTCAATGATCCGAACGACATCGACGTCCGACAGCCGCAGGGGCACTGAGCGCCCGTAGAGCTCCAGCAGCCGGCGCCGAGCGCCGGCGTCCGGGAGGCCGATTTCGACCGCGACGTCGACGCGGCCAGGTCGGGCAGCCAGTGCCGGCTCGAGCAGATCCGAGCGGTTGTGGTGAGCACGAACAGCAGGTCGGCGTCTGCGGCGGCACCGTCCATGGCGTCCATCAGGTCGAACAGCACCGGGCTCGATCCCGGCCCGAAGCTGCGGTCTTCGGCTACCAGGTCCACGTCCTCGAGCACGATGACGGCCGGCTGCAGGACGCGGGCGAGTTCAGCGGCTGCGCCGATGGCGTTCAGCGCGCGACCGTTGAGCATCAGCCGGGTGTATCCGCTCATCTGCCCGATCAGGTAGCGGGTGGTGTGGGTCTTCCCGGTTCCAGGCGGACCGAAGAGAAGCAGGCCGCGTTTGAGGTGCTGGCCCGCAGCCAGCAAGGCGACCCGGTGCGTGGACACGCCGAGTGCGTGCCGCTCGACCCGGGCGAGAACGGCCTCGGGGAGCACGACATCCTCGCGTGGTGTGGGCGGGACCTTACCGAAGCCGAGGGATACACCTCCCATCGGCGTCAACGACACATCCAGGACGTGGCCGCGGTAAACGTTCAGCCGGCTACGCAGCTCGTCAAGCTGTGCATGCACCGCTTGGGCCTCGTCCACCGGCAGCCCCGCTACTTCGACAGCAAGATCCTGGCTGAACTCAGAAGGTCCCACGACCATGACCACATAGCTGCCTCGCGCGTCTGTCACCAGCAGCACGGCCAGCAGCAGGCACCCCAGCGTCGATCCTGGGCCATTGGGAAGGTCGACCAGCGACGGTGCCGAGAGCCGCAGCGGCGGGATCCCCTCTCCGGTCAAGAGCTGCTGAAGGCTGACCGGACCGTGATGCGGTGGGATCGTGATGCCGTGCACGGTGACCGACCGCTCGTCCTCGCCTGACCATGCCTCGAGCGCGGTCTGCAGATTCACGTGCTCGAACACCGGCAGCGTCCGGGCGACCACCGAATGCCTATGGCCGCCGGCTCCTAAGAAGTCACCGACCAGCGCGACGACCTCGTTGCGAGCGCCGGTCTGAGAACCGACGGTGTGAACCCATTCCAGGAATGAGCGGAACTCCGCAGCGAATGCTCTCGCCTCGTCGTCCGACGGACCGGTCATCCTCGCGCCCCCAACGTCACGTGCCGAGCTAACACCATCCATCGGACGATAACCCGAGCGACCCCTCGGCGCGCAAGGCGAACGCGACGCGAGCAACCCCTCGCCGCGCAGGGTGACGCGACAAGGCGCGTGGGCGAAAGCAATGCGAGCGAAGCGAGCGAGACTCGCCAGCGCCGGTCGCGTCACCCGGAGCGAGCCCTGTGAGCGCCCCTTCGGCGCGCAGGGTGACGCGACAAGGCGCGTGGGCGAAAGCAATGCGAGCGAAGCGAGCGAGACTCGCCAGCGCCGGTCCCGTCACCCGGAGCGAGCTCTGTGAGCGCCCTACTCGGCGCGCAGGGTGACGCGACAAGGCGCGTGGGCGAAAGCAATGCGAGCGAAGCGAGACTCGCCAGCGCCGGTCGCGTCACCCGGAGCGCCTCCGGCCGCGTCACCCGGAGCCCCCCTTCGATTCAGCTCAGGTAGCCCCGCAGCACCTCGGTCATCTCCCGGATCTGGTTGCGCGAGACGTGTTCCCCGCGGGTGTGCGCCAGCATGGGATCTCCAGGTCCGAAGTTGACCGCGGGTATCCCGAGCGCTGAGAACCGGGCGACGTCGGTCCATCCGAGCTTGCCCTGCACCTTTCCACCGGCGGCGACGACGAAATCCGCGGCCGCCGGCTGCGCCAGGCCCGGCAGTGCGCCGGCTGCCTGGTCGAGAACCTGAACGTCGAATCCGTTGAAGCCGGCGTCGATCGCGTCGACCGCGTCGACCGCGGACCGGTCAGGGGCGAAACGAAAGTTCAGCGTCACCACGCACTCGTCCGGGACGACGTTGGAAGCCACCCCGCCGCTGATGGCCACCGCGTTGAGCCCTTCACGAAAGGTGCACCCGTCGATGTCGACGGTGCGTGCCGGGAACTCCGCGATCCGGCGGAGCACTCCGGCGACGCCGTGAATCGCGTTGTGTCCCATCCATGATCGCGCCGAATGCGCACGTTGACCGTGAGTGGTGACGGTGAACGCCATCGTGCCCTGACATCCGGCTTCCACCATCCCGTTCGTCGGCTCGGCGAGCAACGCCAGATCGGCGGCCAGCCAATCCGAGAGGTCGCGTTCGACCCGGGTCAGGCCGTTGCGGTCGTGGGTCACTTCCTCGCAGTCGTAGAAGATAAAAGTCAGGTCCCTGGAAGGCTTTCCGAGGGTGGCGGCCAGATGCAGCAGCATCGCGTCACCGGATTTCATGTCTGTCGTGCCACAGCCGTGCAGCGTGTCACCGTCCGTCCGGGACGGGACGTTGCCGGCGATGGGGACGGTGTCGATGTGCCCGGCCAGTAGCGCCCGTGTCGGTCTGCCGAGGTTGGTCCTGGCCAGCAGGGCGTTGCCGGACCTGACCAGTTCGTACCGGTCGAGCGCGGTCAACGCGGCGAATATCTCGTCTGCGATCAGGTTCTCGTCACCGGACACGGACGGGATGTCGACCAATGCGGCCGTGAGATCGGCCGGATCGGCGCGCAAGTCCAATGGCATGGCAGCGACCGTAGTGCACCGCCGGCGGCCAACACCGAACCGGCCGGCGGTGGGCCCGGTGCCGGGTGCCGCATCGGTACTGTCGGTGGATGCGTCGGCGGCGATGGGTCATCGCGCTGGCTGCGGCATCGGCTGTCGTGGTGGCGGTGGTCGTGGTGATCGTGGTCCGCACCGTGGGCGCCACCCCGAGCCCGGAGTGCCGGGTGCCGGGCAAGGCCGGCGCGCTCGATCTGGGGCTGGACGCGGCGCAACTGCAGCATGCGTCGACGATCAATGCCGTCGGCATTTCCCGCCGGCTGCCGCCACGGGCCAGGATCATCGCACTGGCCACCGCATTCCAGGAATCGACCATGCGCAACCTGAACAGCGGCGATCGGGACTCGGTGGGCCTGTTCCAGCAACGCCCGAGCCAGGGCTGGGGCAGCAGGGCGCAGATCATGGATCCGGTCTATGCCTCCGGGAAGTTCTACGACGCGCTGGTCCAGGTGCCCGGCTGGCAGACCGGAACCCTCACCAAGGTCGCTCAGGCGGTGCAGCACTCCGGCTTCCCCGATGCCTACGCCGCCTGGGAGGACGAGGCGACCACCCTGGTCGCCGGCCTGGGCGGCGGCGCTCCACCGGAGCTCAGCTGCCGAGCGGGCGCGGCCGCTCCGACCGCCGATGCGCCGGCCCGGGCACCGTTGCCGGGCGCCGAGAACACGGCCGCCGGATTGCGACCGCTACTGGCGGCGGCCGGGGCCGAACTGACCGGGACCACAGTCCGAGAGCTTGCCGACGGGAACCGATCGGCGGTCGTTGCGCTTGCCGCCCGCGACATCTCGCCGGAAGCGGGCGCCAGGGTGCTGGCTGCCTGGTCGGTGGCGCATGCCACCGGGTTCGGCGTGACCGAGGTGCGGATCGGCGGCCGTCGATACACCGGCCACGTCTGGAGCGATGATGCCAAGGACGGCCCGTTGCCCACCGGACAGGTCCGGATCAGCGTCGGCTGATCGGGCCGCGCCCGAGTCGACGCCGATCCAGGCAACCCCGACGGTGCCGCCACTAATCTGAACGCCATGAGCTCTCTTGTCACCGGCGCCGCGCACGGTAGCGGTCTGGCCACCGTCACCTCCACCGGCACGGTGCTCGACGTCTGGTACCCGTTGCCGGCTCTCGGCGCCGAGCGGCGGGATCAGCCCGACCTGTCCCGCGCCGAACGCACCGACGAGGTCCGGGGCGTTCAGCTTCATGCCGTCTCAACGACGATAGATTCACTCGCCGACCCGCCGGCCGACACCGCCGATGCCTACCTGCGGCTGCATCTGTTGTCCGCCCGGCTGGTCAGGCCCCGAACGGTGAACCTGGACGGCATCTTTGCCGTGCTGCCGACCAACGTGTGGACCTCTCTCGGGCCGGTGCCGCCCGCCGAGATCGAGAGGGTGCGGCTGGCAGCGCGGCTGACCGGCACTTCCCTGACGGTGTACGGCGTGGACAAGTTCCCCAGAATGACGGACTACCTGGTGCCGGACGGTGTGCGGATCGCCGACGCCGACCGGGTCCGGCTCGGCGCCCACCTGGCCGCCGGAACGGTGGTGATGCACGAAGGATTCTGCAACTACAACGCCGGCACCCTCGGCACCGCGATGGTGGAAGGCCGTATCTCCCAAGGTGTTCTGGTCGGCGAGCACACCGACATCGGGGGCGGCGCATCGATCATGGGCACGTTGTCGGGTGGCGGATCCGAGCAGGTGACGATCGGCGAGCGCTGCCTGCTCGGCGCCAATTCCGGTGTGGGCATCTCGCTCGGTGACGACTGTGTGGTGGAAGCCGGCCTGTACCTCACCTCGGGCACCAAGCTGGTGATCACCGGCGCCGACGGCCGGCGCACGGTGAAGGCGGTCGAGCTGTCCGGACTGACCGGGCTGCTGTTCCGGCGGAATTCGCTGACCGGAGGCGTGGAGGCGGTGCCGAGGTCGGGCGGCTGGGGCGGGTTGAACTCGACCTTGCACGCGGTCCAGTGACGGATCGACGATCGGGCGGCAGGGCATCCGGCAAGGCGGGCGGCAAGGCGGCCGACCCGGCAGCGGTCCCGGGGCCACCGACCGGCAGCGCCACACCGCCGCCGCGCCCGTCGCCCCGACGCACCGGGCTGGTGCCGACCGATGTCGCCGATGCGCTGTCCGCCGTGCTGACCAAGGCGACCACCGCCATCCGGGACAACGAACCGGGCAGCAGGCACGGCAGTGCGATCGAGCACGTGCATCAGATGCGCGTGGCAACCCGGCGCATCCGCGCCTATCTCAAGGCGGCCAGACCGGCCCTCGATCCCGAGGCCGCCGACTCATTGCGGGCCGACCTTGCCGGCCTCGCCCGGGCCCTCGGCGAGGTCCGTGACCTGGACGTGATGATCGACCGGATGCACAGTGACGCAACGGCTCTGGGCGAGCCCGACACCGCAGCGCTGGAGCGACTGACCGGCCAGCTCGACCGCGAGCGCAAGCGGGCACGCAGAGCACTGATCGCCGAACTCGACAAGCCCGACTTCACCACCATGATCGCCGAACTGGACCGGGCGGCCGCGGACCCACCGGTCGCCGACCCGTGGGCCGACCTGGCGCAGCTGGCCGGGCTCGAATGGGACCGGCTGGCACGGGGTCGGGCGAAGCTGGAGGCGAAGTACGGCGATGCACCCCCCGATGACGATCTGCACGCGTTGCGCATCCTGGGCAAACGCGCCCGGTACAGCGCCGAACTGCTGACCGGGAGCGGCACGAGTGAGGCAACGACAAGCGGCAGGGCGAAAACCCGGGCGGCGGCCGTCAAGCGGTTCCTGGCTGCGCTGGCCGACCTACAGGAGGTTCTCGGCAACCACCAGGACGCCAGCGTGCTGGAGGATCGGCTGCGCGAGATGGTCGGTGCGGAATCGGCCGACCGGCGAGCGGCTACCGCGGAGGTGGCCAGCGCACTGGCGGCCGGCCGGGTGATCGAAGGTTGCCGCCGGCGGCGCCTGCAAGCCCGTGCGGCCTACCCAGGGGCGTGGGAGGCGGTCAACAAGGCTGCCGACCACGCCTTCGGTTGAGCTGCTGACTGAAGCGCACACCAAGGACAGCGCACAGCGGGGACAGCGAACACCAAGGACAGCGCACAGCGGGGACAGCGCACAGCGGGGACAGCGAACACCAGGGACAGCGAGCTAGGACAGCCGCGTGGCCGCAGCCGCCACCCGCTCGTCGGTGGCGGTGAACGCCACCCGCAGGTGCCGGCTCCCCGCTGGCCCGTAGAAGGTCCCGGGCGCTGCCAGAATGCCGCGTTCAGCCAGCCAGTGGACGGTGGTCATCGCCGGTTCACCCCTGCTCACCCAGAGATACAGTCCGGCCGCCGAGGTTTCGTCATCGCCCACCGCGAAACCGTTGGAGGACAGCGCTTCCCACAATGTGTCGCGTCGCTTGGCGTAGCGGGAGCGCTGGCTCAGCACATGTGCGTCGTCGCTCAGCGCGGCCGCCGCGGCGGCCTGGACCGGTGTGGGGACCATGGCGCCCAGGTGACGCCGCAGCGCCAGCAGCCGGCCGACGAGAGCCGGATCGCCGGCCACGAAACCGGCGCGGTAGCCGGCCAGGTTGGATCTCTTCGACAGTGAGTGGACGGCGAGCAACCCGGTGTGATCACCGTGGCTCACCTCGGGGTGCAGCACGGATACCGGCTGGGCTTCCCACCCGAGGTCCAGGTAACACTCGTCGGAGACCACCACGATGTCGCGGGACCGCGCCCACTTGAGGATCTTCGCCAGAGTCTGCGCCGGCAGCACCTTGCCGGTCGGATTGCTCGGCGAGTTCAGCCAGATCAGCCGCACCCGCTCGGCGCCGCGTGCGGTGATGTCGTCGGCCCGGATCACCCGAGCGTCGCACATCAGTGCGCCCGCCTCGTAGGTGGGATAGGCCAGCTCCGGGATCGCCACCAGATCGCCAGGGCCAAGGCCGAGCTGGCCGGGCAGCGACGCGACCAGTTCCTTGCTGCCGATGGTCGGCAGCACATGCTCCGGATCCAGATCGGGTATCCCGTGGGCTCGTTCCAGCCACTCGGAATATGTCCGTCGCAGCGCTTCGGTGCCGTGCACGGTCGGATACCCCGGGGCGTCGGCGGCCGCAGCGAGCGCCGTGCGCACCGACAGCGGCACCGGGTCGACCGGCGTCCCCACCGACAGGTCCACCATCCCGTCCGGATGCTGCCGGGCCAGGTCGCGCTCCTGGTTCAACGCGTCCCACGGGAATTCGGGCAGGGCCACACCCTGCGGTCCGCCGGCCGGGTTCACGTCACACCTTCTCGTCGCGGCGTCGGACTCAGTGGTCCTGGCCCATCGGCGGGAGGGCGGCGATCATCGGATCGTCCTTGGGGATCTTGCCGGTACGGGCGGCGCCACCGGGCGACCCCAGGTCGTTGAAGAAGTCGACGTTCGCCCGGGTGTAATCAGACCACGCGGTCGGTACATCGTCCTCGTAGAAGATCGCTTCGACCGGGCAGACCGGTTCGCAGGCGCCGCAGTCGACGCATTCGTCGGGGTGGATGTAGAGCATGCGGTCGCCTTCGTAGATGCAGTCGACCGGGCACTCCTCGACGCAGGCACGGTCGAGCAGGTCGACGCACGGTTCTGCGATCACATAGGTCACGGCTCTACTCCTACTGGCGCATCAGCACTTGTCGGCATCCTCAGTATCCCCTCCCCCGGATCCCGTCCGTGCATCCCCACCGGTCCGCGTCGACCCGCTCACACCAGGATGCCCGGGGGGCGTGCCCTGCGATCGGATCTCGGCCGCCAGCTTGTCCCCCCAGAGCAGAGCGAGCGAGGCAGCAGCACCGAGTGACACCACCGCCAGCAGCAGATAACTGCGCCACTGAGCCAGCACCACCCGCAGCGGAAGCTGGTACAAGGCGTTGGGCAGCACCATCAACACCAGCACCACCAGGAAAATCGTCACCGCCGGTGCGGCGGCGGCGACGATCGACCCGGTGAGCCGGGCGCACACTCGGGGTAACCACCAACACAGACAGCCCAGGGCGGCGATGCTCAGCGGCAGCGGCACAGAGCCCCAGTGCCACGGGAGGTAGAAGAACGCCGTCACGGCCGCGAAGCCGCCGAACAGGCAGATGGCCGCCACCAGCGCCCAGTCGGCAGCCCTGGCGGTTCCGCGTCGGCTGCCGGTCGAACGATCCTCGGGTGCGGCCGGGGTCAGCGACGGTCCCGGTCGTCCACACCCTCGACGCCGTCTTCGGCGGGCCGGGCGGTGTCCTCGACGGCCTTGTCCTTGATCAGCGGGTCGGTGGTGGTCCTGCTTCCGCCCTCTTCGGCGTCATCACCGCGCAAGGTCGCCGACGCGTCCAAGGCGGCGGTCCCGACGAAGGACTCGACGGCCGTGGAACCGTCACTGAATGGGGCGTTCCCACCGACAGAGGCCGTGTCGCTACCGGCGAGCTGGGAGGCCGCCGCCGCGCCGAACACCGAGTCATCGTCGGCTTCCACCCCGATACCGGCCGCGATCAGCTCGTCCCGCTTCTCCCGGCGGATCTTCTGCTCGTCCGGATCCGGTACCGGCACCGCCGCCAGCAGACGCTGGGTGTATGCCTGCTGCGGTTGGTTCAGGATTTGCTCGCGGGTGCCCACCTCCACCAGATTGCCGTGGTGGAGTACGGCGATCCGCGCGGAGAGCATTTCGACCACCGCGAGATCGTGCGAGATGAACAGGCAGGCGAAACCCTTCTCCCGCTGCAGATCCTGGAACAGCTCGAGCACCTTCGCCTGCACCGACACGTCCAGCGCGGAGGTGGGCTCGTCCGCGATCAGCAACTCCGGTTCCAGAGCCAGCGATCTGGCGATACCCACCCGTTGCCGTTGCCCGCCGGAGAGCTCGTGGGGGTAGCGGTTGCGCATGGTCCTGGACAGATTCACCTGGTCCAGCAGTGCCTCGACCCTGTTCGACAGGTCCTTGCCCGTGGCGATCTTGTGCAGCAGCAGCGGTTCGCCGATCGACTCCCCCACCGGTACCCGCGGGTTCAGGGAGGAGCCGGGATCCTGGAAGACGAAGGACACCTTGCGGCGCAGAGTACGCAGATCCTTCTTGGCGATCCGCACCATCGAGCTGCCGACGACGCTCGCGGTGCCCTCGACGAAGGGCAGCAGCCCGACCATCGCCCGGCCGACGGTGGTCTTGCCGGAGCCCGATTCACCGACCAGGCCGACCACCTCACCTCGGTGGATGTCCAGGGTGAAATTGTCCACCGCCCGGAATGCGGCGGTGCGTCCGCGCTTGGGGTACTCGACCGCGACCCCGTTCAGGCTGACGACGGCTTCGCCGGTGGTACCCCGATCCCGGATGTCGGTTTCGACGGCCGGCGGCACCCGGACCTCGGTCAGCGCGGAGCCGAACACCGGGTGGGAGCCGGTCGACCGGTCCGCCTTGATCGTGCCGCCGAGATGGGGCACCGCGTCCAGCAGCTGGATGGTGTACGGATGCTTCGGCGCCTTGAAGATCTCGCGGGCCGTCCCGGATTCGACGATGTTGCCGTCCTTCATCACCAGGATGCGGTCGGCCATGTCGGCCACCACGCCCATGTCGTGGGTGATCAGCACGATGCCGGCGTCGACCCGATCCTTCAGATTCCGCATCAGCCGAAGGATCTCGGCCTGCACCGTCACGTCCAGCGCGGTGGTCGGCTCATCGGCCACCAGCAGCTCGGGGTCCAGTGCCAGCGCCTGCGCGATCATCACCCGCTGCCGCTGCCCACCGGACAGCTGGTGCGGATAGGAATCCACCCGGCGTTCCGGGTCAGGGATCTCCACCACGGTCAGCAGTTCGATCGCCCTGGCCCTGGCGGCGACCGGCGACATCGCCCGGTGGCTGCGCAACATCTCGGCGATCTGGAATCCCACCGTGTACACCGGGTTCAGCGCCGTCATCGGCTCCTGGAAGATCACCGAGATCTCCCGGCCACGGAGCCTGCGCAAGGTGCGCTCGCTCGCGCCCACCAACTGCTTGCCGGCCAGCTCGATGGACCCGCTCACATGCGCGTTCTTCGGCAACAGGCCCAGCATCGACATCGCGGTGGTCGACTTGCCGGAACCGGATTCGCCGACGATCGCCAGCACCTCGCCCCTGCGCAGATCGAACTCGGCGCCGACGACGGCCGGATACCAGGTGCCGTCCACCCAGAACTCGATGTCCAGGTTCCGAACCGTCAGCACCGGCGTGGTCCGGTCGACGGTCGGCTTCTCCAGAGTGGTCACCGGTAGTCCCTTCTGCGGGTCCGTGCTGTGAGCGTCGCAGGCCCGGACGATGCGACGATGAGGCCATGCCCTTCGTCTTCCGCCCCGCCTTCGGCCCGATCCTCACCGTGGTGGTCGGAGTCGTCTGTGCGGTGGCGCTGGTGACCACCGTCGTCCACGACGGGCTGCCGGGTCTGCTCGCCCTGCCGTGGATGCTGCTCATCGCCGGCGCCTGCTGGGCGGTGTTCTGGCGGCCGCAGGTGCGGGTCGACGATGCCGGTGTGCACCTGGTCAACGTACTGCGCACTATTGATCTGCCCTGGCCGTCGATCCAGTTGGTCGACACCAAGTGGGCACTGTCCCTGGTGACCACGTACGGCACCTTCACCGCGTGGGCCGCGCCGACCTCCACTCGGCGGAGCGGTCAGGAGATCTCGCCGGGTGACCTGGATGCGCTGCCGACTTCCACCTTCGGCGCCGGCCGCAGCATCAGACCCGGCGATTCCCCCGACGCGCCGTCCGGCCAGGCGGCCATGATGATCCGGCGACGATGGGAGGAACTGCGGGAGGCCGGTCACCTGGACCGGCCGCGGCTGGAGTCCGACCGGCCGCCGGTGCGCTGGCACTGGGTGACCATCGGCGCCGGCCTGCTGCTGACCGTGCTGGGCATGCTGGCCGCCGGATCGTGACCACACTCGGTCAGCCACTCGTACTGCCCAGCGGATCCATCGCCCGACCGGCGCCGGCCTGGGTCGGCTTGAGGTCCTTGGCCTTCGGGATCCGCTTCTGCCGGGGGTCGAAGGCGTCCCGCAGCCCGTCACCGATGAAGTTGATGCACAGCACGATGATGATGATGAAGACGCCCGGCCAGACGAACAGCCACGGCCGGGTGCCGAACGATTGGGCGAAGTTGCTGATCAGTGAGCCCAACGAGACGTCGGGGAACTGGATCCCGAAGCCGAGGAAACTGAGCGCCGCCTCGGTCAGGATCCCGCCGCCCAGCAGCAGCGTGGTGTTCACCACGATGACGCCGACCGAGTTCGGCAGGATGTGTTTGAAGATGATCCTGGCGTCGGATGCCCCGGCCACCCTTGAGGCGTCGACGAACTCACGTTCCCGCAGGGTCAAGAACTCGGCCCGCACCAGCCGGGCCAGGCCGACCCACAACAGCAGGCCCATCGACACGGCCACCGGCCAGATACCGGTCGCCTTCAGTGCCCGGCCGAGCACGGCGACGATCAGGATCACCGGCAGGGTGATGATCAAGTCGGTGAATCGCATCAGCACCGTGTCGACCCAGCCGCGGTAGTAACCGGCGAGGGCACCGATCACCACTCCGATCACCGTCGACAGGACGCCCATCACCAGGATGACGATCAGGGTCTGCTGGGTCCCGCGCATCACATTGGCAAACAGGTCGATGCCGGTCTCGTCCTGGCCGAACGGGTGGATGCCCCAGTTGAAGTGACTGCTGAATGGCCAGACCGCCAGCGTCGGCGAACCGTCGTACTTGGGTGGCAACAGGTCAGGCTGATCCTGGTAGGTCCACTTGTACCAGTGCGGGATCGGCCCCCAGCCGATGCTGGTGGCCGCCAGGATCACCACCAGGATCAGCACGATCATCGAGATCAGCGCGCCCTTGTGCCGGAAGAACCGGCGCCGGACGATCTGCCCCTGGGACAGACCGGCGGTCTCCTTCTGCTCGAAGGACGTCTCGTCGGGGGTCGCCTGGTGCTCGGGCAGCGGCGGATGAACAGTCGTCATGTTGAACCCACCCTGATTCGAGGATCGAGCGAGGCGTAGGCGATGTCGGCCAGCAGGTTGGCGATCACCGCCACCAGCGAGGACACCACGAAGAACGCCATCACTGGGTTGGGATCATTCTTGACCAGGCCCTGCTGGAACATCGCGCCCAGCGCCTTGTAGGAGTAGACCGTCTCGGTCAGCACTGCGCCACCGATCAGGCCGGCGATGTCGAAGGCGATGATGGTCGCCATCGGGATCAGAGCGTTGCGGAAGGCATGCCGCATCACCACCGTCCGGTGCGTCAGGCCCTTTGCCCGCGCCGTCCGGATGTAGTCCTGATTCATCACCTCCAGCATGCTGGCCCTGGCGTACCGGGAGTGGGTGGCCAGCGAAATGAGCATCAGGGTGATGGTGGGCAGCAGCAGGTGGGTTGCGGTGTCCAGCAGCTTGATCCAGAAGTCGCCCTTGAGGTTCGGCGTGGACTGACCCTGGGTGGCCAGCGGCCGGCCACCGAGAAGTGTGGAGTACTGGTTCCAGGCCCGCATCATCCGGTCGATGAAGATGATGATCGCGACCCCGAAGGCGGTGATCGCACCGGTGCGGGCATTGAGTCCCTTGTCGTCGCCGCCCACCAGATAGCCGACCAGCATGCCGACGGCCAGCGCGATGACGAACAACAGGATCAGCTTCCAGTAGCTCATACCGTCGTGAAAGAAGAGCTGCAATGGGTACCACAGGGCGATGCCGACGACGGCGGTGATCAGCGCGCTCAGCAGTGCCTTCCGGTTGCGGATACCGGAGGTCAGGGTGGTGACCCCGAAGGCGATGGCGATTGCCAGCACCGCGATCACCGGCAGTCCGAGCTTCGGGTCGAGCAGCCAATGCGTCGCCGATACGTAGAAGGCCAGCGCCGCGACCACGGCGGCGACGATCAGCGCGATCACCAGTTTGCGCAGGAACGTGCCGTCCAACACGGAGAACGCGGCTATCCCGAAGAAGATGGCCAGAATCAGGATCCAGGTCAGGGTGAAGGTGGGCCCGCCCTGGACGAAGTTGTTGAACTTGATCGCCACCAGATCCTTGAGCAGGATGCCCACCCAGAACACCGGCAACGAGAAGAACACGAACGTCATGAAGGTGACGGCGTAGTCGAAGCCGCTGTACTGCTTGAGCGCGGTCACCACCCCGATGGTGATACCGATGGTGATGGCCAGGACGGTCGCCGCGATGATCAGCCGCAACGACACCACGATGTAGGTGCCGAGGTCCTGTCCGACATTGCCGCCGGTGATGTTCTGGCCGAAGTCACAGTTGCCGACGAAGCACCCTCCGACACCCTTGAGCCAGAGGAAGTATCTCGCGAGTGGATTGACGTCCAGATGCAGGGCGCTGCTGAGCGAAGCCATCCGCTGGGCGCGCAGTCCCGGGTCCGGGATGCCGCGCACCGCTTCCAGTGGGTCGCCGGCATTGGCCATCAGGATGTAGGCGATGAAGGTCGCCCCGAGGACGATGAAGAAGGCGGCGATGACGCGCCGAATCACGAAGGTGAGCAAGTGGCCGTGCTCCTCGTTCGGTAACCCCGGTGGTTGTCTGGGCCGGCAGGGTGCGGTGGTTGTCGAGCACCGTACTGCACGGCGGCGCCGGATTCATATGCCGACGCCGGCCGGCTCCCGGAATGGCTGACATCTGCGTCATCGGGTCGTGTGACGCCCGAATACGAGCAGTGCCGGACCCGGCGATGCGGGTCCGGCACGGTACGTGCGACCCAGCGCCCTGTCGCGGGGCCCACTCGGAGAGGGAGCCCCGCGGCGGGGCAGCTGTCGGACTACTGCACTGCTGAACTACCGCGCTGCTGAACTACCGTACTGCTGAACTACCGTACTGCTGACCCCCCGATCAGCCGGCCGGGACGGTCCACTCCCAGTAATTCCAGAGGTAGCTAGGCACGATCGGCATGTGCTTGGTTCCCTGGATCTTCTTGGTGTTCACCCCCACCACGTCCGGGAACTGGAACAGGATGGTGCCGAAGGCGTCGGCGAAGAGCTGCTTCTCCACCGCGATGTTCAGCGCCTTCTGCTTCGCCGGGTCAGACTCGGCACCGAGCTTCTTCAGGTCAGCGTCCACGTCTTTGTTGCTGTAGCCGTAGAAGTTGTTCTGACCCTTGGTGACGAAGTTCGGGATCACCTGCGAGTAACCGATGGCCGAGTTCTGCCAGCCGAACAGGATGGCGTCGTAGATCTTGGTGTTCTGGATCTGCGAGCTCCAGTCCGGATTGGCACCGTCCACCATCTGGAAACCGGCCTGCGACGCGGACGCCGCGATCAGCTTGTACTCATTCGCCCGCCGGACGTTCTTCGCCGCGTACATGAACCGCACCTTCGGGTTGGTCACGCCGGCGTCGGCGAGCAGCTTCTTTGCGCCCTCGATGTCGACGTTCTTCCAATTCGACGAACCGTTCTGCGCCACCGTGTCGGCGTAGTCCGGCGACCCGGGTACCTGGTTGAACGAGTCACGGACCTCTGCCTTCGGATTCAGCGGCTTGACCAGCTTGGTGAGGATCTCCTGCCGCGGGATCGTCTTGAGGAACGCCTGGCGAACCTTGAGGGCCTTGGCCTTGTCGCCGCCGTAGGCGGCCGGGTCGAAGGGTCCCTTGTTGTTCTGCGCCAGGTCGACGTGCTCGTAGGTGCCGCCGTCGCCGGTCTGCGCCTCGATGCCCTGGCCGGAGAGCTTCTGGACCGCGCCGAGCACGTCGGCGGTCGGCTGCGGGTTGATCAGGTCGACCTCGCCGTTCGCCAGCGCCTGCACGGATGCCATCGCGTCCGGAAGGATGCTGTAGGTGATCTGCTTGATGGACGGCTTGGCGCCCCAGGTGTATTCCGGGTTCGCCTCGAAGGTCAGGTACTGATCCTTCTTGAAGTCCGTCATCAGGTAGGCACCGTCGGACAGGTACAGCGACTTGTCGCTGGGCAGCTGGGTGAAGTCGAAACCGGTGTTCCAGAAGTCGGCGATCTTCTTGACCTTGTCGGAGTCGGTCTTCTTGTCCTTCAGGTTGTTCTTGAGGGCCGAGACCAGGTCGGCGGTCGCCTTCTTGGCGTCCGTCTCGCCGAGTGCGTGCATGGCCACCGCGTGCGCCGGCAGGCCGGGCTGCAGCTGGAACGGGTAGTCGACGAAGAACTCGGAGTACTTGATCGTCATGCCGAGGCCATCGTCCGTGATCTGCGGGAAGTCCTTGACCAGGGCGAGCCCGGGGCTGCTGGCGTCGAAGGCGATCTTGTCGGTCTTCTTAAGCACGCCGTTGTCGTCGGTCTCGGCCGTGCCGGTGTTGTAGTTGCCGCTCTGCGCTGCCCACGCCATCAGCAGATCGGCCGCGGTCACCGGAACGCCGTCGGACCACTTGGCCGACTTGTTGATGGTGTAGCTGATGGTCAGCGGATCCTTGGAGACGAGTTTGCAGGTGACGAAGGAGTCGTTGTTGATCAACTCGAGCTTGTCGTTGTAGTAGAACGGCTGGGCCTGGGTCAGGTACAGCGGGTAGGCGTTGTACACCGAGTTGGAGTGCCCACTGTCCTTGTTCCACGAGGTCATGCCCTCGTTCAGCGACACCTTCACCGAACCAGCCGCCGCACTCGCCGGCGCATCGAACGGTCCGTGCGGCTTGCCGCAGGCCCCGCTCTCACCAGCGCCGCCGCCGCCGCTGGGGGCGGTCGCCGAACCCGAACCCGAGCCGGACGCCGAGCCGGAGCCGGACGCCGAGCCGGAGCCGGACGCCGTGCCGGTGTCGGAGCCGGGCGCCGAACTCGAGCCGGTGTCCGATCCAGGCGCGCTGCTGCTCGTGTCGGAGCCACCGCCGCCGGGAGCCGACGTGGCCGCCGTGACGCTGGGGCCTGCCTGGCCGGTGCTGCCTCCGCACGCGGCCATCACCATGGCTGATGCGGCGACGAGAGCAGTGATGGCCACTGCCCGTGTTTTCCTCATGAATGGTCCTCTCGGATTGTCGTGCACTTCTGCCGGACGGCCCCCATCGACCGCCGACTGGATGGAATATGCACGCTCCCCTGGTCGTGTCTGACCGGCTGACTCTACGAACGATCCCGGCATTTGGACCCCCCCGCGGCCGACATCGTGACCAAAGGGTGACCGCAGGGCGACACATGCGTGCTCACCAATCGGTCATACCTCTCGCGCAACCGACCCGATAACTGTCCGTGATCGGGTTTCCTGAGGGCCGCACCGCATCGGTGAGATCTCGCGAGCAACGGCACCCACACGCCGGTCCTTCAGCCGGCCGGCCAGGCCGGGAGGTTCCCGAGCGGACCTGTCCACAACCAGCCGGGGCCGTCCGCCGCCGCCACCCGCGCGAGGCTCGGCGACACCGCGAAGACCGCGATCGGCTGGCCGAGCGGGATCACCGGATGGTCGGCCCACAGCTGGCGATCCGCTGCGCTGACGTCGCCGCGGCCCGCCAGTCCAGCTGCCAACGCGGGTTCGGTCGCTGCCGAACAGTAGCCGCCGATGTTGCCGGCCCGCGGGCCGTCGACCGGTGGACAACCGAAGGCCGAGGCGGCCGACACCGCATCCGACCGGCCGCGCGGAATGGTGAGCAGCGCGATGTCGATCTGCCTCACCGACAGCCGGTCGATGATCGCTCCCGGACTGTCCACCAGCAGGTCGACCTCGATCCCGACGCCGCCCAACTGCTGCTGGACGACCCGCGCGGTGCTCGCCAGCCGCGGGTCGCCGGACGGGTAGCCCAGCAGAACTCGCAGTGGCACGGAGTTCTTCCTGGCGTACAGGCCGGTGGTGTCGTATCCGGCGGCTCGTAGCTCGGCTCCCGCCGCGGCGCCGTCACCCGGCTCGAGAAGCGGGCCGGCGGGAGCCCCGGACTGCACCGGCAACCTGACCATCGACGTGACTGCCCGCGTCCCGGAACTCCGGGAGGCGGTCAGCGAGTCGGCGATCGCCGCCCGATCGAGGCCGTTCGCGACGGCCGCCCTGACCGCCGGCGAAGCCGTCGGGCCGGACCTGGTGTCGAACACCAGCTGGGTGGTCGCCGGGACCGGCACACTGATCAGGCGATCGGCCGGGACCGTCGAGGAGAGCCGTTCCGCTGCCGCACTGCCCGGTTGGAACAGCAGCGCCTGCACGTCACCGCGTTCCAGGGCTGCCACCAGCTCACTTCCGGTGCCGATGCGGAGCACGACGTTGCTGGGCCCCGGTTGCTTTCCCCAGTACTTGTCGTTGCGTACCAACGAGATCAGGCCGGTGCCCCTGTCGGCGGATTCCACCCGGTACGGCCCGGCGGAAACCGGGATGCCGTTGGCCAGGGCGGTGGTGAATCCACCAGGGGCATCCTTGAGGATGTGCGCCGGCAGCAGCGGCGAGAACATCGTCGGCCAGTCCCGGACCGGGGTGCGGAACACCACCTGCACCTTCTTGCCGGCATCCAGCGAGCGGATCTGGGATATCGAGCGATACGGGGCCGCGCCGGTGGTGCCGACCACCGCGGTCATCTGCTGCTGCAGGTAACGGAAATCCTCGGCGGTGACCGGTGTCCCGTCCGACCAGGCAGCGTTCCGGTCCAGTTGGTAGGTCACGGTGAACGGGTCGCTGTTGGTCACCGTCGCCGAATCGACCAGCACGTCGTCGAACGCGGTGCGGCCGTCGGCCTGCACCTGCGACACCGACGGCAGTACCAGGGCGTCCACCGCCCTGGCCGCCGGCGAGAAGTCGGCTATCGCGTAGGGATTGAAGCCGTTCACCGGCCCGTCGATGCCGACGGTGATGGTCTGGGATCCGGTGGCACTGGTCGGCCCGGAGGTGGCGGCGAGCGGCGACTGCGGTGGCGGGAGCCCAGGTGGCGTGCAGCCGCCGATGACGAGGACGGCGGCGGCGGTGAGGACGGCGACAGCCGAGATCGGCCGGCGCCCTCGGGACCCGAAGGTCGGGCGCCGCTCGGTCACCGGCCCACCATAGCCAGCGGCGCGGATCCTCGGCGGAGCGCCGCCGCCACCAGCGGGTGCGCCCGCCGGTGGCGATCACGCCTTGTTCTTGGCCTTCGATCTGGTCCGGGCCCGCTCGCCCTGATTCAGCACCAGCTTGCGGATCCTGGCCGACGTCGGCGTCACCTCGACGCACTCGTCGTCGCTGCAGAACTCGAGGCTCTGTTCCAGACTGAGCGCCCGCGGCGGGATCAGGTGCACCAACTCGTCGCCGCTGGACTGGCGCATGTTGGTGAGCTTCTTCTCCTTGGTGATGTTGACGTCCATGTCGTCCTGGCGGGAGTTCTCGCCGACCACCATGCCCTCGTAGACCTCGGTGGTCGGGGTGATGAACAGTGTTCCGCGTTCCTGCAGCGCGAACATCGCGAACGGCGTTGCCCTGCCCGGCCGGTGGGCGACGAGCGAACCCGTTGCCCTGGAACGCATCTCGCCGGCCCATGGGCCGTAGCCGTCGAACAGGGTGGAGGCGATGCCGGTGCCCCGGGTGTCGGTGAGGAAGTCGGTGCGGAAGCCGATCAGGCCGCGGGACGGCACGTGGAACTCGAGTCTGATCCATCCGGTGCCGTGGTTGGTCATGTTCTCCATCCGGCCCTTGCGGGGCGCGAGCAGCTGGGTGACCGCACCCAGGTACTCCTCGGGCACGTCGACGGTGAGCCGCTCGAACGGTTCCAGTTTCTTGCCGTCCACCTCGCGGGTCACTACCTGCGGTTTGCCGATGGTCAACTCGAAACCCTCGCGGCGCATGGTCTCCACCAGGATGGCCAGCGCGAGTTCACCGCGGCCCTGCACCTCCCAGGTGTCCGGCCGCTCGGTGAGTAACACCCGCATCGACACGTTGCCGATCAGTTCGTTCTCCAGCCGCGTCTTCACCTGTCGGGCGGTCAGCCTGCTGCCGCCGTCCCGGCCGGCCAGCGGCGAGGTGTTGATGCCGACGGTCATCGAGATTGCCGGCTCGTCGACGGTGATCGGCTGCAGGGCCACCGGGTTCTCCGGGTCGGCCAGCGTCTCGCCGATGGTGATGTCGGCCATCCCGGCGACCGCGATCAGATCGCCCGCGCGGGCTTCGTCGACCGGCACCCTGTCCAGTGCCTCGGTGATCAGCAGCTCGGTGATCTTGGTCTTGACGATGCTGCCGTCGAGCTTCATCCAGGCCACCTGCTGTCCCTTGCGGATGGTGCCCTCGATCACCCGGCACATCCCGATCCGGCCGAGGAACGGCGATGCGTCGATGTTGGTGACCTGTGCCTGCAGGGGTGCGCCGTCGGTGTAGGTGGGAGCGGGGATCGCCTGCATCAGGGTGTCGAACAACGGGTCGAGGTTGTGATGGTCGGGCATCTCGCCGTTCGCCGGCTTGTGCAGGCTGGCCCGGCCGGCCCTGGACGCGCAGTAGACGATCGGGAACTCGATCTGCTCGTCGTCGGCGTCCAGGTCCAGGAACAGGGCATAGCACTCGTCGACCACGTCGTCGATCCGGGCATCAGCGCGATCGGTCTTGTTGATCACCAGTACCACCGGCAGCCGGGCCTGCAGTGCCTTGCGCAGCACGAACCGCGTCTGCGGCAGTGGTCCCTCGGACGCATCGACCAGCAGCACCACGCCGTCCACCATCAGCAGCGCCCGCTCCACCTCACCGCCGAAGTCCGCGTGGCCGGGGGTGTCGACGATGTTGATGATCAGATCACCGGATCCATCGGTCGCATGCCGGTGCACGGCGGTGTTCTTGGCCAGGATGGTGATGCCCTTCTCCCGCTCCAGGTCCCCGGAATCCATCACCCGGTCGGTGTGCGCCGAACCTTCGCGGAAGGCTCCGGACTGCCAGAGCATTGCGTCCACCAACGTGGTCTTGCCGTGATCGACATGGGCGACGATGGCGACGTTGCGAAGATCGGACCTGATCGGCATGGGACAACGGCTCCTGCGGCAAGTGGGGCGCGCGCGGAGGCGCGAACATGAGAATGGAACGGCGCGACCGGACCTGAGCCGGAGGGCCAGCTCCCGAATCTACCGTTCCGGCGCCCCACCACCCGCCTGGATCGGCACGGGACGTGAGCAGTAACTCAGCGGCTCGGCCGGTGACCTCCCGTTTCCGGGTCGGCCGACCCCACGGCAGGTGCGGGGTCGAACATCAGCCGAAGGCATTCCCGTGCGTGTCCAGAGCCGGGTTCGGCAGGGCTTGTCCGGCTGGCGGTTTCGGCGCGGCAACGAACTCGTCACCTTCTTCGACGGAGGTCGGGTTCAGCACGCGGGCCAGGAATGCCTGCGTCCGTTCGTGCTGCGGGTCGCCGATCACCCTCTCCGCGGAGCCCTCCTCCACGATGTAGCCGCCGTCCATGAAGACCACACGATCCGCGACATCCCTGGCGAAGGCCATCTCGTGGGTGACGACCATCATCGTCATCCCCTCGCGGACCAGGCCCTTCATCACCGCAAGCACCTCGCCCACCAGCTCGGGATCAAGAGCCGACGTCGGCTCGTCGAACAACATCAGGTCCGGGTCCATCGAGAGCGATCGTGCGATGGCGACCCGCTGCTGCTGGCCGCCGGACAACTGTGCCGGAAACGCCGTCTCGCGGTGGGCCAGGCCCACCCGTTCCAAGTTCTTCCGGGCCGTCTGCTCCGCCGACGACTTCGAGCGTTTGAGCACCTTCATCTGCGCGACGGTCAGATTCTGCAACACGGAAAGGTGCGGGAACAGGTTGAACTGCTGGAACACCATGCCGATGCTGCGGCGGGCCTGGTCGATGTTCACATCGGGATCGGTCATCTCGTGTTCGCCGACGAAGATCTTCCCGGCGGTGGGTTCCTCCAGCATGTTGACGCAGCGCAGCAGCGTGGACTTGCCGGAGCCGGACGGCCCGATCACACAGACCACTTGGCCGGGCATCACTTCGAGATCGATGTTCTTGAGCACCTCGACGTTGCCGAAAGACTTCACCAGTCCCTGGATCGAGATCGCAGGGATCGCAGGGTCCTTCGACGCCGCAGCACGATTCGGGGCGACAGCGCTGTCGAGCGCGTCAGCCGTCTCGGCCGTCGGGTCGGGTTTCCTGCTCGACGGTGTGGACATCAGCGGGCCTTTGCATGACGGCGTTCGAGGCGGCGCACCAGCCACGACAGCGGCAGCGTGATGCACAGGTACAGGAGCGCGATGACGGTGAGCGGGGTGACGCTCGCCAGCTGGTTGATGTTGCTCTGGCCGAGTTTGGTGAGTTCGTACTCGTTCAGACTGACGCCCACGACATAGACCAGTGACGAGTCCTTGACCAGCAGGATGATCTCGTTCGTCAGGGGTGGGATGACGATGCGGAATGCCTGCGGCAGAACGATTGTCAGCATCGTCCGGCCTGGCGACATACCCAGCGTCCTGGCCGCCTCGACCTGCCCCTTGGGAACTGCCTGGATGCCGGCGCGCAGGGTTTCCGCCATGTAGGCGGCCGCCGTCAGACCCAGGCCGAGAGCCACCTTCTGCCAGAGCGAGAACTGGAATCCGGGGAAAGCTCTGGGAACGCCGAAGGCGATGATGACCAGCACCGCCAGCGCCGGCAGCCCGCGGAACAACTCGATGTAGGCCATCGCCACCGCCCGGTACACGGCGATCGAACTGAGCCGCATCAGCGCCAGCACGATGGCGAGCGCGAAGCCGAAAACAAAACCGATTGCGGTGTACTGCAACGTATTCAGCAGGCCGATGACGATGACCCGCGGGAACATCTTGCCCGCCACATCGAAGTTGAACCAGGCCTTGCCGAAGACTGCCCAGTCGACGGCGAAGCCGAGATAGACGATGACCGCCAGTCCGATCAGGTACTGGATACCGCGGAACGTTCGAGCCCGCTGGCGGCGGGTCATGGTCATGGCTGCTCCGGAGGTCGGGGGCTGGGCCGGTACGTCGCCGGCCGGTCTCCTCGGAAGGGCAGACCGGCCGGTGGTGTCAAATCAGCCCTTCGGGGCGTCCGTACCGGTCCACTTCTTGTAGCTCGCGTTGTACTTGCCGTCACCCTTGGTCTCGGTGAGCACACCGTTGACGACCTTGGCCAGCGCCTCGTTGCCCTTCTTCATGCCGAAGCCGTAGGTGTCACTGGTTTTGACCTCCTGAACCAGTTTGATGGCGTCGGCATTGTCCTTGACCAGCTTGGCCAGCACCGGACCATCGTTGAAGATGCCGTCGACCTGGCCGGTGAGGATGGCCTGGCTCTGCAGGTCATATCCGGTGAACTCTTTGATCTGGTACCCGAACTCGTCCTTGTGCGCGTTCAGGTAATCCAGCCCGGTCGTGCTGGCCTGGCCGCCGAGTGTCTTGCCCTTCATGTCCGCCAGCGTGGTCGCGGTGCTCGCGGACGGCACCACCAGGTTGAAGTTGGCTTGCAGGTAGGGGTCGGAGAAGGTCATCGCCTTCTGTCGTTCCGGGGTTATCGTCATGCCGGCCGCCGCGATGTCGCAGGTGCCGGCATTGGTGGCCTCACCGGACTTGATGCCCTCGAACGGGGTGTCGATGACGGTGGTCTGCACGCCCAGCTTGGCGGAGATGAAGTCCATCATGTCGATGTCGAAGCCGACGACCTTGCCGTTGACATCGGACTCGAAGGGTTCGAACGGCAACGTGGTGCACACCGTGAGCTTGCTCGGATCAATCAGCTTCGCCTTGGCAGCCGCGACGGCTGCGTCGTCGAGCATCGCCCCACCCTTGGAGGTCGCCGCGCTCGACGCCCCCGATGCCTGGGAACCGGCGGCGCTGGTGGCGCCGGACATCGCCGAGCCCGCGTCGCTGCTGGCGCCGGACATCGCCGAGCCACCCGCACTCTTGCCTTCAGAGACCATCGAACTGACGGCGCTGGCACCGGCTCCGGCGGCACTGGACACGCCGGGGGCGGCGGGGGTGGCGTTGTTGGTCTTGCCGCAGGCGCTCAGCGTGAGCAGAACGACGGCGCCGCCGGCGATCAGTCCGGTGCGCAGGCCCACGCGGTGGCGCAGGGATTCAGGGGTAACGGACACGACAACTCCCAGTACGGATCGGGCCGGCCCGGAAAGGGCCGAGCTGGCACAGGTGTTTTCGCATCCTGCCATGCCAGACATGACGACCAGGTGACGAAACCGCTACGACTGCGACTGCGACTGCCGCCCGAGCAGTGTCCGCAGGGCGGGCAGGAACTGTCGATCCGCCGGTAACCAGTCCAGCGTCTCCAGCTCGCCGGCGGTCAGCCGTCGCAGCTGGTCGTGCTCGATCGGGGTCAGTGTCTCGATCGGGGTCAGTGTCTCGATCGGGGTCAGCGTCTCGATCGGGGTCAGTGTCTCGATCGGGGTCAGCGTGCCGTGGGCGTGCACCCGGTAGGCGCGCAACAGCGAGCCCCCGCCGAGATCGATATCGCCGCCGATGCGCTCGGCGACGTCCACCGCCACACCCAGTTCTTCCTGCATCTCGCGAGCCAGCGCTGAGCGCTCCGACTCACCGAAGCCGACCTTGCCGCCCGGCAGCTCCCACTTCCCGGCCTCCGGACCGGTGCCGCCCTTACGGCCCGCCAGCACTGTTCCGCCGGAGATCAGCGCGCCAGCCACCACCACCAGCGGTTCCCGCGCCGTCACGGTGGCGATGCCGAGCAGCATCTGACAGGCGTCGATGACACGTTGCCGGAAGACCATGGACACCAGCCCGGAACCGGGAAGTTCGCAGTCCACCCTGGTCAGGGTGCCCGCGCCGGTGCCGGTCGTGTGCAGCGACACGGTGACTGTGCCGCGGCCGGTGGAACGCAGAACCGGCAGCCCGTGATCGTCGACCTGCACCGCCCACCTCCGGCCGAGGCCAGGCAGTCCCTTGAGGCCGATGACATCGCCCGGTCGCAGCGGCGCCAGCGGGGCCTCGGCCCGGCCGCCCAGAGCCCTGATCGTCCGGCGCCAGGTGGCGCCGCTGGCGAGGGCGCGGATCACCGCCGGTTCAGGCGCATCGATGACGGCCGCGGTACGGACGATGGTCACTGCACTACTGTTCCACGGTCCACTGCAGTGCCATCGTCTCCATGGTCCACTGCAGTGCCATCGTCCGCAGCGGCGTCGTCAGCAGCGGTGCTGTCAGCGGTCAGGGCGTTCGACGATCGGTGCGATGCCGGTCCGATCCACCGACAGGATGACCGTGTCGCCGACCACCTGCAGGGTTTCCGAGATCGCCTGGACGACGCCGGCGCCGGGCAGGTCGACGGTCAACCGGACCGTATCCGGAGTTGGCCGGGCGGACAGCACCGTTCCGGTCAGCCGGCCCGGCTGGCCACCACCGTGTTGATCGGCGACCAGAGCCGCGGGACGCAGCGCGACGGGTCCGTCGGCGATGCCCGGGATGCCGTGCCCGGCAGGGAGAACGGTTGTGTAGCCGACGAACCGGGCCGCCCATTCGTCGGCCGGGTGCCGCCAAACGGTTGTCGGCGTTCCGACCTGGCGGATCCGGCCGGTGTTCATCAGGGCGATCCGATCGGCGACGGCGAAGGCCTCACCCTGATCGTGCGTGACGAACAGCGCCGATGTCCGGGTGTCGGCGAGCACCGTGCGCAGATCGGTCAGCAACCTCGCCCTGAGCGAGGCATCCAGCGCGGCGAGGGGCTCGTCCAGCAGCAACAGCCGCGGCGACGGAGCGAGCGCCCTCGCCAGTGCCACCCGTTGTTGTTGCCCACCGGACAGGCTTGCGACCTTCCTGGCCCCCAGCCCAGGCAGTCCGACCAGTTCGAGAAGTTCGTCGATCCGCCGGCGTTGCCGGGCCCGATCCAGACCGGTGAACCGCAGTCCGTACCCGATGTTTCCCGCCACGTTGCGATGCGGGAACAGCACGCCGTCCTGGAACATCAGCCCGAACCTTCTGCGGTGCACCGGGACAGCAGCCAGGTCCTCGCCGTTCCAGCGGATGCGCCCGCCGGCGACGGGTTCCAGCCCGGCGACCGTTCGCAGCAGGGTGGACTTGCCGCAGCCGGACGGTCCGAGCAGGCTCAGTACCTGCCCGTCGTCCACCTGGAGAGTGACGTCATCGACGGCGCTGACGGCGGATTTCCCTGCGCCGTAGCGAATTGTCAGCCCCTCGACGGTCAGCATCCGAGGGCGCCGCCCTGGGCGTTCGGCATCAGAAGCCGCCGATCCTTGCCGATGCCCGTGCGCCGGACAGGGCGTCCACGGTGAACACCGAGACGGCGCAGAGAAGGGCCAGCACGGTGGCGGCGGCCAACGCGGTGCCGGTGTTGGCGCCACCGGGCCGGCTGATCAACCGCCCGATCACCACCGGAAGCGTCGAGGTCTGCGGGCGCGCCAGGAAGCTGGTGGCGCCGAACTCCCCCAGCGCCACCGCGAAGGCGAAAGCAGTGGCGCCGGCCAGCGCCCGCGACATGATCGGCAGGTCGACTCCAGTCCACACCCGGAACGGCGATGCGCCGAGCACCGCGGCCGCCTGCCGCAGCCGGTCGTCGGCCGCCCGAAGCACCGGCAACACCATCCGCACCACCAGCGGCATCCCGACCAGTGCTTGCGCGATCGGCACCAGCATCGGCGAGGCCCGCAGGTCGAGCGGCGGGGTGTCGAGGGCGATCAGGAATCCGAATCCGACGGTGACAGCGGAGACTCCCAGCGGCAGCATCATGACCGCGTCGATGACCCCGATAATCCTTCTGGCGGCTGCCTTCCGGGGGCGACGTGTCAGCACGACGCTGATGGCGACGCCCACCGTCACGGCCAGCGTGGCCGCGATCCCGGCTGCCCGCAACGAGTTGCCGAGCGCACTGGTCACCGGCACCAGTAACAGGTTGTCCTCACCCAGCGACCCCAGCGCCCGATAGTTATCGAGCCCCCAACCGTTCCCGGTCTGCAGCGATCGCAGCACCATCACCAGCATCGGTGCGAGAAAACCGGTGGCCACCACCGCCGTCACCAGCAGTGCGGGTACGCCGCCCGGGCCGAGCCGCCGACCGTCGCCGGCGCGGATGGCCAGCGCCCAACTGGCATCGCCGCGACGCCGGAGCGCGGCGGCCACCGTCAGCGTCACCGTCACCAGCAGGATCTGCGCGATCGACAGCACCGCCGCCGTCCGCAGGTCGAGGATCTCGGTGGTCTGCCGGTAGATCTCGGTCTCCAGGGTGCGATACCGTGACCCGCCCATCACCAACATGATCCCGAAACTGGTGGCGCAGAACAGGAACACCATCACGAATGAGCCTGCCATCGCCGGACCCAGGGCCGGCACCGTGACGGTGAGGAACGCCCGGACCGGCCCCGCTCCCAGGCTGCGGGCAGCCTGCACCGGCCGGTCGTCCAGCACCGCCCACGAGGAACCGACGGTGCGCACCACCACCGCGTAATTGAGGAACAGGTGGGCCGCGAGGATGGCCCAGATCGATCCGTCCCATCCCCAGGAGCCGAGCGGGCCGTCGGCGGCGAACAACGTGCGAAATGCCAGACCGACCACCACGGTGGGCAGCACGAACGGCACCGTGAGCAGTGCCAGCACCACACCCCGGCCACGGAACCGACACCGGTACAACAGGAATGCGCCCGGCACTCCGAGCAGCAGACAGATACCGGCGGATGCCGCCGCCTGCCAGACGGTGAACAGCAGCAGCCGCTGCATCCGCGGCCGCGCAAGAACGTCGGCGACTGCCGCGAGATCTGGTCCATGAGCGCCGGCCAGGCCGCGTCCGAGCAATGTCGCCACCGGGTAGCCGAAGAAGATCGCCAGCGCGGCGAGCGGAAACGCCGCGAGCGCGACCAGACCGATGCGCCGCCCGATGGTGCCCACGGCCGCGGGTCAGTTCTCCATCAGATCGGACCAGGCGCCGATCCACTTCTCGCGATTGCCGGTGATCTCCGCCGGGTCCATCGCCTCCGGCTTGCTGGCGGCCGGCGCGAACTGCTTCCAGGACGCCGGCAATTTCGCTGTCGTGCTCACCGGATAGACGTACATCTGTTCGGGCATCGCATCCTGGAACTTCTTGGAGAGCAGGAAATCCACCACCCTCTTCGCACCGTCCGGGTTGGCGGCACCGGCCAGCACGCCGGTGTACTCGACCTGCCGGAAGCAGGTGTCCAGCAGCGCTCCGGTCGGGGCCGTTCGCTGTCCGGCCTTCATCTCGAACGGAGGCGAGGACGCATAGGACACGACCAGCGGGCGCGCGCCCTTACCGGAAGATCCGGAGAAGTCGACCGTGTAGGCATCTTCCCAGCCCGCCGTCACCTTCACGCCGTTGTTCTTCAGCGCGGTCCAATACCGCAGCCAGCCGGCCGGGTCGCCGTCGGATCCGAAGTGCGCGACGGTGCCGAGCAGGAAGGCCAGTCCGGGCGAGCTGGTCGCCGGCGACGGCACCACCAGCAGGTTCTTGTACTCCGGCTTGGTCAGATCCTCGTAGGTCCTGGGCTCGGCCCGCTTCTTGTCGGCGAACCATCGGTGGTCCACATTGATGCAGACATCCCCGTAATCGACTGCGGTGAGCCGGTTCTGGGGGTCGATCGCGTACTTGTCCGCACCATTTGCGGCGGCCGGCGGGGCATAGCCTTGCAGCACACCGGCGTCCAGTGCCCGGGAGGCGAAGCTGTTGTCGATACCGAACACGACGTCGCCCAGCGGCTTGTCCTTGGTCAGCACCAGCTTGTTCACCATCGCACCCGCGTCGCCCTGCGCCAGAATCTTCAGCTGGATACCGGATGAGGACTCGAAGTCGGCGATGACTGACTTGTCCATGTTGAACGAATCGTGGGTGACCAGGGTGACGGTTCCCCCGGAAGGTTTGCCGGACCCGGACGAGCTGCTGGCCGGTGCGCCGACGCTGCTGCCACCTGATGGACTGCCCGTCGCCGAGCTGGTGGCGACAGAGCTGGTGGACGGAGTAGCGGTAGTTGTTGCGGGGCCGGCGGTTCCAGCTGCGGTCGAGCCGCTGCCACAGGCTGTCAGGCCGGTCAAAACGGCCAGCGTGCCAACGGCCACCAGGCGTGAGTGTCTGTGCGGAGTGAATCGCATCGTGTGCCTTCCCTTGCGGGTATCAGGCACGGGGCGGAACGAGAGGACGTCCCTTCGCCGGCATGATCCGGATCAGGTTCGACGGTCAGGGACTTCGTGTCCCTCTCTCAGCCCGGCGCACCGGACTCCCGTGTCAGGGGCCAGCTTACGCGGCGGACGCCCGTGCCGGGGCGTCGGAGTCGTCCGCGGTGCGGACGCCCCGGTTCAGCGCCGCCAGCGCGATCAGTGTGCACAGGCCCAGCACGGCATACACCGTGCCGAGCCAGGACTGCCAGCCGGCCCGGCCGGCGGTGAACTCGTCCTGCAGGCTGATCAGGATGGACACCAGATAGCTGCAGGTCGCCAGTGACCAGCCGACCGCCAGGACGCGGGCAGCGACAGTGTGCCGGTGAGCGCCGAAGAGCGCCCAGGTCAGCAGCGGCAGCACCCACACCCAGTGGTGGGACCAGGAGATCGGCGAGACCAGCAGCCCGATGAACTGCACGGCCAGGAAGGCGCCGGTTCGGTCGCCGGCCCGCACCGACCACCACGTGGCGAGCAGCCCGATCACCACCGTCACTCCCGCCGCGGCGGCGACCGCGGCGGCGACGTCGTCCCCGCCCGCCAACCGGGCGAATGCCCCCCGCCAGGATTGGTTGATCGCCGAGAAGACCGGCCCGGTGCGTCCCGGATCGAGCATCAGTTCGGTGTAGAACCGCACCGTCTGGCCGGGCAGGACGACCAGCGCGATCACCACCGTCGTGGCGAACGTCACGATCGACGCGATCACCGCGGTCCACCGGCGCAGCAGCAGGTAGTACAGACCGGTGACCGCCGGAACGAGCTTGATCCCGGCGGCCAGGCCGACGGTCGCGCCCGCCGCCCACTGACTGGCAGAGGCCGCACCCAGCAACAGCATCGCGGCCAGGAACAGGTTGATCTGGCCGTAGTTGAGGGTGGTCCTGACCGGCTCGAGGAAAACGGCCAGTGCGGTGCCGGTGATGACGACACCGCGCACATGCGGCAGTGGATCCGGCGCCCGGGAACCTGCCCTGCCGAGCAGCCGCAGGGTGGTGTAAATGATCACTGCCACCGCAGCGAAACTCGCTGCCTGCCAGAGGATCCGCAGGACGACCCACGGGATCCAGGAGATCACCGCGAACAGCAGCACCGAGAACGGTGGATAGGTGAACGGCAGGTGCAGCGGTTCGGAGAAGTAGTCGTACAGGCTGCCGTCGGAGATGTGCCGAGTGCCGTCCACGAACACCTTGAGGTCGATCATCCGGAACGGATCGGCGCCGGCAAGGGTGACCAGCACGTGCGCCAGCGCGGCCACCAGCAGCACCGCCCATGGCGCCCACCGCGATGCCAGGTACCGCTTCAGCACACGCGCTCCTCGCGGATGATCGAACCCCGGCGGGAGGTCGAGGTCTTCGTCGCCCCCCCGGCGGGAGGTCGAAGTCTTCGTCGCCGACGGCGAGCGTATCGAGTGCGGCCGGCAGACACGCGGAAACGCTCACCCGGGCAGTTCGTTCCGGGCCACACCGTCGGGTCCCCAGCACGGCAAACCGAGACGGTTCCACCGCGCCGCACCGCCAGGCCCAGTACCGGCCCCGAGGGACAGTCTGCTGGAAACAGACTCTGCTCAGCCCTTCCACTCGCGGCGCAGGATCGCGAAGTTGAGTTCGCTCCCCCAGCCGTCACCGCGCAGATCGTTGTCGATCAGGTGGGCCTCCTGTCGCATGCCAAGTCGGCGGCAGACCGCCGCCGACGCGGTGTTTTCTGCGTCCAGTCTGGCGAAGATGCGATGGAATCCGTAGTGCTCGAACCCGAGCTGCAGCATCGCCTTCGCCGCCTCGGTGGCGTAGCCGCGGCCGGCAGCAGCGGGATGGAAGATGTAGCCGACCTCCGCCTGTTGGGCGCGTTCGTTCGCCCACTTGAGCACCACCTCGCCGATCACCGTCGTCGACCCGACCGTCTGCACGGCCAGCACCAGCTCGTCGTTCTCGCCATCGAAGGTGAATTCGGCGGCTCTGGCCAGCATCTGCCGCGAGCGGTCGATACTGCGCGGCGCCCGGTACAGATACCGCGCCACCTCGGGCAGCCCGTGATAGGCGTGGAAGTCATCCAGGTCGTCGATCACGAATCGGCGCAACAGCAGTGTTTTGTCCGTCAACGCCCGCACCTTCGCCGTGATGGAAAGCAACGCTTTCTTCGACGGGTAGGTGTAGACGGTGAGCTTGTCGCTGTCCTTCTTCTGGTGCCGTTGGATGCGGAACCCGAGGAAGTCGAACCCTCGTCCAGATGGCGGAAGCGCAGCGCCAGGCCGAGGCCGATGCCGGAGGTGCCGCCGGGGATGAAGATGGTGTTGCCCGAGATTTTATGGTGCGGTGGCTCACTTTCCGATCGTTGTGCATGGGAATGGGCGGTGCCTGGAGCGCGTCGTCAGGCGATGGCGGGCAGCTGCGATCCGGTGCCGGTCAGCTGGGCGGTGAGCGCCCACAGCTCCGTGGCCGTCCTGGTGTCGAGGCCGGCGGCGGCAGGCTTGCCGATCTTGGGGTAGCCCTTGACGCTGCCGGGCCCGTTCGGGCCCACGTAGGAGTTGCCGGGGATGTCCTGGGTCGCGGCGAAAAGCGACGGCAGGGCACCGTGCTCGGCATCGTTCAGCAAGAACCTCAGAGAGCCGAAAAACACCCTGCCAGATAACGTGTGACTGACCAGGTTCGTGGAGGCGATGCCGGGGTGCGCGATGATCGACTTGACCGAACTGCCAGACGCGGCGAGTCGCCGCTGGAGTTCGGTGGAGAACAGCACGACGTCCAGTTTCGAATCGTAGTAGGCGTTCATGGCATTGTAAGGCCGGTTCCGTCCGGTGAGGTCCTCCAGATGCGGCTTGCCCAGCCGGTGCAGCTGCGAGGACACGGAGACGACCCGGTCCGTGATGTGGGGCAGGAGCAGGTTGGTCAGCGTGAACGGCCCGAAGTAGTTGGTCGCCATCTGCGAATCGAACCCGTCGGCCGTGCGTGTCAGCGGTACATTCATGATGCCCGCGTTGTTGATCAGGACGTCGATCTGGCCCTTCCACCCGGCCGCGAACCGCCGGACCGAGGCGAGGTCGGACAGGTCCAGCTCACGGACTTCGGTGCGTCCCGGGATGGTGGCGGCGGCCTCCCGGCCCTTGGCCACCGTCCGTACGGCGAGGACGACGCTGGCCCCGACACGGGCCAGCTCCCGCGCCGTGACCAGGCCGATACCGCCGGAGGCTCCCGTGATCACCACAGTGCGTCCCGACATGTCGGGCAGATCAGTGACGGTCCACTTCGTCATGGCACTTCCCGTCTTTCCGGCGCGGGCCAGTGGGCCCGCGCTCACCTTCTTCGGCCTCACGGACCGCTGACATCCAGTGGACCCGGTCCGGCAGCGCGGGACCAGGACTCACTTATCCACTGATCGGCAGACAGTGGATAACCTCGACCCCACCGCGATACTGGTCATGGAGATGTCGGCACATCGGTCGTTCCGCAGGAAAGAGACGCCATGAACCTCTCGGAACTCGCGGAATTCCTCCGGATCCGCCGCGAGGCTCTGCAACCCGAAGACGTCGGACTGCCGCGGGGGCTCCGGCGACGGGTCCGCGGCCTACGCAGAGAAGAAGCCGCCGAACTCTCCGGCATGTCCACCGACTACTACGCCCGCCTGGAACGGGGAAACGGCCCCCAGCCCTCCGAGCAGATGGCCGCCGCGATCTCACGCGGACTTCGCCTGTCCCTGGCCGAACGCGATCACCTTTTCCTGCTCGCCGGCCATGGCACACCCCGGCGCGTTCTACGTGGTGACCACGTCAGCCCGGGGCTCATGCGCATCATCGACCGGCTTCAGGACACTCCCGCACAGATCATGGGCGGCCTCGGCGAAACACTCGTCCAGACCCCGCTCGCCACGGCGCTCCTCGGCGAACAGACCCACTACACCGGCCCGGCCAGGAGCAATGTCTACCGGTGGTTCACCGACCCCTCATCGAGGCTGATCTACCCCGCAGCCGACCACGCGGCCAACGGGCGCATCTTCACCGCCCAACTGCGCCGCGTCGCCACCCGGCAAGGCCCGCACGGACAAGCCGCAGCCCTCGCTCGTCGGCTCCTCGGCGAGAGCGAGGAGTTCGCGGCCATCTGGAACGACCACCAAGTCGGCCTCACCTTCACCGCCGAGAAACGCCTGATCCACGCCGAGGTCGGAGAACTCACCCTCCACTGCCAGATACTCCTCGACCCCGACCAGGAACATTCCCTCCTCACTTTCACGGCGACGCCCGGCACGGAAAGCTACGAGAAGCTGCAACTACTGGCGATCGTCGGAAACCAGCGACTGGCCAGCGGACTGGCGGGCAAGAGCGAGACGAGTTGACTCGAGAAACCGGCTCTTCACAATTGAGGGTGTAGTGCCTGGTGACCGGTCTGCCGGGGGGTGGCCGCTGGTGGGTGTTGTCACCGGAAGGCTGCTCGACCCCGGACAGTTTGACCGGGTGCTCGGTTTCCTGCATTGCCTGCCGGTCGGCGAGCGGTTCTTTGAGCCGCCGGAGCTATACAAGCGGCGGCCGGCGGCCGAGGTCATTCGGGAGTATCTGGCCGAAATACCCCGTCTGATCACGAGCTCTGATGCGTTCACCGTCCTCGCCCACATTGACTACCCGGTCCGCACCTGGCCGGCGCAGGCCGGGCGGTTCGATCCACACGCGTCCGAGGATGAGTTCCGCCACGCCTTGCGAGTGCTTGCTGACGGCGATCGGGCCCTGGAGGTGAATACGCAGGTGCCGCTGCACCCGGACCGTACGCTGGGTGGCGCGAAGAAGGCGGAGAAGCGATCACGTTCGGAAGTGACGCCCCCACGACCCGACCGCGCTTGCGCACGGCGTCACCGAGGCCGCCGCCATGGTTGAGGCTTACGGCTTCCGGCCGGGCCGCCATCCCTATGACTTCTGGACACGTTCGGGGCCGACTCCGCTGACACCACGCGTCGCCCCGGCTTGATCCGCGTACCCGATCATCGATCCTCCGTTGAGACCAGGAGTCGGTGGACCGTGCGGGGTGGGCCATCTGCTTCCAGTGCTCCGGACCTTTCGTTCACCAAATTCTTGCTTGTACAAGTGACTACTTGTGATAGCATCGCTGGAGAGGAGGTCCTATTCGTGAGTGAATCCGCGGGCGCGTTGGATCGAGCGTTTCACGCGCTGTCCGACCCGAACCGTCGCGCGATCCTGACGGTTGTGCGACACGGACATCGCGCGGTGGGTGACATTGCGGATGTGCTCGGGCTGTCCCAGCAGAACGTGTCCCATCACCTCAAGGTGCTTCGCGACGCTGGCTTGGTGACCGGCTCCCGATCGGGTACGCGGCATCTGTACGCCGTGCAAGTTGAAGGGCTGGCCGTCGGCAAGGCCTTCTTCGATGACTTCTGGCCCGAACGGCTGAGCGCTCTCAAGCGGGCGGTCGAGGGATCGTCCAGTGCGGGCATCGATGTCTGAGTACCGGACGTCGATCGACATCGACGCAGTTCCCGAGACTGTGTTCCAGTTTCTGGTGACGGATCAGGGGATGGCGACCTGGATGGGTCAATGGGCGTCTCTGAACCCGGTGCCAGGCGGTCGGTTCGAGGTCAACGTCGCCGGCTATCCCGTTCGCCCGGCCACGATCGAGGCGACCTTCGCGCCAGCATCCACGCCGGCCCCGCCGGGCACCGACAGCATCCGGGCCACCAAACCGGGCAGCCCGGCCCCGCGGGCCAGCCGCATCACCGACACCAACCCGGCCGAGGCGATCGGGTTCGGCTCATCGAAGCTAGTGAGCACCCCAGCGGCCATCTCCTGCCGAGCTCCGCCGGTGAACCGGGCCTACGGTGGAGGATCTGCGGTACCGACCCGGTAAACTGCTTCCGCTCGCACGCCGGATTGCGACACCCCCACTTGTGCTTGCACCACTTCAATGTTCGAAACGTCCGGACCGACCTTCACATCCTTCAGCCGCGTCAACCACCCAACCCTTGGGCCTGGCGGACACCGCCGAACATTGTGCTGTTCTCTTGCACACGTCACGTCACGAATGTGACGCATGTTCAGTGTATTCTGGAATGACCTTCCCGCCACACGGAGGCGGGCCAGAGAAACGGCAGGCGTCTATGTCGAAAATCAAAGTAGTCGCGGTAATCACAGCCGCACCAGGTGTAGCGGATTTGGTTGCGAGCGCACTTCGCAAACTCGTTGAATCAACAAGAACAGAGGCTGGCTGTATCAGTTATGACCTGTACCGGTCGGATACGATACCAGACACCTTTGTCACAGTTGAGTCGTGGCGTGACCAAAGAGCAATGGAGCTACATGGATCAACTGCGCACGTAGCGGAAGTAACTAGGCAAGTCGAGGGACATCTCGCGGCTACGCCGGTCATTCATATATTGCAAGAAATTCCGCAATAGCATCATCACTCGGGAGGTCATGGCTGACCATCGCACGTTGTGAGAGGCGCCTCATTAGCACAGATTGATCAGCTGTGTTACTTCTACGGCTCGACTGTTAACGCCTTGGCGTGACCGGACCAACCGTGTCCCTTCCAAGAGTACGCTTCTGCCTCGCCAAGACCGCCGTGATACGCCTCGTAGTAAGACCCCGAGCGTATGTCCTCGACCAAGTCGACGTTAACGGGTTCCCAACCAAGATCGTTTCGTGTACGTGGCGCTCGGATGCGGCTATTGACCGCGAGTCCCATGTCCACCCACGCGGAACCCCAGAGGTCACACGCTTCTTGGTAATTTAGGCTTCTTGTAGGCAACTTTAGAACATGTGCCACGGCCTCGCAGATCGACCGAAAGTTCACCTCGCCAGCCACTGCATGGTAAATGCTGCCCGGTTTGCCATGCTCGATGGCCAAGCGGCAGACTGCCGCAACATCGTCGACGTGCACATTGGAGTAAAGGTTGAGTCCTTCGCCGAGGTAGCAAACAGACCCGGTGCGACGTCCGGATTCAAAAAACTGTGGGACTTGGATGCTGCCACCATGGCCCCAGATGAGGGGTGGCCGAACCACGAACGTGCGTAACCTATCGTTCGTCGCTTCAAGCACCGCAGATTCAGTTTGGAGCCTAATTTGCCGTGTGGGAAGCTCCGGGAACGGGAACGCATCTTCCTCCGCAAAGGAGTTCTCATTCCACGATCCGTCCTGGGCCGCCAGTGATACCACACCTGAACCAGAAAGGAACAGCAGAATGTGTGAGGCGCCCCGGAGGGCCTCGACGAGAGCACCTAGCATTGCCGCTTCGGCTTCGAACGGCACCATGGCAGCAAAAACGACCACATCATACTCGGTAAGCTGTGCGGCAAAGAGGTCGATGCGAGCCAGATCGCCTTCCAGGGCAATGATTCCTGCCGCTTCAAGCTTGGCTCGAGCGTTTTCACTCCGGGCCAGCCCGTACGTGGCGTAACCGTGTGCGAAGAGGTCTCTGGCAATCGCGGATCCGACGTAGCCGGTAGCACCTAGCACGAGAGCTTTCAATGCCTGGCCGCCTGCATGGAGTCCCACTGCACCTTGGCTTCGACGCCAAACAGTTGGTTCCCGTCGTCGTCGTAGCCGGCTTCGGCGACGCCTGGGGGGGTATCGACCCGCATGGACACCAAAGCCTTGTTACAGCTCCACTTGAGGATGTCATAGATCATCTGGCTGACCTGTTCATCGCTGAAATGGTGCCGGATGTCGTCGCGCAGTTCCAGCGTCATCTGTCCCGGTGTCGTGATCATCGCGTCCGTCAGCCGAAGTGCCACCTTCCATTTCTCCGGTAGGTCGCTTGATTCGAACCGGTCGATCTTGGTAGCCAGGGACTCGTCAAGCTCGGCTTCTAGTACCCGAACGGATCCGCAGATTTGGCAGTCGTGGTAGCGGGCGACTCGGAGCCGGGTGACCTCGGTGATCTTGGGATCGATCACGCCAGTACGTTGGCCGAGCACAGTTGCGACGCCCAACGGCTTGTAGGCTGCCATGATCTCATTTGCGACAACCGTTTCGGGAGCTACGCGGGGTAGGGCTGCTGTGGTCATTCGGATGCCTCCATTGTGAGAACTCTGCGGGCTACCATTCGGAGCCGCAGTTCCATCTCTACTACGTACAGTGCCATGGCGAATCGACCCACTTCGGCCTCGGAGTCATGTTCGGTCAGCCGTGCAACGTCGTCGTCTCCCATCGATGAGACCGCTATATTGAATTGCTCCGCAAATGCAAGATATGCGCGTTCCCTGGCGTTGAACAGTGTTGACGTCGCCCAGTCGTCGAGAGCTGCGACCTTATCCTCATCTAGCCCTGCGTCCACCGCGGTCGGTGTCCGCAGCCCGAAGGCGTCGTCGTCACCGAGCAGTTGAGCAAATCTGAGCCGGCACAGCTCCAGCATCACGGGGTCGGTGGCCCGCCAAGCGACGTCTCGCATGTCCACGAAAGCGCGGGTGATACTTGGCTGCAACGCCGCCAGTCGCGCATCGACCGCGCTGGCCGGTACGTTCACGTCTATGTCCGTGAGTTCATCGAGGTTTGCCATGCTTTCCATCGTGTCCCCGTTCAGCGCAGCATCACCAGATGCGTTCGGTATAGTGGAACGATGCCGCTGTGCAGCTGGGGCGTTGACGGCCCCGCTGATCTGAGCGTCGCCCCGACTGTGCAACCGGATGTGGTCACCTAGCGCAATGGGTTCTCGATGCGACAGCCCGACCCGTGGGCGGAGACCGCGCAGGGCCAAACTGTTGCGGCGGCGCTCTTTGCCGTTTTCGGTCATCATCTCAGGTGTCCAATCTAGGCCCAGATCTGGTCGGACATCGATCTGTTCGACGTCCGTGAGAGTGGACAATTTGGTGCGAATCTCTTCGATGAAGTAGCCGACCATGTAGCACGAAGGAGACGTCAGCCGCAGCGGAATGACGATTTGCCGGTCCCTGCTGATGGTGACGTCGCCTATTACTCCCATGTCGACGAGGCCCAGCGGAGTGCCATTCGCGACACTGCACGGGTCACCAACCGTGTTGAGCAACTGTCGAATTTGAGTAATACTGAGCGGCATTACCAAGTGATGATCGGATTGCTCGGGTATGGTTCGCTCAGTCGTGTTCATGCGCCCGGTCCCACTCCCACCGGAGCCGGCGCGGAAGCTCGGGACAGCACTGTTTCCGCAGCTTGCGTGGTTGACCAAGGGGAGGCCAGACCAGCCTGCTGCGCAGCAGCGAACTCGTCACCCTCGATGGCGGCCTGGAGGTCGCTAATCTGGAGTCCATGCTGCTTGGCAAAGTTTTCCCCGAGGATCATCTGCTTGTGCTTGTGTGTCAGTTGGGGTATCTCCGCGTACAGCCCGAACCGAGCGAGGACGTCGTCGGGGAAGTTGAAGTCCAAGAAGGCGTCCAGGCACATTTTTGGGTGGTTGTTCATGGCGCCTTGAGCCCAGATAAGTCGTTCTATTCCCGGCTCGCCGCTGTTGTTCAACAGGCCGGCGAGTATCTCGGCAAATACCCTTGGGCGCAGCGCCATGATGAGGTTGAGCGTTTCGAGATTGATGTAGATGTTGGGGAAGCGTGCGAACAGCCACGCGGTTTCTTCGGTGAATGAGATGCCGCCATGCACGATTTCGAAGTTGAGGTCAGGGAAGGCCACGGCTGCGCCTTCGACGTCTTGGGGCCCGAACGCAGACGCGGGGGCGGGACCAGGGGGTAGGGACTTGTGGACGGCGATGTTCTTGATGCCAAGCTCGCCTGCTCGCTCGTAAAGAGGGAACGCGACGCGCGGGTCGTCCATGTACCAGGGGCTGAAGTTGCCCGCCTGGTAACTCACGGGGTACAGCTTCAGTCCCATCATTTTGACGGGTCCGAGGATCTCTGCTTGTCTGTTCAGCTCTTGCAGTGCGTCGGGCCGCAGCGGGTCGACCGAGGCGTAGGCGCCGATAAAGCGTGTTGGGTAGCGGGTGACTGCGTCCACGGATTTTTCGAAGCTGGAGAGTCCGTCTTTGTAGAAGAAGATTGGCGTGGTGTGTAGGACTGCGACGTCGGTGTGGCTTTCCCGGAACAGTAGGTTGGCGACCTCGTCTACCGACCAGTCGCGGGCTGCGGCTGCTGCGTCGATTGCGTAGGGGGTGGGGGCGGCGGCGAGCAGGCCACAAACGAAGGCGTTGATTGGCTCGCAGTATTTGGCATCTGCGAAGTTGGCTTCCGCCATGTTGAGCGGATGAACGACGCTGTCGATGACGAAGATGTCAGCTTGCATCGGGCTTCTCCTTTGCGGGTTGAGCGTTTTGGAAAGATGTGGGGGTCGTTAGGGTGTCAGTGCGGGATCGGTGTTCTTGTTGAGAGCGTCGAGTGGGCGTGGCGAGCGGCGATGAAGCCGAATGTCATGGCTGGTCCGATTGTGGCGCCAGCGCCGGCGTAGCTTCGGCCCATGACGCTGGCGCTGGTGTTCCCGGTCGCGTACAGACCGGGGATGACCGTTCCGTTCTCCCTCAGGACCCTTGCATGCTCATCGGTCACCAGGCCACCGTTAGTGCCAAGGTCGCCAGGAACGAGCTGGAAGGCGTAGAACGGTGCTTTAGTCAGCGGGGCCAGGTTCGGGTTCGGTAACGTCGTGTCGCCGTAGTAGTTGTGATACGCGTTCTCGCCACGATGAAAATCTGTGTCGTAGCCGGCTGCCGCCATCGTGTTGAAGCGAACGGCGGTTGCGATCAGCGCATCCTCTGGTACGTCGATCTCGCGGGCGAGGTCGGTCCACGTTGAGGCTTGCTTCACGACGCCTGCGTCCAGCCAGCTCTGGGGCATTCGGCGTCCGGTCGGCACGGGTGCTCCGGGGATCTTCGGTAGCGGAAGATGACCGGCGATCACGTAGCGTTCCCAGGACCGGGCGTCGATGATCAGCCAGCATGGGATGTGCTGAACGCCGCTGCGCTGCCCGGCGATCACTGCATGCCCGAAGTCGGTGTACGGCGACGCCTCGTTGACGAAGCGTTGGCCGGCGCCGTTGACCACGAACTGGCCGGGGACCATCCGTTCGTTGAGCATGAATTGCATGCGGCCATCCGGCCACGCAATGGCGGGAAACCACCAGGCCTCGTCCATCAGGTCAACGGCCGCTCCGACGTCTTGGCCGGCGACGATGCCGTCACCGTTGGCTTCGGGGTTTCCCAGACTCCAGTCCTGGTCGATGACCGGCTCGTGTTCCTTGCGCATGGGTAGGTTGTGGTCAAATCCTCCGGTGGCGAGCAGCACGCCGCCGCGGGACTTTATCGTTTGAGCTGCGCCCTTGCGGCGGACGGTTGCCCCGGTGACCGTTCCGTCGGCATCCGTGATCAGCTCGCCGAGTGGGGATTGGGTCCATAGTTCGATATCACTCTGCCGGAGGGCGAGTAGCAGGCGTGCTACAAGAGACTGGCCAATCGCAACAATGCGCTCGCCCAGCAACCTGGCTCGCAACATCCGCCATGCCAGTTTGCCCAAAATCAATTTGCCGCGCCAGGACTGGCGGATACGGTAGAAGTCGTGGAGCTCCTTGGGGCCCAACCAAATCCCGCGTGGAGCGAGATTGAGCGGCCGAATCAGCAATTCTTCGTCTGGTCCAAGCCTGCGCAGATCGATCGGAGGCACGTTGACGGTGCGGCCGAGCACCGTACCACCTTCGACATTGGGATAGTAGTCGGGGTAGCCGGGTTTCCAGACAAACTCCAGATCCGGTGAGATGTCCTCAAGAAAATCAATCATTTCAGGTACTTTTTCGACATAGGCTCGAAGACGTGCGTCGGAGACCGCGCCGGCGGTGATCGCTTTGAGATAGCCAAACACTTCATCAGCCGATCCGCGGTAGCCGTCTCTAATTAACGCCTTAGCACCTGGTGCCCAGACACCGCCTCCGGACAAGGCGGAGGTACCTCCGACGAAGCTGGCTTTTTCGATCAACAGGACGTCCAGACCTGCAGCTTTCGCGGCCAGAGCCGCCGTCATTCCGCCCGCGCCGGACCCGACGACGAGAAGATCTACGGTACGGTCTGAGGGGGCCTCATCGACTGCGGTCATGACTTCATCCGTCCCTGCTGCCAGATGGGAAGTCATTTCGGTATTCAGCCTGTAATTCGGACTGGCGATTCGGCCAGCCCCACGTCGGCGGTGATTACTGGTGTACCTACGGGACGGCCAAGTTCTGCCGCAGTGGACAACAAGCAGCGCCGCAAGGCTTCAGCATTTTGGTGGAAGCGGTCGGCGCCCAGGGTGATACTGATGGCCGCCTGCACATTGCCGTCGCTGTCCCAGACTGGGGCAGCCACGCAACAGAGGCTGCGCACGGTTTCGTTGATGTCGTATCCCCAGCCCCGTGCTCTGACCTGGCTCAGTTCGTTGTTCAGCCGCGACCACGAGGTAATGGTCCGGTCGGTGCGGCGTGCGAGCCCATCCCGCTCGATGATCCGCTTCGGCTCGTTAGGCGCGCTGTAGGCCAGTAGGACTTTCCCCAGAGCGGTGCAGTGTGCAGGTGCGCGAGAGCCGACGACAGTGTCGGTGAAGTTGGCGACCTCAGAGGCAAAAACTTTTTCGAGGTAGATCACGTCGGATCCGCGAAGAGCAGCCAGGTGGATGGTGGCGCTCAGGCGGTTGGCCAGAATCTGGAGACCAGGGCGCTTGTTCGCGACGAAATCGGTGGTGTCGAGCAAAGTGCGGTTGAGCGAGACCAGCAACCAGCCGAGACGGTATCGGCCGGTGGGTAGTCGCCTCACCAAGCCGACATCGGTCAGTGTCGTCAAGAGCGCATGAGCACTAGATTTCGGGATCACCATTGCGCGGGCAACCTCCGAGACCCCCCACTCCGGGCTGCTTGCAGTAAACAGCTCCATGACCTTGCCTGCTTTTGAGACGGTTCCGAGCATCAGGCACCTTGCGCCGGGGATGACCCTCCGACGCGACGTGCGTCGGTGGTCACCGTTCGAGTAAGACGACTCCTCACTGCAGCTGCAGTGTTCAAATAACGAACAGTGGTGTATGTCATGTGGAGAGTGTTGTCTAGGTCACGGTCGATGTCAAGGGTAGATTTCAAGAGTGTTGCGAGCGACTGCCGGCGCACCACACCGATACGAGAGCTTAGGAAGAGGACATCCATGCAAGGTGCACAGACCCTGTCCCGTGGGCTCAGCGCTCTCAAGTATGTGGCGGACTCCAGCGGCGCTACCGTCCAACAGGTGGCCGACGCTCTCGATGTTCAACGGACGGTGGCGTACCGCCTGTTGTGCACGCTCGTGGAACACCAGCTCGTCAGCCGAAACGACAGCAAGGTGTACAGGGCGGCCGCCGGTCTAGCCGTTTTAGGCAACGCCTTCGAAGCAGGAGTGCGCCTCACGAGCCGACCGATCCTGCAGGCGCTTGCAGAAGAACTCCGCAGCAGTGTCGCTCTGCTCGTCGCCGAGGGCGAAGAGGCCGTGGCGGTATTGGTCATCGTGCCTTCGGACGTGTCCTACGTGTTGTCATTTCGAGAGGGCAGCAGGCACCCGATTGACCGCGGTGCCGCGGGGATAGCGATACTTGCGGGTCAACCCCCAAGAGCTGGCGAGCGCCCCGAGGTGAGCGAAGCGCGCCTGCGGGGATGGGCCCACAGCTTCGGTGAAGTGGAACCGAACACGCATGGACTCGCTGTGCCCGTTCCCCGAGGCCCCGACGCGCCGCCGACGTGCATCAACCTCATCACCCATCGCGAGGACGTCCTGGAAAGATCACACGAGGCCCTGCTGCGGAGCTCCCGTCGGCTCGCCGTAGCGCTCGCGGGACCTGCCCATACTCTGTAAGCGAGCACCAAGCGGCATCACATCGAGGTATACCCACCATCGACGACGAATTCGGCGCCGGTTGAGTAAGACGATTCCTCCGAAGCAAGGAAGGCCACCATGCGGGCGACCTCTTCGGGTCTGCCGTAGCGCTTGATCGGTTGTTGCGCAACCATCGGATCAGCCGCGCGATCCGCGTTCATGGCGGTGTCGATCACACCGGGATGTACCGAATTGACCCGTATACCGTCGGGAGCCAGCTCCTGGGCGGCCGCCTTGGTCATACCACGAACGGCCCATTTAGCCGCGACGTAGGACATGATACCCGGAACGCCGACCAAACCGGCTGTCGAGGACAGATTGACGATCGATCCGCCGCCGCCTTTTCGCATGCTGCTGACTACCGCGGCCATACCGAGCCATACGCCCACCAGATCGACGTCAAGAACGCGCCTAAAGTCGGTTTCGGAAGTTTCCTCCAACCCGCCTCGAAGGATGATGCCGGCGTTGTTGACCAGAATTGTTACCGGTCCAAGCGCTCCCTCGGTCTGCTCGATCAGACGAGTCCACTGACGTGAACTAGTGACATCAAGTTCTCGGAAATGGGCTGCGGCCGGGAGATCATCCGGAGGTGCAACGTCCGCCCGTACAACGATTGCGCCGGCCGCGGCCAAGACATCTGCCTGTGCCGACCCGAGGCCGCCGCTGGCGCCGGTGACGATGGCGACCCGACCGGCTAATCCCTTCACCGTCGTCCTTCAGATTGCACAAATCGGCTCGCGCCGATGCCGCTCCCGACGAGCTCGTTGAACACCTCCGGTTGCTCCCATTGAGGCCAGTGACCGGCCTCGTCAATGATGTGAAACGAACCGGACTGGACGGATGCGGCCATTTCCATACCCGCCGACGCCGGTCCAGAGGGATCGTCACTGGTCCAGATCACGGTTGTCGGAGCGGCGATCGACGCCAGCACTTGCTCGGTGAGCAGGTTACGCTGTCTAACCGTCACCTGCTGCAAACAAAGGATATGACGCATAGAGTCGGCGAAACCTGGTCGCGCATAGATGGCCTGACGGGATTTCACCAGCTCGTCGGTGACGCTCTTCGAGTCAGCCATGAGCCACTCAAGACGCGCACGGATCTTTTCGTCGGTTGGGTTGTCGGCGGCGGCCTGGCTCAGTGTCCTGATCTGCTCCATAACTTCAGGCGTTGCCATGGTACCGCCCGGGGTGTTGAGGACAAGCCGGCCAACGCGATCGGGATGCTGAGCACCGAACTTCGCGGCGACCCAACCACCGAGCGATTCACCACACAGCGTGGCACTGGAGATATTCAGGGCGTTCATCAGTTGCTCGAGATGCTCGACGTAGTCGACGATTTCCAGGTCCCGGTCGGCCAACGTCGTGTACCCGTGGCCCGGCAGGTCGTAGGCGATCACTCTGTATGTCTGCGCGAGTGCAGCGAAGTTGCGGCTATAGGCTTCAAGATGACCACCGGTGCCATGCAGCAAGATGAGGGCGGGTCCTTCGCCAGCCTCCACATAACGGGTCCGCCACCGGCCGACGGTTACGAAGCCGAGTCGGTGTCCCACATCCGCGATTCCGTTCCACATGCTCATCGCGCCACTCCGGCCGGAGTGGAGTCCACGGTTCGTGCCGTTGTCACACCAAATCCGGCCAACCACTCCGGAATAGGACGGTAAAACGAGGTGGTCACCTCGTACGGTCCGTACGTCGCCATCGCCGCGTAGGCAGCGATCCAGGTTCGTACCTCATGCGCGGAATGGCCGCCCTCGGCGACGAACCAGTCGTTAGGCATCGCCGCTACAGCGTCGACCTCGCCAGTGGCAAGGCTGTTCATGAGTGACCGATCCCAGTCCGGGTTGAGTTCACGCAGCGGCGAGACTCCCTCTGCGAACAATTTCGCAGCGGAGAGGGTGCCGTCTTCTCGACGGGCACGGTCCGCAGGTGTCGCCACGGTGCGGGCCAGCAGTCGGTCCCGCATCGCTGGGGCTGCATCAACCAAGGTCGGGACTGGCGGATCGTGGGAAAGCCCACCTGAAGCCAGGATGACTACTCGGCGGCCGAGCTGGCGGGCGGCCACACCCACCGCGGAACCGAGCGCTGCAATCCGGGCCGCCGGAACTAGCGGTTCGGCGACGCAGTTGACAAAAATCGGGACGATCGGAATTCGGTCCAATCCGTCGAACATCAGCATCAGCGGTTGCACCAGCCCGTGGTCGACCTTCATGTCCTCGGACACGGCTACGTCGACCCCCTGCTCGTGAACACCTGCGAGGATCCTGCGAGCGGCGTCCCGTTCGGTCCGCACCGGACCGGCGGGTAGCCCGTAGTCCCCGATGGATGTCGCAGCCATCCCTATGCAAAACGGCGGCATGACATCGTAGAAGAAGCCGTTGTAGTGGTCGGGTGCGAACACAATGGCCAGCTCCGGCCTGAACGCATCTATGAACGCCCGGGCGTCATGGTGCGCCGACGCAACATCACCGACAACTGAAGCGTCGGGATCGTTCAAGCCCATCAACGGAGAATGCGATGTGGCCATCAGTATTGCGCTCATCTGGAATCCTTGCTCACGTTTTGCCTCATGGGATGACCGGGAAATAGCTCTGGCTCGGGAGCACGCACATTGCTGCTGCGAGCGCCCGCACCATCTGGGACGCGTCCTGGGCCCTGCTGGCGCCCCCGACTACGTGGTCGGGACGGACGAAGACTACCGACTCCTTATGGGCCTCGAACCAAGCCTGCATCTTCCCGTCACTGTCACCGATCACAATGTCGGGTTGTGTGGCGCCGTTACTCCACGACATCTGCTGGACCGGACGTATTTCTACGAGGCGGACGTTCAACCGGGAAAGCAGCTCCTGGCTAGCTTGATCGAGTATCTTTCGAGGATTGTTGTTCCAAACAACAAGTGCCGACCCCTGGCCAAGCACGTCGTCGAGCAGCACATTGCTGCGATCTGTGGTTCGAACCCGCGGTTGAATGAACAGTCGACCGACGGGCGACCTGCCAGACACGACGCCAACCGTACTCAATGCGCCTCGGTCGAATTTAGGCATCGGCTTGAACCGCATGGACGTTAAGTAGTGCTTGAGCGAAGGAATTGTTCCCAGAGCGCGAATGCCTGCATTGCGCGCAGCGGCAACAGTCTTATTCCGCGGGGAGACGAATCGCCCCACCAAGGTAGATAGGTTCACCATGGCGGTCACATGATCACGCCGTTCTGACTCGTACGTCTCCAGCAGCCCGGCGTCGCACTTGCCGTTGACAACCGCGGCTAGTTTCCAGGCAAGATTGAGCGCGTCCCGTAGACCGCTGTTGTATCCCTGACCTTGCCAGACAGGCATCAAATGAGCAGCGTCCCCAGCCAGAAAGACGTGGCCGACATTGAAGTGCTCGCTGAGCCGCGAGTGATGCGTATAAACCCGCCACCGGATGATGTCCGTGTCTTCTGGCCGATCAATGAACTTTTTCATCAGCCGTTCGCTGAACGCCCGCTCGTTCGTCGCTTCCTCAACTTCATGAGGGTCCAGCATGAACTCGAACCGTCGGATGCCGTGCGGGATGCTGATGGATACATAAGGCCGTTCCGGATCCGCGCCGACGTAACAACCAGGCTGCCCGATCGGGTCATGGCTCAGATCCACCACAAGCCAGCTCGTCGATGACGACGTACCATCGAACTTAAGGCCGAGAAGGGAACGGGTTTGACTGCTGCCGCCGTCGGCGCCGACCAGAAACTGGGCCTGGATGTCGCAGGTAGCCCCGTTACCTTCGTTGACGTCGAACCGTGCGAGAACGGAGTCGGCGTCCTGCTTCAGCTCCGCGAGCTTGTAACCCCACCGGACGTCGACGTGCGGAAAGCGGGACAGTCCCTCAAGCAGCACAGCGTCGGCCAGCGGCTGCACGAAACCGTTGCGTCGCGGCCAGCCGTACTCAGCTCCGGCCGGCGACATCTTCGCGAGTTCCCTACCCTTTCCGTCAACAAAGACCATCAGCTGGTTGGGGATAGTGTGCGGCAACACCTCGTCGATTAAGCCGGCCGTCTGGAAGGTACGCAGACCCTCGTCGTCCAGTCCGACGCCGCGGGGAAAATCGATCAGCCGGTCACGGGCATCAACGATCATCGTCCGGACGCCATAGAGGCCGAGCAAATTTGCCGTCATCAGCCCGACGGGCCCGCATCCGACGATTAAGACCTGCGGGGAGTCGCTGTCTTCGTCGGTCATACCGGCTCGCGACTGGCGAGATCCAGGGAAATGTCAACGAGCATGTCTTCCTGACCACCGACCAGATGCCGTCGGCCAGCTTCCAAGAGGATGGAACGGGCATCGACGCCGTAAGTGGCGGCGGCAGTCTCGGCATGGCGTAGGAAGCTCGAGTACACCCCGGCGTAGCCCAGGGTCAAGGTCTCGCGGTCAACCCTGACCGGTCGATCCCACAATGGGCGGATGAGGTGTTCGGCGGCATCCTGCAACGCGAACAGGTCGCAGCCGTGAACCCAGCCGTTCAGGTTCGCCACTGCGATCAGCGGCTCGATCGGGCAATTTCCGGCACCTGCACCGTGACCGGCCAGGGACGCGTCGACACGGGTTGCGCCTGCTTCCACGGCGACGACAGAGTTAGCTACGGCTAGCGAAAGGTTCTCATGGGCGTGCACGCCGATTTCGGTGTCGTCGCGGAGCACGTCGCGATAGGCGCTGATTCGGCCTCTCATCTCTGCCATCGTCAGGTGACCGGCGGAGTCGGTGACGTAAACGCAGTTGGCGCCGTAGGACTCCATGAGCTTGGCCCGCTGGGCGAGTTCGAAGGGCTCCAGCATGTGGCTCATCATCAAAAATCCGGAGACGTCCATGCCCAGTTCGCGGGCAGCATTGATGTGTTGAGCCGCCACATCGACCTCAGTGCAGTGGGTCGCAACCCGCACCGACTGCACGCCAAGGTCATGCGCTCGTTCAAGGTCATCAACGGTGCCGACGCCCGGAAGTAGCAACGTCGTCAGGTGCGCATGCGACACGTTACGGGCCGCGGCGGCAATCCATTCCCAATCCGTATGGCTACCGATCCCGTAGTTCAGGCTGCTGCCCGCCAACCCGTCGCCGTGTGCCACCTCGATGGCGTCCACGCCTGCCGCGTCCAGCGCAGCCGCGATCTCGCCGACCCGCTCCAGCGACATCTTGTGACGGATGGCGTGCATACCGTCTCGCAGCGTTACGTCTTGAACGTAAATTCTGCTCATTTGGCGCTCACTGACAGTGTTGAGGTCAGTGTGTCAGAGATCCGCTCAGCGACCTGAAGCGCGGCCGCGGTCATGATATCCAGATTTCCGGCGTACGCCGGGAGGTAATCAGCGGCGCCCTCCACCTCCAAGAGAATGGACACTCTCGAAGTTGGCGCCGGCAAACCATCACCGGAGCCGAGCGCGAATTGTTCCTTTAGTGGTGTGAACTGGATGAAGTGTTTGAGCCGGTATCCCGGCACGTACGCGGCGACGTCCGCAACCATCTGCATAATTGACTCACGGACCGCGTCGTGGTTCTCATCACCGATCAAGCAAAACACCGTGTCACGCATGATCAACGGCGGTTCCGCCGGATTGAGAATCACAATCGCCTTACCCCGGCGGGCGCCTCCAACCTTTTCAATGGCCCGCGACGTTGTGCGAGTGAATTCGTCGATACTGGCACGGGTGCCAGGGCCGGCGGACCGGGAGGCAATGGAAGCCACGATCTCCGCATACGCCACCGGAGTGACCCGGGCAACCGCAGCGACGATCGGAATCGTCGCCTGCCCGCCACAGGTCACCATATTCACATTCGGTGCACTGAGGTGGTCAGTCAGATTCACCGCCGGAACGACGAACGGGCCGATAGCGGCTGGGGTGAGGTCGATCAACCGCTTACCCAAAGGACCAAGCACCGCTGCATTCGCGATGTGCGCGCTCGCCGACGTTGCGTCAAACACTATCTGGATATCGTTGAACTCCGGCAGTCCTACCAGCCCTTGTACGCCATCCGACGACGTCCGCACTCCCCGTCGCCGGGCCCGAGCTAGCCCATCTGACTCGGGGTCGACGCCGATCAGTGCGGCCATCTCCAGATCACCGCCTGCCCGTAGCACCTTGACCATCAGATCGGTGCCGATGTTGCCTGAACCGATCACTGCTACCCCGGTGCTCATTTTGTGCCTTCCGTCGAGAATATTGCCGTTACTGCACCAAGATTTGTTATGTCCGCCCGCACCGTGTCACCGGGTGCAACCGGCACCATCGCTCCCAGAGCCCCGGACAGCACAATCTCTCCTGCTTGAAGGGGCTCGCCCAACGTGCACGCGGTATCGGCGAGCCATGCCAGGGCCGCTAGCGGATCGCCCAGGCAGGCCTTGCCGTCCCCATTGGAAACGACAACGCCGTTCTTTGTCATCGTCATGGCCACCTCGAGCGGTACAAAGGACTCGAGACGGACATGTCGAATTCCCAGTACGAACATTCCGCTCGAGGCGTTGTCCGCCACGGTGTCCGTGATGCGGACGTCCCAACCAGCCACGCGGCTGTCCACTATCTCCAAGGCGGCGACCGCGAAAGCGACAGCCCCGGCGACATGCTCGACAGTGAACGGTCCATCGTCGAGATCTTGCGCCAAGACAAAAGCGATTTCCGCTTCGGCTCGGGGCTGTAATAGCTTCGACGCCGGAATGACACCGCCGTCTTCCCAGCGCATATCGTTAAACAACACGCCGAAATCGGGTTGTTCGACGCCTATCTGGCGCTGTACCGCCGCGGAGGTCAGTCCAATCTTTCGTCCAACGAGATAGGCGCCGCGTTCCACACGGGCACCGTTGACAACCTGTTGCACGGCATAGGCGGCCGCGATGTCTGTGTCGCCGATGAGGTCCCGAACCGGCAGGCCAGGGGTTCCCGACGTGATGGCTTGCAGGATCCGCTGCGCAGCCAGGTTGATCGGATCGGAACGCGGGGGCTTGGTCACGGCCGGTGGCCGTGCCCGCGCTGCTGCCTTCGACTCTGCGATCACAGCTGTACCACGACACTCTTGGTCTCGGTGAAGGCGTCCAATACCTGAGTTCCGTGCTCGCGGCCAATCCCCGATTGCTTGAAACCGCCGAACGGCAGGATTCCCGCGCTCATCTCGCCGTAAGTGTTGATCCACACTGTGCCGGCCTGAAGTCGGGCGGCGACCAAGTGGGCCGTCGACAGGTCACGGGTCCACACCGAGGAGGCCAGACCGTAGGGGACATCATTTCCCAGCGCGATGGCCTGGTCGACGTCTGAGAAGGACATCAAGGCGGCTACAGGTCCGAAGATCTCCTCCTGGACCACACGCATGTCCATCGTGACGTCGGTGAGTAGCGTCGGAGCGATGAACAGACCGCCCGCGTCGGGTACGGTGCCGCTGACCATGACGGTCGCGCCTTCGTCTCTGGCCAGTTCCACGTAGGAGGAAACCCGCTGGAAGTGCTCCCGGGTGACCATCGGGCCCATAGCCGCCTCCGGGTGGAAGGGATCCCCGAGGGTGTACGCCGCCATTTCCTTGACCAGAAGATCTATGAACTGGTCCCGGACGCTCTCCTGGACCAGGATGCGGGAACCGGCCACGCATCCCTGGCCGCTGCCGGCGCAGAACCCGACGGCGGCAGCAGCGGCTGCCGCGTTCAGGTCAGCATCGGCGAAGACGATTGTCGGGGATTTACCGCCAAGTTCGAGCGTGACTCGCTTGAGATTGTTCGTCGACATCTCCAAAATGTGCCTTCCCACCCGTCCCGATCCGGTGAAGGTCACCTTGTCGACATCTCGATGAGTTACCAGGGCCTCCCCCGCCTCGGCCCCGTAACCCGTGATGATGTTGACGACGCCGGGCGGAAGCTCACTTTCGGCCAAGAGCTCTCCGAACCGCAGCGTCGTCAGCGATGCCGCTTCGGCTGGTTTGAGTACCACCGTGTTACCGGTCGCCAGGGCGGGCGCTGCCTTATAGGACATCTGCAAAAGCGGACCGTTCCATGCGTACACGCCCGCGACCACACCGTGAGGCTGCCGCAGCGTGTAGTTGAAATGCGACGGGTCTGACGGTGCAGTCTGACCGTAGATCTTTGTTGGCCATCCGGCGTAGTGACGGAATACTTCGGCGGCGTGCTGCACCATCCAGGTGGTCAGCCCTAGCGGGCCGCCCATGTCCAGCGATTCCAGCTCGGCCAGTTCGTCCGCGTGTCGTTCGAGAAGCTCGGAGATCTGCAGCAAGAGGCGGCCCCGCCGGTCAGGCCTGATACCCGACCACTCTGTATTGGTGAACGCAAGACGGGCGGCTGCCACCGCAGTGTCGACATCTTCGGGGCCCGCTGCGGCGAAGCTGGCGATAGTGTGCTGCGTTGTGGGGTCTACGGCGTCGATGGTCCGACCCGAAATGGCCGGCACCCAAGTGTCACCGATTAATAGCTGCTTAGCCTCGCCATCGAGGAATGCCGGTTTAGGACGCTGATCCGTTGGCGAAAGTCGGATGTCGAGCATGGTCATCAGTTACTCCCAAGCATTGAAACGTCCAGGACTAGTCGGTAGTCGACCGCCGCCCGGCTCAGCCGATCAAGCGCTGTGTTCACGGCGTCGATGGGTAGCACTTCTACCTCGGAGATGATCTGGTGGGCGCTGCAGAAGTCAAGCATTTCTTTGGTCTCAACTGTCCCCCCGCTACCTGCTCCGCCGATGCTCTTGCCGCCGACGATGAGGTTGATCGGATCGAACCGAAGTTGGTCGACGATGCCAACCGAACACAAAGCACTCTCAATTTTTAGCGCACGCAGATAAGAGTCAATATCATGTACCACCGGCACGGTATCCAAGATGAAATCAAAGCGGCGGAATTGCGCGTTCATCGCCGCATCGTCGGTGACGATGACGACCTCATCGACGCCCAACGCCATGGCTTTTTGCGCTTTCTCCTCATTCACGGTAAAGCCGACGACTGAAGCTCCCATCGCCCTCGCCAGTTTCACCGCCAGGTGGCCCAACCCGCCGACGCCGACGACGCCGACGACAGACCCGGCACCGACCTTCCATCTGCGTAACGGCGAGTAGGTGGTAATTCCTGCGCACATCAGTGGCGCGACGCCCGCGGGATCCAAATTTGGCGGCAGCGAGTAGGCGAATTTTTCATCCACAACATATTCGGTGGCGTACGCACCCTGGGTCCGCCGGCCGAACCGGTCGACGCCGCCGTACGTCAGCGTCGGGTAGTGGTCGCAGAAGTGTTCCTTGCCACTGAGGCAGGGACCGCACTCCAGGCAACTGTCAATGATGTTTCCAACCGCAACAGCATCACCTACCTCAAACTTGGAAACCCGATCACCTACAGCGGTCGCGCGGCCCACGAACTCGTGACCCGCTACCAGGGGGAAGTTGGTATCGGGGGACCTGTCACCAGGGCGAAGCGCATCGAGGTCGCTATGACACACGCCCACGTAGGAAACTTTCACGGCAATATCGGTGCCCGTGAGGTCCCGCCGTTCAAAATCCCAGCGCGTGAGCGGTGCGGCAGGGTGCAAAGCCGCGTATCCGGCGACGGGACGCATCTAGCGGCCTTTCTCGAGCTCAAGATAAGCAGCCATATTCACGGCCTCCATGAGTTGATTGGGATCGTTATATTTACCTGGATGTGCCTTGACGTAATACTCATCGGTCCCGTATTCGAGGATATCCGCAAACATGTCTGCCACTGCGTTCGCTGCAGCTCCCAGCGCCGAAGCCGCGAACATCAGGAACGAATAGCCCAGATCTCCGAGGTCTGCCGTGGTGTAGCCCGACGGCGGCGCGCTGCCGGTCCCCATCAATGGACCATCAACATCCTGACACAGCTTCGCGAGTAGCCCCATCTTCTGGTCAGGTTGAAGGTCCGTGTAGGCACAACCGTCAACGCTAAGCGCCGATACCATCGGCATCACCATGTCGGCACCCGTCTCCAGGTAAAGGTTGCAGCGGGCCACCACCTCGTCATAGGAGACGACGTCGGCGTCGGTACGAGCGACGATCACAAAGTCCGGGTCGGCACGGGCGTCGCACGCGGCCGCCACCCGGGCGACAGCGTCCTCGCGGTCCACCACGCGCCGACCGGCAAGCAACGGGCAACGTTTGGGCAGCGCTTGGTCCTCGATATGGACCCCGGCCACTCCAGCCCGTTCCATCTCGACGATCGTCCGGTGCACGTTGAGCACGCCACCGAAGCCGGTATCAATGTCAGCAAGAATAGGAATCGAAACAGCGGCCGACATGCGTGCCGCGTGCGCAGCCAACTCCGATAGAGTTATCAAACCGAGGTCCGGAGCTGCCAGTTGACTGATTTCAGTGCCGAAGCCAGACAGGTGAATCGCCTCAAACCCCGCCATCTCCGCAAGTCTCGCGGACAGCGGATCGAAGCACCCAGCAGCAACCAGAACACCTTCGCCCAGTCGGTGCCGCAGCCGGGCACTGGGCCGGATGCGGGTAATCATGCATCGCTCGGAGACGCTGCTCGGACACTGTTCAAAGCCCACGGCTCGCTACCACCGGCACGCAATATTTCCAGGACAATGGGGCTGACGGGATCGTACTGCAATGTGCTGCCCGACGTGAGGTTCTTGACAATGCCGCTTTCCAGATCCACGGCAAGTTCGTCACCCTGTTGAACTTGCTCTGATAGGCCCGGAAATGCCCACACTGTAACCCCTGCGTCGACGGCGGCGCGCAGGAACAGGGTGTTAACGCTGTCAGCGAACAGCGCTGAAAAGCCCGCCGTTACGCAGCCCATGATAGCTGTCATGTAGTAGTGAGCGTGTCCGACGCCGAAATCTGTGCCCCCGATAAGTATATCTCCTGGTTGTATGAGGTTTGTGGCGCCCGGAAGTTTGTCTTCAAGGACATGCCGGCTGCACTCGGCCCAATCGCGGCTCATACCAGCCTTGTCGTATCGGGCGGGCACTAGATCGGTGACACTGACCCGGTTTCCGACCACCCACGCCCGCCCTTTCATCATCATACTGTCACCGGCTGCTGCAGATTTTCCAGAAGTTGGGCCGGATCAGCGAGGCGCCCCATCACCGCAGAGGCGGCCACGACACCTGCGTTGGCCAAAAGAATTTCGGCGTCCGCGCTACCCATTCGGCCCCTGACGGTCTCCACCGAGGTCGAGATGCACCGTTCACCCGCGGCGAGCTTCAAGGGGGACAGGTTGCCGTGGTAGCAAGCACCGCAACCCGGTTGCGTAATCGTCGCCCCAGCCGTCAGCAACACATCGGTGATGCCCTGACGGGCGGCGGCCAAGGCCGTCTGCGCGGAGATGGGCGTGACAATGAGCCGAACGTCCGGATGAACGGACCGACCACGCAGAACGTCGGCGGCCAGAGCCAAGTCGCTCAGCCGACCACTGGAGCACGATCCAATGTTTGCCGCAGTGATGGGTAGACCAGCCACTTCGGTGAGCGGCCGGATGATGTCGATGTCATGGGGGCCGGCGATCAACGGTTCAATCGAACCCAGATCGTAGTCGTAAGTCGCGACGTACGGTGCGTCCTCGTCGGCAGAGACGGGCGTGAAAGATCCGCGTGCGCGGTGGGAAAGGTAAGTCACCAACACGTCGTCACAGGGGAAGATGATCGACAGCGCGCCGATCTGCACCGCACCGTTGGCCACCGCCATTCGAACGTCCATCGGCATCGTTGCCACACCCGAGCCGTTAATCTCCAAAGCCCGGCCGTCGACTTCGCCCGCCAAATCTCGTAACAGTTGGTAGGAAATGTCCTTGCCTGTTACCCGACGTCGTAGCTCTCCGGTCAAGTTGATCTTGATGCATTCCGGGACCTGCATCCAAATATCGCCTCGAAGCAGGACGGCATCCACACCCCATAGGGCAGGGATTGCGAAGCAGTTGGCGGCGCCCATCGTCGCGCTCTGCGTGTCTCCACCAATTGCCACCGAACCGGGCAACGCCCAGCCGTGTTCGACGGGAATCTGGTGCGACAGGCCATTACGGCCGAGGTCATAGATGTTGTCCCGGGGTATTCCTTGCTCGATCGCGAACGCCTTGATGCGTGGGTGCTCGACGGCAGCGGCAACCGGCATCCAGTCCGGCTGAAAGATGTGGTCGAAGCAAAACAATACTCGTTCAGGATCCCAGACCTTTAGGCCCTGTTCGCGGAACTTGTCGATGAACGGATTTCCGTCAGAGTTGGTGAGAAAATCTACTTTGGCAAGTACTACTTCCCCGGCCGCCACATGGCCACGGTTCCCCGCGCGGGCAAGGATCTTGGAGGTGCTGGTCATGGCCGACGTCGCATCCTCGTCTAATCGTGGCACAAGCACGTCCTCTCAGGTCGATACGTAGGCGTACGACCCGAGCCTAGTTTCTCATGCACATTCAGGCTTCCGCCGTTCGCCTTACGCGAATGGTGCTTCGCCACGCAGCACCGCCGACGCAGGATCAATCGACAGCAGCAACTCTTAAGCTGCCCGGAAGTTGGCGCGGGTTCGCAGGCCAGGTGCCTACTTCCAACCCCCGGGCGGGGGGACGAATCGGAAGGTGACCCCGTTACCCTGACCGCTGATCACCACGTCACTCGTCGCGACATCGTCGTGGATGGACTGCGGACGAGCTATCTGACCGTTGGGCAGGGTCCAACCCTGCTGCTGCTTCACAGCGGCGAGTACGGAGCCAGCAGCGAACTCAGCTGGGAGTACAACTTGGATACTCTTGGTGAGAGGTTTACTGTGGTCGCCCCAGATTGGCTGGGGTTCGGCGACAGCGCCAAAGTATTTGACTTCGAAGCCGGCACGGGGCGTCTCGTCAGCCACCTACAGGCGTTTTGTCATCAATTGGGAATTGCGAACGTACCGATCATCGCGACCTCCCTCGGAGCAACACTTGCGTTAGCCGACGCCAGCGCCGAAAACCCCCAACTGCCCGCCGCGGCAATCGTCGCGATCTGCGGAGGCGGCGACATCGCCTCTAACGAGGATGTCGACGCACTGTTCGCCTACGACGGGTCGCTCACGGCGATGAAGCGCCTGGTGCAGGCATTGTTCGCCGATGACCGATGGGCGGACGATGCCGCATACGTCGCGCGTAGGCATGCGCAGAGTGTTCGCCCCGGGGCCTGGGAATGCGTCGCAGCACCGCGCTTCCACTCACCTGACTTCGACCGGCAACCGCGAGATCCGAGGACCAAGCCGCGATACGAACTCATCTCGCAACCTACGCTGCTGATCGCCGGCGAGCTGGACAAAATAAAGCCAGCCTCGTGGGCCTTTGATCTAAGCAGACGCATACCGGGTAGCGAGGCCCTTGTCGTTCCCAACTCCGGCCACTTCCCGCACATCGAGCGCCCCGACTTCGTGCACAGTGCCATCTTCAACTTCCTGAGCCGTGTACTGTGACTGTTTCTACGTTCTTAGTAAGTCACGCCGCACTTCGCGTTCGGCTTACTGTGCGATCAGGTGACGGTGCCCACCGCCGCTCCCAGATAGCCTGCGGCAAGCACAGCTTCATCGACACCTCCCGGGGGCCCGTTGTACACAATCTTGCCCTGACTCAACAGGTAGACCTCGTCGGCTATCCCCAGCGCACGGGCGACGTACTGTTCTACGATCAATAGAGCGATACTCTCGGCGGCCAACTCGCGCAACGCCAGGTAGATTTCATCGACTACCTTCGGCGCCAAACCCATTGATACCTCGTCGAGCAGGACGACTCTAGGTTCGGCAGTCCACGCCCGGCAGAGAGCGAGCATCTGCTGCTGCCCCCCCGACATGGTTCCGGCTACCTGAATCGTACGCCTCCTAAGATCCGGGAACTTATCCAGCGCCTTGTCGATCAGGTCTAACTTTTTGGACCAAGGTGGTAGCTGCATACGTAGATTTTCCCGGACTGTTAGGCCCGGGAAGATGCCACGACCTTCGGGGATGAGACACAAACCGGCCCGGGCACGGCTGAACGGCGTGGACAGGGTTACGTCATCGTCCGCCAGTTTCACTGCGCCGACTTGAGCGTGCACCAACCCGGAAGCGACCTTCAGCAAGGTTGTCTTGCCGGCACCATTGGCGCCTAGAAGGGCAACAACGCTCCCCTGATGCACCCGTAGGTTGATCCCGGAGAGAACCTGGGTGCCCGCGTAGCCGGCGTCGACACTGATTAACTCCACGGCCGGGGACGTTGCCGGTCCGCACTCTTCAGCGGCTGCCGCGTCGGTAGCAATCATCGGCGCGCCTCCCCGGCTGCGGCAGATGCACTCTGCTCGGCCAGTGCAGGGACGTCGGCTCCCAGGTAAGCAGACCTGACGATGTCCGAGGCCACAACCTCTGCAGCCGTCCCGGCGAAGATCTGCTCGCCGAAGTCCATGACGTAGATGAAGTCGCACATCGAGGTAACAAGTGACATGTCGTGTTCTACCAACAAAATTCCGGTGCCGCGAGTTCGGACGACGATGCGGAGGATCTCGCCAAAAGCGCGGGTCTCGGCTGCATCCAATCCCGACGACGGTTCGTCGAGCAGGATCAATCGGAACGGACCGGCCAGACAACGCGCCAACTCGACCAGGCGTCGTTGACCTGTCGACAATGTGCTGACGACACGGTCAGACAACTCGGACAGTCCACACAGATCGATGACTTCGCTAGCATCTTGGTGCATCACGCGCCCGCTCGCCGGCCCGCGGGCCACATGCTTAAACACGTTCCAATCCGCAGAGGCTGCCTCGGCGCCCAACTCAATATTGTCGCGGACGGTTAGCGAATCGAACAGCTCCATCAGCTGGAACGTGCGCCCCAATCCCTTGCGGGCTCGGGCCGCCGTCCCGAGACGTGATATATCGTGATCATCCAGCATGAGGTGCCCGGCAGAAGGCCGGTTCAGCCCCGAGATAGCGTCGAATGTCGTGGTCTTGCCCGCGCCGTTCGGGCCGATGAGGCCCACGATCTGGCCCGACGTTACCGCTATGGTCACCTGGTCAACTGCCACTACCCCGCCGAACCTGACAGTCAAATCGGTGACATCGAGCCTGATTGGAGAGTCGGACTGATTCAACGCAGCCCGCGCCGCGACTACCTGCTTTGCGAGGGCCTTCGTACCCGGCCGTAGCCGACTGTCAATCCTAGCCGCTAAAGCTTGCGGGAGCCCGCGCTTTGATTCTGGGGTAAGTGCGTAAAACACTGCCGCTGCACCGAAGATCAGCGTCAAAACGTTGTTGGTGCTCGATCCAGGGAAATACGACGGAATCAGCGTCAGCCCGGCCGCCCCGAGCGCCGCGTACCAAGGGTCACCGCCGATGGTGATGATCGTAACCACGAACAAAGTGAGCGACAGCAGCGGCGGATACGAATCTCCAATGACGACGCCCTGGGCTACCCCTCCCAAAGCACCGCCGATGGATGCTAGGAAGGCAGACATACAGAAGACTAAGACGCGTGTCACATTGACAGAGGTTCCACAGGAGGCGAGTCCCCTGGGGCTATCCTTCAGCGCCCGAAGCAGGCGACCGAGTCTTCCGTATTCAAGGAAGCCAACCACCGCGCAGACGACTATGGCCAACGCAAGCACGAGGTAGTAATAGCCTCGGTCGCTTTCGACGTCCAGCCACCGCAACGACGGTCTACGTTCGACCAACCCAGCAGGACTGTCCCCAAAAAGGAGAGGTGAGGTGTAAAACATGACCGATACCAGAATTCCAAACCCGAAGGTGGCCAAGGCGAGGTACAATCCTGATAATCGGATGGCCGGTATCGACAGCAACGCACCCACAGGAATAGCAACGAGTCCCGCCAAGGGAAGTGCTAGTCCCCAGTTCATGTTAGTAGTACTCGTAAAATGAGCGAATGCGGCCGCGCCGATGGCCATAAAGGCCACGTGACCGAGAGATACCTGCCCGGACGAACGGACGAGCAAACCAAGGGACGACAGGACGATCAACAGGGATAAAGTCAAGGTCCAGTCCGTCAGGTGCGTTGTTGCGAAACTTGGTACTGCAACAAAGATGGCCACAACGCAAACTGCCAACGCCGCTTGTATCTGCCAAGGTGCCCGCCAATTCGCCCGTGCAGCTGGTCTGGGTGGTCTCATTTCTGCTCGCCGGTTCCGTCGAGACACCAGTAGAACTATAAACAGGACGGCAAACGGCAACGCTGCGGGCAGCCCGGCCAGCGGTCCGGAGGTGAAGAACTTTGTTGCCAGAGACGCGAGAACGCCGATGACAAGTCCACCAACGTACGTCAGGGGAAGGCTGTTGAACCGGCCTATTGCGGCCGCTCCAAACGCTTGAACTACGAGTAAGGTCATCGTGATCGCGTCAAGAGGAACGAGAGGCGCCAATAGCACACCAGACAGCGACGCAAAACAGCTCCCGATCACCCATGCGTACCGACGGACCGCGCCTGGGTTGGTTCCTGCGAGACTCAGCAGATCGGCGTTGTCAACTACCGCTCTCATCGCCACCCCGGTACGGCTGACCCGGAAGTAGGCAAACAGAGTCACAGAGGCAACCAGTCCTACCACGACCACCACGATGTCGCTCACGCCGATCGACGTGGAGCCGACTGGGATTCGAACAGTCGGAAGGTACTGAGGCACCCGGCGCTGCATATCCCCATACAGCAGAACTATCACCGATTGAATAGCTAGCAGTAGCCCAACGGTGGCCACGACGCGCACCGTCAGTGTGGCCGAGTGCATGTACCGCGACATGAGTTCGAGGCCAAGTCCTAACGCAGGACCCGCTAGGAAGACGCACACAGCCGCAGCGACCGACCATGGTAGATGGCCGTCGACGGTCAGAGTGTAGAACAGAAAAGCTGACACGGTGGCCAAGGAGCCGTGTGCAAAGTTAAATATCCCGGACGTCTTATATGTCAGGACAAGGCCCACACCGGCCAAGCCGTACACCGACCCTGTCGTGAGGCCGGCGATGAGAAACGGAAGCACACCTATCTCCTAAACCTTCAGTACTCGTGGAACGGGCGTTTGCTTCTGCGCACACCCTCGGAACGGAACCCTAAAGGTCGCACCCCACCCGAACTGCCAACGAAGGCGGCACAACCTCACCCTTGCCGGCAACCGAGGGATCGTGTCGGCTCAGATCATTTCGGCTTGGTACCTAATAAAGTTCCATATAGCCGTGCTAATTCAGCGTTTGCACCAACACTTTCTTTACCGCTTCATCGGGGGCGCAACTCGGTTTGAGACCCTGCGGAGTGGTAAAGGCTTTGTTCTCGATGCCGACCACGAACCAACAATTGATAAGTGTCGGTTTCCCTTCCGTGTAGGTGAGCGGGGAGGTCAGACCGCCGAGAGTCTCGCCCTTGAGGGCGTAAAGGCCTCGCCTGACGGACGCGGCCGTTACCTGTCCGGGGCCGGCTGCGGCTACAGCCTTCTCGAACAATTTGCCGGCCAGGTACGTGTAGGTTGCGGAAGCGCCCCCACCGTCACCGAGGTTGTGCTTTTTCAACATTGCCTGGTAGGCCGCACTGGCCGGGGTCGAAGCATCAAAGAATGGAAACGCCAACTCGATATCGCGAGCGCCCTGCGCACCGGGGTGGCTGAGCCAGTCGGAGGTTATTACACCGGCGCTGCCAATCGGCCTAGCAGTGACCCCCAAGTCATGGCACTGATCAACCACGGACACGGCCGTTGCTGTACCGACATCGGCTATGTATGACTGGACTCCGGCGTCCTTGAGGGCAACGCACTGCCCAGTAAAGTTAGGCGCGGCTGCCAGCACTTTTTGTGAGACTGGGACTGTCAGTCCCAGAGTCGGCGCAATCGCGTTGTAGACCGCGCTGATCGCCGCGCACACGGGAGCCTCGGCGCAGAAGAGGCTGCCGACCTTGGGTCCAGCCTGCTTGGCTTGTTCGAGCTTTCCGTAGCTCTGTGCGACGTAGTTGGTACCCACCGTGAAGAAGTCCGGGTTTGTGGCGAAGGGTACATTTTGGGGTGACCCACCCACGACAGGGACACTGCTCTTGGAAATGAAATCCGCCCAGGTCGTGTCGTTGAGGCTCGCGTCACCCACGATAGCGACCACTTTTTCTGTGCTGACGAGGTCTTTGGCCGCCTGGAGAGCAGCGGTTGCGTTCCCGCCATCGTCCTTGACAACCAGCCGCACTTTGTGGCCGTTGATGCCGCCCTTTTCGTTCAAGTCTTTGTTCCACGCCTTCAGCGTGGCCAGCCCGGGTGCCACACTCGACGCTGCTGGCCCCGAGTAGGTACCGATCGTTCCGATGACGATTTCGCTCCCTGCGGTATCTGAACTCGTCGCAGGCACCGTGGACCCCGGTGAAGACGTCGACCCGCAGGCGGCCAGCAGTGTGACCCCGACGACGAGCACGGCAAGCCCCCCTCGGGGACGCCATGAGGTGCTGATCATCTTTGATCTCTTTTCGTGAGGTGGGAAGGTCGCGAAGTACCTCGTGGACAAGCTCCGAAACCGGGGGTCGCTGTTCGGCGAGCCGATCTCCTGGGCTGAGAATAGCGTGGTAATAGTCACCGCGGCTTCGCCGTTCGTTTAATCCGAACTTGCGATGACCGCGGGGCGAGCGTCGCGCAACCTTCGTCGAACCGCCCGGTTGCCGCGGGCTCCAACCAGTAGAAGGGTTACCCGATGGTCGCGCACGCTACCGCGGGTCATGGACCGATCCGGGATGTCATTGTGATTGGGTCGGGGCCCGCCGGATACACCGCCGCGATCTATCTGGCCCGTGCGGAACTCAGTCCGCTGATCTTCGAAGGCTTTCAGTTCGGCGGCGCCTTGATGACGACGACTGAGGTCGAGAACTTCCCCGGCTTCCGAGATGGCATTCAAGGACCTGAGCTGATGGACCACATGCGAGCCCAGGCTGCGCGGTTTGGAGCACATCTGCGGCCTGAGGATGTCGAGAACGTCGACCTGACGTCCCAGGTTAAATCTATGACCGTGGATGGCGAGATTCATCAAGCACACGCGGTCGTTCTCGCTACGGGGTCAGCCTCCCGTTACCTAGGGGTGCCAGATGAGCAACGGTTGATCGGACACGGCGTATCCGCATGCGCAACGTGCGACGGCTTCTTCTTTCGCGGCCAAGACATCATCGTTGTGGGCGGCGGCGACTCGGCGATGGAGGAGGCAACTTTCCTGACAAGGTTTGCCAGCTCCGTGACGATTGTGCACCGCCGGCCGGAGTTTCGAGCCAGCGCGATCATGTTAGAGCGAGCGAAGAACGATCCAAAGATCCATTGGATGACAAACTCGGCCATTACAGCCCTTCACGGGAATACTGCGTTGCAAGGAGTGACGGTGACCGACACGTCCAGCGGTACGTCCCGCTATCTATCGGCAACCGGCATGTTCGTCGCAGTTGGCCACGACCCACGATCCGAGCTGTTCATCGGCCAGGTCGACCTCGATGACGGTGGGTACGTGCTGACAAGCAACGGCACAGGAACCAATGTCCCTGGCGTCTTCGCCTGCGGTGATCTGGTCGATCACCGCTACCGGCAGGCTATCACCGCAGCTGGCTCAGGTTGCGCCGCCGCCTTGGACGCTCAGAATTACCTCGCTGCTAAACCTCGTGCATTGGTGTCACCGGAGCAGCAAGAGTTCTAGACGATGCGCATGCCGACCCAGGACGGTTATTTTGGGGTTCAACCGACCAACACGGCAGGACAAGAAATGAGGTCCAAGGTGGGAACAGCACTTGTACTAGGCGGTGGAGGCCCAGTGGGCATCGCATGGGAGGCCGGTCTGTTGATCGGTCTCCTGACAGCCGGCATACCACTCGATCAAGCCGACGCCGTCATAGGAACCTCTGCAGGATCGGTGGTTGGTGCGACGCTCACAGTTGGGGCCGACCTCCACGAACTTGTCGAGCTGGCCAAGTCTCCTCTACCGTTGCCCGAAGGCAAAGTCGTCGACTTGGCCGCGATGCAAGCGGCGGTCACTTCTATTGCAGCCGAAGCTGATAGTCAGGCCTCGGCGCTGACGGCGATAGGTAACCTTGCAATGCGCTCCGACACGGTGGCAGAGGACGCCTTTCTCAAGTCCCCTCAATTCACCGCATTCGCCGGTAGGGCCTGGCCTCGATCGTTCAGCTGCACCGCTATCGACGTCTCGACTGGGCAACTGCGAATCCTAGATCAAACGTCCAACGTAAGTCTGGATCGGGCGGTTGCAGCCAGCTGCGCTGTACCCACCATTTTCCCGCCAGTCACCGTCGGCCCGTCCCGTTATATCGACGGCGGAATGAGTTCGACTCTCAACGCGAACTTGGCACACGCCCACGAAAGGGTACTCGTCGTCTCGTGCTTTGCACTGACGTTGCCAGACACTGCACCTGCGTCTCTTCGCGCCGCAGGTGAACAACAGATGGCCGAGTTGAACGGACTCCGTAAAGCTGGCGCGACCGTCACGGTCATTGAACCGGATGCCGAATTTCTCGCCATCAGCGGTTGGGGTGCCGAGGTCATGAACATAAATCAGGTCGCGGTCGCGTATCAGGCAGGCCTACGTCTCGGCGAAGTCACAGCTACTCGTGTCCTAGGCATTGGGACATAAGCGCCCGGAGCGATCCTGCCACTAACCGATGGTTGGGCATTCGAGCTGACGCCGAATAGCTCGATGTCATAACCGCCCTGCCGCATTCGGACCTGCGCTAGTGGTGCGTCTCCAAAATCGCCAGTGGCATTCCGGGTAGTATGCCGATATGCAGGCACCTGCGGCTTCGTTGCCCAGGTCCAATGCTGATCGAGCGACTCTGAGCAGGTTGGCCGCGTCGCAGACGGCGCCGCATCGTCAAGTGATGCGGGCGCGAGTGCTTTTGTCTGCCGGTCAGGGCATCGCGAATGCCCGGATTGCCGAGCAGGTCGGGGTGAGTGTCGACGGTCCGGTCGTGGCGGGCACGGTTCGGCGTCAGGGCTCCGGCAAAGTCGGCCGGTGGGCTCGTTTCGCGGCGTTTCAGCTGGTCAGCAGTAGTGTGACGGGCCTGTCGGGCCGGTTTGCGTAGTGCCGGACGGGGTGGGCGATGTTGGTGCCCTGGGTCACCCCCGCACGCCGAGGAAGGTAGACCGTCCGCTGCCGAGAGTCGGCCGCAGCCGGTCGTGAGCGGCACGGCAACTCGATCCCTGCGGATGAGCAGTTCGCGACCTGAGACTGATCAGTTGCGGTCCACCCCACGCGAGAGTTGGGCAGGAGGAAGCGAGTTGTCGTGCGCACCTCATTGATGCCGAGGCTCACCGGCCGGTCAGGTTCCAGCCGCCGGCGCCGGTGTGGGTCCGGTCGCTGCGGCGGTCAGCACGTAGTGGGCGTGCGGCGGCAGGTGTCGATACCTCGGTTCGGGGTGGATGGAGGTCCAGGGATGAGGCTCCCGAATTCCGCTCATACCGACCAACCTTGGCGGATCCATGAGCTGACGAGCGACTTCAAGCTCGAGGATGTGTGGGCATTGCCGACACCTGGCGGCCCGGACGACCTCCGGCGGCTGGTGCGTCAGTTCGCTTCCGACGATGACGACGAACTGTCTGCCGTTGTCATCCGCACCCTCTTGACGATTCGCTGGAAGCTCGGGGCACTGCTCGGCTGGGATAAACCCCGCGCCGGCCTTGGCAAACGGGTGCGATCGCTCCGCGAACGGTTGCCGGACGATCTTCGCAGCGGGCCGCGCGGCCCCGACCTCCAGGTGGTCCCGTTCACCTCGGTCTACCAAACGGACACCGAGTGGGTAGCCGAACTCGGCAACCGGACCGTGCACGCGTTGATGCACATCGGCTGGGTCCCGGACGGGGCTGGTGGATATCGTGGCCAAATGGCAGCGCTGGTCAAGCCCAACGGAATGTTCGGGAAGGCCTACATGGCGGGGATCAAACCCATACGGCGGACGTTGGTGTACCCACAACTGATCCGATCAATAGGACACAACTGGCCACGGTACATCTGACCGATACCCCCATGGGCACCGGCTGTTGCCGGAAAGGGACGGTTCGTTCATGTCAGGACGTCACGCGGTAGTCGTCGGCGGAGGGATCGGCGGCCTTGCCGCGGCGGTCGCACTGCGGCGCCGGTCGTGGCAGGTCACCGTGCTGGAGAAGCAGTCCTCGATCTCGGAAATCGGTGCCGGTATCACTCTCTGGCCCAACGCACTACGTGCCCTTGATGCGCTGGGCGTGGGTTCTGAGATTCGCTCTTCGGGGCTCGCCCAGATCTCCGGTGGCATCCGAGACAGCCACGGAAAGTGGCTGAGCCGCACCGACACCGACGCGATGGCCAGACGGTTCGGGGACGGAATGGTGGTCCTGGATCGCGGGAACCTGCTGTCGGTATTGCGCGAGGCTGCTACTGGGACCGAGATCCGCACGTCAGCGGAGGTCAGTGCGGTTGACAAGCACGCAACGGTGACGATCACGTCTCCGCAGACAGGTGCTGGCGAACGGATCCGGGGCGATGTAGTGATCGGGGCTGACGGTGTCTGGAGTGCAGTCCGCGCATCACTGTGGCCCGACGCCCAGGTTCGACCGGTCGGCATGACGGCGTGGCGATTGATCGGCCGGGTCACCGACGAGGGCAACGTCGAGGGCGGAGAGTCCTGGGGACGCGGCGACTATGCCGGGCTGACGCCTCTGGCCGACAACCGGATCTACGCATGGTTTGTGACACCGGTGTCCGCCCGGGCGCCCACGGACCCCAACGAGTCCCTCGCCTGGTTGCGGCAACGATTCGGCTCTTGGCACACCCCACTTCCCGAGCTTCTGAAGAATGCACAGCCCGAAGATCTGCTGCGAAATGAGCTCCATGACCTCGAACCACTCGGGTCGCTGGTGTGCGGGCACGTCGCCTTGGTCGGCGATGCTGCTCACGCGATGACGCCCAATCTGGGTCAGGGCGCATGCCTAGCGCTCGAAGACGGTGTCGAACTGGCTTCCGCGCTGGATCAGAACACCGCGCTGGATCAGAACACCGCGCTGGATCAGAACACCGTGCCCAGCGGTGACATCGCGCCCAGCGGTGACATCGCGCTGGATCAGAACACCGCGCTGGATCAGAACACCGCGCTGGATCAGAACACCGTGCCCAGCGGTGACATCGCTCGACAACTGCGCATCTACGACAGGCGGCGGCTGCCGAGGGTGCATCGCATCGTCAATCGCTCTCGCACCGCAGGAACCGCGGCCGCGCTGCGAAGCCGGACACTCATCACCGTCCGCAACGCACTGGTCACAGCGATTCCCGCCGCGATGTCGCTGCGCGCGCTCAATCCGGTCGTTGGCTGGCGCCCTCCACAGGGCTGAAAATGCTGTGCGGCTCGCACGGTCGGCCAGCCCGGCTACGCCAGCCTCCGCGTGACGGCGCAGCAATTTGTAGACCCTGGCCCGCGAGACGCCCAGCTGCTCGGCGACGTGAGCAGGTGCCCAACCTGCCGCGAGACGTTCAACGATGAGCTTGCGGACGCACAAATTCATACGAGCTTGAGCGTGAGCCAAGAGGACCTCCTGGATGGGACCAGATACGGGACACATCCACTCCGTCCGGGGGTCCTCACACCATCAAGTCGCCACGTCAATAACCTCTCGGGTCAGGGAAGCTTGGCCCCTCGGACGAGCTCGTAGGTAAGGAAGGCGAGGCCGTCACCGACGGTCCGGGTGTTGAGCAGGCGCAAGGACTTCTTGTCGCTGGTCTCGCCGAAGAGGCGTTCGCCGGCCCCGAGCACGACCGGGTAGACCATCAGCCGCAGCTCGTCGACTAGGTCGTGCTCCATCAGCGTGCGCACGAGCTGACAGCTGGCGTAGACGACGATGTCCCCGTTCAGCTCCTGCTTCAGCTTCGAGACCTCGTTCACCACGTCGCCCTTCAGGACCGTCGAGTTGCTCCAGTGGGGTTCTACGAGAGTGGAGGAGACGACGTACTTGGGCAGGTTGTTCAACCTGTCCGCCCACTCGCCACTTCGGCCCGCCCACCGCGTTGCGAAAAAGTCGTCGCTCCGCCGACCCAACAGCAAGGCCTCGGTGCCCAGCGCCTCGTCGAGCTCGACCTTGGCCCATGCTTCACGGTCCTTGTCTCCAATCTGGCCGAACCAACCGCCGTGCCTGAAGCCCTCGTCACCGGTGGGGTCCTGGACGACTCCGTCGAGCGAGACGCTCTCGCTCACGATGATCTTTCCCATTCCGGTTCTCCTTCGTCGGCGTTGTCAGCTACTACTGATTCAGACACCGCGCCATCGGGAAAGTGGGCACCGACCAACCGCCCAGTTCGCCCTCTGCCGGGTGTCAATATCAGGATGGAAGCGCGCAGGGTGCGGGAAGAAGGTGACGTGACGGAGGGGGTGGTCACAGCTGACCTGATCTCAAGGGCGCGGGCCGGTGACGGCGACGCGTTCCGAGAGCTGACCGAGCCGCACCGCCGAGAGCTACAGGTGCACTGCTACCGGATGCTCGGATCCTTTCAGGATGCCGAAGACGTCCTCCAAGACACGCTGCTGGCTGCCTGGCAAGGCCTCACAGGGTTCGAAGGACGGGCGTCGATCCGCACCTGGCTGTACCGGATCGCCACCAGGCGGTGCCTCAACGCGCGCCGCTCCGCCAGCAGGCGCCTGGCCAAGGAGTGGGACGTGCCCAATGTGGAACCGCCCGAGCCGACCCGGCTCAGCGAAGTCGTCTGGCTCGAGCCGTATCCCGACACTCTCTTCGAGGGTGCGATCGGCGTATCACCCGGGCCGGAGGCCCGCTACGAGCAGACCCAATCCATCTCCCTGGCCTTCGTGACCGCTCTTCAAATCCTCCCGCCTCGCCAGCTCGCCGTCCTGATCTTGCGCGACTGCCTCGGATTCCACGCGAACGAGGTCGCCGACATGCTGGACTCGACCCTCGACTCGGTCAACAGCGCCCTCAAACGGGCGCGCACCAGCCTGCAGCGCCGACGGCCGTCGGCCGCCGGCCGCGAACGGCCTCCCGCCTCCGAATCACCGTCCGAGGATGCGATCGTGGCGAAGTTCGTCAACGCATACGAGTCCGCCGATCTCGACGCCCTGGTGGCCCTTTTGACCGAGGACGTCTTCATCTCGATGCCACCGATGCCCTTTGAATACGAGGGCCGAGACGTCGCAGCCGGGTTCTGCGCCGGCATCTTCGGCTCGGGCCGCAGATTCGACCTCGTACCGACGCGAGCCAACGGCCAGCCGGCGTTCGGAGCGTATCTGCGCGCCCCTGACGGCATCGCCCACGGGGTCAGCCTCATCGTCCTCACCCTCACCGGCGACCAGATCTGCGCCATGACGCGCTTCGAGAACGCCGTGCTCCCATGGTTCGGGCTACCGCGATCGCTCCCGAGCCGGTAGCCAGCTTCCGAACAGCGGATCTGCGCCGCAGCGAAACACACACCGGCGGATGTGCCGGCTGCCACTGCCGGGTGGCCAGCACCCGCTTCTCCACCTTGTGCGAGGTGCAGTTCAGCGCGGAGAGGAGGATCGGGTGGTGCGGGTGACGACGGTGGGCAGCGGGGACGCTTTCGGCTCCTGCGGGCGATTCCAGACCTGAATCGCCCTCGCAATCGACCCGGCCGCCGCGCCTACCGTGCTGGTCGACTGTGGGGCGACGAGCCTGACCGCCCTGCGTCAACAGGAAATCGATCCCCATCAGATCGAGGCGGTGCTGGTCAGCCACCTGCACGGCGACCACTTCGGCGGCTTGCCGTTCCTGGTGCTCGACGGGCAGTTCCGCCGCCGCACCCGCGATCTCACCATCATTGGGCCGCCCGGCACCGGCCCCCGCCTCGAACATGCGATGGAGACGCTGTTTCCTGGCTCGAGCAGCGTGCCGCGCCGGTTCGCCGTCCATGTCCTCGAACACACCGACCGCCGCCCGCGTGAGCTGGGTCCACTGCGCGTCACCGCCTATGAGGTCCGCCATGCCTCCGGCGCCCCGGCGTACGCCCTGCGCGTCGACGGGGCGGATGCTTCGGTGGCCTACTCCGGGGACACCGAGTGGACCGACGCGCTGCTCGAGGCCGCCGACAACGTCGAGCTGTTCCTGTGCGAGGGCTACAGCCGCGCGCCGGTTCGCTGGCATCTTGACCTGGCGAGCCTCACCCGCCACCGCGACAGGCTCGGCTGCCGCCAGCTCGTGCTCACCCACCTGTCCCCGACGGCGCTGGCCAGCGAGCTCAGCGACTGGCAGGTAGCTCACGACGGCTGGAGTCACGAACTCTGACCGCCACACTGGCATCGAGCCGGTGGCCGGCCCAGACGCGACTGATCGCTGCCACACTCGCACCTTTCGTGTTCTGCTGGCTGGTCGCCGGACGCCCGTCGTGTTGGTAGAGCGTCCACACGGTTGCCGTCGCTATTGCGACCGCCCTCGATCGCGCTGGCCCTGTCCTCCTGACAGCGGCGAGGTTGCGGCGCGCGCCGCCTTGATAAGACGTCGCAGAGCTGTCCTCCTCAGCGCAACAGCTCGCGCTGGCTGTCTCGCGATACGTATGCAGCAGGTGACCTGGTCTCATGAGCCTGGTCCGGGCGCGGAATCACTGGAGGTGCCTTCGATGCGACTCATCGAGGTCGGATCGGCGCACCCTGTGCCGCCCGCGGCGACTAGCGGCGTCCTCGGAGGGTGGCGTACAGGTCAGAGTCCAGGATTTCACTGTGAACGACGGTGAGCTGGTCTGGTTGGATGCGGCTTTCGAACAGAGCCATTACGTTGCCGTGGCCGGTCGCCGATGGGGCGATGATGCCGGTGAGTTCGAGGAACCAGGCGGCGTGTCCCACGGTCTGGCACGCGGTCCAGTCGGGGTCGTGGATGTCATCGAGCCGGAGGCCAACCTGGTCGAGGGCATCGTCGGTGCGCAGGTCCAAAATTCCGACGTTGGTTGCCGTGATGGTGTGAAGGCGGCGGGGGACAGCGAGCAAGGTGGTCGCGTCCACTCCCTGGGTGGCGGCGAGCCGATCCAGTTCCTGCAGGCAAGTGGTGACGGGCTCGGCGAGGTAGAGCGTGGCGAAGATGCCTTTGGGATTCCATCGGCCGCCGTTGATCCGCGCCCCTGCACCTGACAGGGGATCGCGGCGGCCCGCTGTATGGCGGTACACGGTGCCGTTCCATCGGATGCCGCCCAAATCGTTGACGCGCTGAACGACGTCATCGTCAAGTGAGGCGCTCACACCACGATGCCGTCGGCGATAGCTTCGATCACGGCGACGACGTCTTTCCACTGGCCGTCGTGGATGCGAGCGGCCGGTGTGTCGTGGTCTAGGAGTTGGTTGGGGGAGAAGATCCAGAGGTTGGCGCGGTCTCTGGGCAGGACCTCGGTCAGGGCTTCGGCGACGTAGGCGAGTTCAAGGAGTCGGTCACGGTTTAACCGCTGAGGCGTCACCTTGCCGGCCGACCAACGGGCAACCGTGCGCCCTGAGGCGTCCACGATCCTGCCGATCTCGTCCTGGCTCAAGCCCAGGCCGCTGACTAGACCCGTGATCTTGTCGGCGAGGGCGGTCGGTGCTGGTTGGGACATGTGTGTCTGCTCCTATGTCACGTCGTATGTCAGCTAGTATGTCACTCACTGGTGCAAATGCAGGACGGTATGAGCGTCGAATTTCAGCTCGGTCACGGGGACCATCTGAAGGTGGAAGACTTCTTCGCCCGCCGCGCGAGTGGGGGCCATCACTCTCAGTCCGAAGAACGTCGACAAGCAGACCGGTGCGACTGAGGCTGCCCGTGATGCCGGGCTGGACGTGCTGTTCGATCCGGCGACCGAGAAACTCGCAGACACTGGGTTCGGGCTCGAGACGTTGCCGTGCTGGACGGGCGCGCCGTACGACGTGGAACGTCTCGTCACCGATCCTGATGGGCGGCAGCCACTCGTCGACCGCGTCGCCGAAGTGCACCCCGTGAAAGCCACCATCGTGACACCTCCACACTTCCTGATCCGAGACGAACGCAGCGCGAACCTCAACATCGCCCTGGCGGAGGCCACGCGGCTGGCCACGGACAAGCCGGTCCGGCCCATCGTCATCCTGCGGAACGCTGTGCCCGACAGTGTTGTCGAGAATCTGGCCGGGGAGTACGTGCGTGCCGGCTTCACGCAATTCGATGTTCGACTCTCACCGCTGGGGGGCGACAACGACAGCGTCCGGAAGATCCGGCGGGCGTTCGCACGACTGTCCGTCTTCACCGATGCCGAACTGCAGGTCACCTTCGGGCGAGCCGGAAACGCCGGCCAAACGGCGTTCGCGCTGGGTCTGGTGTCTGGCTACTCCGTCGGCATCGGGCAGTGGGAAACCGTGGACCACGCGCAGACCATCAACCGACAGCAGCGCCCACCGAAGTTCGACGACGATGGTCACCGCAAGGGGGGTGTCTGGCAGGGCGTCTACCTTCCCGGACCCGCAGTGACGGTCAGCATGCGGACGGCCACCGCACTGCTGAGCCACACCGACATCCACACCCGGGTGGGGTGCCGCATCGACAGCTGCGCCAGCAGCATCACCGGACCGCTGGTCGACCACCGTACCCACTACCTGCACGCCCGGGCCCACGAGATGGCCGACCTCCAGTCGCGCCCCGCCGCTTGGCGCGCCACCGCTTAACTCGAACGGCTCCACCGGGCGATCGACTTGCGCCAACTCATCAACCGCAACCACCGCGGATCCCTCGACTCAGAGCTGAAACCCGCGCCCTGGATAGCCTCGTTGATGACATCGACGAGGCTCAGGCCGTGGCCTCCGCGTAGCTCGTGCATCCGATCAGGCGAGCCTGGCGGCTGCGATGTGATGCTCTACGTGACGACCAAGTTACGGTGTCGAGATATGGAATGCCGGATCAACAAAGTCCTGGTCCATTACGTCGAGCATGGCGGCGGCGTGCCGCTTGTTGCGCTCCACGGTGCTGGTGTCGATCATCGCGAGATCGAGGCGGCGATCGAGGCCGTCGTCCCCAGGGTGGGCTACCGGCGGATCTATCCGGATCTGCCGGGGATGGGCCGCTCGACAACCGACGGCCTCACCTGCAACGACGATGTCGTCAAGCTGCTCAGTGACTTCATTGATCACCTGGGGGAGGGACCGGTGATGCTGGTTGGGCATTCCTACGGCGCTTATCTGGCTCGCGGACTGGCGGCCAAACGACCAGACATGGTGCTCGGCCTGGCGTTGTTCTGCCCTGTCGCCGAGCGGTCACGAAACGTGCCCGGCCACGACGTGGTTCGCCAGGACACCGACGCGTACGACGAACTCGAACCTGCGCAGCGGGCGGGCTTCGATGAGTACTTCGTCGTGCGTACCCCGGCCACCGCTCGCCGCTACCGCGACCACGTGGTGCCCGGCACGACGCTCGTCGACGAGGCTGCGCTGGGACGCATCTTCGCCGGGTGGACCGTCGACGTCGGGTCAGAAACCTTCTCGGCGCCGACCTTGATCGTGGCAGGACGACGTGACTCGACCGTCGGGTACTCCGACGCGACAGAACTGCTCGAGCGCTACCCGCACGCCACCCTTGCAGTCATCGAGAGTGCCGGCCACGCGCTCATACACGAGCGGCCCGGCGACCGGCAACCCGCCGAACAGCCCCCGACGGCTCGCTCACCTCTTGCCGGACGGTATTCCGGTACGGAACTCCACCACGTCGCCAGGTAGTCCTAGTCCTTGCCCTCCCATCCGCACCTTGCCGGCGGCCTTGCTGGCGGGCCATCGAACTGGCGGCCATCAGGTCGTGGTATGAGACGATCTCGGCCTTGTCGACTGCTGATGGATATCCATGGGCGCCCTGAGGGATATACTCGTTCTGTGACGAAGCGACTCGTGGACGTGGATGACGACAAGCTCGACGAAGTCCGGACTCTACTCGGCACCTCGACGACGAAGGCGACTGTGAACGGCGCGTTGGAGGAGGTGCTCGCGCTGGCGGCGCGACGACGCGCACTCCTTGACATCGAAGTTGTCGCTGGCAGCGCTGACTTGGCCCGGGACGACCAGCGGCGCGCGGCGTGGGCCTGAGCGCCCACTTCCTGGCCGACACCTCGGCCGTGGCACGCATTGCCAAGCCAACGATCGGGACGCGACTTCGACCATTGATGGAAGCAGGCCTGGTGGCTCGGTGCACCATCACCGATCTCGAGGCCGGTGTCAGCGCCAGAAGCGGTCCGGACTGGAGCCGCACCCGTTCGGCCCGCTCATCCTGGCCGCAGGCCGTGATCGATCAGTCGGTAATGAACCGGGCGCTCGAGGTACAGGGCGAACTCGCAGCCCAGGGGTTGCACCGCGCCGTGAAGATAGGCGACTTGGTGATTGCGGCCGCGGCGGAACGAGGCGGGTTGGTCGTCCTGCACTACGACCGCGACTTCGATCGTATCGCCGGTGTCACCGCTCAGCCCGTCGAATGGGTCGTGCCGGCCGGTACGGCCGACTAGTCGGATGAACCGACCTCTCCTTCGGGTCACGGCCGGGTGGCTGCGACCGTACCGGGACGCCGCCACCGGATAGGCGCATGCCGTCCAGCCGGGAGCCACGGCTTTGCCGTGGCTGGTTGGTTACTTGCCGGTGGTGAGGACCATCCGGTAGCGGGCGTCGCCGGACAGCATGCGGTTGTATGCCGCGTCGACCTCGTCCAGGGGGCGGGTCTCGGTGATGGGCCGGACTCCGTTCAGGGCGGCGAAGCGCAGGGTTTCTTCTACATCGCGTGCGGTGCCAGACGGGTGTCCGTGCACGGACCTGCTGGTCGCGATGATCTGGAACGGGCTGACCTGGATGGGTTCCGGCGTGGCGCCGAGCACGATGAGTTCGCCGTTGTGACGCAGTCCGTCAATGGTGGCGCTCATGGCGTCGGAGTTGGCCGCGGTGGCCAGCACGACCTTCGCGCCGCCCAGGGCCTGCAGCTGGTTGGCCACGTCACCGGCGTCACTGTCGACGTAGTGGTGGGCGCCGAGCTTCCTGGCTGCGTCTTCCTTGTCAGCGCCACGTGCAATGGCCACGGTTTCGAATCCGAGCTCGGCGGCGAACTGCACACCCAGGTGGCCGAGTCCCCCCAGGCCGTGCACGGCGACGAGGTCACCCGGCTTGGCCGGGCTGCGCCGCAACGCGTTGAAAGTGGCCACGCCGGCGCAGCCCATGGGTGCCGCTTCGACAGCGGTGATCTCGTCGGGGATGCGCGCCAGCGCGGACGCGGGAACGACCACGGCCTCGGAGTAGCCGCCCGGGTAGGCCCAGCCAGGAACCTGGATGCGCTCACAGTGGATGAAGTCGCCCTCGCGGCAGGCCAGGCAGATACCGCAGTTGCCGCCGAACCAGCCGACGGCCACCCGCTCGCCGGCCCCCCAGCCTTCAACATCGTCGCCGACCGCGTCGATACGTCCGGCGATCTCGTGCCCGGGTACCAGCGGGAACGGCACGTCAGGGAAGGCGGCGTTGACAAACGCCGAGTCCGAACGGCAGACGCCACAGGCCTCGACCGTGAGGCGGACCTGGCCCCGGCCCGGCTCCGGCGGCTGGCGCTCGACGATGCTGAACGGGCCGCCGGCTTCGGCGACTTGGGCGGATCGGATGGTGGACATGACTTACCTCACTGTCTCCGTAATTGCGTGCTGACTATAGCAACGCTAGCACACATTTGTAGCGACTGTAAATACTAGCGCTAGGACAAGCGCCGCAGCCATTGGTTCAGAAGTGACAGCTCTTCGGGTGTCAGCGGTCCGTCATCGGCTGGCTGGTCGCGCAGGAGGGCGGCGAGCTGGCTCGCGGTACTAGTCAGCGAGTTCGCGGGCGTGCGCCGCGTACGACCGGTGACCACTGACGCGAAGACAGTGTCGCGCAGTTGCTCGGAGACGGCCGCGTCATGTCCGCTACGGATCGCCTGCAAGGTGGTCCCCACGCAGGCTGCCTCGATCGCTGAGGTGGCCTGGTCGATGTCGATCCGCAGCCGGCCGGCCTGGGCGACCCGCGAGAGCAGGTTCGTAAGAACGGCACGGGCTTCGAGTGAAGCCGGAGAACCCACTCCGGCGCGCGCGGTGCCGTACATCAGGGTGTAGAACGCTGGGTGCGTCACACCGAACTCAACGTGCGCATCCCACGCGTGACGCAGGTCTGCGACCGGGTCGCTCGTCGGTACCAGCGCGTGCTTGGTGGCCAGGTATGACTCGAACCCGTAGGTGACGACGGCATCGTACAGGCCCTCCTTGTCACCGAAATGGTGATACAGCGTCGGCGCGCTCACGCCTGCGGCTTCGCAGATCGCGCGGGTGGACACCGGCTCCACCGGTGAACGTTGCAGCAGCTCGGCCGTGGCCTCGAGAATGCGTTGACGGTTGTCCACGAATACCAGTCTACCCGAACTTATAGCAACGCTATATTCATCGAAGTAGCTCCTCGGGTGCATCGAGGTTCAAGACCCGAGCGGAGGCCCGACAAATTTTGTTCAGGTTCGACGAGCGGCCTACTTCGCGAGGACCCGCTGGACTCATCCCGCAACCGCCCGCTGTCGTGCGCAGCTCAGCGCTCACCGATCTGCTCGCTCACATCCAGACCGTAGCCATAGGTGCTACACGGTTGCCAGCAGTCAGCACCAACCCCAACCCTGCCGAACAGCTCGTCCGACGGCTCGCTCACCTCTTGCCGCCGGACGGTATTCCGGTACGGAACTCCACCACGTCGCCGTCCTGCATCAGGTAGTCCTTGCCCTCCATCCGCACCTTGCCCGCGGCCTTGGCGGCGACCATCGAACCGGCAGCCAGCAGGTCATAGTAGGAGACGATCTCGGCCTTGATGAAGCCTCGCTCGAAATCGGAGTGGATCACCCCGGCGGCCTGCGGCGCGGTGGCACCTCGCTTGATGGTCCAGGCCCGCGATTCCTTGGGCCCGGCGGTCAGGTACGTCTGCAGGCCGAGGGTGTGAAAACCGGCGCGCGCCAACGCATGTAGGCCCGGCTCGTGCTGTCCGACGGATTCCAGCAGCTCGGCGGCCGATTCCTCGTCCAGCTCCAGTAGTTCGCTCTCGACCTTGGCGTCCAGAAAGACGCTGTCCGCCGGGGAGACAGCCGCCGCCAGCTCGGCGCGTCTCGCCTCGTCGGTCAGTACCCCTTCGTCGGCGTTGAAGACGTATAGGAACGGCTTCGTCGTCATCAGCGAGAGTTCCCGCAACAACGGCAGTTCGACGGAGTCCCTGGCAGAGAACAGGGTCTTGCCACTGTCCAGCACCGCGTTGGCCGCCTGCGCGGCTTCCAGCACCTGCTTGCGATCCTTGGCGTTGCGGGCCTCCTTCTCCAGCCGGGGTATTGCCCTGTCGAGGGTCTGCAGATCGGCCAGGATCAGCTCGGTGTTCACGGTTTCGATGTCGGCCGTCGGGTCGACCTTGCCGTCGACATGCATAACGTCGTTGTCGTCGAAGACCCGCACCACCTGGCAGATGGCGTCCGCCTCGCGGATGTTGGCCAGGAACTTGTTGCCGAGGCCCTGGCCCTCGCTGGCGCCCTTGACGATTCCGGCGATGTCGACGAATGACACCGTCGCCGGCACGATCTTGACCGACGTGAAGATGGTGGCCAGTTCGTTCAGCCGCGGGTCGGGCAGCGGCACCACGCCGATGTTCGGTTCGATGGTGGCGAACGGATAATTGGCCGCCAGCACGTCCGCACGGGTCAGCGCATTGAATAGCGTGGACTTGCCGACGTTGGGCAGACCGACGATGCCGAGGGTGAGACTCACGGTGGCCGAGTCTAGGCGCTACGCAGCGGCCCGAGATCCGAGGACCGTCGTGCTGTTACCGCTCGTCGACCGGACTCGCAGGGCGTTCGGTTCTGCTGCCGAGCCGGCGCCTGGAAGACGATGACGGCCCATCTGGGGGGCCGGGATGGTCCGGCCCGCCGGACGGATCCTCGTTCCTGGCTCCCGTTTTCGGACCCAGGTCGGTCACGTTGCTGCCACGTCCGTTTTCCGCTAGCACGGAGTGGCTCCCGCGGGCATTGTTGGTGTGGTGATCACCGATCCGGAGGCCGCCTACCGCGCCGTGGAAACCCGCGACACCCGGTTCGACGGCCAGTTCTACACCGCGGTCCGGACCACCCGCATCTACTGCCGGCCCGGCTGCCCGGCCCGCACACCGCATCGGCGGAACGTCGACTTCTTTCCGACATCGGCAGCAGCCCAGGCCGCCGGCTACCGGGCGTGCAAACGGTGCCTGCCGGACGCCGCCCCCGGGTCACCGCAGTGGAACCTCCGCGCCGACACGGTGGGCGCCGCCATGCGGCTGATCGGAGACGGCGTCGTCGACCGGGAAGGCGTTCCCGGGCTCGCCCACAGATTGGGGTACACCCCCAGGCACCTTGGAAGGCTGCTGTCGGCGGAACTCGGCGCCTCCCCGCTGGCGCTGGCCAGGGCCCGGCGGGCGCACACCGCCAGGATGTTGCTGACGTCAACCGGGATGCCGGTGTCCGACGTGGCGTTCGCAGCCGGCTTCGCCTCGATCCGTCAGTTCAACGACACGATCCGAGAGGTCTTCGACACCGATCCGTCGACTCTGCGCCGCGTCGGGCATCCGGCGGGAGCACCCTCGGGCACCATCGAGCTCCGGCTTCCGGTTCGAGCGCCGTTCGCCGCCACCCAGTTGCTGAGATTCCTTTCTGCCAGGGCAATTCCGGGCGTGGAACAGGTGGACGGCCGGACATACACCCGGAGTCTGCGGCTGCCGGCTGGATCCGGCGTCGCGGCCATCACCTTTCCGGATGACACCGCCGACCCGGCGGTTCGCCCGACCGTTGGCATCTCGCTGAAGCTGACTCAGCTGGCCGATCTGGCACCGGCCGTCGAACGCTGCCGCCGGCTGCTGGACGCGGATGCGGATCCGGTGGGGATCGATGCGGCACTGCGCACCGATCCGATGATGGCCGGACCCGTCGCGGCCGCGCCGGGAGTTCGGCTGCCCGGCGCCGTCGACGGGCCGGAGATCTTGATCAGAGCGTTGCTGGGGCAACAGATCTCGGTCACCGCCGCCCGCACCGCCGCGGCCAGGCTGGCGATGCTGGTGGATCAGCGGCTGCCGATTCCCGATGAACGCGTCAACCTGTTGTTCCCGACCCCGTCGGCGATAGCCGGGTTGGGAGCCGCCACCATCGGGGGCCCGCGGCGACGCGCCGACACGATCGTCGCGACGGCCGGCGCGATCGCCTCCGGCGAGTTGCGCGTCGACGCCGGCCGGCGCTCCGCCGACATGATCGCCGAACTCGTTGCCCGGCAAGGGATCGGGCCATGGACCGCCGGTTACGTCGCTATGCGGGTACTCGGCGACCCGGATGTGCTGCTCACCGGAGATCTGGTGCTCCGGCAGGGTGCCGCGGCCATCGGATTGCCCGCCACGGAACCCGAGCTGGCCGACCGCGGAAGCCGTTGGAGCCCGTTCCGGTCCTACGCCGGGCTGCACCTGTGGCGGGCAGCGCCGGCTCCGGCGCGATCGCCGGGAAGATCGCCGAGACCCAAGAAGTCGCGCACTCGCATCCAACTCAACTCACATGCGGAGGAATCCTGATGTGCAGCACACTCTTTCGGTCATCACCCGACAGCGGCGTGACGGCTCCAGGCGGCACCGGACTGCTCGCCACCGTGCCGACCCGGATCGGCCCGTTCAGCGTGATCACCACCGATACGGCGGACCGCCCCGATGGCACCGCCGCCGTCCTGGCGTCAGGCTGGACCGACGACCCGGCCGCCCTGCTCTCGCAAGTGGCGAAGTCCATTCGGCCCGGCCAACTCCGGCCGGTTCGGTCGGTACCGGGAGTCACGGACGCGGCGATCGCCTACCACGACGGCGATCTGGCGGCCATCGAGGCCGTCCCCGTGCGGCAGGAATCCGCCGCATTCCGCTGCCATGCCTGGGATGTGCTGCGCACGGTCCGGCCGGGGTCGCCGGTCAGCTACTCCGAGTATGCCGCGCTCGCCGGCCGTCCGGCAGCAGTCAGAGCGGTCGCCGGAGCCTGCGCCAGCAACGCCGCGGCTCTGTTCGTGCCCTGTCACCGGGTGCTCAGGTCGGACGGAGGGCTGGGCGGATTCCGGTGGGGCTTACCGGTGAAGATGTGGCTACTTGCCCATGAGCTGGCGGGCGCCTGATGCCCTGCCTGTCCAGCCGCACTGCCAACCATGCTGTCCCAACGGCCCATTCATCTCTTGGCCCGGTCGGGTCAGGAGATGACGGACCGATCTCACGTGTGCCCTGGGTCGGCGTTCATCGAACCGGGACACCAGCGTGCGACATCAACATCAGGTTGCGCTCCCGCGCTCGCTCGAGTTTGCCGGTCAGGTCGCAGCGAATCACCGTGCTGCACCCGTCACAGAAGCAGGACGCGACGGGTGGACGTCGATCGCGGTGGCGTTGGCCGGGCCGCTTCATCGGTCAGCCTCGTGAGTCGGCTTGGTGGCGCGGATGATCGCGGCGTACATGCCGTCCGCGGCTTCGTGGGAGAAGGTCACAGTCGCGTCGACGAATCCGGCAGCGATCAGCCCGTCGAGGTACTCGCTCCAGGACAGGGCGCCGGCGATGCAGCCGACGTAGCTGCCCCGCTCGGCCCGCTGTTCTGGGTTGATGTCGTCTTCGGCGACGACGTCGCTGATCCCGATCCGGCCGCCCGCCCGCAGCAGGCGGAACATCCCCGCGATCACCGCCGGCTTGTCTACCGACAGGTGATCACGCAATTGGAAATGATCACGTCGACCGAAGCGTCGGGGAGCGGAATGTCCTCGATGCTGCCCTTGACGAAGTCGACGTTGGTTGCGCCGGCCTTCTGAGCGTTCGCGCGCGCGAGCTCTAACATCTCGTCGGTCATGTCCACGCCGTAGACGAACCCGCGCGGCCCGACCCGGCGAGCGGCGAGAAGCACGTCGATGCCGCCGCCGGAGCCGAGGTCGAGCACCGTTTCGCCGGCGTGGAGGTCGGCGACGGCCAGCGGGTTGCCGCAGCCCAGGCTGGCAGCGAGCGCCTCGGCGGGCACCTGCGTGTGCTCCTCGTCGCTGTATAGCCCGGCGCCGAAGCCCTCCTCCACCTCGATCGGCGAGGCGCCCGACACATCCGAGCAGCAGCCACCGGACTCGCCTGTCGAGCAGCATCCCCCCGCTGCAGAGCCGGAGCTTGAACCGCAGCCGCAGCCCTGACCAGCGCTCACGGCGGTCGCGGCGGCCGCATACCGAACCCGAACCTGCTCTCGGGTCTCCTCATCGCTCTTCGTTGACATGCCGTGCTCCTTTCATAGACGGTGATCGATACGTGCCACCGTGCCACAACGTATCGATAACTGTCAATGGATATGGCATGCTGGTTCGTATGCCGACCGTCCAGCTGCCGCTGCTCACCGACCCGTGGGTCGCCTCTTGCTGCGCTCCGGCGGGAGAAGCCCTGGATACTGAGACCGCACAGCGGCTGGCCGGGCTGTTGAAAGTGATCGCCGATCCGACCCGACTGCGGCTGCTCTCGATGGTCGCGGCGCATGCCGACGGCGAGGCGTGCATCTGCGACCTCACCGAGCCGGTGGCGTTGTCACAGCCGACGGTGTCGCACCACATGAAGGTGCTCGCCGAGGCCGGTCTGCTCGAGCGGCAGCAGCGCGGGAAGTGGGCCTATTACCGGCTGGTGCCAGGCGCGCTGGACGCGCTGGCGCGGTTGGTCTCCGCCGCGGTTACCCAGTCCGGGTGACCGCCCGGTGTCAGCTCGCGGGTGCCGGGCCTGCGCCCGTCGATCGGCTACTGCTCGACAGCATGCGGTCCACGGCTCGTCCTGGGCGGCGGACGACCGCGCGGAGGTAGTCACTTGTCGGACGCCCGGATCAAGGCCAGGACTGCCGGAACCCAGTGCGTGCCGTAACGCCGGCGTAGCTCGGCGCGCCGCCAGTCATCGCCGCGGACAACGCCGCGGCACAGCGGGGAGCCGCATGCGCAGGTCATGGTGAAAGCGGCCTCGGCGGTGCTGGTCGCATAGTCGTTGGTGACCTCCTCGTCGGTGGAGGCGGAATCGACCAAGCTCAGGGCCGGGGTCGACGTCGCCGCAGCTGTCCTACCTGCACGCGCGGCCATCCGATTCAGCTGTCCGCTGATTCTCAAGCAAAACGCGTAGTGATGGAGTGCGCTGCTGGCATGCGGCTTCTCGTGTTGGGTGGAACAGCGTGGCTCGGCGGACACGTCGCGAGCAGCGCGCTGGCGTCAGGTCTCCAGGTGACGTGCCTCGCACGCGGCTCCTCGGGTGCACCGCAGGGGGCGGTCCTGATCCGTGCGGACCGGACACGACCAGGTGCGTACGACGAGGTCGCCGAGAAGCAGTGGGACCTGGTAGTCGACGTGGCACGGCAACCGGGCCACGTGCGAACAGCGGTGGCGGCACTCGCGCCGTGCACCGGATTCTTTGTGTTCGTTTCCTCCAGCAATGTCTATGCCGACCACAGCACGGCAGGACAAGACGAGGACGCAGCGGTGTTGCCCGCTCTCGACGGAGATGTCATGGAGAGCATGTCCACCTACGGTGAGGCCAAAGTCGCCTGCGAGCGGCACGCACTGAGTGCCTTCGGTCCCGACCGAGTGCTGATCGCGAGGGTCGGGCTCATCGGGGGCCCCGGTGACGTCTTCGACCGCACCGGCTACTGGCCGTTGCGGTTCGCGCATCCGGCCGCCGACGACGGCTCCGTACTGGTCCCGGACGCTCCCCACCTGGCGACGCAGATCATCGATGTGCGAGATCTTGCCGGCTGGCTGGTGAACGCGGGAGGTCAGCGAGTCGCCGGCGCCTTCAACGCCACCGGCGAGACCGTGATGCTGCTCGATCATCTCCAGGAAGCGCGGACCGTCGCGGGACATGCTGGGCCCGTCGTCCGGGTCGACCAGCACTGGCTCGTGCAGCAAGGCGTGCAGCCTTGGATGGGCGAGCGCTCTCTTCCGCTCTGGCTGACCGACCCTGACTGGCTCGGTTTCAATGCCAGGGACAGCAGCAAGGCTCGAGGCGCCGGGCTCGTCACCCGCCCGCTGAGCCGAATCCTGTCGGACACCCTCGCGTGGGAGCTGTCTCGCAATACCCCCGGAACACGTTTAGCCGGCCTGTCCGACTCCGACGAACGCGCCCTCCTGCATGCATGGCAGGCGGCGGCCGTCGGTGGAAGGTAGCAACCTGACTAGAAACAGGGACGTGTCCGAGACCACTGCTGCGGTCCGGTCGAACGTGATGTGGACAGGCGCGCGCTTCCCCGTCGAGCGCGCCGAGCCGAGGGTGCCGCGCGGCCGGGCATAGGTGAGTCCGAGCCAATAAGGCGCCGTGCGGGCGTCCAAGCGCGTGGATCAAACGAATCGACAGCCGAGTGTCAGCACGGCAATTTCGCGCACGCCAATGAGCGGCACGAGAGGCAGAGGGTGGGTTCTGCGTCCTTTTCGGCCGCGGTGAGTGACTGGTTCGTCAGCCACCATCGCGATGTGATCGGACCTGTCGGTGCCAGGCGTCATCCTGTGCTCATGGACACCACTTTGCTGATCGGCGCGCTGCTGCTGGCGATCGGGATCGCCGGTGGTCTGTGGCTCGGCTTCCGGTTGGGTCGCAGCGCAGCCCAGGACACGGGGGACCCGGTGGGCGCCGTCGCGGCCGCACTCGGCCCCACCAGCGCAGCTCTCGCCAGGGTGCAGGACGAACTGCACAGGGTCGAGCGGGAGCGCGTGGGCAGCTACGCGGGCCTGCGCGAACAGGTCGCCGCGCTGCACCGCACATCGGCGGACCTCGGTCGGCAGACCCGATCGCTGGTCGGGGCACTGCGAGCGCCCACAGTCCGCGGCCGCTGGGGGGAGGTTCAGCTGCAGCGGATCGTCGAACTCGCCGGCATGGTCGAGCACTGCGATTTCGACACCCAGGTGCCGCTCCGGGCCGGCCCAGAAGATCCGGATTCTGCCGGGGCCCGCCCGGACATGGTGATCCGGCTGGCCGGCGACCGGCACATCCCGGTGGATGCGAAGGTGCCGTTCCAGGCCTGGCTGCAGGCGCTCGACGCCGGCCCTGATGCCGACGGCGAGCGGCACCAGGCCGTGTTGATGCGCGAGCACGCCAGGGCACTGCGAGCGCACGTCGACGCCTTGTCGAGCAAGGCATATTGGCGCCACTTCCAGCCGGCGCCGGAATTCGTGGTGATGTTCGTTCCCGGTGAACCGCTGCTGGACGCGGCCATGACGATCGATCCGGATCTCACCGAGTACGCGTTCGCCAGGCAGGTGGTGATCGCCACCCCGACCACCCTGATCGCACTGCTCCGGACGGTGGCGTTCAGCTGGCGGGCGGAACGATTGTCAGCCTCGGCCGAGCAGGTGCATGCGCTCGGGCGGGAGTTGCATGGACGGCTGGCGGTGATGTCCGAGCATCTGGGCAACATCGGTTCCAGCCTGCAACGCTCGGTCGAGTCCTACAACGCCGCCGTCCGCTCCTACGAGAGCAGGGTGCTGGTCAGCGCCAGGAGGTTCTCCGATCTGGCCGCCGCCGGCGAGCAGTTGCCGACACCCGAGCAGATCGACACCTCGGCGAGGGCGCTCGTGGACCCCGGTGGGGGCCTGCCGCTGCGCAGACCCGGGTGACGCCGCCCCGGCCCGATTGACGGCTGACCGGGTATTCCTCCCGCTACCTTGGGGGGGTGACGACTGCATCTGCGCGCCCGGCCCCCGCGGGCATCGACCGCCACCACGCCTCCGTTCTGCCGGCGCTGCCCGGCCTGCCCTGGTACGGCGCTGTCCTGGTGGCGCTGGTGCTGACCGTCATCGGAGCCGTGATCGGCGGGAGCAATTTCGGCAACGGGGTGCCTGCGGCGATCTGGATCTTCTTCCTCGTCGGGGTGATCCTCGCCGTGCTCGCCGTCCGCCGGCGGGCGGTGTTCACCGCAATGGTGCAGCCGCCATTGATCGGCGCCGCGGTGATCCTGCTGGTTGGGAAGATCATCGATGGGCAGGCTTTCGTCTTCTCCGGGATCAACGTGGTCAAGTGCTTCCCGATGTTGGCAGTCGGCACCGGCATCGCGGTCGTCCTGGGTCTGGTCCGGATCGCGGCGCAGCCGCTGCGCAGGACGCCGGTATCGACGGCCGGCCCGGTCCGCCGAGCCGCACCCAGCGGGCATGCCCCCTCGTCGGACGAGGTCGATCCGGCCGATCGTCAGACCGGCTGATCCTCAGACCGGCTGATCCTCAGACCGGCTGATCCTCAGACCGGCTGATCCTCAGACCGGCTGATCCTCAGACTGGCTGCGGGCGCGTCCGCAGTTCCTTGGGCAGCGAGAAGGTGAGCGACTCGGTCGCGGCAGCAACCTCTTCCACGTCCCCGAAGCCGTTGCCGGCCAGCCAGTCCAGGACCCCGTCGACCAGAACCTCCGGCACCGACGCGCCGGAGGTGACGCCGACAGTCGTCACCCCTGCGAGCCAGGCCGGGTCGATCTCGGACGCGAAGTCCACCAGATACGAAGCCCCGGCCCCGGCGTCCAGCGCCACCTCCACCAGCCGCACCGAGTTCGACGAGTTTCGGGAGCCGACGACGATCACCAGATCGCAGTCGCCGGCGATCTGCTTGACGACCTCCTGCCGGTTCTGGGTGGCGTAGCAGATGTCGTCACTCGGTGGGGAGGCCATCAGCGGGAACCGCTTGCGCAGCAGGGCGACGGTGTCCAGCGTCTCATCGACCGAGAGGGTCGTCTGGCTGAGCCACACCACCTTCTCCGGGTCGCGCACGGTCACCTCGTCGACGTCGGCCGCGCTGTCCACCAGCTGGATGGCGTCCGGAGCCTCGCCGTGGGTGCCTTCGACCTCCTCGTGGCCGTTGTGGCCGATCAGCAGGATGTCGTAGTCGTCGGCGGCGAACCGCACCGCCTCCTTGTGCACCTTGGTCACCAGTGGGCAGGTGGCGTCGATCACCTGCAGCCGCCTTGCTGCCGCCTCGGCGTGCACGGCCGGCGACACTCCGTGTGCGGAGAAGACAACGAGGGCGCCACTGGGTACCTCAGAGGTCTCCTCGACGAAGATGGCCCCGCGCTTCTCCAGCGTCGCCACCACATGCTTGTTGTGGACGATCTGCTTGCGCACGTACACCGGCGCCCCGTACCGCTCGAGTGCCTTTTCCACCGTCACCACCGCGCGATCGACGCCTGCGCAGTACCCACGTGGGCGGGCCAGTAGGACCCGACGGGTCGCAGCGGTCATGGTGCCATGGTAGGCACCTTGCGCGCCGCACCCGGCGCGTCGGATGAGTGGCGCCCCGCGCCGGCCGGACCCGAGACGCCGTTAGCCGGTCTCGGGCCGGTCGGCAATGAGCGGTTCAGCCGACCGGAGGTCGCCGGAGCGGACATCGCAGTCCGGCGGCCGATGCGGCAGGCTGTGGGAATGCCGAACTCTCTGCCATTCCCGATCCGGGTGGCCGCCGGCCTGGTGTCTGCCGGTATCGAGACCTTTCGCCGGTTACCAGGGGATCTACCCGCGATGGGTGTCGAGCTGGCCGGCACCGTGACGAAGGTGGCACTTCGGGTGCGTCAGGAGATCACCGATCTGGCGATCCGCGGTGACGAATTGCTCGAACCGACCCAGGAACCGGTGGAACGCCCCTCCTGGGCCCGGTTCGACGACGACGCGCCCGTCGGCGCGGGTGCCGAAGAAGTGCCACTCGACCAGCACTTCGACGTCGTCAACCCCCCTGCCGCGCACACCGGCCCGACCAGCACCCCCGAACCGTCCGACAGACCGGGACGTTCGCCGGCTCTGCCCGGCTACGACGGCATGACCCTGGCCCAGGTCCGCGGCCACCTGCGGCGGCTCGCGCTCGGTGATGTGCAGTCCTTGCTCCGGCACGAGCAGACCGGCGAGAACCGGCCGGCGTTCGTCACGATGCTGACCAACCGCATCTCCACCCTGGAGCACCAGGCCCGGTGACAGCCGCCCCGTTCGATCGGACCACCGTGCCTGGCGTCGCCGGGACCGATGCGGGTGGAGCCGAACCTGGGCAGAGCGCCGTCGATGCTGTGCGCCCGACCGGGCCGCCGGCGCGCGCGTCCGACACATCCCGGGAGAACCCGTGGCCGGTGCGGGCGCTTGCCCAGCGGATGATCGAGTACATCGGCAGGGCGCCCGGGGCATGGATCGAGGGTCAGATCGCTCAACTGAATCTGCGTTCGGGCGGCACCACCGCATACCTGACGCTGCGCGACGCCGCCGTCGAGATGTCGCTGCAGGTCAGCTGTCATCGATCGGTGGTGGAGAGGCTGCCGGCCCCACCGGCCGACGGGGCAAGGGTGGTGGTGCACGGCAAGTTCGAGTTCTGGCCGGGACGTGGATCGCTGTCGTTCAAGGTGGACGAGATGCACCCTGTCGGGCTCGGCGAACTGCTGGCGCGGCTGGAGAGGCTGCGCCGGTTACTGGCCGCCGAAGGCCTCACCGCCCAGGCGCGCAAACAGCGGCTGCCGTTCCTGCCGCGGGGCATCGGGTTGATCACCGGGCGGGACTCCGCCGCCGAGTCCGACGTACTGGTGAACGCCCAAAAGCGTTGGCCGGCAGTGCGTTTCACTGTAGTACACACCCTGGTGCAGGGAAATCAGGCGGTGCCGCAGATGCTGGAGGCGCTGTCAAGGCTGGAGGCCGACCAGGGAATCGAGGTGATCGTCATCGCCCGCGGCGGTGGCAGCGTCGAGGACCTGCTGCCGTTCTCCGACGAGGGTCTGTGCCGAGCGGTGGCTCGCTGCCGAACGCCGGTGGTGTCGGCGATCGGGCACGAGCCCGACCATCCGATCCTCGACGACATCGCAGACCTCCGATGCTCCACGCCGACCGATGCCGGCAAGAAGATCGTTCCGGACGTGGTCGCCGAGATCGCCCAGATCGACGGCCTGCGGCAACGGGCCCGCCGGGCTCTGGTCGGCTGGGTGACCACCGAGCAGGCCAGACTCGGACGGCTCACCTCGGCAGCCGTCCTCGCCGACCCCTATGGACCGATCCAGGCCAGGGCGGCCGACGTCTCGCGGTCGGTGGACCGTAGCCGGCGGGTGATGCTGTCGACCATCGAGGCGATCGACAGGGAGCTGGCACACCGGCGCGCTCAGCTCTCTGTGCTCGGACCCGCCGCCACCCTTGGCCGTGGTTACGCTGTCGTGCAGATCACCGGCTCCCCCGGCGGCGGAACGGTGCTGGCGTCCACCGCCGATGCTCCGGCCGGGACGGGGCTCAGGATCAGGGTGAGCGACGGGGCGATCACCGCCACCAGCGACGGACTCGAACACCAGGAGACCCGATGAGCGCCAAGACATCTGCGGCCACCACGGCCGGTGTGGATGGCAGCGACCAGGCGGCCACCTACGAACATGCCCGCGACGAGCTGGCACAGGTGGTGGCGAAGCTGGAGGCCGGCGGCCTCGGCCTGGATGAGTCGTTGACCTTGTGGGAACGCGGCGAGCGGCTGGCCACGCAGTGCATGGCGTTCCTGGACGGTGCTCGGCAGCGGGTGGACTCTGCCCTTGCGCAAGCCCAGGACCGTTCCGAGGACTGAGTTCCGCGGCCGAGCGACAGCGAGCGAGCACAGTCGCGAGCTTCGCCAGCCGGCCGAGCTGCCGCGCTCAGGAACCGGCGATGGAAGCCGCCAGCGTCCGGAAGGCCGATACATCGGCGCTGCCGGTGATCAGGTAGGTGACCCCGCCGGGCGCGGCGCGATACCAGGCGCTCTCTCCCCTGACGCCCGTGGTCACCGTCCAGTCTGCGCCGCCGGCGGTCACCCGCTCGGTGTCCGGGGGCGCCGCACCGAACTCGGAGCGCAACAGTTCGTCAGGTGGAGAATTGCTGGCCACCAGAGCGATGAAGCGACCCCCGGTGACCAGCCAGCCGCCACGAACCGTCAGCGGAGTGCCGGCAGCAACGGTGTCCGGGTTGGTGATGGCGGCGCTGTTGGCATGCCAATCCCCCGGGATCCTGGTCGGGACCGCCGGGGTGAACGGCAGCCGCCGCGGCGCGTCGGCGAACGCTGTGATCGCATCCGCGGTCGGTACCGGGCCGGAGTCGGTGGGCCGTCCGGGCGAGAACGAGAACCCGCCGTAGAGCCCCACGAACAGCAGGACCACGACGACGATCACCCCCATGGACAGCACCATGTCCCTCATCGTCTTGTTCTTCCGAGCTGCGGGGCTCGGCGCTGCGGGGCTCGGCGCTGCCGGGTTCGGCGCTGCCGGGTTCGGCGCTGCGGGGTCTGGCGCTGCCGGGCTCGGCGCTGCCGGGTTCGGCGCTGCCGGGTTCGGCGCTGATCCCTCCGGCGGGGTCACCTCCGGCGCCGTTCGCTCCGGTGCTGCTCCCTCCGACACGCCGCCATCTTCCCACGCCGCGTCGCCCACGCGGGGAACGAGCAGGGTGAGCGAGCAGACAGTGACCGTGCGCACCCCAGGGGTCGATCGGTTCCGTCGCCGGACGTTAGGCGGATACGGTTTTCCCATGGCTGAACGCAACGACGTGGCGACCGGTACCGGCCTGGCCACTGCTCCCGCCACCGCCGGTACCGCGGACGACTTCCGGATCGAACGCGACACCATGGGTGAGGTGCGGGTACCGAAGAACGCCAAGTACCAGGCGCAGACCCAGCGCGCCGTCGAGAACTTCCCCATCTCCGGCCGTTCGCTCGAGCGCGGGCAGATCAGAGCGCTGGCGCTGATCAAGTCGGCGGCCGCGACGGTGAACGCGGACCTCGGCGTGGTTCCCGCCGACATCGCCGCCGTCATCGCCGCCGCCGCCGACACCGTCGCGGGAGGAGACCACGACGCCGACTTCCCGATCGACGTCTTCCAGACCGGCTCGGGTACCAGCTCCAACATGAACGCCAACGAGGTGATCGGCACCCTGGCGTCGGAGGCGTCGGGCGGCAAGGTGCATCCCAACGATCACGTCAACGCCTCGCAGTCCTCCAACGACGTCTTCCCGACCTCGATCCACGTCGCCGCCGCCGAGGGGGTGGTCACGGACCTGATGCCGGCGCTCGAGCACCTGGCCGCAGCCTTCGAATCCAAGGCAGCGCAATGGGAATCGGTGGTCAAGTCGGGCCGCACGCACCTGATGGATGCCACCCCGGTCACCCTCGGTCAGGAGTTCGGTGGCTACGCGGCCCAGGTGCGTTACGGCATCGAACGACTGAATGCCTCCCTTCCGCGGCTCACCGAACTGCCGCTCGGCGGCACAGCGGTCGGTACCGGCATCAACACCCCGCCCGGCTTCGCGGCGGCGGTGATCGCCCGGCTCGCGGAGATCACGGGTCTGCCGTTCACCGAGGCCCGCAACCATTTCGAGGCGCAGGGCGCCAGGGACGGACTGGTCGAGACGTCCGGCCAGCTGCGGTCCATCGCGGTCGCACTGACCAAGGTCTGCAACGACATCCGCTGGATGGGATCCGGACCGCGGGCCGGACTCTCCGAGATCCATCTCCCCGACCTGCAACCTGGCAGCTCGATCATGCCCGGCAAGGTGAACCCCGTTCTCCCGGAAGCCACCCTGATGGTCTGCGCCCAGGTGATCGGTAACGACGCCGCGCTTGCCTTCGCCGGCAGCCAGGGCAACTTCGAACTGAACGTGATGCTCCCGGTGATGGCCCGCAATCTGCTGGAGTCGATCAGACTGCTGGCGAGCGTGTCGAGGCTGCTGGCCGACCGGTGCGTCGCCGGCATCGAGGCAGACGTCGAGCGGTGCCGGACCTATGCCGAATCCAGCCCGTCGATCGTCACCCCGCTGAACAAGTACCTCGGCTACGAAGAAGCCGCCTCGATCGCCAAGCAGGCGCTCAAGGAGGGAAAGACAATCAAGACGGTCGTCATCGAGCGCGGCCACGTCTCCTCCGGCGCCCTCACCGCCGACCAACTGGACTCGGTCCTGGATGTGCTGTCGATGACCCATCCGTAGCCGGCGCGCCTGGTACTCGTGGGTCCCGAGCACCGCGGGACCTGGCAGCCGGCCTCGACCGAGTCCCCCGAGCGCCGCTAGCCGGCGGGCGGGTCCTATGTGCCGCGGGTCCGGTCGTCCCGGGCGCAGGAGCTGCCGGACGGACCGGATTGGTCCGCCGGGCTGGATTCGTCGGTCCGGTCGTCGGCGAACGGGTTGAACTGCTGGGTGCCTGGACCGGCGGCCGCGCCGCCGCCTGGGTCCCCGACTGGATCGTCATCCGGCGGGCGTTGCCCTTCGGTGGTGAAGTCCGGCTTCCACGCCCCGGTGGGATCCCCCTGCCGGGGCGGTCCGGACGGGGTCCCGATCGCTGCGGTCGGCGCGTCCGGATCACCGATCAACTCAGTTGGCGGCGAGTAGTTCTCGGCCTGCCGATGAGAGAACAGGATCGGCCGGTCAGGGTCCTCGTCGTACTCCGGCGGAATCGGAGCTTGCGCCATCGGCGGCACGGGCGGTGGCGCCCGGACGATCTGCACCGCTGCCGCGTCGGAGAGCTCGTTCTCCCTGGCGATCAGGTCTGCCTCCGCCGTCCTGCGATGCCGACGGCCGAGGTCGACGGCTCCGAGGACCAGCGCCAGCAGAATGATGGCCGCCAGGATGATCCATAGCCACCACGGCGTAGTCGATGACCGGCCGGTCGTCGCTGTGCCCGGCGCGGCCGACGTCGGGGCAGCCGATGACGGCGCGGTGGATGCGGCAGCGGTGGTGGTGATTACCAGACCGGCAGCCGATGACGCGGGAGCGCCGGCGGACGATGCCGGGCTCTGTGCGGTCGAGGCGGCGGAAGCCGAGGAGGCTGTGAGCTGGCGCGCCACCACGCTGAAGTCGGCCAGGCCGACTCGCCGCGATTGCAGTCCCTCCAACCGCATCGAGTACCGCCGGACCGGGAAGTCCTCGGGGACCCTCCAGCTGATCCGGAACCGCCCCCCGGCGTCAGCCGTCGCCTGCGGAAGGGCGACCGGCGGGCTGGCAACGATGGACACCGAAGCCGGTTCCCCCGGCTGGAACCCGGTGAACACCACGACCTCCTCGTCGCCCTGCCGCACCTGCTTGAGCAGCACGCTCTGCGCCGGAACAGTGGTCGGCACTGGAATCGTGCTGCTCGCGCTGGAGGCGGAGGAGGACGAGGCGGAACTGGCCGCACTGGTGGTGGCGCTGGAGGTGGAGGCCGTCGACGGTGGCGAGGACGTGGTACTCGAGCTTGCCGTGCTGGAGACCGACGTGCTGGTCGATGTGCTGGTCGACCCCGAGGCGCTTGATGGGGCCGAGGCACTCGAACTTGTTGTCAAGGAGCTCGACGCCGAACTGGCGGAGGCCGACGTGGGCGCCTTGAAGGCGATCGGCACAGCCATATCGTTGCCCCCCGACTTCTGGGCGTCCCGCACGACGACCGAGCACTTGCCAGCAATGCAATCAGCGGCCTGATCTGCCCCGCCGGCCACCTGCAGTTTCACCGTGAAGCCATCGTCGCCCCAGGGCACGACCACCGGTCCTGGCGGCGCTTGGTCGGCGTTTTGGGTGACGATCCCCCAGGATGTGGTGGTGTTGCCGTCCGGGATGGGTCCGCCAAGGCATCGGGTGAGATCTTTCGGTGCGCCGCCCCCGTCCTGGCAGACGGCAATCCAGAGATCGTCCTTGCCGGGTTTGTATCCGGTGCCGGTCACCGTCAGGGCGGATCCGCTGGTGCCGATGTCCCCGGCAGGATCGACCGTTACGGAGAGCTTGCCCTTGGTGACCGTCGTCGGCGCCGCAGCTTCCGCCACGCGGCTCGGTGCGGCGGCCGGCATCGCCGCGGGGGCCGACGTCGGCTGGTCCGTCGCAGCGCTCGGGCCGGGCGCACCGAGAATCACCGCAGCGGTCACCAGTCCGGCGATCGATGCCGGCAGGCCCAGCACCGTCCGGGGTCGTGGTGTGCGGATGCGGTGGGCCGGCATGACAGTCCCTTCCGTCGCGGGCAGGGGATCCACCTGCCGTCACCGGACATTGTCCGTCACCGCCGGCACCGAAACGCGCAGGCGAGAGTCACGCCAGATCGGGCAGTTCCAGCATTTCAGTCACCAGCGCGGCGATCGGCGAGCGCTCCGAGCGGGTCAGGGTGACATGTGCGAACAGCGGGTGACCTTTCAGCGCCTCGATCACCGCGGCGACCCCATCGTGCCGTCCTACCCGGAGGTTGTCCCGCTGCGCGACGTCGTGGGTGAGCACCACCCGCGAGTTGGTGCCCAGCCGGGAGAGCACCGTCAGCAGCACGTTGCGCTCCAGCGACTGGGCCTCGTCGACGATCACGAACGAGTCGTGCAGGGAGCGGCCGCGGATGTGCGTCAGCGGCAATACCTCGAGCATGCCGCGCGCGATCACCTCCTCGATCACCTGCGGTGAGGCCACCGCGGACAACGTGTCGAAGACCGCCTGGGCCCACGGGCCCATCTTCTCGTGCTCACTGCCCGGCAGGTACCCGAGCTCCTGACCGCCGACCGCATACAGCGGGCGGAACACCACCACCTTGCGATGCGCCCGACGTTCCATCACCAGCTCGAGGCCCGCACACAGTGCCAACGCAGACTTGCCGGTGCCTGCCCGGCCGCCGAGCGAGACGATCCCGACCTCGTCGTCCATCAGCAGGTCGAGCGCGATCCGCTGTTCCGCCGAACGGCCGCGAAGGCCGAATGCCTCCTTCTCTCCGCGCACCAGCCTGAGCTGTTTGCCGGGCGTCACCCTGCCGAGCGCGGAACCCTTGGGCCCCATCAGCTTCACCCCGGTGTTGCATGGCAGCTCACGCACCTGATCGATGTCCGCCACGCCGCCCGCGTACAGCGCATCCACCTGTTCGGCGGTGCCGGCGATGATCTCCATGCCGGTCCAACCGGACGGCGGGATGTCCTGCGCCCGGTACTCGTCGGCCGGCAGACCGACCGCGGATGCCTTGACCCGCAACGGCATGTCCTTGGACACCAGGGTCACGTCGGCGCCCTCGGCGCGCAGGTTCAGGGCGCATGCCAGGATCCGCGAGTCACCCGAGTCGTTGCGGAAGCCCGCGGGGAGCACCGCGGAGTCGGTGTGGTTGAGCTCGACATGCAGGGTGCCGCCCGCCGGTCCGTCCGTTGTCCCCACCGGCACCGGGTGGTCCAGCCGGCCGTGCTCGATCCGCAGGTCATCCAGTAACCGCAACGCCTGCCGGGCGAAGTACCCGAGCTCCGGATGGTGCCGCTTGTCCTCCAGTTCGCCGATCACCACCAGCGGCAGGACCACGTCGTGTTCGGCGAATTTGCCGATCGCCCAAGGGTCGGCCAGCAACACGGACGTGTCGATGACGTAGGTGCGGCGGACCGGCGCGACCGGGTTGGTGACAATCGCGACGGGCTCCGGCGATCCGGGGATGGCACTGCGGGCAGCCACGTGTGTCGGCTCCTGACGGACGCGGGATTCCGCACGTCCAGGTGTCCTAGGCGGCCGGTGGACCCGGCGGCTGGGGCTCCGGTACTACCGGCGTCCGCACCCGCGGGGGCCCGGAACCGGCCCCCATTCCAGTAGAGCTGCGCGCTCGACCATCGTTCGGGCCTCCCGTGCGGATCGCTTCCCACGACCCGCATGTCGGACGCTACCGCCGGCCCACGACCACCCATCGACGACACGCACCCCGCCGGGGGGAACTTCACGACGCGGAACCGGACTTCCGCAGATTGACGAGCCCGGCAACCGGCACCCTGCCACGGCCGGTCGTGGCGGTTGTGCCGGCCGGCTGGACGACTGCCGGCGCCGCCCCTGGCGTCGCTCTGCGAGTGCTGGACGCGCCGGCGTCCGGCGGCCTGCCGGAAGCGGGAGCAACGGCCGGCGCGGCAGGCAGCCAGCGCGGCAGCACGATGGTCGCGGTGAGGCCGCCGCCGGGGGTGTGCGAGGCCATGATGTGACCACGGTGGCTGCGTACGATCGCGGCCACAATGGAGAGTCCAAGGCCGGTGCCGCCCTTCTCCCGGCTCCGCGAGGCATCGACGCGGAAGAACCGATCGAACAGTCGCGGCAGGTCCGCGTCGCTAACACCGCGACCGTTGTCCGCGACGGTGACGGTGACCTCGGCGTCGGTCACCAGCAGGCTGACCGTCGCGGTCACACCGGCATCGGTGTGGGTGCGGACGTTCGCCAGCAGGTTCGCGAACAGCTGGTGCAGCCGCAGCCGATCACCGAACACGATGGCCATGCCGCGGGCCTCGGCGCCCACCAGCCGCCAGGTCCTGGTCCGGTCGATCACCGCGGCATCGTCGACGACACCGGTGAGCACCCCGGCCAGATCCACCTGCTCGTGCTGTTCGCCCTTCTCCGCGTCGGCCTGGACGAGCGTCAGCAGGTCGCCGACCAACGCCCCCATCCGCCCAGCCTCGAAGCCCATCCGTTCCATGGCCCGATCCACGGCGGCCTCGTCCGGCAGAGCTCCGGCGATGTACAGATCGGTGTAGCCGCGGACCGCGGCCACCGGGGTACGCAGCTCATGCGATGCGTCCGCCAGGAACTGCCGCATCCGCAACTCGTTCCGCTCCCGCTCGGCGATCAGTACGGAAATGCCGTCCAGCATGCCGTTGAAGGCGAAGCCGAGCCGGCCGACCTCGGTGCCAGGATCCCCCGGGTAGACGCGCCGGTTCAGGTCACCCCTGGCGATGTCGTCGGCCGCGGTGGCCATCGACTCCAGCGGTTTCAGCTCCCGGCGGATGATGACGCTCGACGTGGCACCGAGCAGCACCAGCAGGCCGGTGGTGATCAGCAGCTCGGTGAAGATGAGCCGGCCCACCGTGGCCTGGATGTCCTTGAGCGGCGACCACACGAACAGCGTGCCGACCGGCTGACTCGTCTGATGATCCCTGATCGGGACGCCAAGAGCCCGGTACTTGTCCGTGCCCCCGGTCTGGTTGTCCCCGACGCTGACCGGGCCGGACGTCGCGGGCACCCCGCCGACGGCGGGGTTGGCGTCCGGGTCGGTGCTCAGCCGGGAGATCACGCCGCTGGAGGAGTCCGGCCGCACCAGGGTGAACCCGATGAGGCCGGCGTTGGGCGAGTTGTCGGTGGAGTGCGGAAGGCTGTCAAGGTCGAAGGTGCCCAGGGAGGTGATCACCTCCCTGAGGGTGGTGTCCCGATTGTTCATCAGCGACGACTTCAGATTGATCGGCAACAGCACGTCCACCGCCGCCAGGGCCAGTGCCGCAACAGCAAGCACCAGCATCGTCAGCCGAGCCCGCAGGCTCCAGCGGCGCTGCTGGACATGACCGGCAGCGGGCACCCGACCAGCAGCCGGCACCGGTCCGGCGCGGCTCATCTGCCTGCGGCGTGCGAGGACGAACTCGACCTGCGGGGCGCCCGCAGCACGTAGCCGAACCCGCGGTGGGTGTGGATCAACGGCTCGAGGCCCTCGATGTCCACCTTGCGCCGAAGGTAGGAGATGTAGGTGGCGACCACGGAGTCGTCGCCGAAGAAATCGACACCCCAGACCGCGTCCAGCAGCTGACGGCGGGACAGCACGACGCCGGCGTTCACCATCAGGTGCCGCAGCATCTTGTACTCGGTCGGCGCCAGGTCGATGTCGTGGCCGGCCCGGCTCACCTGGTAGGTGTCGGGGTCCAGCGACAGGTCGGCGACGGTCAGCGCGCCGGCCGAGTCGGTCTCCGGCCGCACCCTGCGCAGGACAGCCGATACTCTGGCCGCCAGTTCTTCCAGCCCGAACGGCTTAGTCACGTAGTCGTCACCGCCGGCCGTCAGGCCGGCGATCTTGTCTGCCGGAGTGTCGCGAGCGGACAGGAAGACGACCCCGGAGTCCACACCGGCCGCCCGCACCCTGCGCATCACCTCAAGGCCGTCGAAATCGGGCAGCATGACGTCCAGGATGATCAGGTCCGGCTGACCGTCCACCGCTGCCCGGACCGCCTCCCGTCCAGTGGCCGCCACCGTCACGTCGTAACCCAGGAACCTCATCGAGGTCGCCACGATGTCCTGTAGGGACGGTTCGTCGTCCACCACCAGTAGGCGTCCACCGGTCGCCATCGCCGTCCTCCTCGTTCCGCTCCCGCCCAGCGGCCGAGAGCCTTACTACGACAGGATCACACGAATCGGGCAAGGAATTGACGGCCGGCTGTGAAGATCATGGGAGCGGTTGCCTGGGCTTGCCGCCGGTCAGATCCGGCGGGCAAGCGCGACGATCCCGTTGCCCTTGGAGGGGACCAGCCGCTGCAGGCCCTGGAAGGGCAGGATGCCGATGTCGACGGCGACCTGACTCGCCTTCTTGGTGGGCTGCAGCCAGCGCCCGGACCTGGCCGTCTGCTCTGCGGCCGAATCCTCGGCTCGCGGCTCGCCGGTGGCGACCCGGTTGCGGATGGCCTCCAGCGCGAACGCCAGCGGCCAGCCGTACAGCCCGACCCGCACCGGCTGGTACCCCGCTGCGCGGAACAGATCGGACAGTTGCTCCGGCGAGTACCGCCGGTAGTGCCCGACCGCCTTGTCCCATGGACCGAACATGTGTTGCCAGGCGGGCACCGAGACCAGCACGTGACCGCTCGGCTTGATCAACGACTTCCACTCCTGCAGCGCGCCCTCATCGTCCTGGAGATGTTCGAGCACCTCGAACGCGCACACCATGTCGAAGGCTCGGCCGGCGGCAAGGTCGGCGCTTCGTCCGTTCACGACAGTTCCTCCCCGCGACTCGATGCGTCCCCTGGCCACCGCACAGGAACCTTCGTCGGGCTCGACGGCAGTGAAGGAGCCGGTCAGTCCGACCAGCCTGGCGCCCATCGAGCCCTGGCCGCAGCCGATCTCCAGGGTGCTGGCCGGTGTGCATTCCTTCATCGCCCGCTTGATCAGCGGCCAGCGGAGCGCGGCGCGGGGGGACAGTGGTGCGGCAACGGCCGCCTTGGCTCGGGTCACGGCGAGAGCTTATCGGCCAGCGGACGCACCACGCCGACGGCGGAGAACTTGGCCTGCGCAAGATCTGCGCACCCTCGACGGCGGGCGGCCAGCAACTCCCTGTCGTCGATCAACTCCCGAAGAGCGTCGGCCAGGGCCTCGGCGTCCCCTGCCCGCACCAGACCGGCAGCACCGGCCAGGACCCGTCGTTGCGGCAGTGTGTCCGAAGTGATGACCGCGCATCCGGCGGCGGCAGACTGGTACACCTTGTTGGGCACCACTTCTGCCGCCTTGGTCGTCGTCCCGAAGATGCCCAGCGCGACGTGGTGGCCGGCGACGACGGCCGGCAGCTCCGCCGAGTCCACCCAGTCCAGCCACGTCACCAGGGGGTCCGACGCGGGCCCGGCCGCCCGCCTGGTGGCATCCAGATCCTGGCCGGTGCCGATCATGGTGACTGCCAGCTCCGCACCGGTCGTCCCGCCGGCGGTCAACACCCGCAGGGCGCCGCCGATGGTCGCAGCGCCCTGCAACGGTGTGTACAAGCCGAAGAAGACCACCCGTACCGGCTCGCCCGGTGAAGGATCCGGAGTTGCTTGCTCGGCCGCCCTGAACCAGCCGGCGTCGGCGCCGACCAGGCAGACGACAGCGCGGTCGGCGAAGCGTTCCGGGACCCGGACTCGGTGTTCCTCGGTGTCCACCACGATGACATCGGCCGCCGACAGCGCCCGGGTGTCGAGCTGACCCAGAGCCATGGTGATGACGCCCGTGCGCACGCCGCGATCCACCGCGGTGCCGGCAGCGAAGATCAGATGATCGAGGACAACGGTGGATCCCTTGAAGACCCGGCGGGCCAGGTGCACGTCGAAATGGCCGAGGTATCCGACCAGCACGGCGTCCACCCTCCGCTGGCGTCGCAGCGCGCCCGCCCGGCGGCCCAGCGTCCACCAGCGTCGCACCAGCTTCGCCGCCAGAACCGGAACCCGCCACGGCGCCTTGAGCATCGACACCCGCTGTGCGGTGGACAGACCGAGCGGCTCGTTGAGCTCGGTCACCTCATGCCCCAAGCTTCGGAGTCCCTCGATCAGCACCCCGATTCGTGGATGGGTGTCCGACTGGTAGGTGCCGAAGGCAACGATGTGCATGCTCTACTTCCCGTCGCTGCGGTTCTCCCGCCGCTGATGCCGGCAACCGGAGAGGTGCGGCCGGAACCTCGCCGGATCCGGAGATCCGCACAGGTTACGGGGCGGCCACGGCGAGGGGGCCGACAACCGGCGCGCGTCGTCAGCCACCGGACGGCACCGGCTCAGAGCTCGGGTGACAGTGGCTGCCGCGGCGACGATCCAGCCACCCCGGAAGCGCGGTCGCCAACAGCCGGAACGGCGCCGGACCCGAAGCCCCACCAGGACCTCCCGGACGGCGAGGATCCACTTCGGCTACGAGGATCTGATTCATTCGTTTTGTCGCACCCGTCACAGGACGCCCGAAGTCGATCCTCGCCGAGGCACCGAGAGTTCCGCGTGCAAGCATGGAGGCTCCCGGATACGGCGGCTACTTCGGCGAGGTCAAGCCATCCGTCAGCGCCGTCATGCGATACCGCACAGGTTACGGCGGCTGCAGCGGAGAGGATCCGGCCACCGGACCGCGTCGGCGCCCGATCGCAGCGCCCATCGCGGCGAGGCCGAAGTCGGCGATCGTCACCACCAACCGGGACATCAGCACCACCAGTAGCGCCGAACCCTTGTCCATGAACCCCACCAAGCCGAACACCAGGATCACCTCGCGGATACCGACACCTGCGGGCGCAATGGGCACCAGCAGGCCGGCAGCGGACGCGAACGCGAACAGCCCGATCGTCAGCAGCACCGGTGGGTAGTCACCGGCGACCGGACCGGCGAGCAGCAGGATCTGCAGACCGTTCACCACCTGACCGGCGGACAGCCAGGCCGCGGCGGACAGCAACGTGCGCTCAGGGATGCGTTCCAACTGGACATTCCGGCCGGTCACTCTGCTGGCCAGCCTGCCGACCATGACCATCACGTCCGGCTGCAAGAGGGCCAGTACGGGCACCACCAGCAGCAGCGCCCAACCGTACCTGCCGAGCACATCGCGGCCGGAGATCAGCAACAGGACTGCGCCCAGCCCGAAGGCGGTGACGATGGCGAGCAGTATCGCCATCAAGGACGCCGTCCCGCTCCGCCCCCTTGGCACCTTGAGTTCGTGGGCCATGCTCGCCTGCGCCAGCACCGTCCAGACTCCACCCGGGATGTACTTGCCAAGTTGACCCATCAGGAACACACGTTGCGCATCCCGGAGTCCCAGGCGGGATCCCAAGCCTGACAACAGCTCTCGCCATGCCGGCACCCCCGACCATGCGCCTGCCGAAGCCAGCACCAGCGCACCGACCACCGACCAGGCGTTCACCCGGCGCAGAGCACTGCCGACCTCTTCGCGGCGGGTGTACACCCAATAGACGGCAAGCCCGGCGACCAGGACCAGGAACCCGTAGCGCAGCACCCTGCCGAGGACGGAACCCGAACGTGGCGGATCCGCGGGAAGGTTCTCGGACATGTGGTGGCAAGCTCCCTCGGGTCGCGGCCGGAGGATCGAGGGCCAGGCCAGCAGGAGTCTAACGACGCCACCCTGGGATCCTGCCTGCGCAGCTGGACACGCGCCGGGGCCCGCACTCCGTTATTCGCCGTTATTCGCCGAACCGGCGATGCCGCGCCGCGTAGTCCCGAATCGCCCGCAGGAAGTCGACCCGGCGGAAGTCTGGCCAGTAGGCCTCGCAGAACCAGTATTCGGAGTGCGCGCTCTGCCACAGCAGGAAACCGGACAGCCGCTGTTCACCGGATGTCCTGATCACCAGGTCCGGATCAGGTTGGCCCGACGTGTAGAGGTGCTCGCTGATCGCCTCGGTGGTGACGGCATCGATCATTTCGGCGGCGCCGTCACCCCGGTCGGCGGCGCCGGCCAGTAGCGAGCGCACCGCATCCACGATCTCCTGCCGGCCGCCGTAGCCGACGGCGATATTGACCTGCAGCCCGGCGCGATCGGCGGTGCGCATCTCGGCCGCAGCCAGCCGGGTGGACACCGCGGTGGGCAGCACCTCCATCGAACCGACCACCCTCAGCCGCCAGGGCTTCCCGGGCGCCGCTAACTCGTCGGCGACGTCCGGGATGATGCCGAGCAGCGCTTCCACCTCGTCGTCGGCGCGGCGTAGGTTGTCGGTCGACAGCAACCACAAAGTGACGGTCCCGATGCCGGCCGCCGTGCACCAGGCCAGCAGATCCGCGATGTGCTGGGCACCGACCCGGTGGCCGTGCGAGACGTTCTCGAAGCCGGCCTTCCTGGCCCAGCGCCGATTGCCGTCCAACATCACGCCGACATGATGCGGGATCTGTGCCCCGACCAGCTCCCGGGTGAGCTTGCGCTCGTACAGGCGGTACACGACGGCCGGCAGCCTCACCGGCCCCACCCTACCCACGGGTCATCTGGCGGTCTTACTGCTCCAGGTCCGGCCCCTGGGCGCGCAGCCGATCGACTTCCTCCATCGCCGAACGCAACTTTCCCAGCCACGTGTCGGCGTTCTCGCCGACCAGCCTGACCGCCCAGACCAGCGCATCGGAACGGGACCGGGCGACACCCGCCGCGACCAGCGTGTCCAGCACCTGACGTTCAGGCTGCCGAAGCCGGGTCATCACCGGGGCGGACAGCGTGGTGAACAGTTCCTGGGTGTCACCGATCCGAGCACCCCAGGAGATCTGGCGGCCGTACCGATGCTCGGCTTGCCTGGCGATCTCGATGCGCTCGTTCCTGGTCTGCTCCCGGAAGCGGGAGATCCGGCCGGCCTCCGCCGCTGACCTCTCCGTGGGGTCGGTGAATTCCTCGGTCAGCTCGGGCAGCGTTCCGACGACCAGGATCTCGTCGCGATCGACGACGACTCCTGGCGCTCCGGCGAACCAGTCCTCCGGCAGCCGTCCGGCGAACCAGCCCGCTGCGTCGCCGGCATCCGGGAGATCGGATGTGCCCCGACGGTCGAGGCCACGATGTTGGCTCCTCATGGAGTCCTCCTCTGTATGCGTTGAGTTGCTGCTCGATTACAGCATTACAATGCTACACGACGCGCGGCATGTGCTCGGCGCCAGGCTGAGATGGCGAACAGAGCCACGTGCTCGCGGCGCAGACACACGCCGCTGGCGAACCAGGCACGCCGCTGGCCAACCAGACACGCCGCTGGCCAACCAGACACGCCGCTGGCCAACCAGGCACGCCGCTGGCCAACCAGGCACGGTGCTGGCGAACTAGGCACGACGCTGGCGAATGTTCGCCAGCACGGCGTACAGATTGCCAGCGGGCGCATCAACTGCCTCCCCCCAACTGTCCGTGGCACCGACTGCCCGGCGTTGAGGTGGTGGTCCACCTCGTTCGCCGGCACCCAAGAGGTGAGGCTGGCGAACTCCCTCGCCGCTGGCGAATTTCGCCAGCGCGGCTCACAGACTGTCAGCGGCGTTCCGCGCCGTTCGCAATTGTCTGCATAACGGACTGCCAGCGTTGTGCGACTCGTGGTCGACTTCGTCGACCTAGGAATCGGTGCGCTGTGTGCGCTCCGGCGGATCGGCCCGGTGCGGATCGGCCCGGTGCGAATCGGCGAGCTGGGTGCCAAGGTCGTTGGTCACCGCCGGCGAGTCCGTCCGCAACGGATCAGCTTGCGCTGTTCCGGCATCCGCTTCCGCTGTTCCGGCATCCGCTTCCGCTGTTCCGGCATCAGCTCGCGCCGCTTCGGCATCGGCTCGCGCCGCTTCGGCGTCGGCGAGCGCTCGCACCTTGCGGATGTGCTTGTTCATCGAACGCATCAACATCCAGAACGCCGCACACAGCAGCAGAATGATCAGCAATCCGATCGGCGCTGCCTTCCCCCACTCCGGCCCTTTCCCCGGAGGCGGCGCAGGCGGCGCACTGAATACCGTCGCCCAGCGCTGCCGCGGCAGCGTCACAACGGCACCCGCTCCGGAACACCCGCAAACAGGTCGGACTCCGGAATCTCGGAAACGACCCGGCTGCGGGCCAGTTCGAAGTCGTCGGTTCCCCACACCCGCGCCTCGATCTCCCGCGGTACCGCGAACCAGTGCGAATCCGGGTCGATCTGGGTCTCGTGCGCCCGCAACGCCAGGTCGCGGTGCTCGAAGTACTCCGCAACCGGAACCCTGGTGGTGATCCGGTCGGCGCGGTCCGGGCGGGGATTGTTGGCGAACCGCTTCATCCACTCGTCGAAAGGGCCATCACCGGTCGCGTCACGGACCGCCTCGTTGATGGTCCGTAGTCTGGTCGGCGAGAATCCGCCGTTGTAGTACAGCTTCAGCGGTTCCCAGGGCCGACCAGCATCCGGATACTTTCTCGGATCCCCGGCCGCATCGAATGCCGCAATCGAGATGACGTGGCAGCGGATGTGGTCGGGATGCGGGTAGCCACCGTTCTCGTCGTAGGTCGTCATGACGTGCGGTCGGAACTGACGGACCACCCGCACCAGCGCCTCGACCTCCTTCTCGATGTCGAGCGCCCCGAAACACCCGTCTGGCAGCGTCCAGCTGTCCGGCTCCCCTTCGTGGTAGCCGGAGTCCTCGAAGCCGAGCCAGAGGTGGGCAGTTCCCAGGATCTCGGCAGCCCTTGCCATCTCCCGCTGCCGCAGCGCCGGCATGTCGATGTCTGCGTCGGCGAACTTCGGGTTGAGGATGTCACCACGCTCACCACCGGTGCAAGACACCACCACAACGCCAACCCCCTCGTCAGCGTACTTCGCCAATGCTGCCGCTCCCTTGCTCGACTCGTCGTCGGGGTGGGCGTGCACCGCCATCAGTCGCAACGGAGCTGCGATGGCCCGCTCGGTCCGTCTGGCAGCGGCATCGAGGATGGTCTCGGTCACGAACATTCCTTCCGACGACTGGCGTGTGCTGGCCCGCGGTGCGCTGGCATGCGCTCGCGTGCTGTCCATTGTCGCGCTAGCCGGGCGCTATGCCGACCACCGGGTCCGGGGTCTGCGAGACCGCGGTCGTGGATCGCCGGACGGGTCGACTCATCGCTGCTTGACAGGCCCCCACCTGGACGGATGTCCTCGCGCAGTGCCCTATATCGGCTGCGGCGACCGGTCGCGTGGTAACCTTCGGCATCAGATGCGGCCCCCGGGTGAGCCACCGACATGGGGGTCGCCTCCGCATATGTGGGGGTTTCGCCCTCCGGACGAGTAGTGATGAGTACGACCGCCGGGTACGGGCCGTGCGTTGTACGAGACCCGCTCGCATCGGCGCACACCAACCCTTCGCCCATCCACACCGACCCGGTGCGGACGATCAGCACCAGGCCGCGCACATCGTGGCCACCAGTGAGGAGTCACCATGAGCGAGACCGCCGCCGCCAGCACCTGGCTGACCCAGGAGGCCTTCGACCGGTTGAAGGGTGAGCTGGACAAACTCATCGTCAACCGCCCGGTGATCGCTGCCGAGATCAATGCCCGTCGCGAAGAGGGCGATCTCAAGGAGAATGGCGGTTACCACGCCGCCCGCGACGAACAGGCTAAGCAGGAGTCCCGCATCCGTGCCCTGCAGGAGCTGCTGAACGAGGCGCAGGTCGGTGTCCGGCCCTCTAGCGACGGCACCGTCGGTCCCGGCATGGTCGTCACCATCAATTACGACGGTGACGACGAGGATGCCGAGACCTTCTTGCTCGGTTCCCGCGAAGAGGGGATGCACGGCGCGATGCAGGTCTACTCTCCACAGTCGCCGCTGGGCGCCTCGATTCTCGGCGCTAGCCCCGGCGAGTCCCGGGAGTACGAGCTGCCGAACGGCAAGTCCCAGAAGGTGACCATCGTGGAGTGCAAGCCGTACTCCGGCTGACGCCCAAGATCCGCCACCGGCCGCGCCATCCCACCCGGGTCGCGCGGCCGGTGTGTGTGTGACGGAGATGTCCGGCCGGTGTGTGTGACGGATGTCCGGTGCGCAGATTAGGCATGGGGAGCGCACCTACTGCACACAAGCTGTGTCCAGCGGCGCGGCTGCGGGCCTACTGGGTCGAGCGGCACCTCCACGGGCGCACCGTGTCGAGCAGCGCAGCCGCTGGCCCACTGTGTCGCCCCTGCCCCTTGCGCCGCTGCCCGCCGGCGCTCCGTCGGCGCCGAGCCGGCGCTGAGCCGCCTTCTTGGACAGCCCGGCCGTCCCGCTGGCAATCTCTACGCGGCGCTGGCGAAATCTCGCCAGCGGTGAGCACAATTCGCCAGCGCCGAGCGCACTTAGCCGGCGCAGGGTCCTCAGTGCTGATCCAGGACGCGGTAGCCGGACCCGGCGAGGCCCGCCAGCACCTCGTGGCGGTGCTCGGGCCCACGGCATTCCAGCCGGATCGAGGCCTCGACATTGCCGAAGTCCAAGCCGCTGCCCAGCCGCGATTGCTCGAGATCGATGACGCTGGCACCGAGGATGCCGATCTCGGCGAGCAACTGCGCCAACGATCCTGGTCGGTCGCTGATCTCGACCCGCACGGACAAGAACCGTCCGGCTGCCACCAGGCCGTGCTCGGCGATGTGCACCATCAGCAGCGGATCGATGTTGCCGCCGGACAGTACGGCGACCACCGGCGGCTCGAATCGCTCCGGCCCGGCCATGATCGCCGCCACCCCTGCCACGCCGGCCGGTTCCACCACCAGTTTGGCTCGTTCCAGGCAGAGCAGCATGGCCCGGGACAGCTGGTCCTCGCTGACCGTGACGACATCGTCCACCAGCGTCGAGACGTGGGAGTAGGTGATCGCCGTTGGCTCACCGACCGCGATCCCGTCAGCCAGTGTCGACATCTGCTCCAGCCGAACCGGATGGCCGGCCACGAGCGATCCGGGCCAGGCAGCAGCCTGCTCGGCCTGCACACCGACGATCCTCACATCCGCCCGTTGCGGCTTGACCGCAGCAGCGATTCCGGAGATCAGCCCGCCGCCGCCCAGAGCGACGACGATGGTCTTCACCTCCGGGGCCTGCTCGAGGATCTCCAGCCCGACGGTGCCCTGGCCGGCCAGCACGTCCGGATGATCGAACGGATGCACGAGCACGCCGCCCGTGTCGGCGACGAACCGGCGGGCCTCGTCCAACGACTGGTCGAGGGTGGCGCCGAACATGTGGACGTCCGCTCCGTAGGCCTTGGTGGCCTGCAGTTTGGCAATCGATGCGCCGTTCGGCATGAACACCGTGGCCGAGATGCCGAGCAGGGAGGCCGCCAGCGCGACCCCCTGGGCGTGATTGCCGGCGCTGGCTGCCACCACACCGGCCGCCTTCTCGGCGTCGGACAGCCTGGCGATCCGGGTGTAGGCGCCGCGGATCTTGAACGACCCTGTGCGCTGCAGATTCTCGCACTTGAGGAAGACATCGCCGCCGACCCGCTCCTGCAGCGGACGGGAAGACTCCATAGGGGTATACCGGATGATCGGCCGGATCACCTGGTGGGCGGCTCTGATCTCATCGAGGCTGACGTGGCTCATGGCCGACGATCCTAATTCGCAACTCTTGCACCGGTTCGTGAACAAGGCCGGTGGCCAACGATGTCCCGAGTCCGTAGCTCCGGCCCGAGTAACCGAACAAGGCCCGCTGGATGACGATCAACGGACCGGCGGGCGAACGCGCTCCGTACAGATCGACATCTCAAGCCCACACGGCACACCAGGACATCCGACACGTCGACCACGAATCGCAGGAAACCGAGAAGGCAACGCGCGGATCGCACGGGCCCGAACCCGCCCACCGACGACCCGGTGGCGAAGACGGAGTACTCACCCCAATCCTGCCAGGACGTCCCAACCCGCGAGATGCTGCGGGACGTGGTCAGCCGACCGGGTAGACGGCGGGTTCCAGGACGGCCGCGGCAGCGCCGATCTGCCCGCCGTCGCGGCCCAACAGGGCCGGCACCACCCGAGCGGGTGCCGCATAGCCCAGCGCCGCGAAGCGGTGATAGCCGTCGGCGATCGGATCGAACAGCACAGGGCCGGCGGCGATCAGCGGGCCGCCGACCACCACGACGTCGAGGTCCAGCAGCGTCACGACTCCGGCGACGGCCTGCCCGATGGCTTCGCCGGCGCGCCGGAAGGTCGCCAGCGCCACCACGTCGCCGCGTCGGGCAGCCTCGGCCACCTCGCCGGCGTCCGCGGACGGGTCGGTGCCGCCGTGCGTACGGGCCCAGTCCGCGATCGCCGCTCCACCGGCCACGGCCTCCAGGCAGCCGCGTCCTCCGCAGGCACATGTCGGCCCGTACGGATCGACGCAGACGTGGCCGATATGGCCGGCGTTGCCGGTGGTGCCGGCGACGAATCGGCCGTCGATCACCACCGCACCGTCGACGCCGTTGCCGAGCACCAGCCCGAGCGCGCTCCGCCGGCCACGGGCGGCACCCCGCCAATGTTCGCCGGCACACACCGCCGCGGCCGACGAGAGAAGCTTGACCGCCAGTCGGTAGTGGGAGGACAGCCTGTCCCGCAACGGGAATGCCTGCCACGCAGGCAGCCCGGGGGGGCTCACAGTTCCGCCGACGAGGTCGATCCGGCCAGCGGCCACCACGCCGATCCCGGGCAGTGCGGTCGCCTGTTCCGGCTCGATGCCGACCGCATGCAGCACACTGTCGACGGATCCGGCCAGCGTGTCGAAGATCGAATCGGTGTCGGCATCGGCCAGCGCGGATGCCGGGATCCGTTGCGCGGACACCACTTCACCGCGCCCGGCGATCAGCGACACGTCGATGCCGCTGGTCTCGACCGAGATCGTCAGGGCGCATCGGGACGGGTCGAGCTCCTCCACCTGCTCCTCGGGATCGAGGGTGTCGGCGGGATCGAAGTCGGCGTCCTCCATCCGGGCGGTGGCCTCGGGGTCCTGCCCGAGCAACAGCGGGTCGACGCCGGTGTCGCCCGTTCCGCTCCCCGCGCCGGCGACCCGGGCACCGGCGCTGCGCACCAGTTCGGATGGCAGCACCTGCGCGTCATCGAGCGCGCCCGCGCCCAGGGCGCTCGTGGTGCTGTCCCGGTCGGCGTTTGCTCGCATGGGTTCCGATTGTGACGATCGGCGCCCGGTCGCGGGCGTGTTCGACGAAACCCGCGAGTTTCGGCGTCCTTGGATCGGTGGCGACATCAAGGATCGGTGGCGACATCAGGCAAGTGCGTCGGACAGGTCCGCCAGCAGGTCGTCGATGTCCTCGATGCCGACGGACAGCCGAATCAGGTCGGCCGGCACTTCCAGACTGGAGCCGGCAACGCTGGCGTGCGTCATCAGCGCTGGGTGCTCGATCAGCGACTCCACGCCTCCCAGTGATTCCGCGAGAGCGAACAACCGGGTGCGGGAACAGATCTTGACCGCCTCCTGCTGACCACCGACAACGGTGAACGACACCATGCCGCCGAACCGGCGCATCTGCGCTGCAGCGATGCGGTGCCCAGGATGCTCCGGCAGACCCGGGTAGTAGACATTCCCGACCTTTGCTTGCCCGAGCAGCATGTCCACGACTGCTTCAGCATTGTCACAGTGCCGGTCCATCCGAGCCGCAAGGGTCTTGACGCCCCGCAGGGTCAACCAGGCATCGAAGGGGCCGGCTATGCCGCCCATCGACTTGGCGTGGAATCCGAATGCCTCACCCAGTTCCGCGTCGGTGGCGATCAGCGCCCCGCCGATCAGGTCGGAATGGCCGCCCATGTACTTGGTGGTCGAGTGCAGCACCACGTCGGCACCGAGGTTGAGCGGTTGCTGCAGGTATGGGCTGGCAAAGGTGTTGTCCACCAGCAGCTTCGCGCCGGCAGCGTGGGCGATGTCGGCGAGCGCGGCGATATCTGCGATGCCCAGCAGCGGATTGGTCGGCGTCTCACACCAGATCAGCCTGGTGGCCGGGTTGACCGCGGCCCGCACCGCGGCCAGGTCGGACAGCGGCACCGAGGAGTAGGTCAAACCCCATGGCACACCGATCTTGTCGACCAGGCGGAAGGTGCCCCCGTAGGCATCGTCGGGAATGACGAGGTGATCGCCGGGCTTGCACATCGCCCGTATCGCGGTGTCGCCCGCTGCCATCCCCGAGGCGAAGGCGTGCCCGCTCCGGCCGTCCTCCAGGGAGGCGAGCGCAGTCTCCAGCGCGGACCGGGTCGGGTTCCCCGCCCGTGAGTAGTCGTAGCCGTCGCGCAGCACGCCGACCTGATCCTGCGCATACGTCGAGGTCTGGAAGATCGGCACCACAACCGCCCCGGTGCGCGGCTCCGGTTCCTGCCCGGCATGGATAGCCCTGGTGGCGAACCCGTCACGGAGGAAATCCCGCGGCCCCACCGGGGACTCGTTCGTCATCGTCGAATCCCGGTTGTCTCGGAGTCCGTCATCGCGCCACGAACACGAGCAGATCGGCCCTGGTCAACACCCCGGCCGGCTTGCCGTCCTCGACCACCATCACGGCGTCGGAGGACTCAAGGGACGCCCTGGCGGTCTCCACCGGCTCACCGGCGCCCACCAGCGGGAAGGGAGGGTCCATATGCGCCGACACCCGGTCGGCGAGCGATGCCCTGCCGGTGAAAAGGGCGTCCAGTAAAGCTCTTTCGGACACCGAACCTGACACCTCACCGGCCATCACCGGTGGTTCGGCGTTCACCACCGGCATCTGCGAGACGCTGTATTCGCGGAGGATCTCGACGGCGTCCCGCACCGTTTCCCCAGGATGGGTGTGCACCAGCGCGGGCAACCTTCCGCTCTTGGATCGCAGCACGTCACCGACGGTCGACTTGTCGTCCCTGGCCAGGAATCCGTACGACGCCATCCAGCTGTCGGAGAAGATCTTCGACAGGTAGCCGCGGCCGGAGTCCGGCAGCAGCACCACCAGCACATCGTCGGAACTCAGCCGAGCAGCCACTTTCAGGGCGGCGGCCACCGCCATCCCGCACGATCCGCCGACCAGCAGACCCTCCTCGCGGGCCAGCCGCCGGGTGATGTCGAACGACTCGGCATCGGAGACCGCGACGATCTCGTCCGTCACCGACCTGTCGTACGCGCTCGGCCAGAAATCCTCACCGACGCCCTCGACCAGGTAGGGCCGACCGGTACCACCGGAGTACACGCTGCCCTCTGGATCGGCGCCGATCACCTGCACTTTCCCGCCGGACTTCTCCTTCAGGTAGCGGCCGGCTCCGGTGATGGTGCCGCCGGTTCCGACGCCCGTCACGAAATGAGTGACCTTGCCGTCGGTGTCCTCCCAGATCTCTGGGCCGGTGGTCTCGTAGTGGGAAGCCGGGTTCTGCGGATTGGAGTACTGGTCGGGCTTCCATGCGCCAGGGGTTTCCCGAACCAGCCGGTCGGAGACGCTGTAATAGGAATCAGGGTCTTCGGGCGCGACGGCGGTCGGGCAGACGACCACCTGGGCTCCGTAGGCGCGCAGCACATTGCGCTTGTCCTCGCTGACCTTGTCCGGGCAGACGAAGATGCACGTGTAACCGCGCTGCTGGGCCACCAGGGCAAGTCCGACGCCGGTGTTGCCGCTGGTGGGTTCGACGATCACGCCGCCGGGTTTCAGCTCTCCCGAGTCCTCGGCCGCAGTGATCATCTTCAGGGCGATCCGGTCCTTGACGCTGCCGCCGGGGTTCACGTACTCCACCTTGGCCAGTACCAGCGGCTCGAGCCCGCGGCTGAGGGCCTTCAGCTTCACCAGCGGCGTGCCCCCGACCAGGTCAACCACCGAGTTCGCGTAGCGCACAGGATTCTCCTCTGAATGCCCCGATCCCGGCCGCCGATCGGCTGCCGGATTCCCTGATCAGGCTATCGGCACCAGCACGACGGCTGCATGTCGCTCGGAGCTGGTCATACTCTGGCGATGGGGTGGACACAGGGGGTGCCGGGTGTCCGCAGGGTCGAGTGCGTCGCCGATACCGGGACCGTGGCCGACGCGGCGGGCGCTGTCCCGGCGAACAAGCGGCGGGCGCTGTCATGGCGAACAACCAGCTGCCGGTAGAACCCACCAGCAACCATAGATCTCGGTCATTCGATCCATCAGTCGACACCGAGATCGACGGCCAGCGCGCCGACGATCACCGTCGCGTGTTCGCCGGCGCCGGCTGCTGCGGCATCGGCGTCCAGCACGACCAATTGATCGGCCAACGCCGTCGCCGGCAACTCCGGTACCGGCACCCTGGGCCGACCGTCGGCGTCGGCGGCCAGGTCGGCCAGTCGCTGGACCGCGCGCCGGGCCGTGGCGATACGGTCGCCGAGCTGCCACGACGCCAACGACCAGACCCGCAGCCGGCGGACGATGTCGCCGAGCTGCGGGTCCTGGTGGTGGACGCCAATCACCGGTCGCTCAGTCGCGCACGTAGCCGATCAGCCGGAGAATCTCCAGGTACAGCCAGACCAGCGTGACCATCAGCCCGAAGGCGAAGTACCAGGAGGTCTTCGCCGGCGCGCCGGCCTTGATGGCCTGGTCGATGGCCTCGAAGTCCAGCATGAAACTGAAGGCGGCGATCGCGATGCATACGATCGAGAAGATGATGGCCAAGCCGCTGCCGTCCCGCAGGTGGGTCTGCACGCCGAACACGCCCAGCAGCAGGTTGCCGAGCATCAGCACCACGACGCCGATCATCGCCCCGAGCAGCACCTTGGTGAACTTGGGCGTCACCCGGATCACGCCGGTCTTGTAGACCACCAGCATGCCGACGAAAACACCGACCGTGGCCAGGATGGCCTGAGTGGCGATGCCGTCGAACTGGTTCTCGAAGATCGCGGTGACGGCGCCGAGCAGCACACCCTCGGCGACGGCGTAGCCCATGATCAGGGCCGGGTTGGTCGACCGCTTGAAGATGACGACCAGGGCCAGCACCAGGCCGACGACCAGCGCCGGAATGGCCAGGAAGTAGGCCTGGAAGAATGCGGTGAGGCCACCGGCGACGGTGGCGGTGCCCAGCACGGTCGCGGTCTTGGCGACGACATCGTCCAGGGTTAGCCCGCGCTCCATCGGCGGCGCCTGGTACGCGGGCTGGTTGTACATCTGCTGCAGGTAGTCGGCGCTGGGCGCGGCGCTGCGCTGCGCGTTGACCACCTGGCCGATGTTGCGGAAGGCGGGGTTACTGCTCGGCACGGTGACCTCCGATGGACGGGCGGCTCTTGTTCGATCTCTGTAATTCCGACGCTACCGGGCGACCTTGGGTTGCGATTCCCGGCGCTCGTCACGTTCAACGCTCGGCGACCGCAGCTGGTTCCCGCACGGCATCGAGGTGACGGACGACGGTTTCGGCCGCCTCGCCGAGTGCCTTGACCTGCTCGGCGGTCAGCAGATCGATGAAGTGCCTGCGCACGGACTCGACATGCGCCGGCGCCGCGGACGTGATGGCTTGGGGTGTTGGGGGTTCCGTATCGTTTTCCGGCGATGGTGGCGAAGATGGCGGAGGCGCTCGACCGGCTGTCAGGCGGCCGACTGATCCTCGGCCTCGGCGGCGGCTACTCCGACCAGGAGTTCCGGGCGTTCGGCCTTCGGGTGCCGACCGCCAGGGAAAAGGTCGACGGCATGGCGGAGGCCATTCAGATCGCGCACGGCCTGTGGTCCGAGCCCGCCTTCACTCTTGACGGCAGGCACCACAGGACGGTTGCCGCGCCCCTGGAACCCAAACCGGCCCACCACATACCGATCTGGCTGGGCACCTTCGGCCCGCGGGCGCTGACCATCACCGGACGGCTGGCGGACGGCTGGATCCCCTCGCTGGGCAACGCGCCGCCGGAGCAGATCCCGGCCATGCGCGATCGATCCTGCGCGGCGCCGAAGATGCCGGAAGGGATCCCGGCGCAGTCAGGTGCGTGTACAACTTGCGGATCCGGATCGGTGCCGCGGCGGATGACGCTGCGATCGTTTCCGGCCCGGTGTACGCCGTCATCGAGCGGCTTCTCGGCTTCGTGGAACTCGGCTTCACCGGTTTCAATTTCGCCCCGAACGGGCCCGGCCGTGACGAGCAGATCGAGCGACTGGCCACCGAGGTGATCCCCGCCCTGCGCGCGGCAGTCTGGGGTCCCGGCGAGGATCATCTTCGCCTGCGAGGATTTGATTGTTGACGCGTGCCACTCCAGTCCCGCGGGAGCCGAAGTGGATCCTCGCAGTCCCGCGAAAGCCGAAGTGGATCCTCGCCGGCACGGAAGCCAGGGTGCCCCCGGTGGGACTCGAACCCACACCGGTGACCCTTTTAAGGGGCCTGCCTCTGCCAGTTGGGCTACGGGGGCGCTGTCGTCCCGCCGACACCGTCGGCGAGATTCGCTGGCCTGATCAGGGTAGGCCGACCAGGCTCTTGGCCCGCTGCAACACCGCGTCCAGCATCGCTGGGGTGAGCGTTCCGGTGAAGGTGTTCTGCTGGCTCACGTGGTAGCAGCCGAGCAGCGTCAGCCGGCGGACGCTGCTGTCCACCTGGTGATCAACGCGGCTGATGACCACCTCCGCGCCGTGCCCGAATTTCGGTCGCGGCCGCGGGATGGTCCAGCCGGTGGACGCCAGTGACGACAACAGGGCCTGCCACCCGAACCCGCCCAGTACCACCACCACCTCGGGCGCGATGAGTTCCCACTCCCGCCGCAGGAACGGAGCGCAGGTGTCCCGTTCCCGCGGTGTCGGTGTGTTCGCCGGCGGCGCGCAGTGCACGGGCGCGGTGATCCGGACACCGGACAACCGCATTCCGTCGTTGGCGCTCACCGAGTGGGGTTGGGAGGCCAGGCCCGCCCGATGCAGCGCCGCGAACAGCACCTCCCCGGAACGATCACCGGTGAACATCCGGCCGGTCCGGTTCGCCCCGTGGGCGGCCGGCGCCAACCCGACGACGGCAATGCCGGCGTCCGAAGGCCCGAAGCCGGGAACCGCTCTGCCCCAGTATGTCTGGCCCGCGAACGACGCCCTGGGCGCCGCTGCCACTGCTTCGCGCCATGCCACCAGCCGCTCGCAGGCCCGGCAGGACGCGACGAGCGCATCCAGTTCGCCGAGCGTTGAAACTGTCCCGGCGCGGCTGGGCGCCTTCGTCGGGTCCCGCGTCATCCTTCGATGGTGGCAGAGGATCTGGCATGTCCAGTTGACTCCACCTCCGATCCACCAGTCCTGGGGCTGTCGAGCAGGAGCGGAATCTTCGTACGGTCGTGACGCATCTGAGGTGTACTCGTGTTCAGCCCGATGATTTGGAGCCATTGCCGTGACCAGCACGACCAGCGCGCACCGCGACACCGGATCCCACGCCGCAGGGAACCCCCCGGACAACGGGCCGTCCAATGGACGTGCATGAGCAGCCAACGGCCGTCAGCCCCGCTCGCGGTCTGGCGACGGCCGACAGCGTCGTCGGCATCGGTCGGCGGCTTGCTGCTGCTGGCAGGGGGTTGCCGGCGTCGATTCGGGTGGTGCCGTTCACTGCCGGTCTGATCACGGTGATAGTGCTGGTGGCTGCTGTGACGGGCGCTTTCACCGGCGCTCACCGGGATGTACTGGCCGCCCGGGTGGGCTACGGCCTTCCGGCCTTGATCGACGGTCAACTCTGGCGATTCCTGGTCGGTGCGAGCATCCTGCCCGAGCCGACGCAGTACCTGGTGATGGGTTCGCTGATCGCGCTGGCGGTGGGCTATTTCGAACGTCGGGTCGGCGCCGTCAGGGCCGCGGCCGCCCTGGCCGGCACTCACCTGGTCGGGACCGTCGGCGCGGCGGCCCTGCTGTCCGTCGCCGGCCGGATCGACTGGCCGTGGGCCAGGCTGGTGGCCGGCGACAGCGATCTTGGCATGTCCGCCGGCACCATCGGGGTGCTGGCAGCGGCCAGCTGCCTGATGTGCCCGACCATGCGTCGCCGGGTTCGCTGGATCGGCAGCGCCTACTTCACCATCATGGTCCTTCGCTCGGGTCTGCTATGGGACGCCGAGCATCTGGTCGGCTGGTTCACCGGCCTGCTGGCCGGACCGCTGCTGGCCGGGTCGCCGACCCGCACCGGCCGCGCCGCCACTCCGCCGCGGATCAAGCTGGTCCGGTCCGCGGTCGCCTGGTCGATGGTCGTGCTCGCCGTCACCCGAGTGGTGTCGGCCCTGTATCCGGGCAACGGAGGCGTCTTCGGCCACGGGATCCCGGCCGGTGACGTCCACCCGGGTCACCTCGCCGCCGGACTGGTCTGCGGCGCCGTCGTGCTGCTGGTCGCCAACGCGCTGCGCCGTGGACTGCCGCTGGCCTGGTGGGCAGCGGTGGCGGTGTCGGTGCTGTCGATGACCAGGGCCGGGGTGGCCACCTTCGGGCGGTATCCGGCCGACCTGCTGCTCTGGGGCCTGCTGCTGGCCGCGCTGCTCGCGACCCGGACCTGCTGGCCATGGCGGGTGCCCGCCGGCGCGTTGCGCCGGGTGCTGCCGCGGCTGCTGACCGCTGCCGGCATCTTCATCGCCGCGTCGACGATGTTGTTGTGGTCGCTGCGCAGTCAGATCGGTCCGCAGAGCAGCCCGGTGCACGCCAGGCAGATCGTCGACAGGGCTGTGTTCAGCGGCCCAGGCGTCGAAACCCACACCCGGACCGCGCACACCTTGCTGACCCTGTCCTCCATCGCCTGGGGCATCGTGCTGGTGGTCCTGCTGGTCCCGTTGTTGTACGCCTTCCAGACCCCGCGCCGCCGCGACCACCAGAAGGACAGCCGGCTGCCCGCATCCGATCGGCTGGCCGCCATGATCCGCGCTCACGGCGGCGGAAATCTGGGTTGGCAGCGCACCTGGCCAGCCTTCACCAGCTGGTTCAGCGCCGGCAACGACGTGGCCGTCGGCTTCCGGGTGGTTTCCGGAGTGGCCATCGTCGTCGGCGACCCGGTGGGGCCCCAGCACCGGTGGCGAGCGGCCGCCGCCGAGTTCCAGACATTCTGTCTGCGGTCCGGCTGGACACCCGCCTGGTATGCAGTCACCGACCGGTTCCTTGAGTCCGCCGGCGACTGCTGCTGGCAGCACCACCAGATCGGCCAGGACGCGGTCATCGAACTGGCAGACCTTTCCTTCACCGGCAAATCCTGGCAGGACGTTCGCACCGCCCGTAACCGTGCCGCACGGGACGGGATCCGATTCGTCGAGGTCGATCCCAGCACCGCTGATCCAGAGATGATGGCCGGCATCCATCAGCTCTGCCAGGCGTGGGCGGACGGGAAACCGTTGCCGGAGATGGGGTTCACCCTTGGCACCGTCGATCTCGCCCGTGACGGTGTGATGCGAACCCATGCCGCGGTAGACGGCGACAACGTGGTGCACGGGGTGACGACGTGGATGCCGGTGCACGAATCGGGGCGGGTGGTGGGCTGGACGTTGGACGTGATGCGTCGCCGCAGCGACGGCTTCCGCCCGGTGATGGAGTTCCTGCTGGCCGAGAGCCTGCTGGCATTCCAGCGGGAAGGATGCGAACTGGCCAGCCTGTCGGTGGCGCCGTTGGCCCGACCGGTGAGCCCCGACCACCCGACGGCACCGCTGGACCGGCTGGAGCGGGCGCTGGACCGGATGAGCGAGCTGCTCGAACCGGCCTATGGATTCAGGTCGCTGCTGGCCTACAAGAAGAAGTTCCACCCCAGGTTCCAACCGGTGCATCTGGCTTACGGCTTCCAGGTGGACCTGGCCGAGATCGCGGTGGCCATCGGCCGCGCCTACCTGCCGGAACTGACCGCCGGTCAGGCCCTGTCGATCGCCAGATTGCTGCGGCCCGGACGCCGGGAAGCCGCTCCGCTGGCGGCCTGAGCCTCTCGATTGCGATGGCGGCAGCACACGGTCATCCGAGGAGCGGCGCGAGGGACAGCGCCAGACCGTCCAGGATGTCGTGTTCAGAGACCGTGATGGCCTGCACGTCGATCCGCCGGGACAGTTGATCGGCAACCGTACGCAGGATCATCGCGCCGCCACCGATGACGTCCACCCTGCCCGGGTGCAGATACCTGAGCATCGCCCGCTGCGCCCGACGGGCGCCGAGCAGAAACGTTGTGGCCCGGTCGATCCCGCCGACCGGAACGCTAGCCCCTTCCAGCGCCTTCGGATCCAGCAGGGTGTGGCCGAGTGCCGCGGCGGCAACCGTCAGCGCGGTCCCGGCCACTGCCACCACCCGGCGTACCCCGGTGAGGTCGATCCGGTCGAGTCCTGCGGTGACCATCTGCGAGGTCCAGGCCTGCGCCGACGCCAACTGCTCGGCGGTCGGCGGATCGCCGGTGAGGATGCGCTCGGTGATCCGCACCGATCCGATGTCGACGCTGACCGATCCGGTTATCCGCGCACCGTCGTCGGACGGACGGCCTGCGACCATTTCGGTCGAGCCGCCGCCGATATCCACAAGCAGCACATCGCCGCCTCGGGCGTCGAGATCGTTGACGGCGCCGAGGAAACCGAGTTCCGCTTCCTGGATGCCGGTCAGCACCTCGGGTTCCCAGCCCAGCGTGGATCGCACCATGTATGCGAACTCGTCGGCGTTGGCCGCGTCCCGGGCGGCCGACGTCGCGACCATCCGGCCGGTGAGCACACCGGACGCTCGGATCACCGCGGTGTAGTCGGACAGCGCCGACCAGGCCCGGTCGATCGCCTGGGTGGTGATCATTCCGGTGGCATCGACGCCTTCCCCCAGGCGGATGATCCGGAGTTCGCGGCGCACATCGACCAGTCGTGGCCGAGCGCCCCCGGTATGCAGTTCCGCGATCAGCAACCGGATCGCGTTGGTGCCGCAGTCGATGGCGGCCACCCGCATCGGCGGGCGACGGCGCGGCGCGATCGGACCCGGCGGGGACGTCATCCCGCACCGGAGTCGTGGCAGAAGCGGCGGATCGGCGCGGCGGCTGCCGGCCGATCGAGCAGTTGCTGCCCGATCCAGGTCGGCACCCGCAGATACGCGCACACCCCGGCATTCTAGGTAGTGGGACGCTTTGGGTGGGGCCGGACCGGGTACCGTCCGCCCATGGATCTGATCGGCGAAGACCTTTTGCTGCTGCTGATCGACGAGCATTCCGGCCGGCCGTTGGTCGACTCCACCAGGACCACCCATGCGCTGGCCGGAGCGCTGCTACTGGAGCTGGCGGTGATGGGGCTGCTGGTTCCCGAGGACCCGGCTGCCCGGCGGGGGAAGTCGAAGATCATCGCGGTCGGATCACCGCCCGCCGACGCACTGCTGGATCTGGCCTGGCAAGCGTTCTCCGACAAACCCCGGCGACCGGCCTCCGTCCTGCAGAAGCTGGACAGCAAGGTCAAGGACCCCCTGCTGGAGCGGATCGCCGACAAGGGTTGGGTGCGCCCGGAACGCACCAAGGTGCTCGGGATGTTCACCAGGACCAGCTGGCCGGAGGTGGACGGTCGGCACGAGGCAGAGTTGCGCAACAACCTCGGCATAGTCCTGCTGCAGGGCGGGATCCCGGACGTCCGCATCGCCGCGCTGGTCTCGCTGCTGCTGGCCGCGGATGCGCTGCCCAAGCTCTTCCCGGAAGCCGACAAGAAGCAGCTCAAGTCCAGGGCGAAGCAACTCAGTGAAGGCGAGTGGGCGGGCGCGGCAGTTGCACAGGCCATCGCCGAGGTGCGGTCCGCCGTGATCGTGGCTGTGATGACCCCGGTGATCGTGTCCGGGAGCAGCTGACGCCGAGGCGCTCCGGCTGCGGCCGCGGGGGTCGCCGGCCACGTTGTCTGCGTTACGGTTGTCCGACCAAGACTCGAGGAGGCGTCGATGCGCATCGCGCTGATGGCCACCTGCCTGGCCGATGCCATGTTCCCCGATGTCGCCAAGGCCACCGTCACCCTGCTGGAGCGGCTCGGCCATGAGGTGGTGTTCCCCTCCGGCCAGACGTGCTGCGGCCAGATGCATGTCAACACCGGCTATCTGACAGAGGCCCTGCCGGTGATCCGCCACTACGTCGACGTGTTCTCCGCCGCGGACTACGACGTCGCGGTCGCGCCGTCAGGGTCGTGCGTCGGGTCGGTGCGCCATCAGCACGCGATGGTGGCTCGTCGCGGTGGCGACGACCGGCTGGCCGAGCAGGCGACGGAGATCGCCGGCCGCACCTACGAATTGAGCGAGCTGCTGGTAGACGTCCTCGGGCTGACGGATGTAGGCGCCTACTTCCCGCACCGGGTCACGTATCACCCCACCTGCCACTCGCTGCGCATGCTGCGGGTTGGCGAGAAACCCTTGCTGCTGCTCAGAGCCGTCGAAGGGATCGACTTGGTGGAGCTGCCCGGTGCTGAGGAATGCTGCGGCTTCGGCGGTACCTTCGCCCTGAAGAATCCTGACGTGTCGATGGCGATGCTGGCCGACAAGATGGCCTCCGTGCTGGCCACCAGGGCCGAGGTCTGCTCGGCCGGTGACTCGTCGTGCCTGATGCACATCGGAGGCGGACTGTCCCGGCTACGGGCCGGCGTCCGCACCGTGCACCTGGCCCAGATCCTGGCTTCCGCCAAGGACTCTCCCGCCGCCCCGCAGGACGCTCCTTCGGTGGCGGGCGGAATCCGATGACCACCTTCCTCGGCATCCCACGGCCTCCCCGACCGGACACGGCGCAGTCGCCGCTGCGCGGCGATCGGCTCTTCCCGGCGGCTGCCGGCATCGCGGTCGCCGACTCTCAGCTGCGTCGCAACCTGGGGGCGGCGACCGCCACCATTCGCGCCAAACGGATATCGATGGTCGCCGAGCTACCCGATTGGGAAGCGTTGCGCGACAGCGGATCCGCGATCAAGGCGACGGTGATGGCGAAGCTGCCGGCGCTGCTGGAGCAGCTGGAAGCGGCGGTGACGGCCCGAGGCGGCATTGTCCACTGGGCGGCGGACGCGGCAGAAGCGAACCGCATCGTCACCGGGCTGATCCGGGAGACCGGGTCGGACGAGGTGGTCAAGGTCAAGTCGATGGTGACCCAGGAGATCGGCCTCAATGAACACCTGGAGAGCCAGGGTATCGCTGCCATCGAGACCGACCTGGCCGAGCTGATCGTTCAGCTCGGGCACGACAAACCCTCGCACATCCTGGTACCGGCCATCCACCGCAACAGATCGGAGATCCGCGAGATCTTCCTGCGTGAGATGCCTGATGCGCCAAAGGATCTCACGGACGAGCCGGCGCAGCTGGCAATGGCGGCGCGCGAACATCTGCGGCGGAAGTTCCTGTCCGCCAAGGTCGCCGTCTCCGGCGCCAACTTCGCCGTCGCCGAGACCGGCACGCTGGCGGTGGTCGAGTCCGAGGGCAACGGCCGGATGTGCCTGACGCTGCCGCAGACGCTCATCACGGTGATGGGCATCGAGAAGCTGTTACCGACCTTCACCGACCTGGAGGTGTTCCTACAATTGCTGCCGCGCTCCTCGACCGGCGAGCGGATGAACCCCTACACGTCGCTGTGGACCGGCGTCACTCCCGGAGACGGGCCACAGAACTTCCACCTCGTGCTGTTGGACAACGGCCGCACGCACGCCCTCGCCGATGAGGTGGGACGCGCTGCCCTGCACTGCATCCGGTGCTCGGCGTGCTTGAATGTCTGCCCCGTCTACGAGCGGGCCGGTGGCCACGCATACGGCTCGGTCTACCCGGGACCGATAGGTGCGGTCCTGACGCCGCAGCTCACCGGGATCCACGGCCATCACGACCCCAGCGGATCGCTGCCGTTTGCCTCCACGCTGTGCGGCGCCTGTTTCGACGCCTGCCCGGTGAAGATCGACATCCCGACGTTGCTCGTCGAACTGCGCGGCCGGGCAGTGGATTCCCACCGCAGCCGGCCGATCCGTGGGGGCTGGGTGGTGCCGACCGGCTGGGACATGGCGATGAGGACCGCATCCTGGGCGATGAGCGACGAGAGACGGTTCGCTGCTGCCGCGAAGGGGCTGTCGGCCGGACGGGCGTTCGCCGGGAAGAAGGGCCGCATCAGTTCCCTGCCGTGGCCGTTGTCGCTGCCGCTGTCCGGATGGACCGGAGGCCGTGATCTTCCGGCTCCCCCACGTGAGACGTTCCGTGCGTGGTGGAAGAAGAACCGCTCCGGGTCCCGGTCGGGTCAGCAGTGACCAGCCGCGACGTCGTGCTCGGGCGCATTCGGTCCGCCCTGGTGGATGTGCTGCCACCGCAGGAAGTTCCGAGGATGTACCGCCGGATCGGCAGCCAGAGCGCCGGATCGGCGGCGGCCATCGAACTGTTCGTCGACCGGCTCGAGGACTATCGGGCAACGGTGCGGGTGATCGCCGATCCCGATCTTCAGCAGGCGGTGGAGGATGCGCTGCGGCCGGCGGCATCGGTGGTGATCGCCGCAGGGCTCGATGAACGGATCGCCAGGGGCTGCGCCGCCGGCGGGCGATCGGTGACCGTCGACGGGAACCCGGCGGTGCTGTCGGCGTCCCAGTTGGACCGCATCGACTCTGTGGTGACGCAAGCAAGGGTCGCCATCGCCCTGACCGGAACCATCGTCCTGGACGGCAGCGAAGGCCAAGGGCGGCGCGCGATATCGCTGGTGCCGGACCGGCATCTGGTGGTCCTGTGGGCAGATCAGATCGTCGGGTCGGTACCGGAGGGGCTGGCCCGGCTGACTCCCACCGCTCCACTGACACTGATCTCCGGACCTTCTGCCACCAGCGACATCGAGCTGTCCCGGGTGGAAGGCGTGCACGGACCGCGAACGCTGGACGTGCTGATCGTCCGGTGAACTGCTGATTCGGCGATCAGCTCAACCCCGGCGGAGCTGCTCGCCCAGCCGCCGGGCGATCTGGTGGAAGTCCCGGCGGGCGGTGGGCGACAGCCCGGACAACAGCGCGTCCTCCTGACGATGGATCTCGGCCCGGATCTCCCGCATCGTCGCCATTCCGGATTCCGTGGCCCGCAGGGTGTTCACCCTGCGGTCGGCGCCGGCCACCCTGACCAGCAGCTCCCGCTTCTCGAGTTCGTCGAGGTCGGCAATGATCCTGTTCCTGCTGTAGCCCATCATGTCGGCCGCCTCACTCTGGCTCATGCCGGGAACTGCGGTGGCGATCGACAGGATGGCGTACTGCCACATGGTGATGTCGAAGCGGGCTGCGGCGGCGTCCTCGATCCGGCGCAGCGCCTTGGCGATGGGAAGCAGGGAGGCGAGCAGGTCGTGGCGCTCGGTGGACATCCCTGCAGACTAGCCGCTGATCACCATTGCTAATCATCCCTATATTGTGATTGATTGGAGCCATGGTATCCGAGGATCGACCCTCCCTGCATCGTCACGCCCTTCAGCTCGCCGACGGCTTCGTCGAGCGCATCACACCTTCCGACCTGACCCGCCCGACGCCTTGTGCCGATTGGGATCTGGGCCAGCTCCTGGCGCACATGATCGGTCAGCATCGCGGCTTCGCGGCGGCCACTCGGGACGGGACTGCGCCGATATCCGCCTATGCCCCGGTGCGGTTCACCCTTGCCGATTGGCACCGATCGGTGGACGAGCTGCTGGCAGCCTTCGAGGCGGCGGACCTGGCCGAGTCGGTGATCGAGGTCGAGCTGCACCCGACGAAGCCGCTGCCGATGCCGGTGATCATCGGCGCGCAGTTGCTGGACACCGCCGTGCACACCTGGGATGTCGCCCGTTCGGTCGACCGGACCTTCACGCCCGACGACGAACTCGCCGAGGCCGTGCTGAAGATCGCCGAGCCGATCCCGGACGATGAGTTGAGAGAGGCGCCGGGCTCCGCCTTCGGCCATGCACTGCCGTCCACCGGCTCGCCGTGGGAGCGGGCGCTGGCGCTGTTGGGTCGAGATCCGCACAGCCGCGCGCGGCCGTCGTCGACGGCATCGCAACGGACACTGATGCCATGGGGCGACTCGCCGGCCGAGACCGTCGCGACGACCTCGACCGCGGCCAGCACGTGCAGGCAGCACCAGCCCAGCTCGCCGCAATGAGCGGCGGCCGGACAGGAACGGTCCACCCGGCGCACCGCCGGCCGGCCGATTCTGCCCGGCCCGCGCGGGCACTGGCCACGAGTCAAGGCCGCGGCCGAGCTTGAGCACGTGGCCGGCGAGGTCGGGCACGAGAGTTGCCGTGACGCACCGGGGGTGATGGGTTGGTACGCGGAGGTGGGACGTGCGCACGCCGCGCTCCGCTCGGGCGCAACCGAGCAGTAACGTCCACGCGGAGCGTGAAGGCCGAGTCTTCGGCCGACCGAACACATTACGGCCGGCCCCAACACGCACAAAGCACGCGGCCGGAGAATGTGGCGCTGACGTCGCTAGGGTGATCCGAAGTCCCCTAACTCATCTGCGGAGGTTCGGTGGCGCCGTCTCCTGGCAATGCCCTTGGCGCCTTCCTCCGGTCCAGACGCGAGCGTCTCGACCCCGCCGACGTCGGAGTGTCGTCGGGTCAGCGACGGCGCACGCCTGGGCTTCGACGCGAGGAAGTCGCACACCGCGCAGACGTGAGCGTCGAGTGGTACACCCGCCTCGAGCAGGGCCGGGGCGGCATGCCGTCGGCACCGGTGCTTCAGAACGTGGCCGACGCGTTGCTGCTGACCCGTGTCGAACGCGAGCACATGTTCTTGCTCGCCTACGGGCGGCGCTCCGAAGTGCCGCGCAATCCGGCTGCCGGCATCGGGCCGCGGTTCCGTGGAGTGCTCGACGGATTTCCCTACAATCCCGCCTACATCAAGACGGCTGCCTGGGATGTCGTGGCGTGGAATCGCGCGGCCCGGCTAATTCTTACCGACTACGAACGGCTGGGTGTGGGCGATCGCAACGTGTTGAAAATCTTGTTCCTCGACCCGAGGGCCAGAGAACTGTTGCGGGAATGGGAACGCGAGGCCCGCCTGGCTGTGTCGACCTTCCGGCTGGAACTCACCCGGTGGGGATCCACGGACGAAGCGACCAGCCTCATCGCTGATCTTCGGGCGAACAGCTCTGATTTCGCCGACATGTGGGACGCCCACGATGTCGGCACGCTGGGCGAGGGAGTCAAGCATCTAACCCACCCCGTCGCCGGAGACCTCGCGATGTGGTACTCCTCCTACTCGATCGACGACGAACCCGGACTCGGCCTGGTGCTCTACACCCCGGACAGCGAGACCGACACCGGACGAATTCGACAGCTCCTGACCGAGAGCCCCTGACCGCGACACGCGCCACCAACTGCGTCGAGGGGGCCAGCCAGTACCCGGATAACTTCGGCGTGGCTAGACCCTGTGTCCCGAGAGAGCCTGGACACGGAAGCACAGACGACTTCTCGGACAGGAGCAGATGATGACGGCAGGCATGAGCGACCTCGAACAGCAGGTCCTGCAGCGCATGCAGGATTGGAAGAAGACCTTCGAGTCGAAAGACGTCGACGGCATGATGTCCTTCTACGCCGACGGCGAATCATTCAGCGCCTTTGACCTCATGCCCCCGATCGAGTTCCGCGGCGGCGACATGTGGCGTCTGAACTGGGAGACCTTCTTCGCCGCGTGGACCGGTACGCCCGCGCTCACTTTCTCCGATGTCGAGGTGTACGCCTCGGGAGACCTATCGTTCGTCCGCCTCCTGTGCCGACTCGAAGGAACCATGAGTGGCCAGGCCCTCGACCTCTGGGCACGACAGACCAACTGCTTCCGTCTCCTCAACGGTCAGTGGCTGATGATCCACGACCACGTATCGTTGCCCACCGACTTCGCGACCGGTCAGTCACTGATGAACCTGTCGCCAGACAAGCCGTTCGGCTGAGCCGGAGAACCCGGCTCAGCAGCACTCGATCGACCGACGTAACCGTAGAAAAGGCAGCAACCAATGACGACCACTCCCACAGACGTGGGCACTTTGACGGCGGCGCAAGCCGACGCTGTCCTCGACAATCTGTCGCACGCCTTCGTGAACCCGCTCCGATCCCCGATCCTGCACACCCCTGCCGAGGAGAACCTCGAGTTCGAGGACGTGACGTTCCCGTCCGCTGATGGGGTGCCTCTGGAGGGATGGTTCATTCCCGCCGATTCCGACCGTCTCGTCATCGCGAACCACCCGATGGGCTTCAACCGATCCGGCTTGCCCTCACACCTCGAACCATGGCTGTCGATCTGGGGGCCGAGCGGCAACAACTTCGAGGTGAACTTCGTCCCCGACTATCGGATCTTGCACGAAGCAGGCTTCAACGTCCTCGCCTACGACCTGCGCAACATGGGCCTCAGCGGCGCCGCCAACGGAGGCGCTGTGACCAGTGGCCTGTACGAGGGACGCGACGTCCTCGGCTCCCTGGCCTACGCTGCCAGCCGGACCGAGACGAAGAATATGCAGGTCGGACTGTTCAGCCGGTGTCTCGGCGCTAACTCGACCTTCGCCGCGATGCGGCAAGATCAGAACAAGTTCGCGAACATCAAGTGCCTCGTGGCTTGTCAGCCGGTCTCCGACCGCGTGATCATGCGTCGCATGCTGGACATCCTCGGCGTCGGAGGAGACCGTATCGACGATCTCGACCGCCGCGTCAAGCTAGGGACCTCGGTCGGGTTCGGGGAGCGACCCGACGCGGCATGGGCGAAGTACGTGCGTATCCCGACGTACCTTTACGGCGTCCACGCTGATTCACTGACCGACCCCGACGACCTCGAGCACATGTTCGACGCTCTCGACGTCGAGGACAAGGAATTGGCGTGGGTGGAGGACACGACGGCCCGCTGGGACGGCTACCTCGAGTTCCAGCGTCGACCGGAACCGATGATCGAGTGGCTCTCGAAGCACATGAACTGACCCCACCGGACAGGCTTGGTCCATCGTCTCGGGCGCCTCGACTCTCACACGATTGTTGCAGCGGTACCCGGCCCTATCGACTGCTCGGACGAGACGCCGGCATCCATGCGCCCTGTCATGCGAGGTGCATGACGACTATCCGGCCGGGATACCGTCTAGCCTAGCCGCCTGTCCCTCTCACCGAGTTTCGGACCGCGCCCCTGGCCTTGGCCGGGGTCGCGTTTTTTGCGTCCCGGCCGAGTCGGTGCCCTTCTTCGGCGCGGCCGGCGACGCCTCGTACGGACGGACCTTGCCCGGCTTACGCGCGAACGACATCGCCGCCAGGTCGGCGGCGTTCCGCGGCCGGGGCGGTGTCTGCACCGCCGGCACCCGCTGGGGAGCAACCGTGCGTAGCCGGTCAGCGGAGGCGTAGGCGGCCTCGGCCTGTTGCAGACGGTTCTGCGACTGACGTAGGTCCGCAACCGCGGCCGTCAGCGCCGCGAGCGCCGTCGTGACGGCGGCAACCCGTGCGCCGGCATGGTTGGCGCCGGGCGCCAGGAGGGCGATCATGCGCCCGGCTGAGCGCAGCGCGGTACCGGTGTCGGTCCGCGCCGGCACGCGCCGGTTGACCTCGCGCCCGGCCCGGTCGAAGGAGCGGGCGGCGTCGGTCAGCGGGCCACCGGCATCGCCCTCCAAACCGGCTGCGGCCGCAGACCGGGTGTCCGATGCGGCCCAGGGTTCACACCGAGCCGAACCAGCCATCAGTGTCCAGGCGGAATGCGCCCGCTCCGACGATCTTGTTCCCACTCTCCGGTAGGTGAAGTGGGGACAGGCTTTCCAGCGAAGTGGGGACAGTGCATTTGGTTACGGCGAATACCCAGGAGCAATTGTGTACGCAACGTACGCTGTGTAGTAGAGTTGCACTATGGACACCGTGACCAGTGAGGTTTCAACCCGTGAACTGCGTGGGCAGCTTTCCGACGTGCTTGGTCGCACGATGTATGGACATGAACGCGTCGGCATCACCCGCAACGGCAAGCTCGCTGCCGTACTGATCGGTGTTGAAGATCTTCAGGCGCTCGAAGAGTTCGAGATGGATCAGGACGTTGCCGCCTACCGCGAGGCCAAAGAGCACGACGATGGGACGCGGGTGAGCCTGGCTGATCTGCTGCACACGCCGGTCTGACCTGGTGGCCTATCAGGTTGACTTCACCACCGCTGCCGCCAGGCAGGTCAGGAAATTGCCGAAACCGGCCCGCACCCGCCTTCTGGCAGCCGTAGCCGCGCTCGCGAATGATCCGCGGCCCTCCGGTGCTCGCAAGCTCGTCGGTGAGGCCACAGCGTGGCGAGTCCGAATTGGCGACTACCGCGTGATCTACGACGTCTTCGATCAGACCCTTACCGTCACGGTCGTTCGAGCCGGCCACCGCCGTGACGTCTATCGCTAATCTGGCTCCCGCAAGCACAGGCCCCGTCCGTGGCCAGGGCTGCGCATCAATGACCGCTCGCAGCCCAGACATCGAGGAGTGAGCTGCTCGGTGATGTGTAGCGGCGAGCGCCGACCTGCCTGTGCGAGAGTTGCATTGTGAGGGCCACGAGGGGATCGGCCGGCGAATCGCCGCCTACCCGCCGTCGGCGTGGCATCAGTCAGACGGCGCTGGCCGGACTCGTCGGTCGCAGCGAGAGCTGGCTCAGCCAGGTGGAACGCGGCGCCCGCAGTGTCGATCGGCTCTCAGTGTTGGTCGACCTGGCTGAGATTCTCCACGTCGACGTCGCTGATCTGATTCGTAGACCGTGGCGGCTGGCGCCCAACGGCGGTCCGCTCATCGGGGGCCTCGATACTGTCCGCCACACGCTCGCCGCCTACCCTACCTGGGGGTACATCACGGCATTCGGGGCAATCGATGGGGGCCGCTGCTGGGCATGCATGGGCGAGGGCAGCCGATCGGTGCTGGTCAGCTCGATCCGTGCGCGGGAACGCCGCCAGGCCAAGCGCGCCGCCGAGCACGAAGCATCGGCGGCAGAGCGCATGGAACGAATCGGCTCCGCGAACGACGCGGCGGTCGCTGCCATCGTGGCCACCTTCCCGGCTTTCACTGATGCCAGATGTTCCGGGGTGATCGGGCGGACCAGAACCTGATCACCAGACTGCGGGCAGGTGAGGCGGCCGCCGATGCCGGACTCGCAGCGTTGCAAGGGTTCGTTCACGCCGTGATGGATACGGCCGGTGCTGTCACCGACGAGCAGCTGACCGCATTCACCAATGCCGGCTTCGACCCGGCCCAAGCGCTGGAAGTCGTGCTGGGCATCGGCGCCTACACCCTGTCCACCTTTGCGAACCGGATGACGCAGGCGGAGCCGGCCGGCTGATGAGGCAGAGCTGTTCGGTCCGACGGTCGAACCGCCGGTCAGTCCAACCGGGCGCACGGCCGTTCGCCCCGGAAGAAACCGGCCAGCGAATCCACGGCTTCGTCACCCAACGGGTTGACGCCGCGGCCGACCGCAAGTGAGTGCGCCACCAGCACATGCAGGCACTTGACCCGATCCGGCATGCCGCCGGCAGTCACATCGATGCCCAGATCCCCCCAGGCATTGCGGGCGCTCAGATAGCTGTCGTGAGCGCTCCGGTAGGCGGCAGCCAACTCTCCGTCCTCGGCCAGCCGGGTCGTCATCTCCGCCATCACGCCGACCGACTCCATCCGGCCGACGGCGGCGTTCAGCACCGAACAGCACAGGTAGTACAAAGTCGGGAACGGGGTGCCGTCCTCCAGCCTCGGCGCCGTCTGCACCACCGCCGGAACATTGTGATCGCAGCGATAAACGACCCCGATCACCGCACGCGGAGGGCGGCCGAGTTCGCGGGTGAGCAGTGCCCGGTCGGTATCCGTCATCGGCCGGAGATCGCGGTGCGCTCCGCGGACCGGATGTCCGGTGCCGGAATCGCTCACCTCTGCGGGATGTCAGCAGTGAGGGTGTCCCACATCCGCCCGTACCAGGGCACCGGTTCCGGCTTCTTCCCTGAGCTAGCCGGCCGGGTGGCCTTGGGTTCGCTCACTTCCGGGCTGACGATGCGATACACCGTTTCGCCCGGAGAGACGTACTGCAGGCGACGGCGGGCCTCCGCCTTGATGTAGTTCGGATCCTGCAACGCCCCCTTGCGTTCCTCCAACTCGACCACCTGCTGCTCGAGTGCTTGTTGGTCGGCGACAGCTTTGGCCAGCTCGTCCCGTTGATGCAGATATCCGCGTAGCGGCACTGCGACGGCCAGCGCGACGGCGATCAGCACCACGCCGAGCACGGCGATCTGCCGCCACATCCCTGGTCGTTTTTCGGTCCGACCGCTGCCGGAGGCCCGCTGCGAAGTGAGCCGTGACCCGCCACGAGTTGCGTCCACCGTCGAACGGTCGCCGGCGGCCAGGCGCACCACGTCGGGCCGGGCCCGCGGCCGATCCGATCGCGCCGATCCGCCTTTCCGCCTGACGCCCGCTGAACGCGCAGCAGCGCCAGGACCGGTGGACCGGGGGTTGCTGCGACGGGATCGCCGGGGCGTCGGTTGGCTCATCTCACCGAGCAGTGAACCGCGGGAAGGCCAGCTCGCCGTGGTAACGCGCCGCATCACCGAGGTTCTCCTCGATCCGCAGCAGCTGGTTGTACTTGGCCACCCGCTCGGAGCGAGCCGGTGCACCGGTCTTGAGCTGTCCACAGCCGGTGGCCACGGCGAGGTCGGCGATGGTGGTGTCCTCCGTCTCGCCGGACCGGTGGCTGATCATGCAGCGGTAGCCGGAGGAGTGGGCAAGGGTGACGGCGTCCAGCGTTTCGGACAGCGTGCCGATCTGGTTAACCTTCACCAGCAGGGCATTGGCGGCGCCGCGGCTGATGCCTTCCTCGAGTCGATCGGGGTTGGTGACGAACAGGTCGTCGCCGACGATCTGGATCCTGTCCCCGAGCTGCGAGGTCATCGACACCCAGCCGTCCCAGTCGTCCTCGGACAACGGATCCTCGATCGAGACGATCGGGTAGGCGCCGATCAATTCCGTGTAGTAGGCGATCATCTCGTCGGCGGTCTTCTGTCGACCCTCGAAGGTGTAGGCGGTGCCGTCGTGGAACTCGCTGGCGGCCACGTCCATGGCCAGCGCGATGTCCGAACCGAGGGCAAAGCCGGCCTGCTCGACCGCCTCGGCGATCAGATCCAGCGCCGCCCGGTTGGAGTCCAGCGACGGCGCGAATCCGCCCTCGTCGCCCAGCCCGGTCGACAGCCCCTTCTTCTTCAACACCGCCTTGAGCGAATGATAGGCCTCGGCGCCCCAGCGCAGTGCTTCCTTGAAGGTGACGGCGCCGATCGGGGCGATCATGAACTCCTGCACGTCGACGGCCGTGTCGGCATGCGAGCCGCCGTTGAGAATGTTCAGCATCGGTACCGGCAGGATGTGCGCATTGGGTCCGCCGAGGTAGCGGAACAGCTCCAGCTCCGCGGAGTCGGCGGCTGCCTTGGCGACGGCCAGCGATACGCCGAGGATGGCGTTCGCGCCGAGCCGCGACTTGTCGGGGGTACCGTCCAGGTCGATCAGCATCTGGTCGATCACCCGCTGCTCGGTGGCTTCGTAGCCGATCAGTTCCGGGCCGATCTCGTCGAGCACGGCTTCAACAGCGTTCTCGACGCCCTTGCCGCCGTACCGGTTGCTGTCGCCGTCCCGCAACTCGACGGCCTCGTGCTCCCCGGTCGAGGCCCCGGACGGCACGGCCGCGCGGGCCAGCGATCCGTCGTCCAGCGCGACCTCGACCTCGACGGTCGGGTTGCCCCTGGAATCGAGGATTTCTCGGGCTCCGATGATTTCGATGGCCGCCACGGGCACATCCCTTCTGAATCGATACGGTGACGTCGATCGAACGGCGCGACGACAGGTCTTCCGGCAGCTGCGAGCTTAGCCGGACCCCTCGACGTGCTCGGCACCATGGCGCGGGCGACAAGCCGCAGGCCGCGGTGCGGTTTGCCGCCGGCCGACATGACGGCATCGGATTGCGACCTGGGACCGGCCGGCGGCACCCCTCACCGACATTCCTGAGCACTCGCTGAAGACAGCAGGAATTCCGCCACCCTCGTCGATCCGATGGGCCAGCATGACGGAATGCCACGCCGTAAACAGGGCGGAACCACCGGGTTTCCGCGCACACGACCGTCGGGTGTCCGCCGCGCCCGGCGCTCCGCAGCCGGTCGACGATTTCCGGATGCCTTCATCGCTTCTCTGGCCGGGGGCGCGCTCGTCCTCTCAGGGTGCACCTCCAGCGCGGGGACTCCGGTGGCGGGCAGTGGGTCGAGCGCCGCATCGAGCACGACCGCCCAGCAGACTGCAGGTTCGGGCGCCACGCAGAGCACCGGCTCCACAGACGTCCAGAGCACCGGCTCCGCCGCCCGGCACACCGGAGGCCATACCAAGAACCGGACCACGGCAGCACCATCCACCGCTGGTACCGCCGGGTCGAGCCCAGCGACGCCGCCAGGCACCAGTGAGCCGGCACAAAGGACCGGCGGCCGGCCGAACTTCGTTTTTGTGCTGACAGACGACCTGTCGTGGAACCTGGTGCAGTACATGCCGCACGTGCTGGCGATGCAGAAGACCGGAACGACGCTGCAGAACTTCTACGTCGTCGATTCGCTGTGCTGCCCGTCCCGCTCGGCCATCCTCACCGGCCAATATCCGCACAACAACGGAGTGTTCACCAACGGCGGCACCGACGGCGGCTACCAGACCTTCACCGACCGCAATGACCAGGCGAACACCTTCGGTGTGGCACTGAGCAAGGCCGGTTACCAGACCGGGTTCATGGGCAAGTACCTCAACGGGTACCTGCCTACGGACAAAGTGCCGCCGGGCTGGGACACCTGGGATGTCGCCGGCAACGGCTACGCCGAATTCAACTACGCCCTCAACGAGAACGGAAAGCAGGTCCAGTACGGAAAGACACCGAACGACTACCTTACCGACGTGCTGTCGGGCAAAGGCAGCTCGTTCATCGACTCCGCCGCGGCGACGGGCAAACCGTTCATGCTCGAGGTCGCGACGTTCGCCCCACACAAGCCGTCGACGCCCGCGCCCCGGGACGCAGCCACGTTCCCCGGCCTGCAAGCTCCTCGCACGGCGGCGTTCGACACGCAGCCCGTAAATGCGCCACCGTGGGAGAAGGCGATCCCGGCGCTCACCGACAAGAACAAGCAACAGATCGACAAGCAGTTCGCCCTGCGGGTGCGATCCGTGCAGGCCGTCGACGACATGATCGGCCACCTGGAGCAGGAACTGCAGGCCAAGGGACTCTCCAAGGACACCTACATCGTCTTCAGCTCCGACAACGGCTACCACATGGGCGAATACCGGCTGCGGCCCGGCAAGCAGACTGCATTCGACACCGACATCCACGTGCCGCTGATCGTCACCGGCCCTGGGGTCCCGGCCGGCAAGCAGATCAGCTCGATGGTGTCGAGCGTCAACCTGGCGCCCACCTTCGAGTCGCTGGCCGGCGCGTCGGTCCCCCCGACGTCCGACGGGGTGAGCATGGCGGCATTGTGGCGCGGCCAGCCTGCACCGGACGACTGGCCGCAGGCGGTTCTCATCGAGCACCACGGCCCCGACGCCACGCCGCACGACCCCGACAAGCCCTCGCGATTCAGCGGAAACCCGCCGAGCTACGAAGCCGTCCGCACGGCGCACTCGCTCTTCGTCCAGTACGCGGACGGGCAACGCGAGTACTACGACACAGCCGCCGACCCGAACGAGCTGCACAACCTCGCCTCGACTGCCACTCCAGCCACCCTCGCGCCCCTGCAACGGGCGCTGACCGCTCTGCAGAAGTGCCGCGGCGCCGCTGCTTGCCAGGCGGCCGCCCTACTGCACTAGATATACCGGCTCCGTGGGCGCCCAGCGGCTGCGAGACGTCATCACTGGCAGAACATGTTCGGCCGGCCGAGCCGACCGCGTGTGCGGCGGCCGATGCGGTGGACGGTGATCGGCCCGGATACGCTGCCGCGCTGATCTTCCTGATCCTGGGTCTTGCTCTGCTGCTGGCGGTAGTGCTCCCCCGGCTGCTGACCAGGGTTCCGGTGTCGGCCCCGATGGTGCTGGTGCTGGTCGGCGCGTTGATGGGTGCGCTGCCGCTGCCGCATGGTGTGAGCCTGGACCCACTGGCCAACCTCGGCTTCATCGAGCATTTCACCGAGTTCACCGTGCTGGTCGCGCTGATGGGCGTAGGGCTCGCCCTCGACCGCCCGTTGTCGTTGCGGGACAGGCGATCCTGGCATGCCTGGTCCGCCACCTGGAAGTTGCTCGGGATCGCCATGCCGCTGTGCATCGCCGCGGTGCTCGGCCTCAGCCCGGCGGCGGCTCTGCTGCTGGGCGCCGCTCTCGCCCCCACCGACCCGGTGCTGGCCTCCGACGTGCAGGTGGCCGGGCCGACGGTGCAGGACGGCCGGGACGAACAGATCGCCCAGGAGAGCGGGGATGCCCGCGCCATGGAGGACGCCGAAACCGTGGACGAGCGGGACGAGGTGCGATTCGCGCTGACTTCGGGGGCCGGTTTCAACGACGGCCTGGCGTTCCCGTTCGTCTACGCCGCCATTTTCCTGGCGGGCACCACATCCATCGGCACATGGGGTTGGCACTTTCTGGCCCGGCAGCTGGTCGGCAAGATCGTGATCGGCGTGGCAGTCGGTGTCGCGGTCGGCTGGTTGCTGGCCAGACTCGCGTTCCGCTCCCGTAGCGAGTCGCTGCGGGTGGCCGAACGCGGCGATCCACTGCTCGCTCTCGCCGTGCTGCTGGTGGTCTACGGCTGCAGCGAGATCGCCGGCGGTTACGGCTTTCTGGCCGTCTTCTGTGCGGCCATGTCGATGCGGGCGGCGGAACGACGGCACGCCTACAACGCCGCCATGCATCAGGTGGTCGAGCGGCTGGAGCGGCTGTTCACCCTTGTCATCCTGCTGCTGCTGGGCATCGCCCTCAGCCACGGCCTGCTGACCTCGCTTGACGGGCGCGGAGTGCTGGTCGCGATGGCGCTGGTCGTGGTGATCCGCCCGGCCGCCGGACTGATCGCGCTGGCCGCCGGACCCCGCGGGCTGTCCACGGGCGCCCTTCGCACTTCCGCCGGTGACGACGCCGTGGTCGAGCGTCGGGAGCGGCTGGTGACCGCCTTCTTCGGCGTCCGCGGCGTCGGTTCGCTCTACTACCTGGCATATGCCTGCCGGCACGCCCAGTTCACCGATGCCCGCTGGCTGTGGTCGACGGTGTCGTTCACCCTGGTGCTGTCGGTGGTGCTGCACGGGGTGCTGGCCACACCGGCGATGGCCTGGCTGGATCGGTCCCGGGACCGCCTAGCGGGCTGACGATCCGACCAGCGGGCCGACGATCCGATACGCCGGCCGAGGTCGGTGGTCAGTCGACGTCAGGGGTCAGCCGATGCCCAGCTTGCGCAACCGCGGCAGCACCTCCGCGCCGTAGAGCTCGAGGAACCCGGCCTGGTCGGCACCGGGCGCGTGGAACACCAGATGCCGAAACCCCAGGTCCGCATAGAGCTTGATCTTCTCGACGTGCTCGTCCGGATCGGTGGACACGATCCAGCGGGACGCAGCCCTCTCCACCGGCAACGCGTCGGCCAACTTCTGCATCTCGATCGGATCCTCGACGTGCGTCTTCTCTTCCGGAGAGAGGGCCAGCGCCGCCCAATTCCTGGTGTCCTGCAGGGCACGATCCACGTCGTGGTGGAACGACACCTTCATCTCGATCAGCAGGTCCAGGTCGCCCAACGTCCGGTCCGCCTTACCCGCACCTTCGGCCAGTGCCGGCAACAGCGTGTCGGAGTACAGCTCCGGCGCCTTTCCGGAGGTGGTGATGAACCCATCGGCGACCCGGCCGGCCAGCCTGGTGGCCGCCGGTCCCGATGCCCCGATGTAGATCGGCACCGGATTATCCGGCTTGTCGTAGACGGTGGCCTTGTCGGTCGAGTAGTAGGTGCCCTCGAACGTCACCCGATCCTCGGTCCACAGCTTCTTGATCAGCGTGACGGCTTCCTTGAGCCGCGCGAACCGCTCCTTACCGTCCGGCCACCGCAGCCCGAGGGGCACCTCGTTGAGCGACTCCCCTGATCCCACACCGAGAATCACCCGATCCGGGTACAGCACGCCGAGGGTGGCGAAGGCCTGCGCGATCACCGCGGGGTGATAGCGGAACGTCGGCGTCAGCACCGATGTGCCGAGCAGGATCCGCTCGGTACGCGCGCCCACCGCACCCAACCACGGGAGCGCGGCCGGCGCATGCCCGCCGTCGTGCCGCCACGGCTGGAAGTGATCGGAGACGAACACCGAATCAAAGCCGGCCTGCTCGGCCAACACCGAGAAGTCCGCCAGCTCGCGAGGCCCGAACTGCTCCGCAGACGCCTTGTATCCCAACCGCACAGTCATCTTCCAGGCGCCCTCTCAGTCGGCGAGGCTTTCCTCGCACGGTAGTCGACGGCTGCACAGTAGGGCACCGTCCTCAGCCCTCGATCACCACCCGGTCGGTGCCTGTGCGGCCGAAGGTTTCCGGCGCATAGACCTGCTCGGCCCTACTCGGCGGGGCGACGAAGCTGCCGGCGGTGGTCGCCTTCGCCAGATAGCTGTATTGGTACACGCCGCCCTGGAGCAGGGTGGAGAACGCCTCGGCGCGGTCGCTTCGCAGGTTCTGATGGTCGAACCAGGTCGGGTACCAACTCATCGGTACGGCGCCACTGCTGTCGGTCGCGTCACCGCCGGCCTTCGCACTGTCGCCGTCGGGCCAGGCGGCTTTCGGATCGAGGTCCCGCGGCGTCGTGGCCAGATCGGGGTTGAGGATCTGCAGTCCGGCCGGCAACGGATCGATCAAAGCGACATGGGTGCGCGCGCTCCGGGACACCAGCTCCAGTTGCACCCTGACCCGGGCGCCGGCCTTGATGTGCCAGCTACCGTCGGCGACCCGGGTGACGTCGGCTGGGTTGTCGGCGCCGCGGAAACTCCGGGACACCACGAACCCGCGGTCCAGCGGCATGAGCTTCAGATCATCCGGCGCCGTTTGCAACCCGAGCCGGTAGTACAGCGTGCCGGTGCCCGAGTTGCGCAGCGTCACACCGGAATTGCCGGTGCGAACCAGGTCGGCGGTCGGGATCGTCACCGTGTCGCGTTCGGTCGTGTGTCCTCGATAGGCGTGTTGGCCGGCGAACCGATCGCCCAGCCAGATGCCGGCCACGAAATCCGGCGTCGTCTCCTCGAACGCGTCGTAGTAGTGGCGCAGGGCCAGCAGGACGAAGGCGTTCTCCTGAACGTTGGTCCAGCGGCCACCCTTCTGGGCGGCCATCAATCCGGCCACGACTTTCCGGATCAGGTCGCTGTTCGGCTGGACCGAGATCAGCGCGTCCAGGATCAGCCCGTCGGTCCGGACGTCGGACTGCAGTGTTGTCCAGGCGTCGTCGGCGACTTTGTTGGTGAAGGTCACCGATCCGGCATCGTCGACGGCGGCGTTGCCGACCTCCCGCTCCAGGGTGGATCGTGCGCCCGGGTCGTCGAGCACCGGCAGCAGCCAGGCGACGGCGTCCAACGGCAACGCGGTTCCCCGTTCGGTGACCAGCGCCTTCGCTGCCGCCGCATCCCGGTGTCCGGCTTGCATCCGGACGTTCAGGGCGTACGCCCGCAGGGTGTCCCTGGTGGATTGGCTCGCCGATTTCGGGATGACGGCATCGATCCTGGTCAGGTATTGCTGTGCCCGGGCCAGGTTGTCTTTCGGGACGGCCGATCCGTACCTGCCGGCCACCAGCAGGGCCTGGGTGGCCTGGATCGAGTTGAACGGATCCGATTTCTCGCCATGCTTCCAATAGGCGAACCCGCCGTCGTCGTTCTGCAGAGCAATCAGCTTCTTGACGTCGTCGGCCACCATGGTTTTCAGTGCGGCCGGGGACGGCAACCCGGGTGCGGAGAACGCCTGCAGCACATCGCCGAGTGAACCGATGGCGATGACCTGACTGGCCAGCCCGTCCGAGCTGTCGTAGGGGTAGTCGGCCAGGTAGCCGACCGCGTCGGTGAGCTGTTGCAACGCAGTCGATGACGTGCCGATCTGCAGACCGCCGAACTGGCTGATCACACCGGCTGGTGCCGTCACCGGCTGACGTGTCGTCTGTCCGCCGGCGACGATGCCGTAGGTGGCAAAGGATTCCGTGGTGGCCGGGGTGTAGACGGGCAGCTCGATCGCCGCCGCGTCGGCATCGCCACCGCTGACGGCGGCCACCCGGAATTTTGCCGTCCCGGCATGATCTGCCGATACTCCGAAGCGGACCTCGACCCGGCCGTGGGCGGGCACCGTGACCCGCTGGCCGGCCGGGCCGGTGACCTTCAGGTTCGCCGTCTGGATGACCACGTCGGTGGTCCGGGCGGCGCCGGTCTGATTCTGCACCAGCACCGGAAGTTGCAGCGTGTCACCGAAGTTCAGAAACGCCGGGGCCGACGGCCGGGCCGTCACCGGCAGGGCCGCGGTGATGGTGGACTCCGCCGAGCCGAACTGCGTCTGCCCTGCCACCGCGACCAGCATCACCCGATACCGGGTCAGGTTGTCCGGCAGCCGCACGGTGATGGCGGCGCGCCCGTTGGCGTCGGTGGTTGCTGAGGGGACGAACAACGCCAGCGGGGCGAAGTTCTTTCGTTCCCCGATGGCAGGTTTCGCGGGCGAGGAAGCCGCGGAAGATGCCGACCGGCCGCCGGGCGGCGCCGCCGAATCGAGGGCCATGCCCTGCTCGGACCGGGCCGGGGCCGCGGCACCCGCCGCTGCCGACGCCGAGGCGGATGCAGCGCTCGTCGCCGGGGCATTGCCGGACGGCGGCGGCGGCAGCGGATCGGCCAGCATCACGGTGGAGCGCCCGAAGACGGCGTCGATCCGGTTGTTCAGCTCCGGGTAGAACGCCGGCAACGGGTCGGGCAGCTGGTAGCCGCCGAGCGCGAGCACCGCCTCGTCGGCGACTACCACCTCGAACTCACTGCCCCGCACCGGTTTCCCGCCCTGATCGGTGACTGTCACGTCGAGCTGGGTGGAGCCACCGGGAGCAATCGTGTGCTGCCGCGGAGTGGCCGTCATCTTCAGCGTCCTGGCCAGCGTGGATACCGTCAGCCCGATGCCACCGGTGGCGTACGCGGGTCGGGGCTGGGCGGACGCACCAGGCCCGGCGGCCGATCTGGGCGCCGTGCCGACAACCTCGACCGATGCGCTGATTCCCGGGATATCTGCATCCGTGATCGGCAGGCTCACCACGGCCGAGCCGTCCGTCACCGCGAACCGTGAGGTGGAGACGATTCCGTTGTGAGTGACCGTCACCAGGCCACTGCCGGCCCGGATCGGCGATTGCACCAACAACCGGGCTGCCTCACCGGGCTGGTACTGCTTCTTGTCCGGTACCAGAGTCAGTTGCTGCTGCTGCACCGAGGAATCCACCGAGCCGTCCGACCCGGCCACCCAGCGGGTGAGCTGGGATCGGCTGGTGCGTCCGGCGGTGTCGGTGACGGTGGCGGTGATCCGGTAGGTGCCCGCGACGGCGGGTGTGAAGGTGCAGCTGACCGGGCGGACGGTCGAGGTGACTCGGCACGTCTGCGTGTTCGATTCGGTGTCCACGGATGTGCCGTTGGCCCAGGAGGTGGTCAGCGTGCTCGCCCGGACGTCGATGGCAAGCCCCGGCGTTGCGGCGCCGTCGATGCGGGTCGCGATCGCCTGCACCACAAGGTCTTTGCCCTGGGTGACGAACGTGCTGTCGCTGGTCAGTCCGACGTAGTAGTCCGCAGGGTGCACCAGCAGGTCGGTGGTACCGGCAATCGCTTGCCGGTTCACGTCGGTGACGGTGGCCTGGGTGGTGAGGGCGACCGGCAGACCCGAGTTCTGCTTGCCGAGATCGCCGACCCGAACCTGCAGGAAGTTGCTGCCGTTGGCATCGGTGGTCCCGGAGAACTTCTCGACCTTGCTGGCATCGGGGCTCATGCCCGGATCCTGCGGACCGCAGCACCGCCCAGACGGCCCGGCCGACCGCTGCCCGGCCGATTGCTGCCCGGCCGACTGCTGCCCGGCCGACCCGAAGCCGGCACCATCGACCTGCCACCACGGCGTCCAGATGCCGAAGGTGAATCCACTCCAGCCCGGCGGAGCATAGGTCGCCGCACTCGTGCGGACCTGCCAGTCCACCCGAGCATCTCCCAGAGGCCCACCCGCGTAATAGGTGGCATCGGCGGCGACGGTGAGGTCGTCCCCGATGACGGAGGGGCCCTTGCTGTCGGCGTGCGTGGCGACCTCGAAGTCCGGGGTGCGGAAGTCGGCGATCTCGAAAACGTGGTATGACGCATCATCGGCGACGCCCGGGGTGCCGCGAAGACTCAGTTCGATGGTGGCACTGCCGAGGTTGGCGCCGGCTGGAATGTCCGTGGTCAGGTCGAATCCACCCAGCCGGCTGATCTTCGCGGTGCCGTGGCCGATCTGGATGCCGTTGGCGTCGCGCACGATATAGGCGATGGTGCTGTGCTCTGCAACGGACGACAGCGCAGCAGCGACATCGGAACCCTGGCGGCGCACCCACCCCTTGACCGACACGGTCTCGCCCGGCCGGTAGGTCTGCCGATCGTCGTTCACGAACCAGAGCAGGCGATCCTTGCTCGGGGACTTGGCCCAGCTGTTGTTCCACATCGCGGACGGCAGCAGCGCGGTCTGGGTGCCTCGGGTCGCGATCATGGCGCCGGCACCGGGGCCGGTGAGCGGCATCGAGGCGACGCCGTCGGCGTCGGTGATGGCTGATTGTCCGCGCTCGACCTCTCCGTTGGTGCCGACCATCCCGACGGTGACGCCGGGCATCGGGGAGCCGTCACGCAGATCGGTCGCCCATCCCCGCATCTCGGTGGAGTCGCTGAACGCATCCAGGCCGATGGTGGTCGCCTGCGCCCACGTCATGGTGGGCCGGTTCTGCCACAGGGTGTCCTGGCCGAACGACTCGGCGGCGGTGGGCTCGATCAGCACCACCGCGTGCCCGGTCGATCCGGTCTCCGACATCGCCGCGGACAGGTCGAGGGTGGTCGAGACCGACCGGTTCCCGGTGCCGCTGATGCGCACGATGCGGTCCACCAGCACCGGCCAGCCGGGAATCTTCAGGACCGCGTTCTGCCGGTATTCCTGCTGGGCCGTGTCCACATAGAACCGTTGATAGTTCGACCAGTCGGATGGCGACACCCTGAACACCCGCTCCCGGAACTCCTTGCGGTTCAGGCTGTTCACCGTGACCGACGGCTGGCCGGCCATCGGGTCGAGGGTGGTGATCGGCTGCGGGAACGGATCCAGTCTCGGACGTGCGTTGCCGAATCTGGCGATCCCCTTGGCGGGCGAGTCGAGCCGCTGCCCGAAGGTGTCCGCCAGTCCCGCCGGTACGGCCACCGTGTAGGTAGTGCCGGGCTGGGTGGCGCCCTGCACCAGGATCGTGTTGTCGGCGGCGATAACGGTTGCGCCGCCGGGGATCCCGGGGGTGATCTTGACCGTGGCGGGGTCGAAGGCGGCGGCGTCGATGGCATTGTTGAAGGTCAGGGAGATCGGTGAGGACGGCTCGCAGATCGTCCCGCCGCAGTTCGTCGTGCTGAGCGACAGTGCGGCGTAGGTGCGTGCGGTGAAGGTGGTGGCCTCGGCGGTGGTGCGGGGCCCTTCGGCGGAGGCGGTGCCGGCGGCGAACGTCACGGTGACCTGCTGGTCGGCGGGCAGATCGCGGATCGGCCGGAATGCGACAACCCGGCCGTTCGGAGCGGCTCCGGCTACCTTGGCTGCCGCGGGGTCTGCGGCCACCTCGTCGGGTGTCGCCAGTCTGATCGGCCGGCCGGCGCTGCCGGCCTTGACGCCGATGGTCGCAAGTACTGCCTTCGGGTCCACCTTCTGGTCGAAGACAGCCACGAAAACCGGATCCAGTTTCACCGAACGGCCGGTGGGGGCGAACTGCTTGACGGTGGGCGGCGGCGTCACGAACCTGAAGGTGGTGGCCGTGCCCAGGATGGCCCCGTTCGCCGATCGGGTGCCGGCCGGCACGGTGACGACGTACTCGGTCGCCATCGGCAGCCTGTCGAAATCCTTGAAGTCGGCGGCGAATCGCAGTGTGCTGGTGCCGATCCACTGCCAGCTGCCCGGCAGCTTCGGGCTCATGGTGACCGGAACCTTGACCGTGGACAGTTGCCCGACTGTGGCGAGGGGAACCATCGGCTGATCGAAGGTGATGCTGACGAACGGTGCGATCGACACCGCACCCTGCGGCTGCACCCGCAGCACCTTCAGCGGGCCGACCGGCGATTCCTTGGGCTTGCCCGGGCCGCTGGCCCCTCCCGGCTTCGCCGGCCCCGGGAAGGTGATGTCGACGGTCTTGCCGGCCTTGGGCGCCGGCGTGGTCTGGACCGGCCAGCGGAACGGCTGAGCAAGATGGCCCTGGCCGGTCCAGGCCGGCAACCGGCCGAGGATGGCGGCCACCTGATCGCCGCCGAGCGGTTGGCCGTCGGCCACGGCGACCGGCGCCACGGGTTGCTGGGCGCGCCCCGCGCTGAGTTTCAATCCCACTGGCACCACGGCGCCGTTGGGCACGTCACCCGGTGACGGATCCGCCGACGGATCGGTGGAGCCGGTCAGCTGGGTGCCGGGCGGCACGGTGCCCGGCGGCTGGGTGCCCGGCGGCTGGGTGCCCGGCGGCTGGGTGCCGACCGGCTGTGGGCCGACCGGTGACGCTCCGGTGGGGCCGGTTCCCGCCACCTGCGGCGATGAGTCCGGGCCGCGATCGCTGCCGGTGGATATCCCCACCACCAGGGACCCGAGCGCCAGGACTGCTGCCAGCGCAGCGATCAACCGGCCGTTCCGACGTGGTTGAACAGGTCCAATCATGCCGAGCCTCCTCACGGCCTGCCCCGCGCGAGGCATCACCGCATCGGCAGGACGGAGCAGCGGGGCTGGTCGGTTGCACCCTCCCGACCAAGTCTTTCGGCTCGCATTAGCCGCCGCTGGATGCACTTCACCCCTGCCCTCAGCCGGACGCGATCAGCTCCTACCCGCACCGTCGAGAGGAAACGGCACAACCCGCAACCTGTAGGTGAGGCGGAGCCGACGCCGATGGGGGTGCGACAGCGCATAGCGCGGAGAACAATGCGAGCGCCAGCGAGCGAGAGGGCGTAGCACCGAGCGCTCCATCGGCGGCGGGCGCAGCCGCCCTCCGCAAACGTCAGGAGGGCTTGTGCCGCATGGCCTTGCGCAGATCTTTGTTCAGAATGCTGATCACATCCAGCGGGATCTCCTTGGGACAGGCTCCGGCGCATTCGCCGATGTTGGTGCAGCCGCCGAAACCTTCGTGATCGTGCTGGCTGACCATCTTGACCACCCGGGCGGCGCGTTCCGGTTGGCCCTGCGGTAGTTCCGCCAAGTGGGTGACCTTCGCGCCCATGAACAGCATGCCGGAGGCATTCGGGCAGGCGGCCACGCAGGCGCCGCAGCTGATGCAGGTCGCAGCGTCGAACGCCATGTCGGCGTTGGCTTTCGGTACCGGTACCGCATGCGCATCCGGGGCGGCACCGGTGTTCACCGAGATGTAGCCGCCGGCCTGGATGATGCGGTCGAACGCCGACCGGTCGACGATGAGATCCCGCAGCACCGGGAAGGCGTCGGCACGCCACGGCTCGATGGTGATGACATCGCCGTCGGTGAACGAGCGCATGTGCAGCTGACAGGTGGTCGTCACCTCGGGACCGTGGGCCATGCCTGAGATCATCAGTCCGCAGGTGCCGCAGATGCCCTCGCGGCAGTCGGAGTCGAAGGCGACCGGGTCCTGCGCCTTGGCGGTGAGGTTCTCGTTGAGCACGTCGAGCATCTCCAGGAAGGACATGTCCGCGGAGATGTCCTGCACCCGGTAGGTGGCGAAATGACCGGCGTCCCGTTGCGAGGTCTGCCGCCATATCCGCAGGGTCAGGTTCACTTGTAGCTCCGCTGCTTGAGTTCGATGGAGTGGTAGACCAGATCCTCCTTGTGCAGCACCGGCGGCTCGTTCTCGCCGGTCCACTGCCAGGCGGCGACGTAGGCGAACTGGTCGTCGTCGCGGAGCGCCTCACCTTCCTCGGTCTGGCTCTCTGCGCGGAAGTGCCCGCCGCAGGATTCCCTGCGGTGCAATGCGTCGACGCACATCAGTTCACCCAGTTCCAGGAAGTCGGCCACCCGGCCCGCCCTCTCGAGCGACTGGTTCAGTTCCTCGCCGGCGCCCAGGATCCTGACGTTGCGCCAGAACTCCGCGCGCAGCGAGCGGATCAGGTCCACCGCCTTGCGCAGCCCGTCCTCGCTGCGCTCCATCCCGCAGTACTCCCACATGATGCTGCCGAGTTCCTTGTGGAAGCTGTCGACGCTGCGTTCGCCGTTGACATCAAGCAGCTGCTGGATGCGCGAGGACACCGAGCGCGCCGCCGCCGCGACCTCGGGCCGCGACGAAACGTCGTCGAACGGCCCGGCTGCCAGGTAGTCGCGGATGGTGTTGGGCAGCACAAAGTAGCCGTCCGCCAAGCCCTGCATAAGAGCAGAGGCGCCGAGCCGATTGGCGCCGTGGTCGGAGAAGTTGGCCTCACCGGCGACGAACAGGCCCGGGAGCGTCGACTGCAGGTCGTAGTCCACCCACAGGCCGCCCATCGTGTAGTGCACGGCAGGGTAGATCCGCATCGGCACCTGGTAGGGATCTTCACCGGTGATCCTTGAGTACATGTCGAACAGGTTGCCGTACTTGTCTTTCACCGCCTGCAGGCCGAGCCGGCCGACCGCGTCGGCGAAGTCCAGGTACACCCCGCGCCGGAAGTCGCCCACTTTCGGACCGACGCCTCGGCCCTCGTCACAGACGTTCTTCGCCTGACGTGACGCGATGTCACGGGGCACCAGGTTCCCGAACGACGGATAGATCCGCTCCAGGTAGTAGTCGCGATCGGACTCGGCGATCTCCCTGGGATCCTTCTGGCAGTCCTCCTGCCTCTTGGGCACCCAGATGCGACCGTCGTTGCGCAGTGACTCCGACATCAGAGTCAGCTTCGACTGGTGCTCACCCGAAACCGGGATGCAGGTGGGATGGATCTGGGTGTAGCACGGATTGCCGAAGTAGGCACCCTTGCGGTGGGCGCGCCAGGAAGCGGTCACGTTGCACCCCATGGCATTGGTCGACAGGAAGAAGACGTTGCCGTAGCCGCCGGAGCACAGCACGACGGCGTCGCCCAGGTGGGTCTCGATCTCACCGCTGACCATGTCCCGGACGATCACGCCCCTGGCCCGGCCGTCGACAACGACCAGCTCGAGCATCTCGTGACGGCTGAACGCCTCGACGTTGCCCGCTCCCACCTGACGTTCCAACGCCTGGTAGGCACCGATCAGCAGCTGTTGTCCGGTCTGCCCACGGGCGTAGAAGGTCCTGGACACCTGCACACCACCGAACGAGCGGTTGTCGAGCAGCCCGCCGTACTCGCGGGCGAACGGCACGCCCTGCGCCACGCACTGGTCGATGATGCTGGTGCTCACCTCGGCCAGCCGGTAGACGTTCGATTCGCGCGAGCGGTAGTCCCCGCCCTTCACCGTGTCGTAGAACAACCGGTAGACCGAATCCCCGTCCTCCTGGTAGTTCTTCGCCGCGTTGATGCCGCCCTGGGCGGCGATCGAGTGCGCACGCCGCGGAGAGTCCTGGTAGCAGAACGACTTCACGTGATATCCGGCCTCGCCCAGGGTGGCTGCCGCGGAGGCCCCGGCCAGTCCGGTGCCGACGATGATCACCGTGAGCTTGCGCCGGTTTGCCGGGTTCACCAGGTGCGCATCGAACTTCCGCCGGTTCCAGGCGGTCTCGATCGGACCGCCGGGAGCCTTGGTGTCGGCAATCGGCTCGCCCTCGCGGTACAGGCCGGCGATCAGCGCACCGTCGGCGGAAGGCCGCCCTGGGGGCATCGCGGCGTCCGCCGCTCCGGTGCCCCCGGCAGATTCGGCCCTTGACCCACCGGGGCGATCGGCCGACCCGGGCGCGTCCTGAAGGCGCTCATCGGGCGCCGCGGCGCCGGATATCGTCGCGGAGGGGGCTACCGGACCGTTAGACTGCTCGAACTCGGCCGGCTCGGCGGGCTGCGAGTCGGCCTGCGCACCAGGGTGACGGGAATCTGTCATGTCGACCTTCCCTTACGTGATGACGCCGAGCAGGATGAACAGTGGCGGCACGATGAAGCCGATCGAGACCACAGCCGCCAGCCCGATCGCCACCAGGTTGGCGTTCCGACGCGACGACGCCGAGCTGGTCCAGCCGAGGGTCTGCGCCGCGCTCCAGACGCCATGCCGCAGATGCATCGCCAGCGCAATCATGGCGATCAGGTAGATCAGGAACACCCACCACAGATGAAACCCGTTCGACAGCCGGACGAACGGGCTTTCGCTGTTCCCGCCGGGTGTGATGGTGCGAGTGGTGAATTGCAGGATGTGGAAGACCACGAAAGCGAGCAGTGCCACGCCGCCCCAGCGCATCCACTTCGACGACAGGGTGGAGCTGACGGCCTTACGCACCGCGTACTTGGTGCTGCGGGCCTGATGGGCGCGGTTCCACAGGGTGAACGCGGCCAACACGTGCCCGATCAGGCTGAGGATCAGCACCAGCCGCAGCACCCACAGCAGCCCGCCGCCGGGCAGCATCGGCTCGCCGAACGTGCGCAGGTGGTGCGCGTAGGCGTCGTAGGCGGCCCGTCCGCCGAACGCCATCAGGTTGCCGTACATGTGCAGCAGGACGTATCCGACGAATATCGCGCCGGTGCCTGCCATCAGGATCTTCAGCGCAATGGTGCTGCGGCTCCCCCGCGGCGGATCGGCGGAGCGCCCTACCGCTTTCATGTTCGTGGCCACAATCCGCACCGTAACCCCGCGGGCACGGGCGGCCTACGTGAGGTTGACTACGCCGAGGCGCGGCCCCGGCGGATTGGTAACCGACGTCACTCCGCTGGGATGCAGGGGTTCCGCTGCCGCCGGGTGGGGCCGTTCATCCCACCGCCGATCGGACGACGGCGGCGATCTGTTCCGCTTCGATGAGAAATCCGTCGTGGCCATAGTCCGAGTGCAGGGTGATGAGCGGCCTGGCCGTGGGTGCCGTGGCGATCTCGGCGCCCTGTGCCGGAAAGAACAGCCGGTCGGAGTCGACGACGGCGACGGTGATCTCGGCGCCGATGGCCCGCAGAGCCGCATCTGTCCCGCCCCGCCCCCGGCCGATGTCGTGCAGGTTCATCGACTCGGTGAGCACCAGATAGGAATTGGGATCGAACCTGCTCGCCAGTTTCTCGCCGTGATGATCCAGGTAGGACTGCACGGCGAACCGACCGCCGGCCAGTACGTCTTCACCGGCCTGCTGTTCCCGGCCGAAACGGGTGTTCAGCTCCAGCGCCGACCGATAGGTAGCGTGGGCGATCTGCCGGGCGATGGCCATCCCGGCCAGTGGCGGGCCGTCGCCGCCCGAGGCCGGATAGTAATCGCCGCCGCGGAACTTCCAGTCGCTGCGGATGGCCGCCAATTGCGGTGCGCTCCAAGCGATCTGGTCGCCGGAGTAGGCGGCACAGGTGGCGATGGCCACCACCTGCCGCACCCGCTCGGGAAACATGATTGCCCATTCGAGCGCGCGCATGCCGCCCATCGAGCCGCCGATCACCGCCTGGAACGAGCGGATGCGGAGCCGATCGGCCAACGCGGCTTCGGCGGCGACCTGATCCCGCGGAGTGATCCGCGGGAAGCGGGACCCATACGGCCGCCCGTCCGGCGCGGCGGACGACGGGCCGGTACTGCCGCGGCACCCTCCGAGGACGTTCGCCGCGAGCACGAAGTGCCGAGTCGGGTCGAGCGGCGCGCCGTCGCCGATCAGGCCGTCCCACCATCCAGGTGTGGGCTGGTCGGCGCCGACCGGGCCGACGACGTGCGCGTCCCCGGTGAGCGCGTGGAGCACCAGCACCGCATTGTCCCGTGCCGCGTTCAACGTCCCCCAGGTCTGGTAAGCCAGGGTGACGTCGGGAATGACGGTGCCCGACTCCGTTCGCAGATCACCGATGGCGGCATACCGGCGGCCCAGCACCGTCCCGGAACGCGGCGAGGTCGTTGCCGGGCGCGCGGCCGCCGCGGGACCGGGATGCCCGGTCCCGCGGCGGTGCGGTGCGAGAGTCACTGTCAGGCCGGCTGTTCCCGGCGGTCAGACACCCTTCGCGGTGCTGGAATGCTCGGGCGCAGCGCCGCTCCGGTCCTCGGCACGGCGCTCGTACCTCGCTCCGCGCCTGCGATCCTCACTGTTCGCTGCCCTTCGCGGCGCCCGACTGCTCGGGCAGCGCCGCTCCGGTCCTCGGCACTGCGCTCGTACCTCGCTCCGCGCCTGCGATCCTCACTGTTCGCTGCCCTTCGCGGTGCCCGACTGCTCGGGCAGCGCCGCTCCGGTCCTCGGCACTGCGCTCGTACCTCGCTCCGCGCCTGCGATCCTCACTGTTCGCTGCCCTTCGCGGCGATGAAGCCGGCCTCCAGGTCGGCCAGGATGTCGTCGATGTGCTCGATACCGACCGATAGCCGGACCAGACCCGGCGTCACGCCGGTGGCCGCCTGCTCGGACTCGGTGAGCTGCGAGTGGGTGGTCGACGCCGGGTGGATTACCAGGGACCGGACGTCGCCGATGTTGGCCACCAGCGAATGCAGCTGGAGGGCGTCGACGAACTTCTTCCCGGCCTCTGCGCCACCTTCCACCTCGAACGCCAGCACCGCGCCGGGACCGCGGGGCGCGTACTTCTGCGCCAGCGCATGCCAGGGGCTGGACTCCAGCCCCGCGTAATTGACGCTCTTCACGTCGTCCCGCGCGGCCAGCCACTCGGCGACCTTCTGCGCGTTGTCGACATGGCGTTCGATGCGCAGCGACAGCGTTTCCAGACCCTGGGCGATCAGGAAGGAGTTGAACGGGGAGATGGCCGGTCCGAGATCGCGGAGCAGCTGCACCCGTGCCTTGAGGATGTAGGCGAGGTTGGCACCCAGCGCGGAGCCGACTCCCAGATCCCGCGCGTAGACCAGGCCGTGATAGCTGGCATCCGGAGTGTTGAAGTTCGGGAACTTCGCCGGATCGGCGCCGAAGTCGAAGTTGCCGCCATCGACGATCACACCGCCGATCGCGTTCCCGTGGCCCCCCAGGTACTTGGTGGCTGAGTGCACGACGATATCTGCGCCGAACTGGATGGGACGGGTCAGGTAGGGAGTGGGGATGGTGTTGTCGACGATCAAGGGGACGCCGACCGAGTGGGCAACAGCGGCCACTGCCTCGATGTCCAGGACGTCCTGCTTCGGGTTCGAGATGGTCTCGGCGAAGAACGCCTTGGTGGTGGGCTTGACCGCCGCTCGCCAGGACTCCGGATCGTCAGGGTTGTCGACGAAGTCGACGGTGATGCCGAGCTTGGGAAGCGTGTAGTGGAACAGGTTGTACGTGCCGCCGTAGAGGCTCGGCGAACTCACCAGGTGGTCTCCCACCTCGGCGATGTTGAGGATCGCCAGTGTCTCCGCCGACTGGCCCGAGCTCACCAGCAGCGCGCCGACGCCGCCCTCCAGGTCGGCGATGCGGTTCTCCACCACTTCGGTGGTCGGATTGTTGAGACGGGTGTAGATGGGCCCGAACTCGCTGAGCGCGAACCGCGACGCAGCTTGATCGGAGTTCTCGAAGACGAACGAGGTGGTCTGGTAGATCGGTAACGCGCGGGCCCCTGTCTGAGTGTCCGGGCTCTGGCCGGCGTGGATCTGACGGGTCTCGAAGGACCATGCCATGACGATGTTCTCCTGTTGACGGGTACTCGGGGTGGACCCCGAGTACAGACGAATGTCCGTGGGGTGCAGCAGTTCTGGGTTGTTGGCAGCGCCCGTAGGCGTGCGGTCGATCAGGCGGAAGGTCGGTGTTCAGCTGGGACAACACATTTGGTGGCACACAGCGCGCTCCTTCTGGGGCGTTCGACCGGGCCACTCTCGCCGCCGACGGAACTACAACCGCTTCGAGGATGGGGCCCGCGCTTGCCGATCGCCGGGTGACGATCAGCCCGGTCATCACCCGGGGCACCCCACCGCGGAGGAGGGTTGCCGTCCAGCGAGCCGGGGCTTGTCGCTGGAACTCATGACCTGGCGTCGAGTGTAACCAACACGACCCCGCTGTGCCAAGACGTGGGCGACACTCCCAGATCGTGAACTCCGATGGTGGTCCGCCGGCCACCGGTTGCAGTGCGCCTCCTGCGACGGTCGGCCGGTTCGACCCGGGCGTCACAACCGATCCGCCTGCCAGGGAACCGGCCAAGTCAGGCGCCGGCTAGGCGCTCGGGGCGAGCCGCACCCAGAGGAAAGCGCCGACCAGCGCCGTGACGTACAGGGGTGCGACGATCAGCCAGAACCACTGGATCGGTGAACCGGCGATCGCGTTGACCGCAAGGCATCCCGCCATGGTGACCAGCCCGCAGCCGGCGGTGATGAGCACCGCTTTCCGACGCAACGACGCCAGCGCCTTCGTCCGACCCGGCGTTGTCGCTCCCTCGGAATCCGTCATGATCGACTCCCTCGACGTGCCTGCTCTGTCCCGTCGGTGCCCGGCCATTGCGGGCCGGCGTCAGTACTGCACCGCCGGCTACTGCACCATCGCCGAGCCGGTCCATCACCGCATCAAAGGTCGCCGTCGCGCATGTCGAGGGAGTGGGCCGGTCCCCATCCTGGCACCTGGAGGTCGGAGTGCAACTAGCGTGTGCGGCTATGACCTCGGCACCGCTGGCACATCTGCCCACACCACGCACCCCCGATCCGGCAGCCGCGCCTCCGTTGCGGTGGGGCATCCTGTCCACCGGTGGAATCGCCGCGGCGATGACCGACGCGATCCAGGCCCACACCAGCCAGCAGGTGGTGGCCGTCGGGTCGCGCACTTCGGAAGCCGCCGGGGCCTTCGCCGCCAGGTTCGGCATAGATCGGGCCTACGGCTCGATGGAGGAGTTGCTGGCCGACGACGCAGTCGACGTCGTATATGTCGCCTCCCCGCATTCCGAGCACCACCGACAGGCGCTGGCGGCGATCACCGCCGGCAAGCATGTACTGGTGGAGAAGGCGTTCACCCAGACGGCCGGCCAGGCGCGGGAGGTGGTTGCGGCAGCGCGGGCAGCCGGCGTGACGGCGATGGAAGCGATGTGGACGCGCTTCCTTCCGCACATCGACGTGCTCCGGCAGCTGCTGGCCGACGGTTCGCTGGGCGACGTCAGCACGCTGATCGCCGACCATGGTCAGTACTTCGTCCCGGACCGGGCGCACAGGGTGTTCGCGCCGGAGCTGGCCGGCGGGGCACTGCTCGACCTGGGCATCTACCCGATCTCGTTCGCCTCGATGGTGCTGGGGACCCCTTCGACGATCACCGCCCGCGGGGTGAAGGCGTTCACCGGTGTCGACGGGCAGGTGTCGATAGTGTTCGAGGGTCCGGCGCACGCAGTGCTAAACACCACCTTGTTCGCCGCCACTCCGACCACCGCTTCGGTGACGGGATCCGTTGCCAGGGTAGAGATCTCGGGCCCGTTCTACGCACCGGCCACCCTCACTTGCATCCACAGGAACGGCACGCGGCTCAGCGTCGACGGCGGCGCCATCACCGGCCACGGGGGTCTTGCCTACGAGGCTGCGCATGTGGCGCAGCTGGTGGCCGATGGCCGCACCGAATCGCCGTTGCTCGCGCTCGAGGAGACGGTGCAGATCATGACGACGATCGACGAGGTGCGCCGCCAGATCGGCTGACCAGGTCACCCGTCCGACCGGCTCGCCGGCGTGGCATCAACGGATCGATCATGTGAGCAGCGCCACTGCGGCAGCCGTTGCAGGCTGCCTGAACGCGTGTTTAGCATACTGACCATGCGTTCAGCCGAGTCCGATGTGACGGCCCGGGCGCGCATCCGGGACGCCGGGATCGCCTGCATCGCGCGCAACGGTTTCGCCGCTACCACGGTGCGCGAGGTCGCCACCGAGGCGGGCGTGTCCCCGGGCCTGGTGTTGCACCACTTCGGCTCCAAGGAAGGTCTCCGGACAGCCTGCGACGATCATGTCTGGACCACCGTCCACGACGCCCTGCGGGACTCGACGGTGGAGATGACCATGGGCCAACTCCTCGACCAGTGGGCCCGCCGCCCAACGCTGATGCGACTGTCGGCGTACCTGGTGCGATCGCTCACCGACGGTGGCGAGTTCGCCCGGCGGTTCTTCGCCGGGATGGTCGAGGACGTCCGCCGATACCTGTCGGCGGCGGTCGAGTCCGGAATGGTGCGGCCGAGCAGGGACGAGGCCACCAGAGCTCTGATGCTGACCTCGTTCTCGCTCGGGTCGCTGGTACTTGGCCCTTACATCGTCGGCGACGATGTCGATCCCCTGGAAGTGCCCCAGCGGGTCAATGACATGTTCACCGCCGAAGGATTGGACATGTACACCGACGGGCTGTTCACCGACTCGACCGTTCGGGACGCCTTCCTTGCCCACCAGGCCGGAGCCGGCGGCTCACCGGCGCCCGACAGCCCCGCACCCGACACCCCCGCACTCGGCACTCCAGCGCCCGACACCCCGGCGCCCGGCTCGCCGGCGACCACAGGCTGACCGAAAGGTATTCGATGTCAACATCTTTCGCCAACGAATCGACCACGGCGACCGGCACGTCCATTGCGATGGAGGGCGTCACCAAGACCTTCGGCCGGGTCACCGCGCTGGCGGACCTTGACCTGGCGGTGGCCACCGGCGAGGTGCACGGCTTCCTCGGCCCGAACGGGGCTGGAAAATCGACGGCCATCCGGGTGCTGCTCGGGATGCTGCGGGCCGACCGCGGCACCGTCCGGCTGCTCGGCGGCGACCCGTGGTCCCAAGCGGTATCCCTGCACCGGCGGCTCGCCTACGTTCCGGGGGACGTGACGCTGTGGCCCGGGTTGACCGGAGGCGAGGTGATCGACCTGATGGGTCGGCTGCGCGGGCAGCTCGATCCGACTCGGCGCGACGACCTGATCGAGGCATTCGAGCTCGACCCCCGCCGCAAGTGCCGGACCTATTCCAAGGGCAACCGGCAGAAGGTGGCGATCGTCGCCGCCCTGGCCTCCGACGTCGAGCTGCTGGTCCTCGACGAACCGACCAACGGCCTCGACCCGCTGATGGAGGCGGTGTTCCAGTCCGCCATCCGGGACCGCAGGGCCGGCGGCACAACGGTGCTGCTGTCCAGTCACATCCTGTCCGAGGTGGAGGCGCTGTGCGATCGGGTGTCGATCATCCGGGCCGGCGCCGTCGTCGAGGCCGGGACGCTGAGCGAACTCCGGCACCTCACCCGCACCTCGGTGGAAGCCGAACTGGAAGCCGTCCCGCAGGCGCTGCCATCGACCCGGGGCGTCCATGACCTGAAGGTCAGCGGCTCCCGGATCTCGATGTCGGTGGACAGCGCCGAGCTCGGCCGCATCCTGAGCATCGTGACCAGCGCCGGAGTGCGGACCCTGACCAGCCGGCCCCCGACGTTGGAGGAACTGTTCATGCGGCACTACACCACGCCGCAGGGCGGGGCGGACCGGTGAGCACCGCAGTCGTCACCACCCCCGCCACCACTGGCCGGGCATCCGGACTCGGCGGTGCCCCGGCGACCGGGACCGGCGCACTGCTGCGGTTCGGGCTGCGCCGAGAGGGCATCCCGATCGCCGCCTGGGTGGCCGGCATCGGAGCGATCACCCTGTCCACGATCGCCGCCTTCGCCAAGCTCTACCCGGATGCCGACGCCCGAGCCGCGTTCGCCCGGAGCCTGGGCGGCCAACCGGCTTTCGCGGTACTCACCGGAAAGATCTTCGATTCCTCGCTCGGCGGCCTCACCGCCTGGCGGGTCACCCTGCTCGGGGGCCTGCTCGCGGCCCTGATGTCGATCTTCACCGTCATCCGCCGGACCCGGGCCGACGAGGAGGCCGGCCGGACCGAGTTGCTGGTGTCCACCGCCGTCGGTCGGGCGGCCCCGTTACTGGCCGCACTGAGTTGCGCGTTGACCGGATGTGTGGCGATCGCGGTGCTGGTGGGCGGCACCCTGGCGATCGGCGGTGAGGACTTCACCGGGTCCGTCGCCCTCGGCCTGACGATCGGCAGCTGCGGCCTGCTGTTCGCCGGTGTTGCGGCCGTGGCCGCCCAGCTGTTCGATGGCGCTCGGCCGGCCATCGGCATTGCCGGAGCGGCGTTGGGGGTGTCCTTCGGGATCAGGGCGGTCGCCGATGCCGGCGGTGACGGCAGCGCCTGGTTGCGCTGGTTGTCGCCGCTGGGCTGGGCTGAGGAGGTGCGGTCGTTCGCCGCCGACCGGTTCTGGGTGATCGGGCTGATGCTGCTCATGACCATTTCGTTGACCGGGCTCGCGCTCTGGCTGCTCGGCAGACGCGATGTCGGGCTCGGCCTGTTCCCGACCGGGCTCGGACCGGCAGTCGGCGCCCTCCGATCACCGTTCGGCCTGGCCGGCAGATTGCATCGGCCGTCGGCGGTCGGCTGGACCGCTGCGCTGGCTCTGTTCGGGCTGGTCACCGGCTCCATCGTGGACAGCGCCAAGGATCTGTTCGCCGACAACCGCCAGATGTCGGAGCTCCTGGCGAAGATCGGCGGGCAGGGCGCCATCACCGGCGCGGTACTGAACGGGCTGGTCGGCATGAGCGCAGTGCTGGCCGGCATCGCTGCGGTCGCCGCAGCCGGCCGGATGGTCACCGAGGAATCCAGTGACCGGGCGGCTTTGATCTTGGCGACGCCGGTGTCCCGGATCCGTTGGCAGGCAACGCATCTGCTGTACGTCATCATGGTCCCGGTGCTGATGCTCGCCGTCGCCGGGGTGAGCTGCGGCATCATGCACGGCATCCGGTCCGGAGACTTCGGCGGCGGATTCTCCGACTCGATGGTGGCCATGCTCGGGCAGATCCCGGCCTGCTGGGTGATCGGGGCGGTCGCTGTTCTGGTGCACGCGGAGGCCCCGAGGTTCTGGGCGGCCTCCTGGGTGGTGCTGGTGGCGGCGGTCCTGCTCGCGCAGCTCGGACCGATCCTGCAGCTTCCGCAGTGGGCGAACGATCTGTCGCCGTTCCTGCACGTCGGGATGATCGCGACGGCGGGAGTGCCTTGGACGGCCGAGGCAATCCTGGCATCGATCGCGGTGGTGCTGTTGGTCGTGGGATGTGCCGGGTTCGCCCGCCGGGACCTTGGCTCCCACTAGGAGAGTCCTGAATAAGGCTGGGTTCCGGGGTTGATTCGGTGTTGGGTAGGCGCGCCGGGTATCTCAATGGGCGGTCGATGCCGCGAGTCACAACCGTGGTTGGACAACGAGCTCGCCCGGCGC
>JAABUR0100000145.1_pt1 | contig 163967 bp, 137 predicted proteins | sample 5560091 | NCBI WGS metagenome assembly JAABUR01 (sample SAMN10711879, study PRJNA513375) | rock metagenome | isolation source: Antarctica rocks | place: Antarctica: Victoria Land, University Valley sud | reverse complement strand
ATTTCTAATTCATTTTTAATTTTACTCAATGAATTTTTAACCATATTTAATCTTTCCTTTGCCTCTTGAGATAATTCTATATTCATATTCGTATTTTTTAATTGGTTACAACAAACGGACAGTCATTAATTTTTAATGTTAACAGTACGAACTTTTTTTAATTGCTTATCCATTTTTGAACAAATATATCTTATAACTGCCGTTTTTACGAGAATGCCTTAGCATCTAAATTGCCTGCCTCGATTTTAATTCCAAGTATTTATTAATAGTATTTACAGTTAAATCTGCAGGGGCAGTAAGAACAGAAAGAATACCGTACTGCTGCAGTTCTTTAGCTATCAGCCTTTTTTCAAAAGCAAATTGTTCTGCCACTGTTTTTGTGTACACCTCTTCAATATCAGCAGCCGGTTCTGAAATTATATTCTTTAATTCAGTGTTTTCAAAGAATATTATTACTAACAAATGATGCGAAGCAATTTTTCGCAGATGCGGCAGATGCCTGCGCATGCCGGTAAGCGATTCGAAGTTGGTGAATAATACAATGAGGCTTCGTTGATTTATTTTAGTGCGGACAGACAAATACAACTGTTCAAAATTACTCTCGAGATACCTTGTTTTTTGGTCGTATAAAAGTTTCAGCATCAGGTGCATTTGTGTTGCTGTTCTGTTTGCCGGTAAAAAAGCTCCCATTTTTTCGCCGAAGGTTATCAACCCTGCTTTATCATGTTTCAGCAATATTGCATTACTTAATACAAGCGCTGCATTAATGGCATAATCCATCAGCGCCATTCCTTCAAAGGGCATTTTCATTACCCGTCCTTTGTCTATAACACAGTATATCTGCTGGCTCTTTTCGTCGGTAAAATTATTTACCATAAATTGTCCTTTGCGGGCAGTCGCTTTCCAGTTGAGCGTGCGGTAATCATCTCCGGCTACGTATTCTTTTACCTGCTCAAACTCCGTACTGTGACCTAACTTTCTCACTTTTTTTACGCCTGCTTCCGGCAGCCGGTTGCTGATGGCCATCAACTGGTATTTACGCATTTGTATATAAGACGGATATACAGCAACGTCTGCAGGCTGCTCAAATTTATAACGGCGGTTAATAAAGCCGATTGAGGTTGAAACGAATATATTTACCGTTCCGAAATGGTAAGTGCCACGTTTTACCGGGCGTAAGTCATAACTGATTATTACATTTCGCCCGGCTTTCAATGCTGCTGTAAACAATACATCTCTTCGCTGAAACTGTACCGGTATTTCATCAATGACTTCTAATTTTACATCAAAAGCATATTTATTCTCAATATTTATCTGCACCGCATTATCATCGCCATTACTAAACCTGTCGGCATGTGTACGCCTGGCAAAAATTCCTTTACGCGTTTTAAATAAAAGAAAATAGTCCGACGCAACCAGCATTATTACAATCAGTAAACCGGCATAGGGCAATATTCCTAACCAGGGTAAAAAAAACCGGCATACAAATAATATGGCGCAGGCGATGATAGCAGCGTACCAACGGCTGGTGAAAAATAAGGGAGTAATATAATTAAGTAATATTTTTTTCAAGTCGTACGATTGCTACCTGGGAACTTCAATCTTTTTGACGATGGTTTCAATAATGTCATCCGGTGTACTTCCTTCCATTTCTTTTTCGGGAGTAAGAATAATGCGGTGACGAAGCACGGAAGGCAAAACTTTTTTTACATCGTCTGGCGTTACAAATTCTCTTCCGCTCATAAAGGCAATCGCTTTCGATGCTTTGAGCACTGCAACAGATGCCCGCGGCGAAGCGCCAAGAAACAACGATTTATTATTTCTCGTTTCATAAATCAACTCAGCAATATATTTCAGTACTTTTTCTTCGATATGAAGCTTGTCTGTTATTTGCCGGTATTCCCTGATTTGCTGCGCAGTTAAAACAGGCTTTACTTCTTCAGTAAAATGTGTCGTTTTGCCTGCATGCGAAAATTGAAGAATTTTAATCTCTTCTTCAAGTGTCGGATATTTTACTTCAACTTTAAATAAAAACCTGTCAAGCTGTGCTTCCGGAAGGCGATAAGTTCCTTCCTGCTCAATGGGGTTTTGCGTGGCCAGCACAATAAAAGGCTCGTCCATTTTATATGTTATTCCATCGTAGGTAATTTGCTTTTCTTCCATTACCTCAAACAATGCAGCCTGTGTTTTGGCAGGTGACCGATTAATCTCATCTATCAAAACAACGTTGCTGAAAACCGGGCCTTGCCTGAATGAAAATGTGCCTGCCTGCGGATTAAATACAGACGTGCCCAAAATATCGCTGGGCATCAGATCAGGCGTAAACTGGATGCGGCTGAAAGGAACATCAATACACCTTGCCAGCAGTTTTGCCGTAAGTGTTTTTGCTACGCCGGGCACACCTTCGATAAGCACGTGACCGTCTGCAAGTATGGCTGCAAGCAACAATTCTATCATTTCATCCTACCCTACAATCACTTTTCCTATTTCAGCTTTTACCACCATAAAAGCTTCATTTAAAATAGAAATTTCCTGTATTTGCTCATCCGGTTCTGCATTCATTATTACACCTGTTTATAAAAGTTATCAATATTTTTATCAAGAGACAATAACATATCGTCTGTCACCGCATTTTGCATCTGCACCTTAGAAAGCTGGTGAACCAGGTCAGAGGCCTGTTCTCTGCTTACTCCGCTTTTTCTATATAATTGTTCAATAAAATCTTCATTCAGTATCTGTGTCGCTATGTTATAATGGCTGCGTATAAACGCAAGAAAATGATGTACCTTTTTATCAGCGATACCGTTATTATCTTTTTCATTAAAATAAACTCCGGCGACTGTTTTTACGAAGTCGAGCGTAGTGTTTTTTAAAGGTTCGATCACAGGAATTATTCTTTGCCTGCGCTTCATTTCAAAGAAAACATACAATAAAAGGCCGGTAATGGCAAGTCTCAATGCCCATCGTAAATATTCGTTGGACAAAAAAAACCGTAAAGGCGTAGTTGCACCTTCGGGGCCGAGCTTATAATATTCATCCCAATATATTTTTGACACATTCACAGGTATGTACGATAAAGCCTTTGAAGTATAGGAAGCATTATTTTTGAATAATAAAAAATAATTGCTGAAACACAACGGGTCTGCATGTATAAAAAAAGCGCCTTTGCCATAAGCAATTTTTACATAAACAGGCTTGCTGTTGTTGTTAATGCCAAGAACGGTTGTTTTTGCAGTGTCAATTTTAGAAAAATACTGATTAATCGTTGCTTGCAGAAACGTATAATTCCGGGGAGATTTTAAAGCAGGATTTACAAAGTTGAGACCTGATGAGTCTTTGCGTGTAAGCGTTACCTTGTTATTGGCTTTAATGCCAAAAGAGTCTAAAAAAGGCTGGTAAAAACTATTTGCTGATGCAATAACATAATTTCCTTTTACAACATATTTCTTCAATTGCGCGAAATCATTATCAGAAAGATTAATAGCAGGTTCGATGAGAAAATAAGCTGTATTGGTTTGCCGTGAATGACTGAGCTGGTTGTAAACTGGTGTCCGAAAAGATTGGATCGCAGTGTTCGGAAAAATATCTGCAAGCTGTTGATACAGAATAAAGCTTCCGTAAGGGTTTTTATCGTTTTTGCTTAAAGTCACCGTCCAGTCAACAGGCTTTGGTTTATTTATTTCTGCAATTATGTACAGAATAAACAAGGCGGTGAAAATAATAATAAAACTCCTTGATCCCTTCACGACAATTGGTTGTTGAATTGTTGAAACTGATTATAAATATGCTGATAACTTTCGTTGGAAACATTCATTTCGCCATACCATGTGTATTCAAAATTGCCGGTAAGTTTTTTAAATAATGCATGCCACGATTTGCCCGTCACTTCTGTAATATATTCATTATTGGTTTTATCTTTTTGCCATTCAATATATCCTTTGTCCGACAATTGCTTCAGCGATTGCAAATACAAAAGCCGTATCGCCAGCCTGAAATTATTGTTTTCTGCTGCATTCCTTATTGCTTCATCAAAAGAAATTGCGTGAATATCTTCTTCAGCCAAACTATATTGCAAACCTCTTCCGCCGCTCCTTCCAAACAATCCTTCTTTGTTCATTCCCATAACTTTCGTTATGAAAAAAACGATTGCTGCTGCTGCCGCCAAAAACAAAATCGTCCACACAATTGTTTTCCCGTTCCTTGTTCGCATAATATCAATGGCCTGCTGCCACACCCAGCTCCAAAATCTTTCCCAGATACTTTTTGGCGGTTCTGATAATTGCATATATTGAAAGTCTTTATCCTTTCTCAATTTCTGCAGCTCATCAGAATTAAAATGACGGACAATTATTTTAGAAGTGTCTTTTTGCACAAGCCTTTGCGCTATTAAACAGTTGCAGGGGAAAAACAAAAAAATGAATACAAATAAATTTTTCATCAATATTGCTCCTGTACATCATTAATGTCGTTCCCGGTTTCGCCAAGCTTGTTTATTCTGCCCATCATTCCTGTACCATAATGTATCTCGATAAGATTGAAATAATGCAGAATGACCGATACATAAAAAACAATATAAATTACAAAAGAGAAAATATTTAAAACCGAGGTGGCAATGCCAATAGTTGTACTGATATCTCTTGTAGTGAAATAAGAAAGAACGCCTGCGATCGCTGCGAGGGAGGCGGAAATAATGCCTGCGCTGAAAGCATATATAAGATACACCAAAAAATAGATACCAAGAGAGCTCCAGAAATTGTTTTTTATAATAGTAAAACACCTGTTCCAGGCCTGGCCGAAGGTTTCGTTTTCAAAAATGACAGCAACGAAAAACGGCATAAAAACCACGGTGAGGTAAATGCCCGGAACCAGGCAAAGGGCGTAACCTATGACTGTAACAAAAGCGATGGGAATTGAATACAATGCAATTTTTAAAAAATAATTTTTAAACTCATCCCAAACCTCGATAATCTCCGGCTTCTCCCCGTTTTTTTTATCATACACTTTTACGTAACAGATAACAGCCGTTGTCATAGCTATAACGTTGAGCCATGCTAAAATGATGACGACGAAATAAGTTCCATTCAGCATCCAGAATGGAGAACGGCTAATATTTCTGTTTCCGTTTATTATATCTTTAAAAGCACCACCCATTACTCCGCCCTGGTAAATGCCGCTTACAATGGAACTTGCAAGCATAAAGATGCCTGCAATCGCAAGAAAACTTACGATAAGCGGTTTAAAATTCTGGCGTATAAATGCAAAAGTGTCATTCAGGTTTTGGCTCAGATCGCGGGTTTTTCTGAGCTCAATTTTTGGTTCAGCCATTCTGTAAAGTTTTGATGTTGGTTTTTTTCGGGTTGATTTTGTAAAGTAGCTTTTATTTTATTATGAAGGCGAATCGGGTACAAAATAAAATACCAGGTTATAAATAATAAACTGCAGGCTAAAATAGAAAGGCTGATTGCTAAAGGCATCTTATCATACCTTGTAACAAAACTCTCTAAAAAGGCAGCAGCAAGAAACACAGGCACCAGGCCAAAGACGATTTTTAATCCGTCTCTCCCACCTTTCAGCACAGAAACACTGCGGCAGTAGGTGCCGGGAAACAAAATGCTGTTGCCTAATATCAGCCCGGCTGCGCCTGCAATTACAATGGCCCATATCTCAAGCGTGCCATGAATAAAAATGACGGTTATACTTTTAAAGCCAAGGTTTTTAGAAAAGAAATAATACTCAAAAGAGCCGAGCATCAGACCATTTTGAAACAAAAGCCAGACTGCGCCGACAGAAAAAAAAGCGCCCATTGCATACGTTGCAAATGCGACTCTTATATTATTAAACGCAATAGATAAAAACATGCTTACCTGACCGTTACTTTTATAAACACCAAAGGCATCTCCTTTTCTAATGTTTTCATCCGTGATATTTACATAGCCGTCACCTAAAACAAGCCTTATAAAATTCTCATCATATTTGGCCGAAATAGCTCCAATAAAGCAAAACACAAGAAAAAAAATAAAGGAGTAAGCAAACTGGCGTTGATAAAATCTGAATAAATACGGCAATTCAAATTGCCAGAAGCTTAGTATCCGTAACGATTTTTCTCTTTTATTCTTATAAATCTTTTGATGTACTAAAGCTGCAATTCCGTTAAGATACTTAGTTGTATTACTGCCGGGATAAAATGTTTTGCTGTAAGCCAGATCATCGGTTAACTCAATAAAACGGTCAGCGAGCTTATCAGCATTTATATGCAGCTTTATCTCATCTTCATACAGTTTCCACTTTTCTGTATTTTGCTTCAAAAACAATGCTTCTCTCATTTCAACGTTGCATATTTAGTTCTTGTAAAAATTAAGTTACAAAAAGGATATGTATATTAACGAATTAAAATTTATTTGCACTTAATTATTTTATGAATATCAACATAACTACTTCGCAAAATATAGAACTTGAGTTTGAGCCCGGAAGTTTAGGCGACCGGATAGCGGCAGCGATAATAGATGACCTGATAATAGCCGGTTATGTATTTGCAGTAATTTCGCTGTTTTCATTGGGAAACTTACGAAGCGGCCTTTCAGGATCTTCCGTTTTTTTGCTTGTTTTGTTAGCGTTACCTGTTGTTTTTTATAACCTTGCAAGTGAGTTATTGCTTAACGGGCAGAGCGCCGGTAAAAAAATGATGGATATAAAAGTTATCAGCCTCAGCGGCGAACAGCCTTCGTTCTCTCAATATCTTATCCGCTGGATTTTCCGGTTAATAGACTTTACTTTTTCAGGCCACATGGTAGGGGTAATTTTAGTTGCCGCCACAGAAAAAAAACAACGCCTCGGCGACCTGATTGCCGGGACTGCTGTGGTCAAAACAAAGCGTCGTACCGAAATAAATGATACATGGTATGTGCCTGCTAACTCTGAATACCAGGTCACTTATTCTGAAGTTATCAATCTTACAGACAACGATATTCAGTTAATCAAAGAAGTTATATTAACGGTAAGGCGTACCGGCAACACAATGCTTGCACTGCAGACGCAGCAAAAAATAGAACAGGTTCTGCACATACAAAACCGCGATCCGGAGTCCATAACTTTTTTGCAAACAGTGCTTTCCGATTATAATTATCTTACCTCTTTATTATAATAATTTATTACTGTTCTCTAAGCTGCAAAAAGGTAAGTTATTTTTTTTTGGCCAGGCTATATTGCTGCTATGAATCTTTTGTTGCGTCGCACACTTGTACTTTCTTTTCATTATTCAGCAAAAGCTGCTATTTCTTTCATTGCTTGCATATCAACGTTGGTCTAAAAATCCGTAATTAACTTTTATCCTTTTAGCATAGTAAATGGCCAGGCAGCAATATTTCTTACTATCCAAAATAATACAATACTCACAAAAACTATTTTTACAAAAACTGTCGAATAAAATATTGTCTGAATTAGAGGTTTTACTCTGAAAACATTTAATACACTTACAACTGATGAATATAATAAAACAGGCAGACTTGCCACCAACAGTATATTATAATGCATTGCCTGCATTACATCAGCATGCAACAAAGCTGATATTGCTCTTTGAGAACCGCAGCCCGGACACAAAAAACCAGTTACAACAAAAAACGGGCAGCGTGGAAAAAAACCGGAATGACGTGCATCAACAACAAAATAAACCAGAGACAATACAATCACTGCAGCAGCAATAATTAAAATGCGGAAAACCTGTTCTTTTTTTTCCATTAATAACGATTGTACCTTGACTGCCAAAAAGCCATTCCTCCAAATAAGAAAATAAAAGCGAGGTAAGCTGCAATTCCGGCTATGCCAATCCAAAAGCCAATTTTTGTCCACCTTGCTGCATCAAGTGACGACCTCACAGCGCCTGCGTAATCCCCGGCCGCATATTTACTATTGACCTGCGAAGCGAAAACGATACCGGCAATCCCGAAAGGCAGACAGCAAAATATAGTTACCAAAATAGACTCTACCAGCCAGTTTTTTGGAGCTGACTGCGAAAGAGGAGTCTGAGATTGATCTGACGGAATCATTTTAAGTTAGTTTTGGTTTAAGAAAATAAATATAGATAGAAAGAATAAAAAAAGCAAGTCCTTTCGATTATTTAATAACTTCTTATAAATTGAATTTGCTTACTACTCATGCTTTTGTTAAGAGTGGTTCTATTTTACCTGTACGTATTTCCTGCTGAATTTTAAACAATAGCTTAACTATTTCGCTGCGACCTTTGGTTAACAAACAAAAAAACCTGCCCCGGCAGAAATAAAAAAATAAAACTACTACATACCTAATCAGAAATCACCAATGAAAATTTTATTATCTCTTGTATTGTCAGTAACATTTTTTCAATTTGCAAGAGCGTCCAATTACTACTTCTCTGCTGCATCAGGTAATGATGACAGAACGCCAAGGCAGGCGCAAAACCCTTCCACACCGTGGAAAACTTTATCTAAATTAAATGCTTACTTCAGCAGTCTTCAACCCGGTGACCAGGTTTTATTAAAACGCGGTGAAACTTTTTACGGGTCAATATCAGTAAGCAGTTCAGGTACCGCAAGCGCGCCCATTGTTATCGGGGCTTATGGTACGGGCAATAAACCTGTTATTACGTCTTTAGTTACTTTATCCGGCTGGACTGCAGATAACACTTACAAAGGTGTTTATGAAAGTTCTCCTGTTTCATCTGTAAGCTCAAATGTCAACATAGTGCTTTTAAACGGCCGGGTGCAACAAATAGGAAGGTATCCTAACATTGATGCTGCCAATAAAGGGTATTTAATTTTTGAGTCTCACCAGGGTACTGCTTCCATTACTGATAATGAGCTGTCTTCTCCTGTTAATTGGACCGGGGCGCAATTGGTTCTTCGGGCAAAACGCTGGGTTATTGACCGCGACTTAATCACCTCGCAATCGGGAAATACCATTTTTTATAATGCTTCGTCCAGATATCAACCTCAGGATAAGTACGGTTATTTTATTCAGAATGATATTAGAACACTTGATCAGAAAGGTGAGTGGTACTTTAATCCCTCTTCCAAACAACTAAGTGTCTTTCTTGGAAAAAATAATTCCTCCGCTTATTCTATACAGGTATCAACTATTGATAATTTAATCTCCTCTTCTGACAATAGCCATATAGTATTTGACAACTTACAAATCAAAGGAGCGAATGTTTGCGGGTTTCTTATCAAAAATGGTTCAGATATAAACATAAAAAACTGCAGCATTCTTTTTTCAGGAAGAGACGGAATTAAAGTGGTTAATCATAAAAACCTTGATATTGAAAATTGTACCGTCTCCAACTCAAATAATAATGGTATTGATCTTGGATCTAACGGCAGCGGTAATGCAACAATAAGGAATAATATAATTGCAAACACTTCAACTCTGCCAGGTATGTGCGGAAGCGGTGATGGTAATGGATTGGCTGTTCAAAGTAATGGAAGCGGAAGCACAATAGAATATAATGAAATAAGAAATACCGGCTATACAGCTATATACTTTAACGGCGATAATGTGACCGTTAAAAACAATTTAATAGATAGTTTTTGTACCATAAAAGACGATGGAGGCGGAATATATACGTACACGGGAACAAAGAATGTCAGTACCCAAAAATCGGGCAGAAAAATTATTGGAAATATTGTAATAAACGGTACAGGAGCATGGGAAGGCACTAGCCCGCCTGCTGCTTATTTAGCAGAGGGAATTTATATGGATAATAACACCGCAGGTGTAGAAATAAGTGATAATACCGTCGCAAACTGTGGTAATCAGGGTATTTTTCTTCAATGTGCGCACGAAATCACTGTTAATAACAATACCGTTTTTAATAGCACTAGACGACAATTAGTTATGATAGAACTTCCAAATCATCCCCTTGTCAGAAATTGTATAATTACTAACAATGTGTTTTTTTCAAATCAGCCCTCGCAGGCAATGTTATATCTAAAATCTTCTGTTGATGATAAAAATCTTTTTGGAACATTTGAAAATAATTATTATGCAAAGCCGGCAGATGACAAAACACAAAGTATCCTGGATAAAATCCAATTAAATGAAGCTAATGCAAAAATTACAAATTTCAATAATCCTGCAAGGTTTGAATATAACGCGGCAAAAGAAAATAAAACAGTTGCATTAGATGGAAAGTATACAGATGTGAAAGGTAATTCTTATTCAAATAGTTTAGTTCTTAAACCTTATTCATCAATAATCTTAGTGAAGCAGACAGGTAAAAATTCCTTTTTAAGATAAAAAGTTACTGTAATTAAAAACGGAAACTCCTTAATAATTTGTTTTAGTTTAAAAACAACTTTTTTATTAAAAAATATTCATTTCATAACTTTTTGAGAGAACGGCTTAAATAAAAAAAGGTTTAGGCCCGAAAAGGCTTAAACCTGAAGCAGAAAACATTCATCAAAGTCAGTTAATCGTGACCTTCCAGTTTTACAAGTTTATTATACAGTCCTAACAGTAAAAAAGTGGGCGGCCATTGACCAACAAATAAAGCTTTATCATTTTTACCAGCTATTTTGTACCCAAGGGAAATTGCAATGGACCCGAGGGCAGCCCATAAAAACAGATCGGACGGCAGTTTAGCCGTTTGTTCCTCAATAGCTGTTGCTACTGGTCCTTCCTTGTGCTCCGGATTGAAATTAGTACTCATACTTTGTAATTTTTGGTTATTTTAGTTCATATTAATTCATTCAATTTTCTTGCCATGCAACAAAATTTGAACAGTGTTATTTATCATAACCTTTTTAAATAAAAATTGTTTAACAGCTCTCATTAATTTATTCAAATAAATTAATCATCTCAATGACAATGCCGCTAATAATACTATTTCAATGTGTAATAATTGCAGAAAAACTACGAGATGCGCCAATCTTAAGTGTGGAATTTTAAACATTTAAACGGATACTTTTTTCTTGGTTACGATTATTAAGAATAAGCTTTATATAAATAGGAAAATAAAAAAGCCACTAAAAATTATTTTAGTGGCCCTAACGCTTACTGTGCGTCAGCAGATTATTTTAATGGAGAAACCCGGTTAGGCGATACCAACCGAAGGTTTCCATGATTTATCTGTAGATTGCATGAATACCTCCTTTTTCTTTGGTGAGGTGTAAAATTAATACAAAAAGTATTTATAAAAGTTTTTTTAAAAAGTTTTTCAGGTACAATTAGTTTTTTTACATTTTGTTCATAAAATCTCTTACCCTGCTAAAGCTGGCAGACTCATCTGCGGGCTTTTTCAATCCATATCAGCTTCTGTGCGGGCTTGTTAAATACTTTTGCTTGATTATTTCACTCATTGTTTTTCTGCGCACTTTGCTTTCTACCCATGAGATGATGTCAAGATACGCAAATGACCGGGTTTCAAAACGGCTTTTTTCAAATTGTTTTATTTTACTTAAAAAACTTTCTAATTCAGGCTGCATTTTTCTTCCCGGCAGATGAAACGACCTTCGCAAAAACTTAAACATTTCTTCTTCAATCACTGTCAGGTTTTGCATTTTGCTCATAAAACGGTATACAGATTTTATGAGATATTCTATAATTTCAAAATTTCCCATCTCATAATGTGCTATCAGGTGCAGCAATCTTGCATAGCATTGAAGATCATTTCTCAATTCAAAATTATTATTTATAATTTTTTGAAGATAGTCAATAGAAGTTCCATAATTACCATCACCAAAATATAGGGTAGCTATTTTATAATTTATAACCAAAACGCGGTGGGTATCAATAAATAACGCATATTCCTTTACCTTTTCTTCAATATAAGGAACCAGCGCAAGTCCTTCACGAAAAGTGCCGCATATAAAGTGCTGGTTTATTTTTGCGCTGTATAAGTATACAAAGGTCTGGATGCGGAAGTTGTCGTGCTGGTTAGCGGCCGGCGACTTTGCAAATTCCTCAAACCGGCGCAATGCAGCAGCGAAGCCGCGAAAATTGCGTAAATCAAAATGAGCATTCAGCAAATTGTGCATTCCCTTTATATAATGGCCTGTCTCGACACCTATCATTATCTCCTGCTTATGAAAAAGGTCTGTCCATTTTGTTGTATAGCGGTAGTACATCAAAAAATCCTGGCGTATAAAAGCATACCAGCAGTAGCTTTGAAAAAGATACATTTTTTCATAAAATCCTTCCTGACCTTGCGCATTTGATGGTAAGCTTTTGTTGAAAAAAGTTTTTACATCTTTTTCTTCTTCTTCATTTCTTGCATGGCCGTTTTTTATGTACCAGCTATATAACTGCAGAGCAAGATTAGACAGCTTTGTAATCATTTTTCTCCTTTTATTTATATCATTTGCTTCGGCTGTCAGCCGGTCTGCCCGGTCTTGCATGCTTCGCGTTATGTGCAGTGTTTCTATCTTTTTTTCTAAAGAAATAACCTGTATTAAAAAACTGTCCTGGTTGTAAGAGCGGGCAAGCTCTTTTAATTTGTCTAAAATTTTCAAGCTCTGCAAGTACAGGCCTTTGTTGTATAAAATGCGCGCGTAATCCAATTGCTCGTGTAATTGCAAATCAATGCTCTCCGAAGTTTTTAACAACCGCAGGCTTGCCAGCACCTGTTTGTACAAATGGGTCTTTAAATTGGATAGCTGCGGCTTTTCTACAGTAGAAAGTTTTTTAAGAAGAAGCTTTTCATCATACTCGTTCAGCTTATCCATGGCATCGAACAATTGTATTATTTTAAGGTCTTCTTTAGAAGAGTTTCTTTTAATATAAAGCTTAAAATTTCTTTTTTCAGACTTTTCCAAAGAATGAATGAGTTGAAATAAAGCATCTGAAAAACGGTTGGACATCATTAAAAAATTGTAGTAGAAACTAATGCAGGTAAGACTTTAAACAAAAATTCTTACCTCTTAGCTATAATAAAAAATAGAATAAGTTGTTTATTTCTTTATAAAAACAGGAACTACATTTGTGTAGCAATTATGAAATACAAAATAACTTTTTAAAGTTTCTGATTGTTCATAAGCTGTAATGACAGCACAAATATAAGTATTCGAAGATTTTCATATGGCAAGCAATCGTTAGAGGCCGCTCCGTTTCCACGGAGAGGCCATTTTTTTTTGATTAAAGGTCAGCTCTCTTCGCTTTTAAATAATTTGCCTTGAAATGTTTTCTTAAGATCCGCGGTTATTCTGAACATTTTAAAAACTTCTGCCCCGTTTGCTGATAAACAAAATCTGTCTTCAATTTCTTCTTATCCTTTTACGTAAGTTACCCAAAAAACAAAATAAAATGTAATCTTCTGCCCGCATGATATATTTATCCTATTAAATTATATCTTGTAGGTAAACTGTAAGGTTAAATATTAATAACTTAAATGAAATCAAGAACAACTTTCTGGCAACGTATGGGTTTGCACGATTGGTTTCTTAAGAAAGAAGCCGTCGCAACAACGCAGCAGGTTGTAACGCTGACACCGGATAATGTCTATAAATACATTGCGGAGAAGTTTAATGAATCCATTGCACAGCTTTCTTTTGCAAACCGTATTGTTTTTTTTCATGAATATATTATCTGCTTCAGTCCTGAGGACTATAATAAGTTTATGGATAATAAAAGAGGTATTTTTGGCTTAATAATACAGGAGTCGGTTAAGCAATTTTACCAGATACTAAAAAGTTACCGGCTGCAGGGCAAAACCGTAGAGCCGTCGGGCAATAAATGGGTTTTTCGTTTCGTCTCTCATCCTGATTATAAACAAGGCGATAAAAGTTTTATTGGCAAATTGCTTCCGGGCAGTACCCAGCAAAAACAGGAAAATTTACGGGTAACTTTTATACCACGGCAAACGGGCATAGCAGAAACATTTGATATTAATAATGATATTTTAAAAGATTTTACTTTTTACAGCGAAGGCTATTACGAAGTGCCTTACGAGGAAAACCTGGTGCTGGACCAAGGAAAGATAAATAATCCCCACACTGCTGTACTTGCCCGTTTTGAAACAATTATTCCTGACAAAGCTTTTGCCGGAAAAAAGATAGAGTTTTTGATGAAGGAAGAAGAAATAATCGTAACCGGAAAAGATGAACAGAAAGATGCCGCAAATATTTTCAGAGTCCCTTCTGACTGGGTCAATACGCCTCATCTTCGCATTCGCTATAATAAAGCGGAAGGTAAATTTTTTGTAGCTTCCTTTGGCGAAAAAACTATTTTGAATGAGAATGAAGTTGCACCGAGCGATATGAATAATATGGTATGGGCTGAACTGCCGGTAAATTCGAGAATGGTCTTGAATGGTATAGTTGGGATAAATATTTTTAAACCATAACAAAACCACGATTTTTTGGATTAATATGAATTTTGAATGAAATGAGGCTGGCAATTACAGACTGAAGATGCATATTGGTTTGCCGCTGAAGTGAGTGACACAACGATGCCGAACAAAGAACAAATGCCTGTAACCCAAATAAAACTCTAAAAAAAATTTCAAAATATGACCGACGGCGCTTTATCTATAGCTTTGTTAGTAATCTGTGTTTTGCTGCTGATAGCTAATTTTTTAGACATTAAAAACACACATAACCATAATGGCTGAAAACTATTTTGGAATAACTGACAAAGGAAAATTACGAAGCAATAATGAAGATACTTTTATTGTACAGCCTGTTTTAAATAACAGGTTCATTGCAGCCTGTGTCATTGATGGTGTCGGGGGATATGAAGGCGGCGAAGTTGCTGCTACCCTGGCCCATGAGGCTATTTTGACTTCTCTAAAAAATGCGGGTACGGGTATTACAGCAATGATGAAAGAAGCATTGGCAGTTGCTAATGATGCTATTTACAAAGAAAAGGTGGCAAGCAAAACAAACGGTCAAATGGCGTGTGTGGTTACGCTGGCACTGGCAGATCTTGCCGGCAATAAGTTTTATTATGCACACGTTGGCGATACGCGTCTTTACCTTTTGAGAGATCATTCGCTGGTGAAGATTACACATGATCACTCTTTTGTTGGCTTCCTGGAAGACAATGGACGATTGTCAGAAGAAGAAGCCATGCGACATCCGAAACGCAATGAAATTAATAAGGCATTAGGATTTGATGTACAGGTAAGAACAGAAGATTATATTGAAACAGGCGAATCGCCTTTCCTGCCCGGCGACCTGATTCACCTTTGCAGCGATGGCCTGACAGATCTGATTGATAATCGTACGATAACTTCTATTTTAGATACCGATAAAAATTTGCCATTTAAAGCAAAAGCGCTCATAAATGCTGCAAACAACGCAGGCGGAAAAGATAATATAACAGTGGTGTTGGTTCAAAACAACAAATCTCCTTTAAAACAAACTGCAACAAAACCTGCAATGAGTCTAAAAAAAAACAACGATACAAATAATAAAGAAGGTGTAACTGAGATTAACAATAATTCTAATGAACAAGCAGTTGTTGCTGATAAAAATAAAAAAAAGAGCAGCACCGTTCCCATTCTTTCTTTCTTGTGCCTGCTTATATTAGCAGCTTTTCTATGGTTGTTATACCAGAACTATAATAACAACAGAATGCATGAAAAAGAAGTAATGAATACAGTTGTGGAAAATAAGCGAAACGAACAGGAGCAGTTATTTACAGACAGCATCAATGGTACCAGAACGGCAGAAGTTTTTGTAATGAACCAGGCAGGCGCTCCGCCGGTTATCATAACTGATTCTGTTTTTATAAATAAAGATTCTCTTCACGTTATTGGAAATGGTGTAATCTTGAAAAGCGATCCGGCGTATAAAGGTCCGGCATTTACGGTTTCACCTGCCTGTAAATATATTTTATTGGATAGTATGACTTTAGAAAACTTCGATATTGGTGTATTAGTAAAAAACCAGGGATTACAGCTAAAGAATGTTCAGTTCAAAAATTGCAAAATTTCTGTACAGCATAATTATACGTTTACCGACACATCTGTGGTAAATGGGAGATTTGGTGATACATTGTTTTAATTGGTTTACTTTTTTTGACTCCAAAGAACGGAAGAAAAGGAGTTGGCGCAGAGGCACTTAGAAAAGAGCAGGAGTTGCTATTTATTTTTGTTTTTTTTAATTGTAAAGCCTGCATCAGCAGATTTATATGTCTCATTTACCTGAGATTTTAAAAATATAATTGAACTGTATCCGGGGCGTCAACGGGTTATTGAAATGAAAGTATTGATTGGACAAACACTTGAGTTAAAAAAAGAATTAACTGCCTGTCAATATTATGGTCAATGTGAGGAGCGGAAGGTTTAATGAGTAAGCCCGATGAATTGCTTCACAAGTCAAACTTAATTCCCTGTGCCAACGGCAGCTTTGTCGAATAATTGATTGTATTAGTTTGCCGGCGCATGTAAATTTTCCAGGCATCGCTGCCGCTTTCGCGCCCGCCGCCGGTTTCTTTTTCTCCGCCAAAAGCGCCGCCGATTTCTGCTCCGCTCGTTCCGATATTTACATTTGCTATCCCGCAGTCACTTCCTGCTGATGATAAAAACTGTTCTGCTTCTCTGAGGTTCAGCGTCATTATTGCTGAAGATAATCCCTGCGGCACGTCATTTTGAATAGCAATAGCTTCTTCAATACTATTATATTTCATTAAAAATAAAATAGGCGCAAACGTTTCGTGTTGCACAATTGCCATATCTTTTGTCACTTCAGCTATGCAAGGTCTTACATAACAGCCACTTTCAAAACCTGCACCTTGCAGCAGCTCCGGCTCTGCTATAAAGTTTCCGCCTTGCTGTTTGCATTGCTCTATTGAAGCAAAGTACATGCTGACAGCATTTTTATCTATCAAAGGACCGACATGATTATTTTCATCTAAGGGATTTCCAATCTTCAATTGTTTGTAAGCTTTTATAAGTTTTTCTTTAAAAGTATTGTATACGCTGTTATGAATAATCAGCCGGCGTGTGCTTGTGCATCGTTGTCCTGCTGTACCTACGGCTCCAAAGACACAACCTATCAGTGATACGTCCAAATCTGCATCTTTACTTATTATTATTGCGTTGTTGCCGCCTAACTCGAGCAAAGACTTTCCTAATCTTGCACCAACGGCGGCTGAAACTGCTTTACCCATTTTTGCAGAACCTGTTGCAGATACTAACGAAATATTTGTATCATTTGCCATCCATTCGCCCAATTCCCGATCTCCCTGTACTAAAGAACAAACTCCTTCCGGCACGTCATTTTCCTCCAAAACTTCTGCAATTATGTTTTGGCAGGCAATGCCGCAAAGAGGCGTTTTCTCACTTGGCTTCCATATACATACATCGCCGCATACCAACGCCAGCATCGTGTTCCAGCTCCAGACAGCTACGGGAAAGTTGAAAGCGGTAATTATACCGACAATACCAAGCGGATGCCATTGCTCATACATTCTATGCCCCGGCCGCTCGCTATGCATGGTAAGACCATACAACTGCCTTGACAAACCTGCAGCAAAATCGCAGATGTCTATCATTTCCTGCACTTCACCATAACCTTCCTGCAGGCTTTTGCCCATTTCATAGCTTACCAGTTTGCCTAAAGGCTCTTTATATTTTCTCAGTGCATTGCCAACCTGCCTTACCACATCCCCGCGCCTGGGCGAGGGCCACTTTCTCCATTCTTTAAAAGCTTCCTGTGCTTTGCTGATAACGGCACCGTAACTTTTTACGTCTGTTGCAACGACCGATGCAATTAATTTATCATCAACCGGAGAACAGGACTCAATGACTGATCCTTTGCTTTCTAACCATTGTAATCCCGTTGAAGTGCCGGGATTATTGTTATTAATTCCCAGTATTTGTAAGAAATTGTCTGTATGATTGGAAGCTGGTTCAACAGTATTTTTTGAACTGGTTTTCTCTTCTGATTTGATTTCTTTCAGCATAATTATAAAGATAGTTAATTAAAGGAATGGGAGGAGTCTATAGTTAATAGTCCATAAATCAATGTTATTTAAATCAGGCATTCAAATCGTTGAAACGATTTTTGTTGTAAAAGCTTATTATCCACGCAAATCAGCATAATAAAAAAAGCACCTTTCGGCGCCTTGTTTTGTTATATATTAAAAATTTATGACTCTTCATCTTTTGCCTGGGCTTCGAGACCTTTGTTAAGTTCGGGGTCTCCGTATATTTTTCGTTCGAAAGTACCTGCTCTGTCTGTACCCGCAGCACCATCACTGTTTGACACGGGATCATCAACTCCGGTAGCTGTTATTTTGTTATCGTCCTGTGTATGGTCGCTTTTTTTGTCTTGTTCAAACTCTTCTTTCGTTTCCTGGGTGCTGCCTTCGCCAGTATAAATAGCGTTTGGGTCGTTATCGTGTTCTGCTTTTTTGGCTAAGTTTTCTCTGTAATTATTTTGTTGCTGATTATCCATTATGATTATTTATAATTATCGCTGCCAATGTTGTGCCATGCAGATAAAAGACCTTATCAGGTTATTCCAACGAGCGATTTACTTTAAAAGTACTTTTGTTGTTCAAAAAAACAGATGATAAAATGTACTATTTCTTTTTTAAAAATAGTACACTTTAAAAAGTTTTACATCAATATATTTTCTTCTTCAAAATCCAAAAAAAGTTGTTGCGCACTAATCTTAAAGCTCATCCGGTGGTATTTGCAAAGGCCGTGCGCTTCTATTGCCAGACGGTGTTCTTCCGTGCCGTAGCCTTTGTTGCTGCTCCAGTTGTATTGCGGATGTTCGTGATGCAGGTTTTTCATGTATTCGTCGCGGTAGGTTTTTGCCAGTACACTTGCTGCCGCAATGGACGAATATAAACCATCCCCTTTTATGATACATGTATGTTTTATATCAAAATAAGGTGTAAAACGATTGCCATCTATTATCAGGTATTTTGGACGTTTTTTAAGATGGTCCAGAGCAATGTGCATGGCTTTTATGGAAGCACGCAAAATATTTATACGGTCAATCTCTTCATTATCTACTTTGGCTACGCTGTAGCTTACGGCTTCTTTTTCGATAATGGGGCGCAATTCGTTTCTTTGAATTTCGGATAATTGCTTGCTGTCGTTTAAAAAAGGATGATAAAAATCTTTTCGAAGAATAACGGCAGCGGCAAAAACAGGGCCTGCATAGCAACCTCTTCCGGCTTCATCACAGCCCGCTTCTACGTATCTTTTCTGGTAATAAGCCTGCAGCATCAGAGTACAAATATGAAGGAAGAATTTTTAAAATAAAAAAAAGTGCTGAAAATTTAATCAAAAAGTTATCACCATTGTTTTAACACTAATTTTGCCGGTGAAAAAGTTTTTTATACTGCACTTTTTAAGCAGTGGAAATAAAAGAATATGCAGCAGGATAAGTCAACAAAACTCATAGCAGTCTGGATTTTTTTAGGAGTAGCAATGTTAATTGTACAGGTTCTGTTAGGCGGCATTACACGGCTAACAGGCTCGGGATTATCAATAACCGAATGGAAACCAATAATGGGCGCAATGCCTCCGGTGAGCGAGGCAGAATGGCAGCAGGCTTTTACAAAGTACCAGCAGATAGCCCAGTATAAATACATTAACCAGCACTTTGCGTTAAGCAATTTCAAATTTATTTTTTTCTGGGAATGGTTTCATCGTTTATGGGCGAGACTGATAGGAGTGGTTTTTCTTATTCCTTTTATTTATTTTCTTTTAAAGAAATACTTTAAAAGCTGGATGGTTGCTCCGCTGGTCATATTGTTTTTACTGGGTGCATTGCAAGGCGTTATCGGATGGATAATGGTGAAAAGCGGGCTAAATGACAATGACGTTTATGTAAACCACATAAGACTGGCTGCACACTTTATGGCTGCAATGGTACTGATAAGTTATGCACTGGTATTTGGCTTAAAGCTGGTGATAAGCCCGCGAGACAGGGTGGCGCAACCTGCCTTATTAAAAGGAGCGGTTGTTATAACGGTTTTAGTGTGCATTCAATTAATATTCGGCGCTTTTATGGCCGGCTTAAAAGCAGCAGCAGCCGCTCCAACCTGGCCTGATATAAATGGAACGATTTTGCCCGCAGGCGCTTTTTCAAACGGCAGTTTTTTGTATACTATTGCTCACGACAAAATAGCTATTCACTTTATTCACCGCACGCTTGCTTACCTTATCGCCTTTTTTGTAATAATCTGGCGGTATAATGCAAGGAACGGTTCTCATTCCGCAGTTTTTGATAAAGTAAAAAATCTTCCTTTTTTTCTTGTGATGGCTCAGGTAATTTTAGGAATACTTACCGTGCTTAACAGCCCAAAAATAACAGCGGGTAAATTTGGTGTATTTGAATGGCTTGCGGAAATCCACCAGCTAACAGGAATGCTGCTGCTGCTAAGTTTAATTGCAGCTATTTATATGACCGGCAAAAAACAGACTATAAGCCCGAAGAACCAATTGCAGCACGAAGAAAATTATCATTTCAATTAAATCAATTTGTCTCGGACTGGTATAGTTTAAAACATTTTCTTATAAGCTTAATTTTATATTCTTCCTCTGTCCCGGCTGGTTCGCCGTCTATATGAAAAGGTGCATGCTTAAGATTGCGTATAGTAAGGGATGGCGTTTGAAAGTAAAGGATGTTTTTCTCAGACATGTCTTCAACTAATTGCTGAATTTCATTATTTCCCCTGATTTGTTTCAAAATGGCAAATGGCAGTTTTGCTTTATTCATTTTTTGTACAATTACAATGTCAAGCAAGCCATCGTCAAGGGAGGCTTTTGGAGCTATGGTAAAATTATTTCCAAACTGGTTGCTATTTGCGATGCTTATAAAAAAAGCATCACTATAAAATGAAAAGTTATCCAGCATTATCTGAAACTGGTAGGGATGAGCCTTAAAATATTGATAAAGGCTCTGCTGTGTGTAGGTTAGTAATCCGCGAAACGCTTTGTTGGCAAAATCATGTGCTACCTGTGCATCAAAACCAAGTCCGCTAAGCATGCAGCTAAATTGGCTATTTATTGTAAAAGCATCTACATCACCGCAATTCCCTTTAAAAATAATTTCTAAAGCCTTTTCGGGATTTTTAGGAATACCTGCACAAAAGGCAAGGCCATTACCGCTGCCGACCGGCAAAATACCGAAATTTACCCCCGTCTCATATAGCGATGATACTACCTTATTCACTGTGCCATCGCCTCCGGCTATCACTACGTCTGTTATTGATCCGTTTTCTATTTTATTTTTTAAGTAATCGTAATCTCCGTAAATATTGCTCTTATGTATTTCAAAAGCTATTGATTGTTCCCGGGTTTTTTTTTCAATTAACTTTTCCAGCATTTCTTTCTTCGTCGTTCCTGATACAGGATTAACCAGGTAAACTATTTTTCTTTGCATCATTCGTTAGTTTAGTTCCGTTCCTGTTTCAGCAGCTTTTACCGTCTTGTTCAAACGGCGTTTTCCGCAATGACCAGCCTTATTTTTTTATCAGCTTTTTTAATGCAATTACATATCCCGAATGTAATCCTTCGTGAAACAGTAAAAACTGCAGGGCATCGTCAATGTTTGAAAGTTCTGCTCCATACCGCGTTGTCCACAAAAGATAACTGGCAAATACATTGTCTTCATAATCTGTCTGCAGCAGATCAAGTGACGAGATTAATAATTTTTTTATTATTTCTGCTTCGTTGCCGGCAATAAATCCGCCAGGTTTTGTACCGGACTTATATAAAATAATATATTTCTCATCAACTGCAGGTTTTACACCTGCACGTACATAGCATACGCCTTGCTGCGCTGCAATAAGGTGTCCAAGATTCCAAACGATGTTATTATTAAAGCCTGAAGGAATTTGGTTAAGCTCATCAACAGATAAATCATTTATTGATTCAATTAAGAAGGTTCTTATCTGTTTTATTCTTTCAATTTGCCTGTTCATTGTAATAAAGTGTAAATACTTTTAAAAGGAGAATTAATAGATAACTGACTAAGAGATCAGTTGCGCTGCAATGAAAAGTAAAAAAATAACCGCAGAATTAAAGATTTCAAAACAAGTATTATAAGCCATTTTTAAGAAAAAGCATTACACTTTTCTGCAATTGATAATATTAGATTTAAAGAATTTTTTTCTTTCAAAAGGGAGAATGAAGACCCCGGTGAAATTTTTTAAAATTAGAAAAAGATTAATTTTTTTTTAAAAACAGCTTAACAACGACGATTTTAGAAGAAAAAGAAAATAACCTTACTTTGCTTTATAAGACAAATTCAGAGATAAATATAATATTCAGATACAAAAGGCTTTTAAACGCCTTTTTTCACATTTATAGCGCTTAATCCTTTAGGGCCCATTTCTACTTCAAAAGTTACTTTATCATTTTCTTTTATAGGCTCCTGCAATTGATTTATATGGATAAAAATACTTTCCTGCGTCTTGAGGTCTTTTATAAAACCAAAACCTTTTGCATCATTAAAAAAACTTACCACACCTGATCTTATCAAATCTGCCTCTTCCCCCGCTTCGTGCTTGGGCACACCGATCTGCATATCTTCCTGCTTAAAGACTTTCTTTTTCCTCGGATCAGGAGGTGTAGAGGAAATATTTCCGTTTTCGTCAATGTAAGCCAGCATTTCGTCAAGCGACTTCCCCTTTTTTGCGTTCGCTTTGCGGTCTTCCATTTTTTCTTCTTTCTCCTGGCGCTGTTTTAATCTTTTCTTTTCTTTTTCTTTTTTACTGAAAGTTTCCTGAGATTTCCCCATATTTTTACTTACTTATTGTTTTGTTGCCTGCAAATATCGGATATTATTACTAAAACAAGTAATGAATATTTATCCATAACAAAGGATTATCGTTGTTTTGCAGTTGATTTGGTTTATACAAACTTTCCCCGGCAGAAAAGAATATGTACAGTTATTAAAGAATTAGTAATATAAAATGACGACGATAAAAAGCAGCAGCTTTTTTTTGATGTAGGAATTACAGGGGAAAAGCTTTTTTAAACAGCATGAAAAATTTTAAAAATATTACCGGTTATAAAGATTTTAAATTATGATAACAGAAGTGAAAGACGGATACGTTAAAACAGAAAAAGAACATGGAATAACTACAATAGAGTTTTTTCATCCTCAAAGTAATTCCCTGCCTGGAAAGCTTCTTGAAGCCATTGCACAAACAATACACAGCGAAGGAGTCAATCCGGCAACAAAAGTTATTATCCTGCGGTCTGCGGGAGAAAAAACATTTTGTGCAGGGGCGTCCCTTGATGAGCTTGAAACCATTAAAACTATACAAGAAGGAATTGAATTTTTTAGCGGCTACGCCAAAGTGATAAATGCCATGCGCAAGACGCCCCAGTTTATTATTGCAAGAATACATGGTAAATGCGTTGGCGGTGGCATTGGTTTAGCGGCGGCGGCAGATTATGCAATCGCTGCAGAAGGTGCTGACATTAAATTAAGCGAGCTCGCCGCGGGTTTCGGCCCGTTTGTAATCGGTCCGTCGGTGCAGCGAAAAATCGGCTTGTCTTCTTTCACACATCTGACTATAGATGCCAACATGTGGCGTTCGGCTGATTGGGCCAAAAGAAAAGGTTTATATGCTGAATTGCATCCTGAGCGCTCTGCTATGGAAGAGTCTATTGAAAGACTTGCTTTTACACTGTCTCATTATAATCCTGAAGCAACCAAAGAGCTTAAAAAAGTATTCTGGAAAGGAACAGAGGATTGGGATGACCTGCTAAGAGAAAGAGCAGCTATCAGCGGTCGGTTAATTTTAAGTGATTATACCAAAAGCTTTATTCAAAAATTCAGAACCAAAAGCACCATTTGAATTAAAAGCAGGGTTGCTTATAAAAAGAAAACCCCGATAAACTTACCGGAGTTTTCTTTTAAAAACATACATTACAGCTTACTATTTTTAATAATCATATTCATAAATAGGGTCAAGGCGGGTACCTGCCTGCATTTCAAAAACGGGGTTTATGATACCATTGGAAAGACTGTAAACCCAACCATGCAGGTGCGGCCTTTGTTCTTCTTTCCACGCTTTTTGCACTATAGAAGTTTTCGCCAGGTTTATCACCTGCTCTTTTACCGTCAGCTCTATCAGCTTATTTACTCTTTCTTCTCCTTCAGGCACGCTTTCCATTTCCTGCTTGTGCAGCCTGTATATATCTTTAATATTGCGCAGCCACATATTTAATACCTGTTTATAATCAGTATTTGTAAGGGCTGCTTTTACGCCGCCGCAACCATAATGACCACAGACAATAACATGCTTCACTTTCAGCACCTCTACCGCGTAATCCAAAACGCTGAGCATGTTTACGTCGGTATTTATAACCAGGTTAGCAATGTTTCTATGCACAAATATTTCTCCCGGCTGTGTACCTGTGATCTCATTTGCCGGCACACGGCTGTCGCTGCAGCCGATCCATAAAAACTCGGGTGTTTGCAAATGCTCAAGCCGGGAAAAAAACTCCGGATCATCATCTGTTTTTTCTTTCGCCCACGCTTTATTTTCTAAAAGTAATTTTTCGTAAGAGGTCATGCAATTTTAAGTTTTAGAGGTTCATCAAATAGCATGTGCATAGTTTTAGACATGCTTTTTTTAATTTCTACATGAATGTTCTTTAAATGGGCATGCTTTAAAAAGTTGTTTATTTCTTCAATTATGTCTTTATCTATAAAATCCGCTCTTGTAGCATCTATTATAATAAATGAATTTGCCGGCACTTCTTCAAGCTTTTGTTTTATGATGGGTTTGTTTAAAAAGGAAACATCCTTTCGAAGACGAACAAGATACCTGTTCTCATCATTTACCACCAACACTGATGATTTGAAGTTTGCGCGGATCATAAAGAATAACCCAACTAATATTCCGGTTATAATCCCTATTAACAAATCTGTCAGCAATATTGCACTTATCGTTACTATAAAAGGAATAAACTGATCCCAGCCCTTACTGTAAAATTCTTTAAACAAAGAGACTTTTGCTAACTTGTATCCTGTAAATATAAGGATGGCTGCCAATGCGGACAATGGAATTAAATTGAGTATGCCAGGAATTAAAAGAACTGAAACAAGCAATAGCAAGCCATGAGCGATGGCAGAGGTTTTTGTTTTGGCGCCTGCCATTACGTTTGCCGAGCTTCGTACCACTACAGATGTTAAAGGTAATCCGCCTATCAACCCTGAGATTATATTTCCTATTCCCTGCGCTTTTAACTCGCGGTTGGTTGGTGTAACTCTTTTTAACGGATCAAGTTTGTCTACCGCTTCTATACCCAGTAATGTTTCCAGACTGGCAACAACAGCCAATGTGAAAGCAGTCACCCAGACAGCGGGGTTTTTAATAAAAGAAAAATCAGGAAAAGTAAAAAACGAAAAAAACATGGAAGCATTTTTAGCTACCGGTAAAGATACCAGTTGTTTTTGTTCCAGTGATAAACCCAGGGAGTTTGAGAGAACTTTGCCTAAAAAAACACTTATCAACACTACCACCAAGGGCCCTGGAAATAATTTTAATACTTTTTTCGATTTAAAAAAATCCGTTTCCCAGGCTCTTAATATCACTATACATACAATACCGATAATTACAGCGGCAGGGGTAATAAAATTTAATGCCCGAAAGATGCCCGAAAAAGTGTTTTCCTTATCATTTTGTTCAAACGATTCATCTCCCGGGTAATCAACATCGTACCCGACAAAATGTGGTAATTGTTTTAAGATAAGGATTAATCCTATTGCCGCAAGCATTCCTTTAATAACAGAATTTGGAATGTAATCACCAATAACACCAGCCTTTACAAATCCTAATATAATTTGTATGATACCGGCTAAAACCACAGCAAGTAAAAAAGCCTCGTACACCTGCAGCTTTATAATTGCCGAAGCGACAATAACAGTCAAACCAGCCGCAGGCCCGCTAACACTTAATTGCGAGCCGCTAAGTGTGCCAATAACAATACCGCCAACCATACCGGCAATAATACCAGAGAAAAGCGGCGCACCTGAACCAAGGGCAATACCTAAACACAACGGCAATGCCACTAAAAAAACCACTACAGAGGCTGGAATATCAGCACCTGCATGTTTTAAATATTTTTTCATGCAAAGAAAGATTTATCTGATAAATAGAATAAAAGTCATTATGAGAAAAATGACTAAGCAACGTGTTTTAAGAAGCAGAATCGGGAGGCGGTACTACAACCTCGGTGGAATGATTAGAAGGAATCTGATCTGAAAAATGAATATAGGCAAGCGCCTTACTTTCAGATGAAAAAGAAACACTCTCAGAATAACCTGCAGGAGGTAAATAAGGATGATTAAAATCGGCAGGTGCATCAGCTATGTCAATGTCAATGTCGCCGGCATTATGAAACGCCTCTTCAGTCAATTGATTTTGGCTGAGCATACGGCCTATCTGCGCTGTTGGCAACATTTGTAATGCCAGCACCAGGCTTAGAAAAAATGATATTAGTTTTAGTTTAATCACAGTACGCAGCAAATATACAGGCATGTCTTTTATATCAATCTTTTAAAGGTCTTTTTAACAAGCTGTAAAAGCAGTATTAAACAAGGTCTGGTTTGTTAAAATCATCAACTCATATCATCTGTTTTTTTGACAGCTGCTTCTAACAAAATAGTGCCACAACCTTTAGCAGCCCGAATAAAATGTAAGTAAGAAATATTTTTTATTTGTTTAAACCACTATAATAATCAGAAAGTCCAATTAATTCATGATATTCATAATATTCATAACATTTTTTAACTGCTTACTCTTCTCGGCGACAAATGATATTTCAAGTCTTTGTTATCCATTTCTCCTAAAACCAATACTAATATTATATGGAAAAGTTTTATTATTTTGCTTTTAAGCATAAGACCCGTTTTATATTAAAAGGTTTTCTTTCAACTATCATATTTAGCATAGCTTATACTTTTATTTCTGCTCAGAACTTTACTGCCATTTCCTGGGGCACTGCTGCAAGTCAAAAATATGGCGTTAGCGAAGCTCAGGGCAGAGTGGTAAATGGAAAGCTTTATTCGTTTGGAGGTTTTGATAGCCAGAAATCTACTTTTACGCCTACCAAGCGGGCTTATGTTTATAATCCTTTGACTAACACGTGGTCTGCTATTGCCGATCTGCCCTACACGCCTAATGGCCCTGGTTTTGGCGGAGTAACACATGCGGGCATCACTACCGATGGTACGGATGTTTACATTGCCGGCGGCTACACTTCCGACTCATCAGGAACAAAGCAAATTTTTGGGACAAAGCAAGTATGGAAGTATATTATATCTCAGAATGTATACACCAAAATGCCAGACTTACCTATTAAAATTGCAGCAGGACAGTTAGAATACGTAAACGGCAAATTACATTACATTGGCGGCACTAATTCGGCCCGTACTCAAGATCTTGGTAATCATTATGTGCTTGATTTAAATAACTTAACCGCAGGCTGGAAGACCCTTGCTTCCTTACCAAATCCAAGAAATCATGCCGGGTCAGCAGTGTATGAAGGAAAAATATATTTTATTGGCGGCCAGCACGGGCAGGATTCTAAGCTGGTAACTCAAAAAGAAACAGATGTGTATGATCCTGCAACCAATACCTGGACAAGGCTCGCAGACATGCCCGTACCATCAGGGGCTAATGGCCGCGGCCATATTTCTTCAGGAGTAGTAGTTATGGGCAACCGCATTATAGTTCTTGGTGGTGAAATAGTTCATCAAACTTGTATAAACATGGTTTCTGCTTTTTCTCCGTATCTCAATTCGTGGACAAACCTTACTCCTTTACCCCAAAATCGTTACTCCGGCGTGGCAGGAGTTATGGCTGGTGACATTTTTTATACCGGCGGAGCAAAAACCAGCACGACTTTTAAAGGAGTACCTTTTGGCAATGCTGTTGCGTTGTCTCCCGTTGCTGACGCTTTTGTCAGAAACGGAAGTTATGCAGGTACAAATTATGGAAGTGATACTGCTTTGATTGTAAAAGGTGCTGCTGTCAGTGGTTACACCCGCACATCTTACCTCAAATTTTCACTTAATAACATCAGTACTATAGACTCTGCTAAATTGCGCATCTATGGTCGGAATGTTGATAATACCACAGCCATCAGAATTTCAGCATATGGTACAAATAATGACTCCTGGCCTGAAGACAGCCTTACTTTTAACAATGCACCAGCCAGGTCAACTGCTGCTTTAAGTTCTGCAGGTGTCAGTAACCAGGAAAAATATTATGAGTTAGATGTAACAAGTTATGTGAAAGCTCAGCTTGCAGGTGATAAAATGGTAAGTATTTTAATACAAGATCCAGCAAATCAAAACAGTAATCTTGTATTTAGCAGTAAAGAGAATCGGAAAAATCCTCCTCAATTAGTCATTACAACTTATGCAAGCCGGTCAAACATCACTTCTGATACTGCTTTATTTAGTACCAAAGCAGAAAAAAAGATTTCAGAGTTTAATAAAGAAGTTAAAAAAATTGTTGTTTATCCCAATCCGCTTAAAAAAAGATTTACTATTAAATTTCCAGATACTTATGAAGGAGATTTTTACGTAGAAATTGCAGATCAAAGCGGAAGAGTTTTTAATGTTGGTAAAACAAAATTGCAACCGGGAGGTTCAACTATATATGCAGATATTTCAAGATTTTCGTTGCGATCCGGGATTTACTTTCTTAAAGTACATTCAAGTACTAAAAACGAAGAAATAAAATTAATAATTCAATAACGGAGTGAAATAAGTAATTGTAAAATTCGGGCTGTTTGCTTTGAGAAGCAAACAGCTTATCTTGTTTAATAAAATAATTCAAATGTAAAGAAGACGATCCCTTCAATAAAAATACAAATCTTGCTTTTAACAGTAAAGAAAATACCCAAAATCCTCCTCAATTGATTGTTATCGGCGCTGACAGTGATGTTACTCCTCCCGCTGTAAATATCAATTCTTCCGACCAGGGCGGATCAGGTTTGGCCTCAAGCGGATATAGCTTAAACGAAGCGGCATTTCAACCTTATAATTCTTCATTTATCATCAATACTCCTTGTAATTATACTATAAAAACTCAGGCTAAAGATAGCAGCGGAAACACAACTATTACTGACGTAATTGCTTTTAGTGTATAAATAATACTCCAGCAAATTGCTTTGAGAGGCCGTCTCAAAACTAATGAGACAGCCTCTTTTATTAGGATCCCTGTCGGAGGGTGAGATTTGTTTACGCGACTCTCGGAGCCATCTTTTATTGATAGAGCCTCTTTTAGTTAATACGGAATTATCTATCCTTCTGTATTTTTTTTTCAAAAAAAACTTCAGTCTTAAACTTCTTGAAATTGATCTTTTTCAAACACTTTCTTTACATTCATTTTTTTTAAAGATTGCAGAAATTCTTTTATTTTTATTTTCTCATTGCAACAGTTATTCCCGATTTTCATATAATTCTCTTAACTTATTGGTATCCAAATAATATATAACCAAAATTATATGTTATTATAAAAAATAAAAAAAATTATTGAAGCTGAATGCAACTTTTAGGACTTCTGCTGGTCTATATAAAACCTATTGTCACACAAAAGTTAATAACACTTATCCCCCTTTTTAAAGCTTTACAAATATTTTCATAAGATACGTGTAAAGTTGTTGATCAATCCTCAATATTTTAGCTGAACCTGCAACAAAATGATTAATTAAAATACAAGCATTAAACACAAAAATTGTGAAAAAACCTACACTTTCTTTGATTAAGAATTCTTCCTTCGGATTTATGTTACGATGTTATATTACCTTGTTTTTAGCGGGCATTATTTTTTCTTCTCTTTCAGCCCAGACTACAAAATCTATATTGTTTAATCAGGCTTCAGAGTCCGCGCAAATAGAACAGGGAAGTTCACAGGATTTGCTTGAGTATATCTCTACCTCAGACAATGCTCCCATCAGCGTTCGGTTAAGTGCGGCAGACAATGCAGGCAGTGTACCCCCGTGGCTTACCGTAGACGGCAAATTACTTAATGGGATAAGCTATACTGCAGGCTCTGAAATTTCTTTTACTTTTGATGCAACCAACTTATCTATTGGCACCTATTATGCCACGGTAACAGCTTCGGCAACCGGATATAATAATGCAGTCTTAAGTATTAAGTTAAGTGTAGTAGCAGGCTCTTCGGGAAATCTGGCAAATTTTAAAGTAAATTTTCAGGACTCTGCCACAAAAACACCTGCAGGCTGGCTGCGTGATTATGGCCAACCTTTCGGCTTACGGAGTTCTGCTTATCAGGGCAGCGGATATGCTTTTGGATGGGTAAAGAGATTAGACAGAACTTTGCTCGACCTTACTAAAAACGGACGTAAAAGAAGCTCTCCTTCAGATACTTTGCTGGCAACTTTGATGCACATGCAGGCAAGCGACATTTCTGGATTCAGCGGAACGCGTATAGAAGGAATATGGCAAGCCCAGGTAGCTAATGGAAATTATCAGGTAACTGTTTCTGCAGGTGACGGTACTGCAATTGACAGCAAACATTCTATAAATGTTGAAGGCATTAGTGCTATTGACCGCTTTGTTCCTACTTCAACTGTGAAGTTTAAATCAGCTACTGTTATCGTCTCGGTGTCTGACGGGTATTTGTCGGTTGATGCTAAAGGAGGAACCAATACTAAAATAAACTGGATTATTGTGAAGCCCTATATGGGCAGGAGACCTTCCGTGGTATCTGTTAATCCTGATAATGGGTCCTTATATGTGAGCGAGAATACTTCAATATCAACCAGTGTTTTAAAATTACCTAACAGCGGTATAAATAATGCTACGATCACCACAAGCAATGTACGTCTGACAGAGGAAGGAACAGGCACTGTTATCCCTGCAAACGTTAACGGAACCGGCGGCGGTGATGCCATAACCCTCGTTCCTTCGGCTCCGCTGCAGTCAAGCACTACTTATAGATTTACGGTTACACCTGGTGTTAAAGACTTAAATGATTCTGCATTTATTCCTTATTCAAGTACATTTACTACCGGGTCAAATTCGGGAAATGCCGTAACTACGGCACAATTTGATAAAATTGACTTGCCTAATGCCACAGGCCAGCACTCAACCCTTGCTGTCGGCCCTGATGGCAAATTGTACGCCTTAACTATTGATGGTATCATTAAAAGATTTACAATAAACGCTGATGGCACCTTAGGAACTCCGCAACTAATATATTCTTTGCAGGATGAGTATGGAACCCGCACCCAACGACTTGCTATTGGTTTCAGGTTTGACCCTTCATCTACGGCTGCCAATCTGGTAGTCTGGGTTACTCACAGCACATTCGTGTTTTATAATGCACCTGATTGGGATGGTAAACTTAGCAGGCTTAGCGGACCTAACCTCGAATCAGTTCAGGATGTAGTCATTAATCTGCCAAGATCAAAAAAGGATCACCTGACTAATAGTGTTGACTTCGGACCCGACAGAGCCCTATATATTACACAGGCAAGTACTTCTGCTATGGGAAGAGCAGACCAGACATGGGGCTACAGAAGTGAACACCTGCTTTCCGGTGCCGTTCTCAGGCTTGACCTCTCAAAACTGGGCTCGCTTCCCCTTAATGTTAAAACTTCTGAAGGCGGAGGTACCTATAATCCTTACGATCCCAATGCGCCTTTAACTATATATGCTTCAGGTGTCCGCAACGGCTATGATTTGCTCTGGCATAGCAACGGTAATCTTTACGTAGCTGCTAACGGCTCTGCCGCCGGCGGAAATACACCTGCTTCTGTAGCCGGAACCTTACGACCAGACAGAACTGCATACAACGGACCTTCCGTTCCGGCCTTAACCAACGTTCAGCAGACTCAACGTGACTGGCTGTTCAGAATTGTAAAAGGTGGTTATTACGGGCATCCAAACCCCTTAAGAGGTGAGTATGTAATGAACGGAGGAAATCCAACATCACCCATAGATCCTGCCCAGGTCACTGATTATCCTTTAGGTACTGCGCCTGATGCAAACTATCGCGGGTATTCTTATGACTTTCAAATGAATGCCTCTCCTGACGGAACAATAGAATACAGAAGTAATACATTTAACGGAGCACTAAAAGGTAAGATTCTTGTTGTAAGGTATAGCCAGCATGATGATATTATAACCCTTACTCCGGGTGGGCCAAATAATGATATTATAAGTGCGACAGAAGGATACGCAATAGACGGGTTTTCCGGGTTCAATGACCCTTTAAATCTTATAGAAGATACAACAAAAGGCAATATTTATGTGTCTGAATATGGAGGAGATGGAAAAATTGTTTTACTAAGGCCAAGAAATACAATTAAGCAGGCAACAACTAAATCATCTGCGCTGCTTGCTGATGCCTATGTTCGTAATGGAACTTATGCCGCAAAAAATTATGGAACAGATACTTCTTTGATTGTGAAAACTTCTTCTTCAAGCGGTTACACACGTGCCTCTTACCTTAAATTTTCACTTGACAGCATTTATACGGTAAACAAAGCAGTTTTACGTCTTTATGGTAAAAATACTGAGAACTTTGCTTACATAAATATGGCTGCTTTTGGAATAAATAATGACTCGTGGACAGAAACCGGAATAACCTGGAGCAACGCTCCGGCAGCAACCGCTCCCAGTTTAGCTTCTGTAGGTGTTGGAAATCAATTAAAATATTATGAACTAAATGTAACCAATTTTGTTAAAAATCAGTTAGCAGGAGGAGACAAGATTGTAAGTTTTTTAATAAAAGATACAGCAAATCAGAATAGAAATGTATCATTTAACAGCAGAGAAAACAAGGTTTATCCCCCTAAGTTAATCATCACTACCGACTCTGTAAGTCAGTCTTTTTCAAAACGCAGTGCAGGTACATCTCTTCCTATCGCTAAGTCCGCGTCCAAGCCTGGCTGTGATGATCCGGCAGATGTGATGATTGTGGATAATAAAGTACTTCCGCTTGCTGATAATACAGAAAAACCAAGGGTTTATCCAAATCCGCTTCATAAAAAATTCAGCATTCAATTTCCGGCTAAATATCCGGAAGATGTAACCCTGCAGATTGTTGATGCGGTTGGCAAGACATTCGAACTTGGAAAACGGAAGCTAAAACCTGCCGGAACTGCAGCAGAAGCAGATATAACAAACTTATCTTTAAAGCCGGGAGTATATTTCCTTAAAATAAACTCAAGTATAAAAACGGATCTAATAAAATTAGTAGTTCAGTAAGACAGTTTATCATTATAAAAAAGAGCCACTTGCTTTTGTAAGCAAGTGGCTCTTTTTTATAACTTGTTTTAAAGGCAAACTAATTCAACAGGTTAAAGCATATCATTAACCCTTTTTTTATTATTCTCTAACAAAGCTATCTCCAGGTTTTATAAGGAGCAGACCGGGCAGCCGTTTGTTAAAATGATTTTATAAAAAAATAATAAAACCTTCAATTTTAAAAGAAGAGTCTTTTTAAAAAAGAGAAAACTTATCAACTAATCTTAATTTTGAATATTAACCTGCAAAATATTCCGCTATACATGTTTAGAAGTACCAATTTTAAAAAAATGAGAAGTTTTTTTGTTATCCTTTGTATGTTTTCTGCATCTTTTTCTTCGTTTGCCCAAAATAAAAATGAGGAAGAGAAAAGTCATAAATTCAGAAGAGACAATGTTTTTCTTGGCGGCGCAATTGGGTTAGGTGCAGGCAGCGGCGGATTTAGCGCAGGTGCAAATCCTGAGATAGGTTACAGCATTGCACGATGGCTTGACGCAGGGATATCAACAAATTTAAACTATTATTCTTTTTCTGCCGAATACAACAGTGGTGTAAGACAACGAAGCTTTAATTACGGCGGAGGGGTATTTGTGCGAGTATATCCAATTAGGAATATTTTCGTGCAGGTTTTACCCGAGTACAATCGTATCAATACAAATCTGAGGAGCGCATATACCGGAGAGCGACAAAAGTTCAATCAGGAAGCTCCAAGTCTTCTGCTGGGAGCAGGCTATACAAGCAGGGAAATTGGCAGAAGCAGCTTTTACACAGCAATCATGTTTGATGCGGGCACTAATACCAATTCTCCATATATTAGCTATTTAGGTAGTAAACGGCCTATATTACGAACAGGCTTCAATTTTTATCTCCGTCCAAAAAGGAGATAACACCTTCAGGACTGTCAGCAACAAAGATACGCTCCTGCCAGTTTTCATATAAAAAATTACATTCCTGCATGTGCCGGATATGCCTGATCAAATGATCATAAAATCCTGCTGAATTAAGGATAATTATTTTCTTATTATGAATTTTAAGCCCGTTCCAGGTAATCATTTCAAACATTTCATCAAGCGTTCCGTTTCCTCCGGGTAATATCACTGTAGCATCACATAAATCATACATCATCTTTTTTCGCGAATGCATATCTGCTGAAATCCGCAAATCTGTTATGCCTAAGTGCTGGCTTTCCCATCCTGTTAATAATTCCGGAATGATACCCGTTACCTTACCTCCGTTTTCCATTACTGCATCAGCCACAGCGCCCATTAATCCTTTTTTACCGCCGCCATATATTAATGTAATGTTGTTCCTTCCTATATATTCTCCCAATTGTTTTGCCTGTTCTGCAAACAAAGGATTCGAACCTGTTTGTGATCCGCAAAAAACAGCCAGAGATTTTACCTTCATAAGATGGCTTTTTAAAAACAGCACAATATTACCTCATTATTTTTAGCTACTTTTCACCCTTCAATGATGTAACGATAATATTATTTTGTTTCTATGTCTCCTGTATTGCTGTTTACTTTTGTTTTTGGGTATTTCCTTCTTTTATTAGGTGTTGCCTGGTATACAAGCCGCAACAGCAATAATGATACTTTTTTTATAGGAAACCGCAGCAGCAACTGGATGCTCGTTGCTTTTGGCATGATCGGCACCTCGCTTAGCGGCGTTACTTTTGTAAGTGTGCCTGGCACAGTCGGTACCGGCGGGTTTAGGTATTTCCAGGTAGTTATTGGTTATTTTGCAGGCTATTTTGTCGTAGCATTTATATTGCTGCCGCTGTATTACCGCCTTAAGCTTACTTCTATTTATAGTTATTTATCAGACCGTTTTGGTACTGCTTCATACAAAACCGGTTCTTTATTCTTTATTATATCGCGTACGTTAGGCGCAACGGCAAGACTATATCTTGTTATAAATGTGCTCCAGGTTTTTATTCTTGATCAAATGCACATTCCTTTCTGGTTAACCACATTCGTCATTCTGCTGATGATTCTTTTATACACTTTTGAGGGCGGGGTTAAAACGATTGTTTTTACTGATACGCTGCAGACTTCGTTTATGCTCATCGGCTTGATGGTTTGTCTGGTCTACATCATGAAACATTTAAACCTTACTTTTTCAGAAACCTGGGCTTCACTTACAAATCATAATTACAATACATTGTTTAATACCGACTATAAAAGTTCAGGATATTTTCTCAAATCTATTATTGGCGGCGCATTTATAACCATAGGTATGACAGGCCTTGACCAGGAGATGATGCAAAAGAACATAAGCGTCAGTAATTTAAGGGACTCGCAAAAAAACATGATCTCATTGAGCATTCTGCAGGGAGTTGTTGTTTTTATCTTTCTTATTCTCGGTGGGTTGCTGTATTTATTAGCGCTCAGCAAAGGCGGAATTTTTCATGAAGCAATGGTAAACGGTAAACCTCAAATGCAGTTTTTACTTGATAATAAAAATATAATTGGTGATAATATTTTTCCTCAAATAGCCTTTAATTACCTGCCGCCTGTCATTGGAATTATTTTTATTCTTGGTCTTATTTCGGCGCTTTTCCCCAGTGCTGATGGGGCGCTGACCGCTTTAACTTCTTCTTTTTGTATTGATATTATCGGGTTAAAAAGAAATACGGACTGGAGTGAAAAAAGAAAGAAAAACATCAGGATGAGCGTGCATATTACTTTTGCCGTCGTTTTCTTTTTATGTGTAATTATTTTTAAAATGATAGATAATAAATCTATTATTGATATTATTTTAAGGCTTGCCGGTTATACTTACGGTCCGTTGCTTGGCTTATTTGCTTTTGGCATCTTCACCAGCCGCAGGCTTCCCAACTCACTGGCTGTGCCTGTAATCTGTCTGATTGCTCCTGCTCTTTGTTATTATATCAGCGATCATGCTGCAGCATGGTTCAATGGTTTTCAGATAGGAATAGAGTTGCTTATTTTAAATGGTTTACTCACTTTTATTGGCTTGCTCGCTATTTCAAGAAAGGCACAATAACTGTTTAAACTGCTTTATTTTTAAATAATCATTGGCAGAATATTCAAGTTATTAATCTTTTATAATTTAAAAATAAAATCGAAACAATTTCTAATCTGCGTATTGCATAAAAAAATAAACCCGGCTATAAAACCAGGTTATTTGTGCGGATGATAGGGGTCGAACCTACATGCCTCGCGGCGTCAGATCCTAAGTCTGGTGCGTCTGCCAATTTCGCCACATCCGCAAAGGGCTGCAAAAGTAAGGTTTTTACAAAAAAATAAAAAATTGTATTAATTAAATCTGGAAAAGTACTTTTTATCAATAATCAAAAGATATTTGCCATGTTTTCGCACTCATATTTACTTCCTTTTTATCCTTTAGAGCTTTTCAATAAATTATTATGAAATTTCTTTATAATGTTCTTTTTGTTTTCGTTTCAATATTTTTTAATAAAAATCTTTCCGCCCAGACTTCTATTTTTGATCAGCGTCAGGCATTTAACCCTGAGTTTTACCCTAATTATGGTGATGACGTCAGAACTGCCGCCGGCACTGCCGGACCAAAGTATTGGCAAAACAGTGCGAATTATAAAATTAATGTAACATTTGACGACAGCAATCATTCAGTTGCCGGAAATGTAGTCATAACTTATAAAAATAACAGTCCGCAAAGTCTCCCTTTTTTATGGCTGCAGGCTGACCAGAATATTTATAATACACAATCAAGAGGCGCTGCACAAACAACAATTACCGGTGGCAGATGGGCCAATCAAAATTTTAACGGTGGCTACAATATTGCTTCTGTGAGCATTGTAAAGGCAGGGAAAGAATCAAAAGCAGATTATTACATAGCTGACACAAGACTGCAGGTAAAGCTGCCGCAGGCAGTTAAAGCAAATGGAGATTCTGTACAGATAAAAATTAATTATTCTTTCACTATTCCTGAATACGGCACAGACCGTTTAGGAAGAATATCAACCAAAAACGGCTGGATAAACGAAGTAGCGCAATGGTACCCGAGAATGTGTGTTTTTGATAATGTTTTGGGTTGGAATACTTTGCCTTATTTAGGCCAGGGCGAGTTTTACCTTGAGTACGGCAACTTTGAATACAACATAACTGCTCCTGCAAACCAAATTATAGTTGGCTCAGGAGAATTGCAAAACCCTTCTGAGGTATTAACAGCAGTACAGGTAAGCAGGTTAAAGCAAGCAAGACAAAGTGATAAAACAGTGATGATCCGCGACACAAGTGAAGTGAGCGATTCGTCTTCTTCAGGCAAAACAAAAAATAAAACCTGGAGATTTAAGTGCCGCAATGCCCGGGATGTAGCCTGGGCCTCGAGCAGAGCGTTTGTATGGGATGCAGCAAGAATGAACCTTCCTGGCAATAAAACAGCTTTGGCAATGTCTGTATACCCGGCAGAAGTTGCCACAGACACAGCATGGAAAAGATCAACAGAATATGTAAAAGGAGCTTTGGAACATTATTCTCAGCAATGGTATCCATACACCTACCCTGTAGCAGTAAATGTAGCCGGAAGAGTAGGTGGTATGGAATATCCGGGAATTGTTTTTTGCGGTATGAATGCATCCAGGAAGAGTCTCTGGGGTGTTACGAGTCACGAATTCGGGCATAACTGGTTTCCGATGATAGTTGGCAGCAACGAACGAAAATACGGCTGGATGGATGAAGGTTTTAATACTTTTATAAACACAATTGCAAACACGGCATTTAATAATGGAGAGTATGGAAACGATACCACCAGCAGGTATGTACATGCAAAAACATATTTTTCTGACAGCACTGAAAGTATTTTTAATATTCCCGATGTTAACTCGCCTAAGAACTGGGGCATAAATAATTATAGCAAACCGGGGTTAGGTTTGCAAATCCTGCGTGAAGAGATTTTAGGAAAAGAAAGATTTGACAATGCTTTTCGTTATTATATCAATAACTGGGCTTTTAAGCATCCCACTCCGTGGGACTTTTTTCATGCAATCGAAAATTACAGCGGAGAAACGCTTGACTGGTTTTGGCGCGGCTGGTTTATAAACAACTGGAAGTTCGATGCAGGGGTAAGCAATGTTGAATACGTAGATAATGATGCATCAAAAGGAGCATTGATCACAGTAGAATTGCTGCAGATGATGCCTATGCCGCTGACTGTACAAATAACCCAGGCAAGCGGAAAAAAAGAAGACGTGAAACTGCCTGTTGAAGTATGGCACCACGGCAGTAAATGGACTTTTAAAGCAAACACAACAGAGAAGATTAAAACAGTGGTCATTGATCCGGAGAAAAGATTGCCCGACACAAATGAAGCAAATAACACGTGGACAGGAAAATAATAAGTTCAATACGCATTTAATGGCATACCCTTTCTTAAATTATTCCCCCAACGGATTAGTGTTAATAACTTAATTACTATACATTTACCTATTCAATAATTTTGATAAAAATAAACGTGAAATGAGCAACATAGAGAAGTTGAAAGCCCTGAAGCTGACAATGGATAAGATTGATAAAGATTACGGGAAGGGAAGTGTAATGATGATGAACGAAAGAGGAAATGATGAACAGGAAGTAATATCAACAGGATCAATAGGTTTGGATGTGGCGCTCGGAATTGGCGGGTTGCCTAAAGGAAGAGTAGTAGAGATATACGGACCTGAAAGCAGTGGTAAAACAACGTTAGCTATACATGTAATAGCTGAAGCGCAAAAGAAAGGCGGCATGTGCGCCATAATAGATGCGGAACATGCTTTTGACAGCTCGTATGCGTTGAAATTAGGCGTAGATGTAGACAACCTGCTTATTTCACAGCCGGATTATGGCGAGCAGGCTTTGGAAATAGCTGACAGGCTGATCTTGTCCGGCGCATTAGATGTTGTTGTTATTGACTCTGTGGCAGCATTAGTGCCCAAAGGAGAGCTCGAAGGTGAAATGGGTGACAGCAAAATGGGCCTTCAGGCCAGGCTTATGAGCCAGGCTTTGAGAAAACTTACCGCAACCATCAGTAAAACAAATACGATTTGTATTTTCATTAATCAATTACGCGAAAAAATAGGTGTAATGTTTGGTAATCCTGAGACTACAACGGGTGGTAATGCACTTAAGTTCTATGCATCTGTTCGTTTAGACATTCGCAGAATGACACAGATTAAAGATGGTGACGAAGCCGTAGGCAACCACGTAAAAGTGAAAGTGGTAAAAAATAAAGTGGCTCCGCCTTTTCGTGCTGCCGAGTTTGATATAATCTTTGGAGAAGGCATCAGCAAAATGGGAGAAATAATAGATATGGGTGTTGAGCTGGGTATTATTCAAAAAAGCGGAAGCTGGTTTAGCTACGATGGAAATAAACTTGGTCAGGGGCGTGATACTGTAAAACAATTAATAACCGATAATCCTGAACTCGCCGCCGAATTGGAAGGTAAAATAAGAGGTAAAATAGCTGAATCAAAGGTCGCTTAGCTTTCAGAATTGATTATTATAAGCCATCTCTTTACCGGGATGGCTTTTTATTGTAATCTTTAAGTAATCAAAACCTTTTGTTTGCTTTTTCGTTAAAATTAAAAACTGTTTAATGGAAAACGCTTTAATCATATTTGTTCGCAATCTTGAGAAAGGGAAAGTAAAAAAACGTCTTGCCAAAAGTATAGGAGAAGATAAAAGTCTTGAAGTATATAAGTATTTGCTGGAGTATACCAAAGAGGTTACTATCTCGTGTAAATATAATCTCTTTGTTTTTTATTCAGATTATATTCATATAAATGATGTTTTTGACGACGATGTTTATTCAAAACATTTACAGGAAGGAAATGATCTGGGAGAAAGGATGATAAACGCCTTTAAAAAAGTCTTTGATCTTGGTTTAAAAAATATTTGCATCATTGGAAGCGATTGCTATGAGCTGCAGACCGCAACATTGCATGAAGCTTTTGAAAAACTGCACGAAGGCAACGTAATAATAGGCCCATCGACAGATGGAGGTTATTACCTTTTAGGTATGAGTCAACTTTACACTGATTTATTTATAAACAAAGGTTGGGGCACTTCAACTGTGTTTGATGATTCTATTGATACTATACATAAACTCGGCTTAACCTCTGCATTGCTGCCTCAGTTAAATGATATTGATACTATAGATGATCTTTTACAAACTGATATTCTGACAAAGCTGGAAGAAGAAGTTCAATAATTATTTTGAATGTTTTATAAAGGTTTTATTCTTAAGTGACAAGCAGCATTTTTCAATTGTTAGTGTAACAGTATGTAGTGAAGTAATTATTTAATAGTTTCAAAAACAGCTTCATTTACTTTCACCGGGTATTTGTTTTTTAATTCCTGTATCCATTTATCTTCCAAAACCTGCTGGTAATCACTTATCACCATTCCACGTGCATCGTTGAGATTCCGGAGCGCAGGTTCATGGTACACCTTAATTATATAATTAAAAGTGTATGTTCCTTCATTTGTGTTTTTTACAGGAGTAGTAAGTAAACCGGGTGTAAAGTTGGTTCGGTCAGCAACAGCTAATTGAGAAAGTTCAAAACGACTGCTGTCGGCAATCGCGTCAGAGCCATAATTAGCAGTTATTTTTCTCCAATTGCTTGCGCTGTCTTTTAGCCTTTGTTGAATCTCTTTGGCTGTAGTAAGGTTGTTGCAGGTAACAATTATCGCATCGGCGCTTGGCTGCCAAACATATTTTGATTTATGCAGGTTATAATATTGTACAAGTCCTGCAGTATCTGTATTTGCCCTGTTCCAAACGTTTTTTTCCATTATTCCAAACAACAGGTTGGCTTCTTTAAACTCGTTTACCTGTTTTAAAAAACCGGGATTGTAATCACCAAGATTTTTTCGATAATAGGCATCTGCTGCTGATTGTATAAATTTCTTAAATAAAGCAGGATAATTATTACGGGAATCCTGATCAGGAGAATTACGAACAGATTTTACAAAGTTTATCCAATCACCCGCTTTTATGTTTTGCTTCGCAAATGAAAATAATACGGTATTTTCATCTATTCCTTTTATTGCTGCAGCGTTAGCTTTAAGAATGGCGCTGTCAGTGAAAGTAAAAAAATTCTTTTCATTATATTTTGCCGGCTTGTATTTAATAAGTGCTAATTTCTTTTCTATAAGTTCCTTTTTGGATTTGTCCATCCTGTTATCCTTAATTACTTTTTCTTCGAAATTCGCAAGCACTGCAGTTTTATTACTATCTGCATCAACTGGTTTGGTTTCCAGCAGTTTTAGTATATGAAAACCATAAGAAGTTTGAAACGGCTTTGATATGTCACCAGGTTTCTTTAACGAAAAAGCTGCATTTTCAAAATCCGCACTATATGTTCCGACAGTAAATTCAGGAAGTTCTCCTTTATTATTATTGCTGCTCATATCATTGCTGGCGGTTGCAGCCAGGTCTCCAAAATTTGCACTACTTGAAAGCAAATTATAAATGCTGTCTGCCTTTTTTAAAGCAGCATTTTTATCTGTAACAGATGCTTCAGGAGGAATGGCAATTAAAATCTGGGCTACTCTTCTTGAACCTAAGGAATTCCATGCGCCTGTATTTTTAAATATATGATAACCGGCTTTTGTTTTTACGGGAGTTGAAAACGCGTTTATTTTTAAATTATAAACAACAGTCTCCAGGTCATAAGGCAGTGAGAAAGCCGTAATATAACCGAGGTCGCCTTTAGCTTGTTTAGTGGCCTCGTCAGAAGAAAATTCCTGGCTGACAGTTGCGAAACCTTTGCCTTGCTGTAATTGCTTATAAGCAGTATAAATAGCTTTGTATGCATCTGCTGTGTCTGCATTTCCCGGCACTTCTATAAATACCTGGGCAAGATGAATTTCTTTTTGGCTTCGCAGAAAAGCCTCTTTTGCCAACGCTTTTACGTTTGCCTGCTTATTAATGATGTTGTCTGCTATCTGGTTGCGAAAATTTTGTAATTCATATTGCTGTGTTGCGTCTTTATCGAGACCGGCATTATAAGCTGCCTGCACTTTCAATTTAAATTTTACGTATAGGTCAAGGTATTCCTTTAAGGCTTTTTTACGGTTGGCGCTTATATTGGGATTTTTATTGAAAGCTTTTACAAACTCATCTTTTGTCACTGGCTTGTTGCCATAGGTAAAAAGATTTTGTGCAAAAGAGCAGGTAATTATAATTAAAGAAATAAAGGTTAATCCTGTTCTTTTCATCTATATCTGTTATTATTTTAAAGACACGGATTTTTTAATTTTTGCCTGCAGCACGTCATCAAACTGTTCAATGCTCAGCATTTTACCAATGATATGTTTCTGTGCGTCTAACAAATATAAAGTAGGCGTTTTATATACATCGTATAACTGGCGAAAATTAGCAATGCCTTTCTTTGCCTCTTCTTCTTTTACAGATTTTGACTGGTATATATTGACCCAGCCATTCAGCTTATGCTCCCCGATAAATTTTTTCCAGGCATCATTCGCTCCTTCGTCTACATTTACACCCACTATTTTCACTCCCATTGCTTTCCATTTAGCCTTATAAATTGAATCTATTCTCGGCACAGTCTCTTTACAATGCCCGCAGTTAGGATCCCAAAAAGTTAAGAACGTGTAAGGCGATTTTATGCTGTATAATGATACTGCCTTACCGCTTGTATCCAGCATTTGCATATCTGCACCCTGCTCGCCAAGCTGGTTGGCCATAAGGCTGTAAGCACGGTCAAAAATAAATTTTCTCTGTTTTTCATTCAGCCATGCTGTATCACCTTTACTGTAATATTTATCAAATAGAAACAGGAATACTTTTTCCTGCCCCATATATTCCGGATTAATATATTTATCGGTAAACTTACCTAACAGATACTTAAACATTTCACGGTTTTCACGCGCTACCAGCAGCATATAATTAACTTCGCTGACAACAGAGTCCGGATCGGGTGCAACATAGTATTTATAATATTCCTCCAGCTTTGGCTCAAAAAAAGGTGTGCGTACAAGGCTTTCATCATCAAAAGAAACACCGTTCCACCAATTGTCTTTTACATAGCGGTAAGGATAAGAGGAGTCTTTTTTGCCATTGGCAAGCACAGGTATGGCAGGAATTTCAGGACGCTTCATAGCAAAAAAGAACCTGCCAAGCATAGAAGACGGATTGCTTTTCATTACATTTTCGCGATAGGTATTTAATTCTTTATCAGATATAGTAATCAGGCTTTTTATTGTAACTGAATCTTCCGGGCTTTTTGCTGCTGATAATTGCTGCTGCAGCGAAGTAAGCATGGGCGCTTTTTGCGCTAAAAACCTGGTATAATCAAGAAACATCTGGTTGTCAGGAGAACCGGTTATGGCAACATCGGTAAGCTTCGTGGTATCAGCTTTAATAGAAAAGTGTTGGTTTTTATCAATAAGAAATTCAAAAAGCAAGTATTTTTTTGGAGACACTGCAAAGTAAATTCCTTGCGGTAATTTTTCTTTGCCTTTAAAAATACCCTCACTTTTGTTATTAAGCCAGGCAGAGTCTGCGAGGCTTTTTATTTTTCCAAAATAAGAACCTAAGTATATCCAGGTGTTTTTAAAAGGTGTAATCGTAACGGGAATATTGTACCCTGTTACGGTTTTTGACGCAGGGGGCGCCGCTTTTTTTATAGCTTTGTTTTGTGCGGCCGATGCCACGCTTATTAACAATGCTGCCACGATTATAACTACAGATCGCCTCATATACCTGAATAAAAAGATTAGCTGTAAAAATATATTTTAATTGCCAGATTGCTTTTTTCAATTTGTTAATTAGGTGAACGAAGATCGCTTGCCTTTTGTTATCAAAGAAAAGAGCTTTAATTAAAGGTTTGTATGATGCAGGTTTATGGTTCCCTTTTAGCATTTATCAATAATTTTTCAAATGCCATTTTATTTTTTGTTTTTAATTTACCTGGAAGGTAAACATCTGTACTTTGCGGTTTTAAAAACATATTGAAAACATGGCAGAACTATTGCAAAAGACTAATAACAAATCAACATTTCACACTAAAAAAACATTTTTTATGAAAAGGCTTATGCTGCTGGCTTTATTAATATATGGAACTTCCTGCGAAAATCCTGAGGACCGCGCAACTGGTAATCCTGACTCAAAAAAATTTAGTAATGATGAAAACAAAGTTTTGAATTCGAGACCAGGCCCCACAGATCCGAACAGTCAGAGTGGTGTAGAAAAACCGGATACTTCTGTCATTCCGGCTACTTCTGATAAAAATGTCAATTCAAAAACCCTTGGGACAAACAGAAGCTATGGAACGGCCCGCGATACTTCGCATAAATAAAATACAGGAAATTGAAAAAGCGTAAAGAAAGTTATTTATCGCGTAATTTTTTTCATTGAAATTAATATTAGCTGGTCAAAAATTAGTCTTGAAATTAACTGAAACGCGCTGCACAATTTAAAATCTTGCTGCTGCAATCACTGTATTTTTAAAAGATTTCTTCTTCCCGTCTAAATTAAATACTTCTGTATAAACAATATAAACGCCTGCAGGCACTTTAATGAATTTATCATTTGTTCCATCCCATCTGAAGGAGCCTCTTAAAGCCAGTGTTGCATTTTTGGCCAAAACTTTTACCGGCCTTCCGGCTGCATCAAAAATGGTGACATTGGCTACATAACCTAATGCAGACATTTGGTAAGTGATAGTGGTAAAATCTTCAAAACTATCATTATCAGGCGAAAAAGTTTTAGGCGATACTATTATATTAGCTTTCGCAGATACAACCGCTCCGAATTGTGAATTTTGGTAAGAAGGTGTTCCAAAACCAGCGGTTGAGGCGGCAGAAGTCCAGTTGTCTTTATTTTGCGTTGCCTTGTTGTAATCAATTCTTTCCAGGGAAATTCCTTGTTCATTATTAATTAATGCATAATGCCATTTTGAGCTATAATGTAATTCATCGATTATTTCTTTCTTATCATTTACCAAAACAACAACTCCTTCGTCATTGGGAAAAGAAGGCATTGTTGCGTCAATAAAATTATCAGGATTTTTAGCTGTATAATTTTGTTTTACAAGGGAACCATTTTCACTTATAACAAAGTAATCTCCGGGAAATAATAAAAGATCATCTGTAGTCAATGGATGCAAGCTTCCCAAAACATTGGCAGCAGACCTGTTTGCTATAGACAGATCTTTTAAATTAAATATTTTATTGCTGCGATTGTAAATTTCAACAAAATCAACACTGTTTGGCTTAGGATTAAAAAGTATTTCGTTGATTACAATATCAAAACTATCAATAGCAACAGGCAAACCAACTCGTACAGTTTTTATTGCCTGTATCAAATTACCGCTGCAATCGCTGATGTTTTCAGCCGTTATTGTATAAATTTTATTGTTAACTAAAGGCGTAGCCAATGTAAGCTGAACTTTAGTAAATGAAGGAGCAATGGCAACCGCAGCAGCGGGAATACTAACTTCTTCGCTGATATTGAAATTAGCAACAATAGACGCTCTGGCACTGTCAACCGGTTCGCTAAAGGTTAGTACAATATGTATGCTATCAACAGCGGCAGCTCTTATCAGTGCAGGAGCTACGTTATCAGGATTGTTTGCATCAACAGAATTTTTTGCTCCCGGCGTGCCACCTCTTGTATCTGTACTTGCCTTCCAGTTATTGGCGCCGGTGCAGGGATTGTGGGTATCTGTCATTTCCAAACTCCAGCCGCCGTTGCTTTTTACATCGTTTTGAAACCAGGCAGTACTGTAGCTGACAGAATGAATGGTAACGTCTTGTTTTGATATAAGCGATAAAGTTGTACCGCTATTGTTAAGTGCGGGAAAAGAAGAAATTCCAAGAACTTCTCCAAAAGGTGCAAAAAGATTAATATTGGTGCTGCTTGTAATGATAACGAAACTATCAGCAGGCAATGTGAACGAAGGAAAAGGACGGCTTACTGTGCTTAAACTTGCTAATTTCCAGCCCTCAAGATTAATACTTTTTCCACGGGTATTTTTAATTTCAACAAATTCTGCATCTGGCAAACCAACTGCCGGATTTGGGTCGGCAAGTATTTCGTCAATTACAGCGTCAGCAAATTTTGCACGTGTGCTGTCAGTCTGGGCATTTGTGCGTTTACATAGTAAACAAAAGATGACAATAAAAGGGAAAAGAGCTATTTTTTGCATTTACTTTATTATTGTCATAAATTCTTAAAATTACAAAGGCTGCAGTTATAAATTGTTACTTACGATAATAATCATCATTCACTCTTTTTAACTAAAACCGTTAAAATATTTTTCTTTATTTCTTTTTGTCTTTACTTTCGTTAAAGTGATTAGAAATCAGCAAAATATTAAACGCACCAAAAAACAGTTCCTGTAAGGGAAGCCGGGTGCGTTTGTACATGTATAAATAATAGCAAGGCCTTCCCCTAAACCGGAAGGCTTTTTTTATGTTCCCGGCTTTTTAAAGGCAAAAAGGGACAGATTGAATTTATTTAAGATTAAAAAGAGTTTAAGGATTGTCAAGGTGATTAACATTCAGACTGAAGCTGAATAGAATTGTTGCTGATGCAGTGAGTGACACAACAGGAGCTGAAAAAAGATCAATTGCCGGTTACAAAAGAATCGCGGTTACAAAGAAAAATAAAAAATTAAAATAATGAAAGTTGCAGTCGTTGGCGCTACAGGCCTTGTAGGTACAAAAATGTTGCAGGTATTAACGGAGCGGAATTTTCCGGTAACGGAATTATTAGCGGTCGCTTCGGCAAAATCAGTGGGGAAGGAAATTATTTTTAAAGGAAAAAAACATACGGTGATCAGCATGGAAGATGCAATAGCAGCAAAGCCTGATGTGGCCTTGTTTTCGGCAGGAGGAAGCACGTCGCTGGAGTGGGCGCCAAAGTTTGCCGAAGCCGGGATAACCGTAATAGACAACTCAAGCGCCTGGCGGATGGATGTGAATAAGAAACTTGTTGTGCCTGAAGTGAATGCAAATGTGCTTACAAGGGAAGACAAAATAATTGCCAATCCCAATTGCTCTACCATTCAAATGGTGGTTGCGCTGCAGCCGCTGCATAAAAAATATAAAATTACCCGCGTTGTGGTAAGCACTTACCAGAGTGTGACAGGCACCGGTGTAAAAGCGGTGGAACAGCTAATGAGCGAACGCAAAAAAGAAGAAGCGGTGATGGCTTATAAATACCCGATTGACCTGAACGTGATACCGCAGATTGATGTGTTCTTAGAAAATGGTTATACAAAGGAAGAAATGAAAATGGTAAACGAAACCAGAAAAATAATGCAGGACGAGAGCATAAGGCTGACGTCTACAACAGTACGTATACCTGTTATGGGAGGTCATAGCGAAAGTGTAAATGTAGAATTTGAAAATGATTTTGACCTTGATGAAGTAAAACAATTGCTGTCTGACTCGCCAGGCATTACGCTGCAGGATAATATACAGGAGCAGATTTATCCAATGCCGTTATGGGCGCATGAAAAAGATGACGTATTTGTAGGACGCCTGAGAAGAGATGAGAGCCAGCCAAATACATTAAACATGTGGATAGTAAGTGACAACCTTAGAAAGGGCGCTGCAACCAATGCAATCCAGATTGCAGAATATTTGATTGAGAATGGTTTGCTGAATTAGGAACTTTATTTAATATAAACGATTTTTGATATAAAAATGCTTTTTAAAAAAGTGCGTGAAAAATCAATTTTTCAGGCCTTTTTCTTTAAACAAATCTCTGACAGCGCTGCACGCATTGTAATTTTGGATACTGATAAAGTATTCTAAAATCTCATCAAGAACACGTATATCATTTTCTGCTAAAAAAATTTCGCGGACTTCATTGTAGGTAAAGTTGGCCGAGAGATGATATATAAGAGATTCCATTTACTTAAAATTTTAATCTAAAATAGAAAATTTCAATTCAAATTATTACAGCAACAAGTTTGGCTTTTTTTGTAAGCTGCAATGTTTGGTAAAACAATAAGACTGAAAGCTGTTTGTATTGGTTGCAAGTGAGGACTTTTACCGCATTTTTTATAATCTGCAGTAAGCTGAAAGTTGATTTAAAACCTCTTTCCCCCAGAAGCGTCAATCCTTGGAATGAAGGTGTATTTAAACCAAAAAGCCCGTTGCCGCCTGCTTCTAAATATTATTTCAATAAAATCTGTAACCTGCGCCAACCCCAAAATATTGAATATCGCAATCTTTAGGTATCTCTGTCATAAATAGTTTAGTCACGAATCTTTTTTTCTTGCCCGAAAACCCGGTTATCCCGAATCTAAATCCGAAATCATTTGTAAAACCTGCAGTCTCGATAGAATGCAGATACGGCCCATAAGTAACTGAAAGAGCTATATTTTTTGAAATAAATAATTGCGGTCCTGCTTTAATGCTATAAATGACAGGATCTTTATTTTCTCTCCCTTTCGGATTAATGATAAGTTCTTTACTGCCAAAAAACATCTCTGCACCGGTCTCTGCTAACAATTGCAATTTGTGCTGCGGAAAAAAAGAAGCAGTCAGGCCTAATCCTGCACCTGCATCATTTGTTCCAAAGCCATGAGTTGTAAAATTAAAATTACCAGAGGCTGCAAGATTTACAAACCTGTCTTTTTGCGCAAAAGATGGAAGCGATAAAAGACAAAATATTGTAATAATAGTTAATTTCATAAAATCAGGCAGTTAATATCTCAGCTTCAGAAAATGAAGACTTTTCTGAAGATAAATGTTGTTTATGATGCGCCACCATCTGCAGCAACTCATCCACATTGGCTGCTTTGTGCAAAGCTTCGGCTAATTGCAAAGCCTGTTGTACCTGTTGCTTTTTTCTTTCGTACAAAAGCACCAATTCCTGTAATTCTTTTACATATCTCTTCACTTTTTGTCTCACCTTAACTTCTTCAATATGATCTTTTGTGGTGTTCAAAATTTTGTTTTCAATTTCTGAAACAAAAAATTTAGCCGCAGCGTTGCTTCGTTCGTGCAATTTTTTATATCCGTCTGCTTCGCTTGTTATAAAAAGATATTCGAGTTGTTTAATAAATTTTTCGGCAACATCTAATTGGCTGTTTGCTGAATTGCTTAACTCAGTTGCCCATTCTATGCATTTTTCTTTTTCGGGTATATGCCTGTGCTCATACTCTTCGAGATGCGCATTAACTGCGTCTGTTATTTTTACAAAATTAAAAATCTGAAGCAAAGACTGTCGTACAAATAGTTTTTGCTCTTGCTCCAATGTTTGCTGCAGCGCATCTTCGGCCAGCTCTTTGCTGACAAACTCTATTACCCTGTTATCAGTGCTGATGCAGGTGGGTGAAATACGTGAATACAAGACAAGTCCCTGCAAACTCGTCAGCCTGCTTAGCGATACATACACCTGTCCCGGAGCAAAGGAAGATCCCGCGTCTATTATGGCTTTTTCAAAGGTCAGTCCCTGGCTTTTGTGAATGGTAATTGCCCAGGCAAGACGAATGGGATACTGGGTAAACGTACCCAATTCTTCTTCTTCCAGGGCATCTTTTTCATTGCTGTAGTTATACCTGATATTGCCCCAGGTTTCCTTTTCAAGCTCAAGCTCCTCTTTTTCGTTGGGAAAAGAAACAATTATTTTCTCACTTTCGATTTTTGTTATTGTACCTATTTTACCGTTATAAAACTTCCGGTTTTCGCCTTTGTCATTTTTAATAAACATGATCTGCGCGCCTTTTTTTAGCTGCAACATCTTTTCAGCTGGATAAGATTTTTCGTAAAACTCGCCGGTAATCTTTGCAGGATACGTATACATCCTTCCGCCAAGCTTCTCAAGCTCGCGCTGGTTTATTATGTCAGCTTTATTATTGTGGCTTGTAAGGGTAATATAGTTTTGATCTTTTGCAGGTAAAAAAGCTGGATTATAATATTGATGCAATTGTTGCAGATCACTTTCAGTACAACAGTTATTCCTGATGTTGTTTAATATTTTTATAAAGTCGTCATCTTTCTGCCGGTATATTTTCTTTAATTCGATAAATAAAGGCGGCACGTGGTTTAAAACCTGTGCATCAAAAAAGAAAGGGCTTTTATAATATTCTTTCAATATCTCCCATTCGTCATATTTTGCTACAGGCGGCAACTGGAAAAGATCGCCGATATACACCATTTGCACACCTCCAAAAGGAAGCGATTGCTGTTTTCGCACATGACGCATTACGGTATCTGCCGCATCCAGCAAATCGGCACGAACCATTGATATTTCATCAATTACCAATAAATCCAATTCCTGTATTACCTGTTTTTTAGCGCTTGTTAATCTCAGGTTTTTTAAAAGGCTTGTCCTGTTATTTATTTCTCCGGTATGCCGGCTGAAAAAAGGATTTTCCGTGGGAATGAAAGGACCAAAAGGAAGTTGAAAAAAAGAATGAATAGTAACGCCGCCGGCATTAATTGCCGCTACACCTGTGGGGGCAACTACCGCCATCTTTTTAAAAGAATTTTCTTTGATATATTTTAAAAAAGTAGTCTTACCTGTGCCAGCTTTGCCCGTAAGAAACAGGTGCTTGTTGGTTTGATTTACAAACGCAACAGCTTTTTGAAAAATAGTATTTGACGGATCAGGTTGCATGGCTGGTTACAAAGAGTTAAAAATAACAGATTTTATAACAGCAGAAGAAGAAAAGATTGTTGTCATGCTTATTATGATTCTTGGCAAATAACTTTCTTTTAAGTAAATACCAATCTTTTTCCCTGTTTAACTTGTAAATTATCTTTACAATATTAATAGCAGAAAAATGAGCATAAATACCAATAATCAGAAAGAGTTGTACCAGCAATACCGTGAGCAGATGTCAAAAATCGCAGATGTAAAATATTCTGCAGCAGTGCTGCAGTGGGACCAGGAAACCTATTTGCCGCCAAAAGGAGCAGATTTCCGCGGAAGGCAGATAGCTACCTTAAGTGAGATGGCACACCGGATGTTTACTGATGATGCAATAGGAAAACTTGTGCAGGAATTGCTTTCAAAACAGTTGACAGAAAAACAAAAGAGAAATGCAGAGCTTTCCCTGGAAGATTATACAAGACTTAAAAAATTATCACCAGCATTTGTACGAAAAATGAGTGAAGCTGTCTCAGCAGCTTTCTATGCGTGGATTGAAGCAAGAAAACAAAACGATTTCAAAGTATTTGAACCTTTACTTGCTGCAATAGTTGATTTAAAAAAACAGGAAGCTGACATGTTAGGCTACGAAGGCCACCCGTATAATGCTTTGATGAATGAATATGAAAAGGGAGCAACGGTGCAAATGATAGACAAAGTTTTTGCAGATATTAAAAATCCTTTGCTTGATTTGCTATATGAGTCAACGGAAAAACCAGCGGCAGACGATCATTTTCTTCATCAGCATTTTCCCCGGCAGCAGCAATGGGAGTGGGGCATTTATCTTGCAAAACAATTAGGCTTCGATTTTACTGCCGGCCGTCAGGATATTTCTGAGCATCCTTTTACCACTAATTTCAACAGTCGCGATGTAAGAATTACGACGCGTATAGATGAAAATGATTTTGCCAATATGACCTGGAGCACGATACACGAGGTCGGTCATGCGTTGTACGAGCAAGGTCTGCCCGCAGAAGAATATGGTTTGCCATTGGGTGAGTACGCTTCTTTAGGCATTCACGAGTCGCAGTCGCGGTTGTGGGAAAATTGTGTCGGAAGGGGAAATGCTTTCTGGCAGTATTATTATCCAAAGCTGCAGCAATATTTTCCGCAGCAGTTTGACAAGGTTTCAAAAGACCAGTTTGTAAAAGCAATCAATAAAGTGCAGCCATCGCTGATAAGAACGGAAGCAGATGAGTTAACTTATCATTTTCATGTAATGATCCGTTACGAGCTTGAAAAGCATTTGATAGAAGGTTCTTTGCAGGTGAAAGACATCCCGGTATATTGGAATGACCAGTATAAATCTTTGTTAGGCGTACATGTGCCCGACGACAAACAAGGCTGCCTGCAGGATGTGCACTGGAGCCACGGAAGCTTTGGTTACTTCGCCACTTACAGCCTCGGTAGCTTTTATGCCGCCCAGTTTTGGGAACAGGCAAAAACAGATATTGCAGGTCTGGAAGATCATATTGCTAATGAAGGAAATACAGGGTTATTATTAAAATGGCTAAGAGATAAAGTGCATGGTTACGGAAGGTTTTATACCAGCGACGAACTTTGCTATAAGGTGACCGGGAAGACATTGGACAGTAATGTTTTTTTGGATTATTTGCGGGAGAAGATAAATAGGTTGTAATAAAGACAATAAAGCATTAGTATATTTTAAAAGCGTAGTAATACAAATAATATTTATAGTATTTTTCTGTCTCCGCGCATTTATTCAACCTTGATAAATGAGTGTTACTGCAGGTATTATTCTTGTAAATAAGAATTCAGATCTCTAAGTTCTTTACTGATTCTCGCAGAAAACTCAATTTGTCTTTGACGATTCAATCCATAATTTGTTTCCTGCTCATACAATTCCTGTCTGTCTAAATATAAAGCATAGACCTCTTTAAAAATTGTATTTGCATCATTATTTAAATTGAAAACAGTGAGTCTCTTTTCTTCAAGCTTCTTTCTTAGTTGTCTTGAATATACCTCGCATAAATCAAAATGTCCTTGTTCGTGTTCTAATAAGTCTTGTCTGTTTTTCTGATCTTGTCGCACCCAACTTAAATTACAGCCAAATGTATTTTTAGTAAAAATTTTTGCTTTCTTAAACATTTTCACCCGGTTTGTTTGAAAGCCAAACCCACAATAAGTTTGTGCTGCGGAATTTGAATTAGATATGGGCTTTGGGTTTCCCTTAAAATCTTCCCAGATTAATTTTCTATTAATTGTCCATTCAATTTCTTTTTCATGTATTCGGAAATTCGGAACCTTGTATATTTTAGCGGTTATTCTCTCGCATGTACTACTTAAATCGGGGCTTCTATGTTCAATAATTTTTATAATGTTTGCTCCATTTTGCCGGGCAAGTTGTTTTAGTTTGTCGATTACTTCAAAATATGTACAATTTATAGAAAATCCATTGTCACCTGACTTTATTGTTCCAATTTCTTTTCCATCATTATTAAAACTATCGTCTTTTTGTAAAACTAAGACAAAGTCATTCTCTGAAAGAGGTATTTGTTTTGAGTTGATTGTCGAACCGATTTTTGGAGAACATGAGTAAAATAAAGTTGTCAAAGAGGTTAAAATAACAAGTACTCGCATATTATTCTCCAGATTATTAATGTTGGTTAAATATACCACCGCCAAGTATATATACACGCAAGGCGGCTTATTTTATTGTTCAAGTACAACTTACTTATTGCAAATAATATTCTAAAAATATTATTCGCCCCTTTTGCTATCAGCAGTATTTCTAAATATGCATAATATATAACATAGGAAAAGCTGAATCTAAAATTCTTAAAATGAACAAAATGTTGTAACTGAATCTCAATTAGGAAATAACCTTTTTACTAAAATACTTTTTTTTAATAACTCTTAATACCTGCTTTTAATATTTTAAAGCTTTATCAATAAAAAACCCACCCCCACAAAATAAAACAGCAATAAAAAAGTTTATACAAGTGTATTCAGGTGATACCGTACCTGTACCTTTTTGTAAACTGAATTGCAATCTTTAATGAAAACCTTCTACAGAATTGGTCTGCATTTGCTGCTGTTAACGGTACTTGTACTTTTTAAAACAGCAGCTTCGGCCCAGTTAAAGGCAGGTTTTACAGCTAATCCAAGGTCGGGTTGTCCGCCTATCAGAGTTAGTTTTAAAGATAGCTCTGCAGGCAATCCCACTTCATGGAAATGGGATTTGGGTAACGGGACTATTTCTTACCTTCAAAATCCTTCAACAACTTATTCTGCCAGCGGCAGCTACCCTGTAAAGCTTATAGTCACCAATACAAATGGTTCAGATAGTATCATACAAAAGTTTGTGGTTAATGCCTTACCTGCAGCCGATTTTCGTGCATCAGACACCACCGGCTGTTTTCCTTTAAATGTCCATTTTACCGATAAGAGCCTGGCCGGTTCCGGCACTGTTACAACCTGGAGTTGGGATTTTGGCGACGGCACTTTATCCGATAAACAGAACCCGGTGCATACTTATACCAGCGCCGGCAGTTTTACGGTTGTATTAAATGTTACAAACAGTAATGGTTGTTCGAAGTCACTCGCCAGATCTTCTTATATAAATCTTCAGAATGGTGTTAAAGCCGGGTTTAGTTATACCTCTCCCGCAGGCTGTCATGCACCTGCAACTGTAAATTTTACCAATGAAACAGTTGGCACAGGCACCATAAAATATTCATGGGATTTTGGCAACGGCAAAACTTCAGCAGAAGAAAACCCGGTTACCATGTATGACAAAGCAGGCGGATATACAGTAAAACTGATAGCTGTTAATTCACTTGGCTGTTCGGATACTTTGATAAAACCTAATGCGGTTAATATTGGTTTTGTAAAGGCCGACTTTGCAAGGCCGGATACTATTTGCGCAGGCACAGCTTTCCGGCTTATAAATACTTCCACGCCATCTGCCTTCGTAAGTTCTTACTGGGATTTTGGCGACGGCACATTTTCCGACTCTGCCAATCCTTTAAAAACATACGCTGCGCCCGGCACTTATACGGTAAAACTTCTGACTGATTTTGGCTCATGTCGCGACTCAATTTCTAAACCGGTAAATGTTTTGTCGCAACCTGCACCAGCTTTTAGTGCTGTTAATAATATGGGTTGCAGTGTGCCTTTGACGGTTACTTTCCGCAATACTTCAAACAATGGTGTATCTTATCTGTGGAATTTTGGTGACGGCGCAACATCAACCCTCGAAAATCCTGTTCACACTTATACAAAGGCCGGCAGCTATACGGTAAGCCTTACCATAAAAAATGCCGCAGGATGCCCCGGAGCTGTAATAAAAGAAAACTTTGTAAAAACAACAGGCCCCAAAATAACAGCATTAAAAAATCTTCCTTTTAAAGGATGCATTCCGGCTTCGGTTACTACAGGCGCAATTATTAATGGCAATCTTTTGGGAAGCACTTATTTATGGAATTTTGGTGACGGTACAATTTCAACGGACTCCGTACCCTCACATACTTATACTGTGGCCGGTAATTATAATATTAAGTTGACTTATACTACTGCAGAAGGATGTACAGATACTTTAACGGTTAAAAATGCAGTGCAGGTTGGTAATAAACCTGCTGCACAATTTTCTGCCGATCCGCGTGATGTGTGTGCTGTAACTCCCGTTACTTTTACCGATCTTTCGTCAGGTGCGCCTGCCCAGACATGGCTTTGGAACTTTGGAGACGGACAAACTTCTATTGAGCAAAATCCCGTGCATGTGTATGGTAATGCAGGTAAGTTTACGGTTATTTTAATTGCCTATAATTTTGGCTGCAGTGATACATTAAAAAAGCCTGCTTACATAAATGTTCGTCCGCCCATACCAAAGTTTGATACTGCATTTCGCTGCAATGATCCTTTAACAAGAAATTTTATTGATAAGTCAATCGGTGCAACTACCTGGCTATGGGATTTTGGTGATGGAACCAATTCGACAGATGCAAAGGTCACACATACGTATGCAGCACCCGGCACATACCCTGTTACTCTAAAGGTAACGAATGCAACGTGTGAAAATACACTAAAAAAAGACGTTGTCGTAATAAAAGAGCAAGGCAGCCTGGGAACAGATATTACTGAAAGCTGCATTAATTCAAAAGTTGTTTTCACTGTAGCTAATGTAAATCCGGCTAATATCAGTTCTTATACCTGGTATTTTAATGGCCTTTCTCTGCCGCCAACATCAGGAAGCAACCCTGTTACTTCTATTTATAGCACTGCCGGTGTCAGGTATCCTGCAGCAGTTACAACCAATAAATTAAATTGTAAAGACACTTTAACGGCTGCTGTTCCGGTTACTATATATGGTGCCAAAGCTGGTTTTGGAAGCACAAATGCAGGAACCTGTTTAAGCAATACTGTCAACTTTATTGACTCTACTGTCACAGATGGAACCCATCCTGTAATAGGCTGGACATGGAATTACGGGGAAGGAGCTGCACAAGCTTATACATCTTCACCTTTTTCACATAATTATGCTGCAACAGGAAATTATAACGTAAAGCTAATGGTAAAAGACAGTTATGGATGTACCGATAGTATTACAAAACCTTCTTTTGTATCTATTACCAAACCTGTTGCCGGCTTTACTGCATCTGATACTGCTATCTGTCCTAAAGCTGCAATTACTTTCAAAAATACTTCAAAAGGTGTTGGTGCCGCTTACTACTGGCAGTTTGGAGATGGAACCACTTCTGCAGATGTATCACCTGCTCACACTTATGCAGAGCCTGGTTCTTACAGGGTACGTATGCTGATGACTGATAAGAATGGCTGCAGCGACTCTGCATTTGCAAATATAAAAATATCTACAGCAGTGGCTGTATTCGCTTTGAGCGATACATTCTCAACCTGTCCTCCGTTAACGGTTAAGATGACTAACCAGTCAACGAATTACACTAAATTAAACTGGGATTTTGGCGATGGCGGAAATTCTCAGTTGCAAAATCCATCTCATATTTATACTTATCCTGGTATTTATCCTGTAAAGCTTTTAATAGGTAACAATGGCGGATGCAGTGATTCGTTAACCCGCAAAATTGTTATTGAAGGTCCTACAGGTGTTTTTGATTACACTCCTAAAGAAGCATGTAATTTCCAGACAATAAATTTTTCATTAAAATCTCAAAATGCAGTTAATTATCTCTGGGACTATGACGATGGTACTACTGTTTCCACTGCCAGCCCGTCTCAATCTCATACATATACAACTGCGGGCTTTTACAGGCCTAAAATAATACTGGAAGACGCCAGTGGCTGTAAAGTTCCTATCGCAGGTGCAGATACTGTTAAGATATATGGAATTGAAGCTAAGATAAGCAGTGATGCTAAAATTGTCTGTGACAGCGGCTATATAGCTTTTAAAGACTCTACTGTTTCTAATGATATAGTAAACAATTGGATGTGGAATTTTAGTGACGGCACTACTTCAAATGCTCAGTCTCCCAATCATAAGTTTACAAAAACAGGTCTATATACAGTCAGCTTAATTGCTAAAAGTCGTTTTGGTTGTACAGATACGGCAGTAAGCCAGAAATATATTAAAGTTGTTTCTTCACCGCAGGTAAAAATTACCGGAGACACCTCAGCATGTCAGCCTGCACAATTAAACTTTCAGGGAGAATTTGTAAAAACAGATACTGCGGCAGTAACCTGGAAATGGAATTTTGGGAACGGGAAAACCGCTAATGTTATGGCTCCCGGCACGCAGACTTTTTCAACTGCAGGTACATTCCCGGTTACACTAAAAGTAACCAACAGTGATGGTTGTTACGATTCTGTTGTAAGGCAGGCAATGATTCATCCAAAGCCACCGCTCAATGCCGGTGCTGATACAGCCATCTGCAAATCCGCTGCTTTTACGCTTCGTGCTGCCGGCGCTGATAATTATACATGGAATGCTGATCCTTCATTAAGTTGTACAAATTGTGCAAATCCCACTGCAAAGCCTGCTCAGACAACTACTTATTACGTATCTGGAAAAACAGCATTTGGGTGTACAAATAAAGATTCTGTTACTGTAAAAGTACAGCAACCATTTAAAATAGCTGTCAGCAAAAACGATACAGTATGCCTCGGTGCGTCTACTGTTTTAAAAGCTGCCGGTGCAGATATTTATAAATGGACACCTTCTTTATGGCTTGACAATCCAAACATTGCAACACCAACAAGCACTCCAGACTCTACCATTACTTATAAAGTTAGTGCAAAAGACAGCCTGAATTGTTTTAAAGATGAAGCAAGTGTAACGCTGAAAGTATACCCGAAACCTGCAATTGAAATAACAAACGGAGAAAGTATAACAGTGCAGGCAGGAAGCAGTGTAAAACTGCTGACAAAAAATTCAGCCGACGTTATCACCTGGAAATGGAGCCCGGGAAAGTGGTTAAGCTGCATCTCCTGTTCTCAACCATTAGCTGCTCCGGGCGATAATATCACTTATCGTGTTACGGCTGCTAACCAGGGACAGTGCGAAGCGCAGGACGAAATTACTGTCAGTGTCATTTGTAACAATGCAAATGTGTATATTCCTAACACTTTTTCTCCCAATAATGATGGAGTAAATGATGTTTTTTATCCGCGTGGAACAGGTTTGTATAATATAAATAGCTTTAAGGTTTTCAATCGCTGGGGACAAATGGTATTTTCAAAAGGCCACATCAGCGCCAATGATCCTCAATACGGCTGGGACGGAACTTTAAACGGAGTTTTATTACCGGCTGATGTCTATGTTTATACGATGGAGGTAGTTTGTTCAAATAACATTACATTACCTGTCAGGGGTAATATTACTTTGATACGATAGTTTTTTTGCCACAAAGGCGCTAAGGCACAAAAAAGCGTTCGGATGACGTTTCAGGAATTTCTATATTCCAAAACATTAATAATGCCCTATGTTTTCCTTCTGTTGAGCGATAATGGCATCTCAAATGTAATTTTAATCAGGGGAAAAACGATGTTATCCTTATTTTATAACTACCGGCCAGCCATTTATATATTTCACCGCGGAGATGCACATGACACGTTTCACATAATGGCCAGGCCCCGTTGATTCTCCTTGTTTAGCTTTATCTCTCCAGATGGCATGATAAGCGATAAAAACATTCCCTTTATCATCTCTTACTATTGAATTATGTCCTGGTGCCAGCCATGTTGAGTCTTTCTGTAAAATCTCGCTGTGCCCGGAACCATTTGCTTCGCCAAGACGGACAAAAGGCCCGAAAGCGCTGTCTGCCCTTGCCACCATAACGGCATAATTAGCTTTGTCGCCGCAACAATTGTCACCGGAATAATACAGGTAATATTCTCCATTTGCATAGTCGAGCCAACTGCCTTCGAGTAAAATACTGTAGCTTTTATCTTTGTGGGGATACACAATATTTTTGGGCGAGCTGCCGCTTTTAAAAGCCTTCCAGTCATCTGTAAGTTCCTGTGCTTTTAAGGGTTCAAAACCCGAGCCCCAGTATAATATCTTTTTCCCGGTAACAGGATCAGTCGTTGCCATCGGATCAATATTTACAAAACCCTTTCCGCTTACAAGTGGCGTTCCTTTGTCAATAAAAGGACCTTTGGGGCTTTTTGAAAAAGCGACGCCGATACATTTATCTGTAGCTGTATCATCAGATTCAGCCGAAAAAAACATCACATATTGCTTTAGTGACGTATCGCACAAAACATGCGGCGCCCAAAAATCCTGGGTAGTGTGTGCCCAGACAGGTTTTTGCGGCAGCGCATCTCCTTCAAGCTTCCAGTTAATGAGATCAGCCGAAGAGGCTACTTGTATGTTAGCCATTTTACCATTAACATCAGCCTGCGTAGCATAAGCATAATACTTGCCGTCAGCCGCTCTTATAACAGTCGGATCAGGAAAGTCTTTATCCAATACAGGATTATGAAAAAAATTCTTTTGAGCTGTACAACAAATTATTGAAAAAAATGCAAAAAAACATAATACTGATTTCCCTTTTATCATACGTTACTATATTTAAAATAAAGTTAGTTATATGCCTGCAATGGACGTTTTCAATCTTTTTAACCAGGATAAACTGATATAAGTCATTTGCATAAATATTTTGCAGCGTCAACTAAGTTTTACAAAACCTGCCTCGGTGCGTGCCTCATTACTGCTCTCCCGAATATGAGTATGCACATATGGGCAAGTGGGTTTTTGATAAAGGCTACAGCAATGGGATGACACCGGCAGCACAGCAAACGATAGAAAGCGCAGGCACTTTGTTTGTGTGCCCGCAGGTAATGCGTCTCGTACCTTGTCGCCAAAATTGCCGGTGTGATTACCCTGCTCAAGGTTTTGGATAAGAAAAGATTCTTTTGTTATTGAGCTTTAGAATAAGAATGAATCTTTTGTTGCGACGCTCCATTCAGCGGCAGTAATTCTATTGAACATTTTCCGTGCTATGATTTTTTCATGCAAATATCAAGGATAACTTAAATATATAACAAATAAGGTTTTTTTCTTAATTCCCATTAATCCCTGAAATCCTACAATCCCGGTTCAAACATTTCCCTAAAATCCAATCAAATTCCCCTTCAGACAAAAATTCTATAAATCATGATCCGGACAATAAACAAGTTGTATTTTTACAATGAATAAGCATAAATATAAAACGATGCGCATTGTTATCTTCATTTCTTTTTTAATCCTAACCGCAACTGCTGATGCACAAACTTTTGTCCCGGGCAGCTTTATTGACAACAATTACAGGGGAAGTATAATGAATAATATTCATGTAAATGACAGCGCTGCTTTTAAGAAGAAATGGTCGGTCAGCAAATACAGCGGCATTTCCACTGGCATCTCTTTTTTTAAAGGTGGAAATGCAACTTTTGTTTCTGCACCTGTCGGTTTGCAGGTAAACCGCAGGCTTAATAATAATTTGTTCGCTTTTGCAGGCGTGTCTGCGGCTCCCACTTATGTCAATTTTCATTCTTCATTTATGAATGCCGGTTTTAATAAAACAGGTGTAAATAATTCGTTTAACGCAAGCTCATTAGGAATCTATTCAAGAGCAGAACTTGGTTTACAATACATTAATGACGAAAAAACATTCTCCATCTCAGGAAGCATTGGTGTTGAAAGAAGCAGTTTTCCAGTGCCGGTATACATGCCGTTAAACACGCAGTCTGGTGAAACAATACCAATTCGAAGATAATCTATTAGCCGGCGTAAAAAAAATTTACCGCAGAGAGCAGAGAATAAAGAGTTAACGCAAAGAAAGCGGGAACTTATCTCTCTGCGAAAACTCCCTCTCTCTTGTTCTCTGCGGTTTAAAAAAATTACCTTATATTATCTTACTGTTTTTATACTCGTTTTTAACTAACCACTGCAGCACCTTTTCTCTCTGATCTCCCTGAATGATTATTTGCCTGTCTTTGACACTTCCGCCTGTTCCGCAAAAGTTTTTTAATTGTTTGCCAAGGTTCTCAAGGTCTTCTTCTTTACCAATAAAATTCTCAACCAAAGTAACAGCTTTACCTGCCCGCTGTTTTTTGTCTAATATCACTTTCAGCTTTTGCTGGTTTGGAATCAATGTCTCCTTAACTTCTTCCGGCCTCTCTTCAAACTTAAAATTTGGGTTAGTGCTAAAAACAAATCCATTGCTGTCAGATTTATTTTTTTTCATTGGTTCACTTTTAATAGTTTTCTTAATTTTTTGATGCATTTAAACAGCAGGTAAAAAAGCCAAAGTACCAACCAGTAAAGAACCGAAACAAACGATCTGGCAAACAAAATATTAATGCAATGCGGCATCAATGGCATCGAGCAATCCGTTTACCGGTTTATCTTCGCCCAATTGCCAAAACATAATACCGCCCAATTGATTTCTTAATACATATTTTGTTTTAAGCATTATTGATCTTTTATCATCAAAAGTTATAAATTGTTTTTTTGCTGCGCAATACATATAAGGAGCCTTTGCGGTATTATCCCAAAAAGAAGAAAAACCTTCATTTTGTAAAGAATCTTTATTAAGCTTACTATAAGAAATTCCGGTATTGAATTTACCTGTTTGATACAAACCATTCAATGTGTCTTTGTTTACATCAAAAATTCTCCCGTAAAAAGCAGCGCCAATAATCATTTTATTTTTTGGTACACCAATAGAGTCGAGGTATCTGACTGCATGATCCGTTGATTCCAATTGTTCTTTCGTAGAATACAAGGCAGTATGATGGCCGGTTACAGTACTGTTGCCGTTTATCAGGTCGTAGGTCATCAGGTTTATCTTATTTACCATCGGTGTCACCTTATCCCACTCGATTGACTCTGCAAGAAATTTTGTAAACCCGCCTGCTGCAAAGCTTATTTCAGGTGCAGGCCCAAGTTCTTTTCTTAATGTTTCAATCAATAATGTAAAATTATGTTTGTCTTCCGCTTTGTACGTATGTCCGGGGAAACCTTCTATTGCCGGATATTCCCAATCGAGATCAATGCCATCTGTTTCGAAATAAACATTTAGGTTCTTTACAGACTTTGCGAATTCTTTTCTGCCTTCATCTGTCGAAAAAACTTCTGAACATTTCTCACAGCCGCCCCAGCCACCTAAAGATAAAATTACTTTTAAGGCAGGATTTCTCTTTTTTAAAGAAACCAGTTTTTGAATGGTTAAAGTGTCTTTTTGATTATTAACCCAAAGTTCATTGCCTTTTAAGTGGCAAAAGCTGAAGATAATGTGCGTTAATTTCTCAACAGGATAAACGCTTACACTTTGTGCATCTCCTGCATAATAGGCTATTACGGCTGTTTTTTGTTTGTGTGTTTTTTGCGCCGCAGCAATCATTAAAAGAAATAAAAGACAAGATATAAAACTAAATAACTTCATATTGTGTGTTAGTTTTTTTAAAAGAATTTATTGAGAGAGAATTTTCAAAAACTTAATAGGATTTAAAAATATTAAACTTTTCATTGCCTATTTAAAAACTATCAATAAAATTTAGAAAAAAAACAGCTTTAAATAAAGTAAAAAAGGGAAGGCCTTATAAAAGTTTTTGCATTAGCAATAAAAAAATATAAGAAATAATTTGATGATGCAGCAAAAGTTGAGGTATTTTGTGTTTGAATTAATAAAAGTCCGATTTAAAAAAAATTTTATCAGAAAACATCAGCACTTTAGAAATATAAGTTTTTCAGGCATTGTTTAAAAAATATGATAATGCAGAAATTCTCGCCTTTCTTTTTAAAATCCTTGTCCTGATATTGCTCCATACTGCCAGATGCATCTCTATGAGATCATCTTTTCTTACATCTTCCGATTGCTGCTGATAATGTTTTATTACAAAATATCACTATTATAGTTTGTTCTGCTATGCTTTAATTTTTTTATTAATAAACCAAAAACAAAATGAAAAAACTTCAACTTCTTTTTATTCTATTGCTGTTCAGCAGTGCAGGTTTTGCACAAGCGCGGCAGTTCACCGGAACGGTCAGAGACTCTTCAGGCAGTCCTTTGCCTTCGGTAACTGTCAAAGTACAGGGGCGGAATACCTCTGCCGTTACCGCTTCCGATGGTACTTTTTCGCTCGTTTTACCTGCTGGCGGCGCACGATTACAGGTCAGTTCGGTCGGTTATAGTGCACAGAATGTCAATGTTAATTCCAATGATAACGACCTGGTTATTATGCTTGGCAAGTCATCAGCACAATTGAGTGAAGTAGTAGTAACTGCTTTGGGAATCTCGAAAGATGCGCGTAAAGTAGGCTACGCGGTATCCACTGTTAACGGAGACCAGTTAACCAAAGCACGTGAAAATAATGTGGCGCTTTCGTTGGAAGGCCAGGTTTCGGGTTTAAATATTCATGGCACTAATGGCGGCCCGGGCGGTTCTGCACGTATATTATTGCGTGGGGTTTCAAGCTTAACCGGCGGTGGTTCACCCTTGTTTGTAATTAACGGCGTGCCAATGGATAACAGTCAGCGCGGCAGCGCAGGTGAGTGGGGCGGTTCTGACAACGGTGATGGTATTGGTAATATAAACCCGGACGATATTGAAAACCTGACAGTGCTAAAAGGCCTTTCAGCTTCTGCTCTATATGGATCAAGAGCTGCCAATGGTGTAATATTAATTACAACTAAAACAGGTAAAAAAGGTACTGCAAATGTTGAATATAACGCAAATTTCGTAAACGAAACAGCTATTAATTCTACCGATTTTCAATATGTATACGGGCAGGGAACAGGCGGGGTAAAACCGGCTACCGCCGCCGCTGCATTAGCCACGGCAAGGTTTGCCTGGGGAGCTAAAATGGACGGTTCATCATTCACCGGCTTTGATGGAAAAACGTATCCATATTCACCTTATACAAATAATATTGCAGATTTTTATAGGTCGGGCCCTTCTTTTACCAATACTATTTCTGTAAATGGCGGTGGCGAAAGAGGTACTTACAGGTTGTCAGTGTCTAATTTAAGCAATAAGGCAATTGTAAAGAATACCGGGCTTGACAGGAAAACGATTAATTTCAGTATGGATCAGAAAATTACTGATAAATTATCTGTAACAGTAACAGCCAATTATATTGATCAGCAAAGCAAGAATCCACCTCAATTAAGTGATGGCCCTGGTAATCCAAACAATGGCATGTTCCTCGCACCCAACATTAAAGAGAGTAGTTTAGATCCCGGGTATGATGCCAATGGAAGAGAAATTGTATTCAGCGATGACAACTATGTTACCAATCCTTATTTTGCAGTCAACAAATGGAAAAACGAAATTGACCGTAAAAGGCTGATCAGTTCAATTACAGGAAAATATAATTTTACAAACTCACTGTATTTGCTGGGCCGTGTTGGTTATGACATTCAGAATGACAAGTCTTTGGGCGTTACCCCGACCGGCACGGATTATTCATACAATTCTGCAGGTCAGTCTGGTGGCATAAGCCTTAATAAAGAAGAAAAATCGGAGCTTAATCTTGATGCATTGTTAGGCTACAGCCATAAACTGACCAATGACTTGCAATTAGATGCAACGCTTGGAGCAAATGCAAGGCGCAATCTTTACGAGAATATTGGCATCAATGGCAGTCCGTTCGTAATACCTGATCTTTATACTCCCGGTAATGTATTAAATTTTGGCAGAAGCTATGGTTACTCACAGAGAAGAGTTCATTCGGGCTTTTACTCTTTAGATTTTACTTATAAAAACTATCTTACTGTAAGTACTACCGGCAGATACGATGCCTTTTCAACTTTGTATAATTCACAAATACCAAAAGATAGCCGTAATATTTTCTCGCCATCTGTCTCAGGCAGCTTCCTGTTTTCTCAGATTGCTAATATTCCTGCAATCAGTTATGGCAAGATCCGGGCATCTTATGCCCAAACAAGCGGTGAACCCCAGGATCCTTACCAGACTGCTGTTTATTACAACGTCGGCAGTGCCATCAATGGTATCTCTACGGGCAGTTTCAGCGGCACGCTTCCTAACCTTTTCCTGAAACCATATAAACTGGCAGAATATGAAGTGGGTGCGGAATTAAAATTCTTAAAAAACCGCCTGGGCCTTGATGTTGCTTATTTCACCCGCAAGTCAACCAATGAGATTATGAATGCAAACATCAGTTGGGCTACCGGTTACAACAGTTCGGTAATTTCAAATGGTTCAATACAAAACAAAGGGCTTGAAGTAATGGTTACGGGATCTCCGGTTAAAACAAGGAACTTTAGCTGGAACATCAGCGTTAATCTTACTTCAATCAAAAATAAAGTATTGAAGACGGATGTGGCAGGCAACAATCTTGGTCTTGGTACTTACAGGCCGCTTAATGCAAATACAGCTTACTTAGTTGGAATGTCGGGTCCGCAGATAATGGCACATGATTACACCTACGATGCCAAAGGACAGATAGTAGTGGATGCGAGCGGCTTACCTGTACAGGGAGGTTTGATACCGGTTGGTTCTGTACTGCCTGATTTGTATGGCGGCGTAAAGAATGATTTCTCTTATAAAAGCTTCGACTTGTCATTTTTGCTTGATTATAATCATGGTAATAAAATTCTTTCTGCCAGTAAGTATTACGCGGTTGCAAGAGGCCTGGACAAAGAAACACTTGTCGGCAGGGAAACCGGTATTAAAGTAGATGGAGTACTTGCCGCAGGCACTGCGAACGCAAAGACAGCACCCGCAGAAGATTACTACCGGAGACTGGCCACTATTTCAAAATTCAATGCTCTTAATGGTGATTATATCAAGCTTCGCCAGGTTACCCTTGGATACACTATTTCAGAAAAAATGCTTTCCGGAATTCCGGTATTTAGTTCTATCCAGATTTCTTTGGTCGGCCGCAACCTGCTGACGCTGCTTAAACATACTGACAACATAGATCCGGAAGCTGGATTCTCTTCACTTATCCGTTATGCGGGTATAGAAGGCACCAGCCTTCCTTCAACCAGGTCGTTTGGGATCAATGCTAATTTCAAATTCAAAAAATAATTAAATGAAAAGAATTCTTATAAATATAAGTTTTGCTGCCGCTCTGTTCGCAACGGGATGTACTAAAAATTTTGATGACACAAATACAAATCCCACCCAGGCCTCGGCTTCTAATTTTGACCCAAATTTACTTTTGCCTTCCGGGGAGCTTGGTTACGTAAACGCCGTTGCCGGATACAGCGGTCCTATACTTTTTCAAAGCATGTGGGTGCAGATTTTTGCCTCAGCAATTTATCCCGGCTATTACAGCAATGGTGATAAATACGTACAGGGTGGCAGCTATCTCTCCTACCAGGCATCTACATGGAATAACGCCTACCAGGCAGCCAGTTACCTACGGGAGATTCAAAACTTAACTAAGGATAAACCTGAATTGAGTAACTTAAGCGGAATATCAGTAATAGGTGAACTGCTTAATATTGAAGCTGTTACCGATGTGTATGGAGATTGCCCTTACTCTCAGGGCTTACAGGCCAAAACAGGCTTATCGCAGCCGGTCTACGATAAACAGCAGGATATTTATAATTCTATGCTGGCAAAACTCGATAGTGTACTACCAACACTGGATGCATCCAAAACCATCCCGACTAATGACGTATTTCCCTATAAAGGAAACATCGCACAATGGAAGAAATTTGGTTATTCCCTGATGCTGCGTATGGCTATGAGGTTAACCAAAGCGGATGCTGCTGCTGCGCAGAAATACGCGGAGAAAGCTGCTGCAGGAGGTGTATTTGCAAGCAATGATGACAATGCTTATATTAAGCTCGATAATTCTCATGGCTTCAGTAACCCTAATGCAAGAGCATTGCAGGTTGCTGAAGATTACTCAGAAGTTAAATGGGGCAAAATGCTGATAGATTACCTTAAATCAACTAATGATCCAAGGCTTGGCGTAATAGCAGAAGTGCCAAAACCTGGTGTCAAAAATGCTGCAAATGAAAGTCTTCCGGGTGATAATACCCCGGCCAATCAGCAAGGTATGCCTAATGGCTACGATCAAAACGGAGGTGCTGCTGATATCAGCAAAGCTCCTGGTTATCCCGGCGCCAGCCCTGCAGATCCTGCTACCAATACAGCTACGTATACTGATCAGCCAAACGTTACCGGTAACTACTCCCGCCCGGCTACCGCGCTTTATTTGGATTTGAGTACCCCCGCTTTTGTTTTAACGTATGCCCAAACCGAATTTTTGCTTGCAGAAGCAGCAGCCAGAGGTTGGAGTGTCGGCTCATCAGCATCAGCACATTATACAAACGGGCTGATTGCTGCAATGCAGACCTATAGTACGCTAAACTCAGCAGGTGCTATCAGCCCATCAGTTGCAACTGCTTATGCTGCTGCAAATCCCCTTGATATTTCATCTCCTGACAATTCATTAAAACAAATAAATACTCAATATTGGGTACTTACCGGCACCATCTTCGATTTTGATGAAGCATGGAGTAATTGGAGAAGATCGGGCTACCCCGAATTAACACCTGTCAATTACCCTGGTAATTTTACAAATGGCACTATACCAAGAAGACAGGCATACCCAACGGGCGAAGCTTCTACAAATCCCGTAAATTATAAGACCGGGATTGCAAACCTGCAAAGCGGAGACACTTATGCTTCACGGGTTTGGTGGGATAAATAATTTTAAAATACTTTTTCTAAAAAAAGGACAGGACGCTTTTATGTTAGTCCTGTCTTTTTAATTTTCACTTTATATTTTCCGTTTATTCTTTAGTTTCGAATATTAACCGTATGTTTTAGTTTTTTTTAAAATTTAATTTTGAGATGACTTCTGCCCTTTTTTTATCTTTTACTAAAAAAAATCTTTCTATTGATTTTTCATGTAAAAAAGTGCCGATTGTTATCTTTTCGTTTTTTATTTCAGCAACCATAACACATACTGCGGCCCAGCAACCTCTTTTCCAATTATTATCTCCCCGGCAAACCAACATTACCTTCACCAATACTATTAATGAAAACGAAGGTCTGAATGTTTTGGCGTATGAATATTTATATAATGGAGGTGGCGTTGCGGTTGGCGATATAAACAATGATGGGTTACAAGACCTTTTACTTACTGCTAACAGCAACTCTAACAAATTGTATCTGAACCTGGGAGGGATGAAGTTTAAAGATGTAACCAAAGAAGCCGGTTTAGAAGGAAGACCTGATGGATGGAAAACAGGTGCCACCATGGCCGATGTCAATGGTGACGGATTGCTTGACATTTACCTCTGTTATTCCGGAAAAGTATCAGAAGCTTTACGAAGAAATCAATTATTTATTAACCAGGGTAATTTAAAATTTGTTGAAAAAGCGAAGGAATATGGTCTTGATGATGCAAGCTACAGCACACAGGCTGCCTTCTTCGATTTTGATAATGACGGTGATCTTGACATGTTTCTTTTAAATCACAATGTGAAGAAATACGATAACATAGAGCTGGATAAATTCAGAAAAGAAACAGATGAATTTGCAGGAAATAAATTGTATAAAAACGAAGGCGGTCATTTTGTTGATGTTTCCAAAAAGGCAGGCATTTATCAAAATCCATTAACCTTTGGTTTGGGATTAGCTATATCAGATGTAAATAAAGATGGTTTGCAGGATATATATGTCACAAACGATTATAACGAGCCGGATTATCTTTATATAAATAACGGAAACGGAACTTTTAGTGACCAAACGCAGCAACGCTTCCGGCATTTATCACAATTTTCTATGGGAGTAGACATTGCAGATATAAACAATGATGCGCTGCCTGATATCATTACACTCGATATGTTGCCCGAAGATAACCGCCGCCAAAAGCTGCTGCAGTTGCAGGAGAATTATGAAGCTTTTGACCTGATGATGAGCCAGAACCTGTACAAGCAGTATATGCGAAATATGTTTCAGCTAAACAATGGTGATGGAACATTCAGCGAAATTGGCCGGCTTGCCGGGATTTCAAATACCGATTGGAGCTGGTGCCCTTTGATTGCCGACTTTGATAACGACGGATATAAAGACGTTTTTATTACCACGGGCTATCTTCGCGATTATACCAACAAAGATTTTCTCAGGTATTGGGGAGATTATAAAGTGAGAAAGATAGTAGACCGCGAGCCAATGCAATTAATGGATTTAATCAAGGCGATGCCCGTTACCCCCTTTAAAAATTATATCTTTAAAAACAATCACGATCTTACTTTCTCCAATAAACAGGCAGAATGGGGTTTTGATAAAACCAAGATGTCTAACAGTGCAGTGTATGCAGATTTAGATAATGATGGCGATCTTGATCTTGTTATAAATAATATCAACGAAAATGCTTTTATTTATAAGAATATGTCGCGTGAAAATATGAATACTTCTTATCTGTCAGTTCAATTAAAAGGAAAGGATAAAAACCTGATGGCCGTGGGCGCTAAAGTGTTTGTATACAATAATGGTAAAGTGCAGTACCAGGAAGTAAATCCAAATCGTGGTTATTTATCCTGCGTTCCCACTGTGCTTAACTTTGGATTGAATGACAAAAAAAAGGCAGACTCTCTTACAATTATCTGGCCGGATAATACCTCACAATTACTTACAAATATTACTGCAAATCAAAAGTTAGTAATTAATTATGGCGATAAAAATGAGAAAGCTAAAACAAACTCTTTTCAGCAAAAAAAAATATTTAATAAAGTAAATAATATCATTGATTATAAACATGAAGTCTTCAATGAAAACGATTTTAAAAGACAGCCTTTGATGCTGTTTATGTATTCGCAGACAGAGCCTGTTATGGCTAAAGCAGACGTAAACAAAGACGGCCTTGAAGATGTATATATCAGCGGAGATAAAAACAAGCCCGGAAGAATTTATTTACAGAAGCCTGGCGGAAAATTTCAGTCCCTTGATAATGTCAGTATCAGTGATGAGAACAGCTCTGCGGTTTCTGCTGCTGTTTTCTTTGATGCAAATGGTGATGGTTACCCTGATTTATATGTTGCCAAAGGAGGATATTCGGTATTTGAACCTAACACTACAGCCTTGCAGGATGAGTTGTACATGAATAATGGCAAAGGAAGTTTTACGCTTATGCAAGGTGCTCTTCCTGAGGTAAGCGCCAGCAGTAAATCATGCGTAAAGCCTTGTGATTTTGACGGAGACGGAGACATAGATCTTTTTGTAGGCGGAAGAGTGATACCGGGAATGTATCCTGTTGCTCCTAAAAGCTTTTTACTAAAAAATGATGGAAAAGGTACATTTACTTCGATTAATGTTCCATTCGCTAATTCGGGAATGGTCACAGATGCGCAATGGGTTGATTTAAATAAAGACGGCAGAAGCGATTTGATTTTATGCGGTGAAATGATGCCCATTATGGTGTATGAAAATACCGCTGCAGGATTTGTTGATAAAACCACTAATTATTTTTCAAAGCCTGAAAGCGGTTTTTGGTTTACACTTACTATAGCTGATATAAACGGAGACGGATGGCAGGATATCATTGCCGGAAACTTAGGTTCAAACACACAGATCCATGCTTCTGAAAAAGAACCTGCTGAATTATATTATGCTGATTTTGATGGCAATGGATCTGTAGACCCCTTCTTAACCTGTTACGTAAAAGGTGTAAATTATCCTTTTGTCAGCCGGGACGAATTAAACGATCAGATGTATTCGATGCGAAAGAAATTCACGTCTTACAAAGATTATGCTGATGCAACTATGCAGCAGATTTTTACTGCTGATGAATTATCCAAAGCCAAAAAGTTATCTGCAACAGAAAGCCGGACAGTATGTTTTATTAATAAGAATGGTAAATTTGAAAAATCAGCTTTACCCTTACAGGCGCAGTTTTCTGTAGTAAATAAAATAATAGCAAAAGACTTTACCGGAGATGGTAAAGAAGACCTGCTTTTATTTGGTAATCACTCTGACAACCGTTTAAAAATAGGCAGCATTGATGCTAACTATGGTTGCCTGTTAGCCGGTGATGGCAAGGGAAATTTCAGTTATATCAATCAAACTCAATCGGGTTTGTGTGTGATGGGTGATGTAAAATCGGCAGAAGAAGTAAAAATTGATAAGAAAGATTATTTGCTTATAGGTATTTGTAATGAAGAATTACAATTTTATAAAGAGCCATAAATATTTGATTATATGAAGAATAGTGTGGGAATTATAATTAACATGATAGCGAAGATTTAGCAATTGCAAAGTCATAAACAATTGCCACGACCTTCAGGTCGTGGATAGAGAGGAAGAATAATAGATAACAGGCTTTAGCCAAAGAACTAACCTGCATATCTTTATAAATGAAAATCGCTTTGAAAAAGCTTTGGCTAAAGACACTAATTAAATCTTTTAGACAATCTACGACCTGAAGGTCGTGACAATTTTAGAACAAATTACAGAACTAAAATTTTTGAATGAAGCGCGTGTCAATTACTTTTTTGTTGCTAATTCAAGCAGCTTTTGCGCAAAAGCTGCCTAAAGTACTTATTAATCAAATATCATCTTCTGTATTTTCATTATCCCAGGTGATGATGCATGATGTGGTAAATCCGCCCGCTGCCAGCAGGTATTATGCTTATTGTATGCTCGGCGCTTATGAGATTGTATCACAAAACGACTCTTCTGTTCCCCTTTTATCAACCTTAATTAAAAATTATAAAAGATTTCCGGTTAATAATAAAAATAAATACAATCCGCAGATAGCAGCGGCGTATTGCATATTAGAAACAGGAAAATTAATGTTGCCTTCCGGGTACATGCTAAGCGATGATGAAGAAAGGTTTTTAAAATTGCTTCAAAAATATAAGACTGATTCCGCTGTTATTAACGCATCTGTTTCAGTCGCTGAAGAAGCAGCAATAAATATTGTCAATTTTTCAAAATCTGATCATTATAATCAGCTAAGTGCAAAAATCCGTTACAGACCTCTTCACGATGATGCTCATTGGTATCCTACACCGCCAACATATATTGAAGCTGTAGAGCCCCATTGGAAAACCATCCGCCCGATGATTATCGACTCGTGCAATGAGTTTGTACCTAAACCTCCTTTGGCTTTCAGTAAAGACAGCAGCAGCTTGTTTTACAGTCAGGCGAAAGAAGTATATAATATTTCACAAAATCCTACAAAAGAACAATCAGACAAGGCTGCCTTTTGGGATTGTAATCCTTTTGCGGTTGCTACTGCGGGACACATGTCTATTGGTTTCAAAAAAATCAGCCCCGGCGGTCATTGGATGAATATTGCCGGTATAGCTGCTGAAAAAGCTCATCTTGATTTTGACAAATCTGTTTTGCTTCACACTGTTTTATCTGTCACGCTGATGGATGCTTTTATCAGTTGCTGGGATGAAAAATACAGGAGTAACCGCATCAGGCCTGCAACATATATTAACAGGTACATAAATGTAAAATGGGAACCCCTGTTGCAAACGCCGCCCTTTCCCGAATATCCAAGCGGTCATAGTGTAATATCAACAGCTTCTGCTGAAGTGCTGACATACCTTCTTGGAGATAATTTTGTTTTTACAGATGACTCAGAACGTTTGTTCGATTTGCCTTCACGCACTTTCAAATCTTTCAGAACAGCGGCAAACGAAGCAGCCATATCAAGGTTATATGGAGGTATTCATTTTCGCGACGCAGTAGAAAACGGGCAACAACAGGGATTGGCTATTTCAGCAAAAATTATTTCACAAATAAAAAGAGCCGGTGTAGGAAGAATAGATTTGTAGTTAAAATGGTTTTTAAATATATGAATAGAAAAAAAATATTATTTGTGCGACTATTTTAAGCAACGTTGTTACAGGCAAAAACAGCCTTACTTTAAATACCTGAAATATTTTTCTTTGAGAATGCTGTAATGTATCTGATTGTATTGTAACGCGGGCTGTATAGATCATTTTTTTTATATCTTTTTATTGGTTATATTAATTAACCTATATTTTCATTAAGCCTTTTATTACCATCGAAAGATCAAAAATTCCTTGTTATTGGTATGTTGCCTTTCAGCCGCCTCTGATAAATTTTTTTCTCCTTCACTAACAAACTCAGATACATTTTCTTTTGTTTTATGATTTACGAATCCGACAAGAATGTACATGCATTCATTTATTTTAGTTCTTTGGCGGATAGCATGGGTAATTATGATTAAGCTGCAATTGCCACGACCTTCAGGTGGATAAAGAATAATAAATGAGAGGCTTTAGCCCAAAAAATAAAAACAACATGCGATACACTAAAAGAAAACTTCTGATAGAAAATATGAAGAATTTTTAAATACGCCTTATTGCAGAAGAGTTTTGGCTAAAGCCAATGCGTCAATTTTTATACAACCACGGGCCTGAAGGTCATGGCAATTTTAGCCATACAAATCGTCATAGAACCCTTATTTTAATATTATTTCAATACCGTCTGAATGGTAAATATGAGAAAAAGACCTTTGTTATAAATAAACGACTAAAAGTTTTGTATTTAAATAAAAACCCCTACTTTTGCCGACCTTTCACTGTAGCAGTACTTATGGTACGTACCGCTGATGTTTGAAACTTTATTACAGGTTTAGTAAAAATAAGAAAATGAAACGTACATTTCAACCTCACCGTCGTCGTCGTAAATCTGTTCATGGATTTCGTAAACGTATGGAATCTGCCAACGGACGCAAAGTGTTGGCAAGTCGTCGCAGAAAAGGTCGTGTGAAATTAACTGTTTCAGACGAAAAGAGATTAAAATAAATACGCATACCTTACGTATTTCGTATAATTAGCCCTGTCTGTATAGATAGGGTTTTTATTTTTACAAAATCTTTTATTATTTCTAAAAAGCTCTCATACAATAAAGAAGAAAAGCTCAAAAGCCGGAAACTGATCGAACATTTGTTTAACGAAGGCAAGAGTTTATCTGTATTTCCTGTAAAGGTTTTATATGATGTTATAGAAGATACGGCCGTGCCAATAAAAGCTGGTGTCACGGTCAGCAGCCGCAGGTTTAAAAAAGCTGTTGACAGAAACAGGATAAAAAGAGTCTTACGTGAAGTATACAGGCTGCAAAAATTACCGCTGGAGAATGAATTGGCAGAACACAGAACTTCTCTTGCCATTTTTTTTATTTATACCGGGAAAGAATTACCGGCCTTTGGCGAATTATACCAAAAGATGGGAATAATTTTACAGAAGCTCGAGAATCAAATAATTAATTTATCCTGAAAAGTTGAAATCACTTTCTAAAATAATTACTTATCCGTTTATTGTCCTTATTAAGATATATCAGTTTGGTATTTCCCCGATAATTGGTCCTAAATGCCGGTTTACGCCTACCTGCTCACACTATGGAAAAGAAGCTTTAGAGAAATATGGTATTTTTAAAGGCGGCTGGATGACGATGAAAAGAATTGCCAGATGTAATCCGTGGGGCGGGCATGGATATGACCCGGTGAAGTAAAGTTTTTCGTATTAGAATAAAAAGTCAGTACATTGCAATAAACAAAACAGATTAATATGAAACCACTCATTAATTTATTTACAAAGATTCTTTTTTTTGCACTTCTTTTGGCCGGTGTTTATTCCTTTAAAAATGCTTCCGCCTATGTACAGATATCTGCCCAAAATAAGGACTCGGTTACTAAAAAAGGTATTGCGCTTACCGGTTCAAATGAAGTGCCTGCTGTAAGCCCGAGCGGTTCCGGCACATTAGATGTGTCATATAATAAAGCTGCTAAAACACTTACTTACAGCGCCAAATGGAGCGGGATGACAGATAGCGTAACAATGATGCATTTTCATGGTCCCGCAGAAAAAGGTACGAATGCAGGTGTATTATACCCCATAACCGATTTTACTCCCGGTACTTCAGGTACGGCAAATGGAACGGTTAAGCTCGACGGGGTAAAATTGAAAGAAACAGAATTGTTAGGTGGCAAATGGTACTACAACATCCATACTAAAACACATCCGGGTGGTGAAATAAGAGGACAAGTTATATTTTAAAAATAAAGGATACAAATTATTGAATAGAAGCAAACATTCTTTGCTTCTATTTTAGTTTGTGTTACGTGGTAATTAAAGGTATATAATTCTTGCTTTATATTTCGAAGATCTTCCATATTTTGTGTAAGTAATTCAGGCAGGCTATGTATTTTAAAACTCATTTACCGATATTATTGGCCTTTTAAGCATTAACCCGATTCTTTACATATTTATCTAAACAGTAAAAAGGTTATAACTCGCTGCAACAGCTAAAATTTTATCAAACTTTTGCCTTTTCTGTCTAAATACATTAATATCTCTTAATATTGTGAATTGCTTATTTTTCAATTACAGTATTATTATTTACAGGTATGAAGGGCTTACCCATAACGATTTTAGCTGGCTTTTTGCTTGTTTCAGCTTTCGCTTCTGCAACTGTCAATTGGAAGATTGCATCGGAAAATCCTGAATATGTGCACCGGGCTGTGAAAGAAGTTACTGATGTAATCGTTCATGATATTTACTCTCCGCCTGTAGCTAGCCGCATATACGCGTATATAACCATAGCCGGTTACGAAGCAGCTATTGCAGGAAAACCGGCGTATGTGACATTTGCCGGACAGCTTCATGATCTTAAACCCATGCCTGAGCTTGCAGCAGGTAAACAATACAGTAATTCGCTGGCTTCTGTCGAGGCAATTTTGACTGCAGGAAGATCACTTATAGCTTCTGAAGAAAAAATTGAAGCCTTCCATGCTATATTGATGAAAGAGTTCAGAGAGTCGGGCATGCCGGAAGATGTGTTTGAAAATTCTGTTTTATATGGTAAAGAGATAGCTGCACACATTCTTGCCTGGGCTGCTAAAGATAACTATGCTCAAACCAGGTCTTTGGCAAAATTTGCCGTTAATGAAGATGCAGCATCCTGGAAGCCTACACCGCCGCGTTACATGCCTGCAGTGGAACCGCACTGGAACAAAATGAGGACTTTTATTATTAATTCAGCAGAACAATTCAAACCTTTGCCGCCGCCATTATTTTCGACAGATAAAAACAGTAAATTTTATAAAGAAGCCGTAAAAGTGCGTGAGGCAGGTTTAAAATTATCTCCTGAGCAAATAGAAATAGCAAATTTTTGGGATTGCAATCCTTTTAAAATAAACATCAATGGCCATGTAATGTACGCGACGAAGAAAATTTCTCCCGGGGGTCACTGGATCAACATTACACGTCTTACCTGTAAAAATGCAAAAGCTGATCTTGCAAAATCTGCCGAAGCTTACGCATGTGTATCCATTGTGCTTGCAGATTGTTTTATCAGTTGCTGGGATGAAAAATACAGAAGTAATGTTATAAGACCCGAAACTTTTATTAACCAGTATATGGATGCAGACTGGGTGCCGCTGCTGCAGACTCCGCCTTTTCCTGAGTATACAAGCGGGCATAGTGTTGTATCTGCTGCCTCTGCTGTGATGCTTACCAAATTATTCGGAGACAATTTTTCTTATGCTGACTCTACAGAGACTGAATTTGATTTGCCCGTCCGTCACTTTAAATCCTTTAAGGCAGCAGCGCAGGAAGCAGCGATCAGCCGGTTTTACGGCGGCATTCATTACATGCCTTCCATTACCAACGGATTGAAAGAAGGAAGCAGTATTGCAAATTTTATTGTTCAAAAATTACGAACAAGAAAAGGAGATTTTGCTAACGCAAAATAGCTTAGTGAAAAGGACAGTTATTGCTGATGATAGTTCAAAAGATCATGTTCTTTTGGTCAAAGCAGCTTCAGTCTTTATTTCAATGCTTTTTTTAAAAATCCTGAAAGGCTTTCCTGAAGAAAGAAAAATAAATGGAACATTTACAGCTTAGAATTAAAAATATCAGGAAGGAAACCAGCGCCAGCAAATCTTATTTTATAGAGGAAATAACCGGTAAAAAGATTGAATATAAAGCAGGCCAGTTTTTTACATTGCTCGTTAACCTGAATGGCAAAGAAGTGCGGCGCTCTTATTCTATCAGTTCTGCCCCCGGCGTTGACAAGGACATTTTTTTTACCATAAAAAGAATAGAAAATGGGGAATTAAGTCGCTACCTGTTTGACCACTTAGAGGTTGGAAAAACAATTACCAGCCTTCCGCCATCCGGAAGGTTTATTATTGATGAGCCTGAAAGTAATTTAGCTGTTTTCATTGCCGCCGGAAGCGGTATTACGCCTGTGTTTTCGTTAATAAAGCACCTTTTGTATCAGTTTACAGAAACCAACGTTCTGCTGATATATCAGAATTATAATGAAGAAGAAAGCCTTTTTCGTAAGGAGCTGCTGTTGCTCTTGCAAAAGTTTGAGAAGCGTTTTATTGTAAGAGAAATTTTCAGTCATCCCCTGGATCACACCAAACCTTCGCAGCGACTAAACAATAATTTACTTGAAAAAATTTTATTACAAACAATTGGAGATGCTTCTGTTCTTTTTTATCTCTGCGGGCCGGAAGCATTTATGAGGATGGCACAATTCACATTAAAAGTGATGGGGTACGGGCAGGAAGTGATTAAAAGAGAAAATTTCTTTGCCACTGCGCCGCCGCCGCCTTTTATGACTGACAAAACTCCTCACAATGTTATTATTAATTACCATAATAAAAAGTACCAGATTGAGGTTGCCTATCCGCACAATATTCTTGAGATTGCATTAAAGCACCACATAGATCTTCCATATAGTTGCCGGGGCGGCAGATGCAGCACCTGCACTTCACGGTGCACAAGCGGCAGCGTAAAGATGACAATAAATGACGTTCTTACACCAAAAGACCTGCAAAATGGTTTGATTCTTACCTGTGTTTCTTATCCTGTGTCAGATGTTGAGATTACGTTTGATGCGTGAGGTCGTGTGTTTAGTTGGTTGCTTTGTAAACAGAATTCATTAGATTTTTTGAAAAAATATTTACGATGTTTGTCATTTCTTCATCACTTAAAGACTCGTTATATAAAATACTTTTGGTTGGAATTGTATCTTCAAAACTCATTTCATAAGCATTATCATGGAATGAAAATTTTGTAGCTCCAACCTGGAATTTTGTTTCTTTGGCTGGCATTCTTAGTTTTTCGCAATTACACCATATTCTAATAGCTCCTATAGATTTTTTATCCTCAGCGGATATTTTCTTCCATAATTTTTTCAACTCCTCTAAAGTATTGGCCGTTGATTGATAATTAAAAGTAAAACTATCTTTTGCTGTTATATAAACATAGCATTTCCTGTTGTAAAATAAACTGTCAAACTTATCAAGTTGAATTTCCCACTTTTCAGCTAAAGGTTCTATTAAGTTTTCGTAAATGGCCTGCACGTTTTCCATGCTATATTTTGATTCAATCTTTGCATCACCTTTTTGTCCAATTTTTTTCTTCAATAATTGTAACTCTTTTTCCCAATCATTTGGTTCTTCGATATTTTCTCCTTTTGCCGCTTCAATTGAAACTTCTAAAGACCAGGTTACCAGAGCGGCTATATACTCAATAAAGGGCTCATTGTTGCCAACATCAGCTAAATGCAGCACTCTTAAATAATTTTGTTTATCAGTTGATTTAACAGTGATAATCGGCAAATTATTTTTAAGTAACACATAATTTAAAAGCAGTCGCGCAATTCTTCCATTACCGTCATCAAAAGGATGGATACGTACGAATTTGTAATGCAGCATTGCAGCCAGTGTTACAGCATGTAAAGCTTTTTCCTCTGTTCGGTACCAATCTATCAGTTCCTGCATTAGAATGGGGGTTTCCGCGGGCGAAGCATAATAAACATCTCTCCATTAGGTAAACGAACTGAATTAGAGTGTTCTTTGTAATTGCCAACTTTAATCAAACGCCTTGTATTTTGTCCATCAGCAGTAACAGCTTCTTTCCAGAAAGGCTCTTTTAGAATAATTTCGTTAAGATTTTTGATAAAACTTTCTGTTAACGGATGTTCATTATCTGCTGCCAAATCTTCTACCAGCTTTAAGGCAAGATCGTGCCCTTTCATTTCCTCGTATTCGCGTAAATTATGATTTCCCTGGGTATCACCAAAAATCAGAAGCAAATCAGTTTCTCCATAAGTAAGTGTGTTCCCTTCTATATGGTTAGAATTGTAATTAAATTCTAACCTGAATTTTTTATCTAATTTCTGTTGGTATTCCGGATTCATTGGCAATAAAGCTTTCAGCGAAAGTGCCAGTTGATCGAGCTTGTAGAAAGACTTGTTCATTATATCCAAAAATAGTGAATATAATATTTAATATAAAGAAAGACCGAAATGCAGCAATAACAATTGAATGCAGAATGAATACCGGTTTTAGCATGATAAATCATCACAGGTCAATAATGTCCGCGAATGACCGGTTTTATCTTCTCATCATATAAGCTTCTTAATTTCCTGTGCGTTTCTTCAGGCAAAGGTTGCAAAGCTGATGCAGCCACATTGCTTTCTGCCTGCGACACTTTTGACGCACCGGGTATAACTGCAGTCACCTCCGGATGGTCGAGTATCCATCTTATCGCCAGTTGCGCCATGTCTCCGGGCGGAAGCAGAGCTGCCATTTCGTTTGTCAGTTGTATGCCTTTTGAAAATTCAATTCCTGAAAATGTTTCTCCTGCGTTAAATGCTTCACCATTTGCATTAAAGTTCCGGTGATCTTTTTCACCAAAGCTTGTATGCCCATTAAACTTGCCCGTAAGCAATCCGCTGGCAAGCGGTACACGAACAATAATAGCTACATCCTTTTCTTTCGCTTTGGCAAATACCTCGTCAGCCACGTGCTGCCTGAAAAGATTGAAGATGATTTGTAACGAAGCAAGCCCTTCCTGTTCGAGGCAAATCAGTGCTTCTTCGCTTGTCTCAACACTTACCCCCCAGTTTGCGATATATTTTTCATCCTGCAGTTTTCGCAGGTGCTTAAAAACATCTCCCTTGCGCAGCTCTTCCGGGGGAATGCAATGCAGCTGCTCAAGAAACAATTGCGGCACATCCAGGTTTTGCAATGAACTTTCTACCTGCTTTTTCATTAGATCATAAGTGAAGTTTTGAGGCCATCCAAATCCGTTATCGCTGCGGCGGCCTAATTTTGTAGCTATATATATTGGTTTATTTATAGTCTTTTTAAACCTGCCGATTATTTTTTCACTTATGCCCATTCCATATACATCTGCAGTATCAATAAAATTGCCGCCATTAGTTGTAAATGCCTTTAAAATGGCAAATGCCTCCTCATCATCTATTGCGCCCCAGTCTGCGCTTCCTAATTGCCAGGTGCCTAACCCGATTTCTGATACTTTTGTTTCTTTAAATAAACGGTATTGCATATAAAATGATTAAGAATGATTAGAGTTATATCTCAACAGGCAGACATACGGCTTCATAAAACCTTTCGCAAAAGAATATAGCCTCCTCTGTATTTCCAAAAAACAAAAAAATTATACCTGCTGTTAATAACATTATTATTTCCCGTTATCTCCTATTTACAAACTGCAACTGACAGAATAAAAGTGAAGCTGCGTGGTTATTAAACCAATGCTGCAAAGATCGTCATGTTGCAGGAGTACAAATGCAACTACTTTCTGCATGACTTTTACAAACATAAAAAACACTTTGTTCACAGGAAGTTGAGTGAAGAAAAGCAATCGTCAATTCATGAGCCTAAGTAAAAGTTGCCAATTTTTCTTCGTTACCAACCCAAAAAATTTTGGTTCTATGACGGATAGTATGGGTAATTATGATCAGGTGCAATTGCCATGACCTTGAGGTGGTGGATAAAGAATAATAAATGAGAGGCTTTAGCCAAAAAAATAAAAACAACATGCGATCTACTAAAAGGAAACTTTTGACAGAGAATATGAAGAATTTTTAAATGCGGCTTATTTAAGAAGAGTTTTGGCTAAAGCAGATGCGTCAATTTTCATAAAACCACGATCTGAAGGTCGTGGCAATTTTATCCATATAAATCGTCATGGAAACCAAAGGAATTTTTTTTGTTCTTATTCCCGGTATCGGTCATTCTTATTTTTTTAATATTGCTGATAATGTTAACCGTTCTGCCGCGTCGCCGGCACTAAAGATTATTATTACCAACGCGCTTCTATTCTGCTTTAAGAAAAATATGCCGGCAAAGGGCACCGTTATGCAGGTCGGCTGATACGGCTGTGTATATTCATCCTTCTGCAGCCGGTGAAGAATGTGCTGCCGGAACAAAAATTTCTGCCACCTGATTAATTAAAATTGAACGAACGGGAAATGTTGAAACCAAAATAAATATTTCCCTTATCCCATTTTCCGGCAGTCTTTGCGAGGTAATACGGACCAATCATACCTCTGGAGTTTGAAAAAATTAATTGGAATACATGACCGCCTGTTTCAATATCCAATCCTGCTGATAAAGAATTATATACTTTTGAAGAAACAACCTGGTTACGGAGAAGATAGTTGTACTCAGCATTAACACTCATTCGTTTTGTAATTTTCATTCTGCCGCCAAAACCCGCAGCCAGCAAAGTATTTTTATCTTCCGGTGCAGGTACTAAATTAAAATGAATAAGCGTTGGGGACACTTGTAAGGAAAGTTTACTATTCAGCTTTCGGGCTATTAATAGTTGAGAAGTATACGCGGAACGAAACTTTGGTGTTAAGAAAGGTTTTTCTGCATTTTTTGGAAAACCGGTATATGTAAGCAATTCATAGAGGCTTACAGAAACCGGCATTTTCCCTGATGTTTGCCTGAGCAATTTCAGTTTTACATTTGCATCATAGGTTTTATCTAAAGAGCTGCGGCCTGCGCCAGCAGAAAGGCAGTTGGTAATACCATAATCAAGGCCAAAACGTATCTCTGCATTATCAAGGCCAAAAAGCTGGTAAGCCCCATCACTTAGCTGTCCAAAACGATGCATAATTAAAAACTGTAAAGTTTTTTTTGCCGGCGACTCTACGGCAGGCGTATTAACGATTTGAGTAGCTTTAAACGTGCCCGTAACTTTATCAGGTGCAGCATGCGTATTTAAAGAGTTGTTCAACAAAGTAAGCAGCGAACTATCCTGTGCCTGCAATTTACCTGCAAAAGCAAGTAAACCGAGTGCAGCTATCAAAAGAATTTTTTTCATATATTTATTTTGGGTTACATTCTGCTAAAACGTGAACATCCATTTGTCTGGATATCTTTTCTCTTACCAGAGAGGGGATTTTTATATCAAAATCAGCAGGAGTTAGTTTAAAATCAGAAGCACCGGTCAGTGTATTTCCTTTGACCGCGAGGGTTGCAGGCGCCTCAATACTTTTTGTTATTCCATGCAGGGTTAGCTGCCCTTTTACCTGTACCGGGTACGTTCCGTCTTTGCTCATATTTACATCACCTGTATAATTGCCTGTAAAACTTGCTTTAGGATATTTATCGCTTTCTATGTAATTTTCATTGAAATGCTCCTGCATTAATTCTTTCTGAAACAAAAAACCTTTAACGAGGCAAGTGAAGGCAATGTTTTTTTTAGCGGCATCAATAGCAGCAAAAACCTGCCTGTTCTCTGCCTTTATATTTTCTAAAGGCGTTTTCGAAAAAAAGCCTAAATAGCCATTACGTGTCATAAATGTTTGAGAATAACATTTGCAGGAACATACCAAAAAGAATAATATAATTATACTTTTGAAGGGATAAAACAATAGTTTTTTTCTTTGTGCAGAAAAGAAAAAAAAGCTGAAGAGTGCGACGCAACGATGCTTAACAGCAGCAAAAATGACCGGCTCAAAAAAACTTGCCTTCACTCTTTTTTCGGTCGTATGGTTAAATTTTTTCATTGTAATTATTAAAGTATTAATTGTTTAAAGCGCCTCCGGCAATCCAGGCTTTTATTTTATTAATGTCGCAGTCAGACAACTTTGCAGCTCCCTGGGGCATGGGAGGATAACCGGCAGCATGTGTGATAACACCAATTAAACTGCTGTTATCAGCATAATGTTTTACACTGCTATAAGGATCAAGATTAACGCCTCCCTGTGCCTGACCATTACCATGACAGCTATAGCAATTTTCCTTAATAATCGTTTGCACATCAGTCGTATATTTCATATTTACAGTATCGCAGCCGGTATTGCCGCCCGTATTGCTGTTTGCGCTTTCGGTTACTTCGTTACTTTTTGAACAGCCTGTGATAATGATACCTATAACCGATAAGCAAACAAAAAATCTTTTCATACTATAATGTTTATTTTATTTTTATTTTTCTATAACTGCGTCTGTAAGGTTTACATCCATTAAAAAACCAACACAACGGCCTTTTATCTGTATAACAGTTCCTTTCAACGGTAAAGCGGGAAGTGTATTATTGTCTTTTGAAACGCTGCAGTTGACGCCTCCCATCCCGTTGCTGCCTGACAATAGTATATTTATCGTGCTGTCTGCAGCCTGTACATCATCTACCGTACCTTTTACCAGGATCACTTTTTCAATAAACCGGCTGTTAGCCTTTTGCTCATTTTGCTGAAAAGCCGTGTATAATTCTTTCGCTTCCATACTGTAGTCCGGCTTTGTATTCATCAACCCGGCCCTGGGTTTTTGATACCAGTAAAAGGCTGCTGCAAGAATTAGTAAGCATACTGCTGTCCCTGCAAAAAAAATTGTCTTTTTTCGCATACGTTGAAGTTTGTAATAATTGAATGATTACTAAAAAGACCGGCTCAGGCTTATATATACACCCGTGCTGCTTACGGGCAGTTTACCAATTCCAACTCCTCTTAAAGGCAATTTTATATATGGTTCAATACTTATATTACTGTATTTGCCCAATGTTTTTTTATAACCGGCACTTATATTTAGTATAGAAAACCAGTCTTTAGATGAATTTTTATATCCATAATCTCTTGATGCTGTCGTATTATATCGCTTGAACGTAAGGTTATAATATTCATATTTCATCAGGTAACCAGACAATCCTGTTGAAACAAACCAGGAATGGTCTTTTTTAGTTATAAAGCTATATTTGACATTCATCGGAATCTCAATCATGTCGCAATAACCGGTTCCATTTAATATATTTAGAGGCACAGGCAGCTTAAGGCGATTGGTATCTAAGAATTTACCTTCTGTATAATAATTCTTTCTGTCCCAAAGTGCGCCTGCATCCACACTGATTTTATTATTTATCCGGTATCCCAACATCAGTCCCGCACTGTAACCTATCCTACTCGTCTTTTGAAGTTTTACAGTACTTACATCAGGACCGATAACAATTGAATAATAAAACTTCCGTTTAATAGTCTTTTGCTTTTTATCTGAACTTTTCTTGTTGAGTGCTGATTTCGTGTCTCTGTTAAATACACTGTCTGCTTTTTTTGTTATGTCTGCTATTGGTAAAGTATCTCTTTGCAGAGTGATTCCTTTAGATATATCAGGCGGAGTAACGTGAGCATCTGATAATTTTTTACCCGTAACAATATTATTTTTATCTTCTGTTTTTGAAGGTTCTGAAGTGTCAACAGAAAGAGAGTCCCCAGTCTTATCATTTATACCCTTTTTTGGTATTGCCTTATTATTTACTGAAACACTATTGGCCGGTTCGGTAATAGAAGGATTATGTATTATTTTATTATCTGCTTTAATATTATTAAATGGTTTACCTCTATCATTAGCGGAAGCATGCCTTATTAGTCTTTTTTTTGCAGCTTCTTCTGCACCTATAACTTCATTACCAGCTTTTTTCTGCTTCAGACCTGTTATTGGCAAAGACGGAACAACAGGCTTTGTTTTATCCGACCTTAAAATATTTTTATTAATTTCTTTATTTGTTTCAGCATCATTACCTTTTTTACCGTTACCAACGTATCTGCCGCATACGAATCCTACAGGCAGCAGCAACAGTAATAACAGGTATCTATAATTTTTTTTATTCTTATTTTTCCCAGGTACATTATTTTCAGTATGATGCAGCTGCTGCATTACTTTATTCCAGTCGGCGCCGTTTGTATGTAATGGGTATTCTTCTCCGGCCCGCCTGAACAGTTCGTTCATATCGTTATTCAAATCGTCCATATCATCATTCAGAGACTGCATATATCTGTTTCTTGTACATCTTTATCTAAAAACTTTCTCAGTTGCATTCTTGCTTTTGCCAGGTTTGACTTGGAGGTGCCCACCGATATGCTCAATCTTTCTGCAATCTCAGGATGTGAAAAACCGTCAATTGCGTACATATTAAAGGCTGCGCGGTAAGACGGAGGCAACTTCTTCACCTGGCAAATCAATTCTTTATACAATATATTCTGGTCTGCACTTTGGCTGTTATCACGCAGCTCCCAGACGTGATCAGGCAAACCTCCTATTTCGGGCATCATATTATTCCTTCGCAATTCATCAATAGCGGTGTTAATCATTATTCTCTTTATCCAGCCCATCCAGATTTTTTCAAGGTGCTCATTTTCTGCATACTCAAATGTTTTAATGGAGCGAAATATTTTTACAAACCCGTCGTTTACTACGTCTGTTGCTTTTTCATACCTGTATATATATCTGAACACAATCTTTAAAGCATAGCCGTAATACCGCTCATAAAGCTTTCTTTGACACTTATGATCGCCGGCCAGACATCCTTTCAATATAGAACGTAATTCTTCCAAAATTATAACAGCATTTTTCCGGTTTCTCAGATATGAATAGGCAGGATAAAAATATTTGCTTACGCAAAAGCGTAATTTTAATCAGATATAAAAATCAGATTATGCTTTGATGCGGTAAAATGTTTTTCATCAACTTTATTAAGGCCGCCATCAAAGGTGGCGGCCTTAATAAAGGATGCACTAAAAAAGCCTTTTTACATATACTTATTTAATAATTATTTGGTGCGTTTCTTTTATACCATCCAGGAAGCAGCTAAGGGTATAAATTCCGGGATGCAGATTGTCTAAGTGCACATGCCCGTTATTCACTCCCCGGTATGCCTGCATCTGTGTTTTTATAATCATTTGACCTTGCGGGTTCACTACATTTACCTGCATTTTACCTTCTTTGTCTGCATTAAAAGTCAACATTAAATGCCCTTCGCTAACCGGATTAGGACTTATAGACAGTATAAGCTTATTTACTGCACCATCCGCTTTAAACATTTTTGTTTCAGAAAATGCCTGTTTTCCGTCTTTATCAACTATTGCCAGATTATAATAATAATACTTATTACTATTGGTACCCTGATCAGTAAATGTATAAGACTTTTCGGCAGCAGAGTTTCCTGCTGCAGGTATTTTTGCAATTTCAGTATAAGACGAACCGTCCGAACTGCGGCGGACAGAAAAATAAGCAGTATTTTCTTCGCTCATTGTTTTCCAGTTGATAACAGCCTGACCTTTGCTGCTGCCTACTGCAAAAGACGAAAGCTTTACAGGCAGCGCGTTTGATGCAGTAAAAGATGCAGACATACCTGGTTTGTGTGGTATGCACCAGTAATTATATGTACCGGCAACAGTCACTCTATAATCAAAGGTTGTGTCTGTAGAGTCCATAGGTGCATTCCATGAAGCGGCACCGGCAGGTAATGAATTTCCGGTTTGTGTTGCGGGATCATCAGTCGTGGTATGATTGCCTGAAACCCATACCCATCGCATTGTATCACCAACAGCTACATCAGACACATTGGCTGGTGTAAACTGATAATTAGCCACCTGCACAACGTGAATAGTGGCGGTTGATTTGTTGGTAATTGAAGCGATACAAAAAATAAGAAATAAAACTTTTTTCATAATGAGGTGTTTTTAGTTTCAGAAAGCAGATTTTTAGAAGTAGAATAGATTGCGTTAATGCTTCTATAAATAGTTATTACGAAAAAAAATAAAAAGGGTTGCCTCAGATGTTTTTATTTTTTAAAACACATAGTTTCGTAACCTCTTTTAAATTTCAACGGTTGGTGTCAATTGCCTGATCGCCGCAAAGTTTTTCCAGACGCTTTGCTCTTATTTATATATTTATATTGCAAAAATGTTTTTTCGAAAGAAATTCATGCAATCTCTGTTTTAAGTTCTATAATTAATTGGCTGATTTCTTCAGGTGCATTACATTGTATTCATAAAGCCCTTTATACTTTTATGTTCACCATTTCATTACTGTTCTATCGGCATTACGGTCATAGGGAAGCAGAATAAAGGAAAAAATTTGATGTCAATGAAATTGTTGAAATAACGGGAAATATTACAAATATCAAAAGTATGCAATGCAATTAACGATATCAGGATACTCAACAGCGTTGTTCTCAACCTGGTATTTTATTGAAGAGCTCGGATTGTTATTTGATGCAGGAGATGGTCTTATCAGCCAACTGCTGCAAAAGTCACGAAAAATAAAATCTGTATTTATTTCTCATGCCGACAGAGATCATCTGACAGGTCTGCTGCAGTTAAACCAGCTAAATGCACGGCCCGGTTATCCAAAAATATATTATCCAAAAGACAGCCGTTCGATTAACGCTTTTGAAACATTCTCAAAAAACTTTGACTTCCGGGTACGTATGACGGAGTGGATACCGATAGAAGCAGGGCAGGAAATTGAAATAAAAAAGGATGTCCTTGTTACCTCAATAAAAAACAGTCATGTTATTGCGCCTAACTCTATTGCAAAAAGTTTTGGTTACCTGGTACAGATGAGAAAATATAAATTAAAGCCCGAATACCTGCATTTAAATCAAAAGGAGATTATTCAGCTTAAGCAAACTTCAGGCGATTATGAAATAGTCTATGAAGTACGCGAAAACATGCTTGGATATTCAGGCGATACTCCTGTTGAAAACTTTCATATCTGGGATAATACTAAAATTCTCATTCATGAAGCCACTTTTTTAAACACAAATGATTTTACCAAAGATGATCCGCGAAACAATAAACATAGTATGCTGGAAGATGTAATAAAAGCTGCATCAGGTATAAATATTCAAGTCCTGATTTTAGGACACTTCTCATCACGGTACTCAAATGAAGAAATAGATAATTGTATAAGGGAATGTTGTAAGAAATCGAATGTAAGGTTTAAGATATTCAGGATTTTACCTGGAAAATATTTACATAATATTGTTGCTGCTGCTCCTGTAAATTGCTGAGATGTTTTTTATTGCTTAAAAATTACAGGCAGATAAATTTGTTATTATGACGATTCGACTGTTTCTTTATATTTATATTAATTCAGAAAAAAGGCTTTTTATTGAACACACTAATCCGGCTGCTTTCACTATAACAAACCTTAACCCTATTATATGAGTGCAGAAACAAAACTGATAACCCGGCACCTTACTGATCTTCTTACAAAGGGAAATGCGCATGTTACTTTTGATCAGGCTGCGGCAAATGTTTCGTTTAAAAATATTGGTATCAAGCCAGATAATCTTCCTTATAGCATCTGGATGGTGGCAGAACACATAAGGATAACGCAGGCAGACATACTTGACTTTTCAGTCAACCCTGATTATAAAGAATTAAAATGGCCTGATGAATACTGGCCAAAAGAGGAGATGCCTGAAGACGAAAATGCCTGGAAAAAATGTTTAGACCAGATAAGGCAAGACAGTGAGCAGTTTATTGATTTACTAAATCAACCGGATGTTGATCTTTTTACACCTTTTTCTCATGGAAACGGTCAAAATCTGTTGCGTGAAGCATTATTGATTGCAGATCATAACAGTTACCATACCGGTGAAATTGTTTTAATAAGAAGGTTGCTGGGTGATTGGAAGAGCTGATGCAAGGTATACTGACGGAAGCTCTGATCTGTCATCAGCAAGTACCGCAGTAATAAATATTAAGGAATAATGGTGACGAAGTCTGGGCTGGTCAGACACCATCGGAGATATGTATCCATACTTTCTTTTAAAGTACTGTAGCCACTTCCATCAAATACAGCTTTCTCGTAGGCTGCAAACATTCCGGCTTTCCAAAATAAATCCTTTTGATGCAGGTCTCCCGGTGCATTACCAACGTTATACCCAACAAATAACGCTTGCTTTACATCTGATATGTTTGTCATGGATTGAACAGCTTGCCCGGTTGCAATATGGTCAGGGTGATCATATGGATTTATGATAGTATTGGGGTTTATGTAGTTTATCCAAATATTGGCTGTGCCCTGATTTTCTAATCTGATAATCTTTTGAAGAGTGGTATAAAAGTCAACCCAACCTGAGTATAATGCTGAGTTGTCTATAGCATTGATGGTATTGATTTGCCCTGTTCTCAATTTTGAAAGACTCTGATGATGGTTAGCTGAAAATCCGTTAGCATCCAGATTACCATCCGGCAGGCGAAGGAAGTAACAGGTTGCATTGTTTACTGCCCAGTAGCTGACGCTATGGTTATTGAACTCTCTCGTGCCGTTGTCTTGTGAGAGTATTGCGAGAGGAGCCAGACAGAATCGAATGGAACTTTTTAATCCTTCCTCGCGCGCAGCCCAATACGACTGGATGGCACCTGCATCACCTGCAGTAGTAATGATAAAGACAACTTTACTACCAGGTTCCATAAGATCTTTGCAGGCATTTGGCTGCATAAAAAGCTGCCAGTCATCAGCATGTGCAACTACATAAAAGGAAATGTCAGTAAATTGTTCATCAGCCATCCGGCATTTTTTAGTTTTTAAGTAAATGCAGGCATAAAGCTATACATGATCAACGTGACATAAGATACTTATTCTTACCTGGCCTACCCCTTGAAGTTGTTGAATGACAGCCTGCCATCAATCTCCTGCGCCATACTGCTATTGTTAACAAATCGCTGACCATTAATCCCTGCAAAAGCTATATGACGGAGCGACTCAGCAATACGGCGGGTGTTTGCACCCAGATCGAAGTGATGTTTTACCCGGTTTCGTGCATCAGTTCTCATACTTTCCAGTCGCTCAGGTTGGTTGAGCAGTTGGATAATACGAAACGCTATGCCTTCCCAGTCACCGGCACCGGCAAGAAAACCCGTTTTTTCGTTCTCGATAATCTCAGGCACCCCGCCAACTGCAAGCCCGATTGTTGGACATCCGCATGCCATCGCCTCCAGCAGCACTAATGAAGTGCCATCACTGCGGGATGTATGTGCCAGGAAGTCAAGAGCCGGATATAAGTCATTCATGTTAGCTCTCCAACCAACGAAATGAACATGGTTATCCAGTCGCAAATGGCCGCACATAGCTTCGAGCTGGTTTCGCATCAATCCGTCACCAACGATAACAAAATGAGCGTCAGGCTGCACCTGGTGAACCTGGTCAACAGCACGCAGGAACAAATCCGGACCTTTCTCATACTCCAACCTGCCAACAAAACCAATCAACGGAGCGTCTCGTGGTACATTTATTTCCTTTCGAAGCTCATTGCTCGTGCTGTTAGGTATATATGCCTCAGTATCAACGCCGTTATGAACAAGGCCGAGCCGCTCAGCCGGCACCCCCATGGCAAGAGCCTGGGTATATGCCTCCTGACAGTTAGCCATCAAATGTGATCCCACAGCCCGGGTTATTCCCAGCTCCTGGGAAGACACATTCATACCGTGAAGGGTCGCAACCACCGGTTTATGTATCAGGCAGCCTGCGAGGCCGGCAAGGATATGCGCTTTAGGCATGTGAGCATGCAGCACATCAATCTGGTGAAGGCGGGCAACCTCCATCGTCAACTGTATTGATCGCCATGCCGGGTCATCTGTGATCTGCGTTATATAAACCTCCTCAACTCCTAACTGCCGCAATGAAGAGGTAAACGAGCTTTCATAAGGACAAATACAAGTCACCTTAAACTGATCAGGAGGCAAATGGGCAATGAAATTTTTAATGTAGTTCTCCATTCCTCCCATACCAGCGTTCCCTATAACTTCAAGGACATTCACTCTGCCGTCCCTGCGACTCGCCGCAGAGATAGCTTGCAAAGGCTTATTTACTTCCATATATGATACTTGTGTTGAAGAAGCGGCCTAAGTATTTTAGACATCTTCATAAATCAGATTATAATAATTTGCAAATCACATACCACGGTAAAAAAAGGAGCTATGGTTCAAATGTAAGACATTGACATATCCAGAAGAATATAATAATTATACAAAAAATGTTTTGTAACTTAATTATTTGTAAAGATATAAATGACACATAATAAGATTTTATAAAAATGGTGGTATCAGTTATACACTTAAACCTTCTGACGCAGGTACTTTATTGAACCATTACCCTTATGCCTTATAACTTGTTGACTATGTGCCTTAATACCCCCTGCCTCAAAAACTAAATGACTTATTGACCTAATGACTAAATGACCTCACTGGCTTACCTTGCAAACATGTTCATAAAATCTGCTGAATATATTATTTCAAGTCCTGATTATACAAATTGTCCGGCGCCTGATAAGCCCGAATATGCTTTTATTGGTCGCAGCAATGTTGGCAAATCTTCTTTAATAAATATGCTGACGGATAACCAGAAACTTGCAAAAACTTCCGGCTCGCCTGGCAAAACACAACTGATTAATCATTTTGCTGCAGAGTCATGGAAAGGTGAGGAAGCGCCGGTGGGTTATAAAAAGCCTGATGCCTGGTTTATTGTTGATTTGCCCGGGTATGGTTTTGCTAAAGTATCGCAGACGAGCCGCAGAAGATGGGAACAGATGATAGAAAACTATTTGAGAAAAAGGGAAAACCTTGTAAATGTGTTCGTGCTTATAGACAGCCGCCATTCACCCCAAAAACTTGATCTCGACTTTATAGACCAGCTTCGCAAATGGGAAGTGCCATTTACCTTGGTATTTACAAAAAGTGATAAGGAAAACCAGCGAACAGTATCGGCCAATGTAAAGGCTTTTTTTGAAGCGATGAGAAAAACGTGGCAATTTCTGCCGCAAAACTTTGTAACAAGTGCAACAAAAAAGTCCGGAAGAGATAAAATTCTTGCTTTTATAGAAGAATGTAATGAGCAATTTTATAAATAGAACCCCAATTTTTCAGATTTTTTCTGATTATTGCGAAATGAGAAATTGTAAAGGTTTATCTCAAGTATGTACCTGATCTGCTAAACTGGCTATTTTCTACTGCTTAATAAGTACGAAATCAATTTAAACAAAGCAGCAAAGGAAGCCAAGAAACATAAGAGAGTTTTTTATTTTTAAAAAAAAGCAGGTAAGATAACCAGGGATAAGCTAATAATAATTCTTTTATTTCATCAAAATACACTATTAATCTTAAAAATCGTGATTCTGTTAATTCACTACTTTATTTGCGCAACTGCTGCTGGCGAAGGCCTCAGGTTTAGCTTTAAAGGCAAAGCCCATACCTAAGATGTAACCCATAGCTTCACGCAATGCATCATTACTTTTAAACTGGGGATTGGTATTGATGTCTGCATGCACTTCCATATCTACATCGTATTGGGTAAAAAGGTTACACAATTCGTAAGCAATCTCAATACTTTTGGCAACCTCGACAAGCATTCTTTCTTTAATAGAGTACTTTTGCCGCGTCTTCTCATTGTTGATGTACATAAAGCCGCCATGGCCTTCTCTGAGAAAAACAATTACAGTTGCAAATTCTGTTTCCTGTCCTTTTACCTGGCTGTCGGTGCCGATACAAACCTTTAGCTTGTTTCCAGCTAAAGTTTCATTTTTTATGGTCGTCTCTACAGCATCTTTAATAGGGAGATGAAGAGGCTCTCCGCTGAACTTTCTCCAAAGCATAAATAATAAGTTTGTGTAATTTATAGATTATTTTCCATTTGTATTGCATTTGTATATTTTTTTATTATTATTTAATTTTTTATTGTGGCCATATTTTTTATTGTGGTCATTTGATCCCCTGAAAAACTTTAATGGAGAGCGGGCAAAGAAAAATACACGCAGAGAAATCAGCAATATTCTGAAATCAATTCAATGTTTTTAAAAAATGATTACAAACGTTACTAACTTTGCTGTTCGGTTCTCTGGCAGAGCCTTCGAGGCTTTTGCGGAATATTGAACAGTTACTTTTTATTTTTTTAGAAATGCCGGTAAAAAGGGTTTAAGGCTTTGCAACGAAAAATAAATAAGACAGTCAGTTGCGATTTTACTTAGCAAAACTAATTGAAAGAGATAAAATTCTTTTTCCTAAAATATAGGAGTAAGATATCAGCAGAATTAATTAATCAAAGTATTATAAGTGTGCCGTAGGTACATTGCCTTTTATTTCGTACCTGCGGGAGCGGTTAGATTATTTATAATGTCTTTATTCTACAACATTTTACCTCTTGGAGGTTGTAAAACATCCTGATTAAATAACACTGCCCTAAAGATAGGAGAGAGAATATTTACAACTCCCCTTTGCAGGCCGGAGGCACCGGTTCCACTTCAAAAACAGGGCTGAATAAATATACTTTTTGTGTTGCCACTTCTTCACAGCGGTATCTTTTTCTAAGCTTTTCTCCTTTTTTAAAAATCCTTCCGTCTTTCATTTTAAACAATGCCTGCGGCGGTATTTCTTCCACCAGCATTTGCCCTTCTTTTTTAGCGTCATATTTTCTTAAAACACGCATCAGGCTTTCTTCTGCACAACTGCTTGCCCCGGGGTTATGCAAGGTTGCCAGCAGCTCCTTTTCAATATCTGCCGGAAAGACTTTGCTTTGTATGAATTGAGCCAGCAATTGTCCAAAAAGAGCTTTCCATTCACGCCCGTGCGATTGTACCTTGTTGGCATATTTTTCAAATGTAAGCAGGTGGGCAAGCTCGTGCAGCAGTGTTACCAAAAATGACCATGTATTCAGGTTTCCGTTGACGCTTATACGATGTGTGCGGTTGTGGTGCGCATTGCGGTAGTCGCCTAAGATGCTTTTGCGCTCTCGCGAAATGGTTAAGCGTACCTTGTATCGCTGCAGGTATTCAGCAACAGGAAGAAAAGTGTGCGGTGGTAAATATTCAGCCAATGCCTGTAACGGATGCTCAGTTTTTAACATTCTTTTTTGCGTTGCTTTGTTTCATGATTACAGAAAGCTCCGCAAAAGTATATACGAGATACAAAAACATAGAAGCGAATAATGCAGGCTTGTTTAAATTTTTACCGGCAACTAAAATGTACATAAAAGCAGCGCCCGCACACGCAAACAGCTTAACTAAAATACCACCGTAAGCGTTTCTCAGAAATGCGTTTGTCTCAGGTGCATTCAGTCCTTTGGTCAACATAAACATAGAAACAGCAGTAACAAGGAAAATAAACAAATTTGCGCCATTTAATACCTGCCAGTCACACCCGTACGATTCTAAAAATTGCCTGAATACAAATATGAGCGTTGTCGTGATCAGAAAAACAATGAGCAGCGGTATTACACTTTTATTAAACATTTTACTTTTTTGAAGTATCTTTTATTACCTGCCATATAATTGCCGCCAGCACCAGTAAAGGCAGTATCCAAACCAATAAAGGCGTTGAAAATGAGAGCCATTTATCTAACTTCAACCCTCCGAATACAGCCAGTGCAAGGCTTATCATAATTTGTGTGCCAAGCCCCAGGTATTTTAAAAGTAACCTGTCATTTGGTTTTGATGGCTTTTGTATTTCCATAAATGAACATTATTATTTTAATTCTTTACCAGCTTACCATTAAAGGACAAATATATAATTGTATAAAGCGATCCCCTTTTAGGAAAAATAGCATTAGTGATTACTTTAGCCTCCTTAAAAAACCAGGAAGGATTCCGGTTTATATTAATTGTTTTGTAAAGGTTAAAGGTAGCAGCAGACTTGCAGGAGTGCGCGGGAAAAAGAAAATAACTGTACTTTTATTAAATTAAAAAGCCTTTGAACCTGGCATTGCAAACCAATAATTGATTAACATAAGTATAATTTTACATTATAATCGTTTTAAAGCAGAAATTGCATTTATAATGAATTTCATTGCAAACACGTTATATCAACTGATGATTTACTTATTAAGTACCAGGAATTTATTCATGAATAAGCTATTTTTCGTAATTACATTTCTTGCCCTGTTTTTTTCAGTGACAGGTCACGCCCAGCCGGGAGCTGAGATTGAGGTTAAAAAACCAAAGAAATATGAAAACCGTAAGCTGCCGTCAGAAAAAACAGGAGAAAAAAAATTCACTTTACAAAGAAGAATTTATCAGAACACGGTTACGCATTACAACTATTATTTTAATGCGAATAACCGGCTTAATGATGTTGTTGCAACCGCAAAAACTTCTTTTAAAGAAGATTATTCCCAGTTGCTTCCTTTTTATAATTATTCTTTAAATGCAACTTCACAAAACAAAACAGAACTGGACTCCATTGTTTATAAATGTACTGCGGGCATATTGCTGCACGATCTCAGAAACAGTTGGATAGACAATATGTATCTTTTACTTGCAAAAGCCTATTTTTTCAGAAAAGACTTTGATTCGGCTGCTTACACTTTGCAATACCTCAATTTTTCGTATGCGCCTAAAGAAGAAGGAAACTACGATATTCCGATAGGAAGCAATGCCAGCAATGATAAGGGCGAATTCAGCATAGCGACCAAAGAAAAAAATACTATCTGGACCAAACTTACGAGCCGCCCGCCCAGCCGCAATGAAAGTTTTATATGGCAAATAAGAAATAGTATAGAAAAAGATGAACTGCCCGAAGCCGCCGGAATTATTGAAATATTGCAGCATGATCCTGTTTTTCCTAAAAGGCTTCGTGCAGATTTGAATGAATCGGTGGCATACTGGTTTTACAAACAGCAGGCCTACGACAGCGCTGCCCTTCACCTGACGCAGGCACTTGACAATGCTGCCAACAAACAGGAAAAAGCCCGTTGGGAATATTTGATTGCGCAAATGTACCAGTTGACTAAAAAGAATGAAAATGCGGTAGAGTTCTATAACCGGTGCATTAGCCATACCAGTGATCCGGTTATGGATGTTTACGCCAGGCTTAACTCCATCAGGATAAAACGGGGTAATAAAACGAATTATCTGCAGGAGAATATTGATGCGTTGTTAAAGATGTCTAAAAGAGACAAATACCAAAGCTATCGCGACATTATTTATTATGCTGCCGCAAAAATAGAATTGGAAAGAAATAATTTTAATAATGCGCAAAATGATTTGCTGAAAAGTGTTGAATTTTCTGACGCCAATCCCACACAGCGCAGCCAGTCTTTTCTTTTGTTGGGCGATCTTAATTACACCAGGATGTTTTATCCTGAAGCATATAATTTTTATGACAGCACGGATGCAAATGCGCTTAGCAGCGCTGAAGATAAGGACAGGATTACGTTTAGAAAACCACCGTTGCAGATTATTGCTGAAAATACATTATCAGTAATAAGGGAAGACAGCCTGCAGGCGCTTGCAAAATTACCCGCAGCGCAGCGGGATGCAATCATAAAAAAACAGGCTAAACTTCTGCGTGCAGCACAAGGCATAAAAGAAGAAGAACCTGCAAGCTTTAACGCCGCGGTAAAACAGGTGCCGGATTTGTTTGCCAATAACAATAATAAAAGCAATGATTTTTACTTCTACAATGCTTCTGTAAAAGCGCGTGGTTTTAGTGAGTTTAAAGCCCGCTGGGGAGAGCGGAAAAATGTAGATAACTGGAGAAGAAAATCTGCAACAGACCGCCAAAGCGAACAATTGTCAGATGTTGAAGATACGGCTGCGAACCCTGGCGGCAAAGCTGAACAAAAGGCTTCTGACAATTCGTATGAAGGCCTGCAACAAAATATTCCACTGACATCAGAGAAGCTGGAAGAAAGCAATAATAACATTATGGAAGCCTTATTTACGTTAGGCCAAACTTTTGTAAGCCCGCTGGAAGAGTATCCGCCTGCCATTAAAGCTTACGAAGAATTACTTCGCCGTTTTCCTAATACTTCTCTTAAAGAAGAAGCATGGTTTAATCTTATATATGCTTATCAGAAAACCGGCGATAAGTCAAAATCTGAAGCATATAAAAACATGCTTTTGAAGGACACGGCTGACAATAAATGGGCTCAGCTTATTAAAAATCCTCCCCCTGCTAAAAAAGATATTCAGCAAAGCCCGGCAACAAAAAAGTACGCGGAGATATACAATTTATTTATCGAAGGAAAGTTTGACGAGGCAAAAAACGAAAAGAAAGAAGCGGACAATCAATACGGCAAATCTTTCTGGACACCGCAGTTGCTTTACATAGAGTCAATCTATTATATAAAGCAGCAGGAAGACAGCACAGCTATAAAAGTGCTTACTGATCTTACTAATTTGTATGCTGATAACCCAATGGCTGAAAAGGCAAAAACAATGATAGATGTTTTAAAGCGTCGCAAAGAAATTGTCCAGGAATTAATCAAACTTAAAGTTACCAGGAATGAAGATAAATCAAGTGCAGCAGTTGATAAACCTGCTGCTCCGGCCCGGACTACGGCAGCAAGAGCTGATACTGCTTTGCGAAATGCTTCTTCAGACACCGCAGCTATAAAAAAAGATACAGCAGTGGCCCCGCGGCCAAAGCCTGTTGTTCTTAAAAATTTTAGTTTTGTTGCCGCAGATTCGCAATATGTTGTCGTACTGCTCGACAAGGTTGATAAGGTGTATGCAAGCGAAGCCGGCAATGCATTTAACCGTTTTAACCGTGAAAAATATTACAACCAAAAGATAGACATTTCCAACCTGCGGCTTGATGAAAGGTACGACATGGTTTTACAGGGCCCGTTTACAAATGCAGGTGCAGCGGTTGATTATATTGATAAAGTAAAACCAGTGGCAAAAAGCAGGATTATCCCCTGGCTTTCAGCAGAAAAATATAGCTTTCTTGTTATCAGCAACGCAAATCTCGAAGTTTTAAAATCTGGTAAAGACATGGATGCTTACAAACAACTGTTGCAAAAAGCATTTCCTGGTAAATTCTAATTAATATAAAGCCTTTTCATTATGAAGCTTTCATTCAATTTTTAGTCTTTTTTCATTAAAGTCTTACATTTATGTTCTCTTGTTTTACGGGAAAAGAATAGCAGCATTCTGTTATAACGTCTCGTGCATATAATCTTAAGCCTTTATGAAGAGAACGATTAAAAAAGTTGCCGTATTAGGAAGCGGTGTAATGGGAAGCCGCATTGCCTGTCACTTTGCAGGCGCAGGGTTGCAGGTATTGCTGCTGGATATTGCACCAAAAGAATTAAATAGCGCCGAACAGGCTAAAGACTTAAACCTTGATAATACGGCTGTAAAAAACAGGATTGTAAATGATGCTTTGGCTGCTGCAGTTAAAAGCAATCCTTCGCCTGTTTACACAAAAAATATCATCAAACGCATCACCACAGGCAATTTTACTGATAACATGAAAGACATTGCCGCCTGCGACTGGATCATAGAAGTTGTAGTGGAAAGGCTGGATATTAAACAATCTGTTTTTACTGAAGTAGAAAAATACCGGAAGCCTGGAACGTTAGTTACAAGCAATACATCCGGCATTCCGATAAACATAATGGCGCAAGGCAGAAGTGAGGATTTTAAAAAACATTTCTGCGGCACGCACTTTTTTAATCCGCCGCGTTATTTGCGTTTGCTCGAGATTATTCCCACAGCTTTTACCGATAAAGAAGTTATTGATTTTTTAATTCATTATGGCGATTTGTTCTTAGGCAAAACCACCGTGCTTGCTAAAGACACGCCAGCGTTTATCGCCAACAGAATTGGCGTTTTCAGCATTATGTCCATCTTTAGAATAATGGATGAAATGGGTTTAACGATTGACGAAGTCGAAGCATTAACAGGGCCAATTGCCGGTCGTCCAAAATCAGCTACATTCAGAACGGCTGATGTAGTAGGCATTGACACGCTGGTAAAAGTTGCGGATGGTATTGCAGCGAATTGTAAAAATGATGAAGCTTTAGAAACATTTAGAATTCCGGTATGGCTAAATAAAATAACAGAAAATAACTGGCTCGGCGATAAAACCGGGCAAGGATTTTTTAAGAAAATGCCACCGGCCCCCCCTAAAGGGGAGAAAGAGTTTTTTGTACTTAATTTAAAAACATTTGAATACGAACCGAGGCAAAAGCCAAAGTTGGCGAGTATAGAAGCAGCAAAACCTGTTGAAGACCTGAAGACAAGAATAAAAATGCTGAATGCAGCACAGGACAAAGCAGGAGATTTTTACAGGCAGTTTAATTATGGTTTATTCAGTTATATTTCACACAAAATACCTGAAATAAGTGACGAGCTCTATCGTATTGACGACGCAATGATGGCAGGCTTCGGATGGGAAATTGGCGCTTTTGAAAGCTGGGATGTATTAGGTGTTGCTAAAACAGTGGAAGCTATGAAAGCTGGTGGTTATCAATCAGCGGCGTGGGTAGATGAAATGATTGCCGCAGGTATTCATTCTTTTTATAAAAGTGAGAACGGAAAACGTTTGTATTATGACATAATAACCAAAACATACAAACCTGTTCCGGGCAGCGAAGCATTTATCATTTTAAATAATTACAGCGATAAAATTGTCTGGAAAAACAGTGCATGTACTGTTTATGATATTGGTGATGAAATTTTAGGTTTGGAATGGAAAACAAAAATGAACAGCATTGGCGGCGAAGTTTTGGAAGGTATAAATAAAGCAATCGGCTTCGCGGAAGAAAAATGTAAAGGACTGGTAATAGCTAATGACGGACCAAACTTCAGCGCAGGCGCAAATGTGGCGATGATATTTATGTTAGCCATTGAGCAGGAATATGACGAGCTCGACCTCGCAATACGAATGTTTCAAAACACGATGATGCGGGTAAGATGCTCATCCATACCAGTCGTTGCTGCTCCCCATGGGTTAACGCTTGGAGGCGGCTGCGAATTAAACTTACATGCAGATAAAGTATGCGCTGCTGCCGAAACATACATCGGGCTGGTTGAGTTAGGAGTCGGATTAATTCCCGGCGGAGGCGGCACAAAAGAATTTGTGCTTCGCGCAGCAGATGAAATGCACGAAGACGAGCCGGAAACAAATACACTTAAAAATCGTTTTTTTAATATCGCTACCGCAAAAGTAGCCACCAGCGCCCTCGAAGGATTTGATATCGGAATATTGAGAAAAGGTCAAGATGAAGTGGTTATGAACCAGGCAAGAAGAATTGCCGAAGCAAAGAAAAGCGCTGTTGAAATATATGAACAAGGCTACACAACACCTGTGCAGCGAAAAGACATTAAAGTGCTTGGCCGTTCTGCTTTAGGCGCTTTATACGCCGGTATAAACGCTACGCGAAAAGGAAATTATGCTACAGATCACGATGCTTTCGTTGCCCGCAAACTCGCGTATGTTATGTGCGGGGGAGATTTGAGTGAGCCAACTTTGGTTAGCGAACAATATTTGTTAGATCTTGAGAGAGAAGCTTTTTTAAGTTTGTGCGGCGAAAGAAAAACGCTCGAAAGAATTCAAAGTGTTTTGAAAAGCGGGAAACCGGTGAGAAACTGAGAACTACGATTTTTTGGATTATTCAGTGTATAAAGAGAAAGAGTAAAAGTTTTAGACTGAGTTTTTTAGATAGTATCTAATTAAAATATATTTGAATAATTAAATTTATTCCGTTTTATTACAAACATAATTCCTTCTTATATTTATATTTTATATCTTTTCTTCTAAATAAAATTCCTTTTATGAAATGGTTTTTACCTGTTTTACTGCCATTTTTTTTCATACTTACTGTTTCTGCTCAGCCTCGTTTGCCAAATAACTATTATTGGAAAAAATTGGATAACGGCCTTGAAATCGTTGTTATTGAAAACCCGAAAGTGCCTTTGGCGACTATTGAAATCGCTGTAAAAAACGGCGCTTACACCGAAGGTCCTGAATACAGCGGCCTTTCTCATTTATTTGAGCACATGTTTTTTAAAGCCAACAAAGATTATCCTAACCAGGAAAAATTTTTAAAGCGTACACAGGAATTAGGTGCCATCTGGAACGGTACAACGGCTGAAGAACGGGTAAATTATTTTTTTACTATTCACCAAGACAGTTTGGGGGCCGGACTTAATTTTATGAATGCAGCCATCCGCTTTCCGATATACCGCACGGAAGATATGCAAAAAGAAAGGCCGGTTGTTGATGGAGAATTTCAGCGGGCAGAAAGCGATCCTGGTTTTCAGCTTTGGTACGAATGTAATAAAAGGCTTTGGGGAAACTTATTTACAAGAAAAAATCCGATAGGTGATCATAACATTATCAATACTGCTACGCCTGAGAAAATGATGATTATTAAAAATAAATATTATTATCCTGATAATTCTCTGTTAACAGTATCCGGCGATGTAAAACATGAAGATGTTTTTAAACAGGTTCAAAGTGTTTTAGGAAGCTGGCCGGCAAGCGGAATAAATATTTTTGCGAAATATCCCATTCCTGAGTTTGCGCCTCTGAGCGGCAGCCAATATTTTGTAAAAGAGACTTCTATCGCCCAAACACCTTATTTAAATATGTATTGGCAAGGTCCTGATTACAGAAAAGACTCAGCGGCTACAGTTGCAGCAGACGTTTTTTCGGCAATTTTGCAACTAAATTCTTCGAAATGGCAACAGGCGCTGTTAGACAAAGGCCTGGCAACGTATGCAGGCGAAGGTTACCAGACTTCAAAATATACAGGGCCAATATCCATTGATATTTTACCTAACCCAAACAGGCTGAAGGATTGTTATGCTGAAGTAATGAAACAAGTAAATATGTGGGCAGATGATGACTATTTTACAGACGAACAGCTTAATAACGCCAGGCAGGTTTTGCGCAGAAACTACATAAGGCAACAGGAAAAACCTTCTTCCCTCGGTATGCAATTAAGCTATTACTGGTGCAGCACTTCTCTCGATTATTTTACCGATTATGAAGGTAATCTGCAGAAAATAACAAAAGGCGACATTCAACGATTTGTAAAAACATACATTCAAAACAAGCCGCTTGTAGCAGGAATTATTATTAATCCCACGATGAATAAAGAGGCAAAAGCTGAAAGTTTCTTTAAAGCAACTTCTTTTTAAACTGCTTAAAATAATACATTATGAACAGTAAAATATATAAAGCTTTTTTTGCAACGCTTTTTACCTTAATCTGTATAAACCGCATAGATGCACAAAAGAAAGAACCATATGATATGATGGTAGACGGCGTAAAAGTAATTGTGCAGCCCGTCAATAATGAGATTGTGCAAATACAAACGGTATTTAAAGGGGGAGTGCAAAATTATGATACATCAGAAGCTGGTATCGAAGACCTGGCGATAAGAGCGCTGACCGAATGCGGCACGGCAAACGATGATAAAAACAGCTTTAAAAATAAGCTTGACAAAGTAAGCGGGCAGATATATGGCAGCGCCGGGATGGATTTTTCCACCTTCAGCTTAAATTGCATAAAAGAAGATGTAGGCACCGTCTGGCCTTTATATGTTGACGCACTGACAAAGCCGCAATTTGACGAAAAAGAATTTGCGAGAATAAAACAGGATGCAGTAAACAGTATAAAGGAACGGGAGTCGCAGCCCGATTACTCCATTAACAGGATGGCAAAAAACACAGCTTTTGCAGGATTAAATTATGCTAAAGATCCGTCAGGCACAGAAGCATCGGTAAAAGGTATAACTGCTGCCGGGGCCAAAGACTTCTATAAAAAAATAGCCGCAAAATCAAGAATGATCATTGTAGTAGTGGCCGATATTGACAAGTCTGACATACAACAAAAAATACACAGCCTGCTATCAGCAATTCCTGCGGGTAAACCATTTATTTACAAAAAAGAAAGTTTTACTGCAAAGGCTACTACTTTTAAAGCAGAGAAAAGAGAACTGGCGACCAATTACATCCAGGCCGTTGCAAGCGGCCCGCCTCCGGGAACAAAAGACTATGATGCTTTTTTGCTGGCTATGCGTATTTTTTATGACCGCCACTTTCTTGAGATCAGAACCAACAACGGCTTGTCTTATGCACCGTACACTTATTTTGACGGCGGTTTGACTCCTTCGGCTAACATTGTCGTCTCCACCATCGACCCGAATAAATATATACAGGTTTTAAATAAGCTGATGGAAAAAACAAAAAAGGGGTTTACCGAAGAAGAGGTAAAAGATATGAAGACCACTTATATCACCAGAGAATATTACAAGCAGGAAACGAATGCTGCCCAAGCCGGTTCATTAGCATCAAATGAGGTATTATTCAACAATTGGAGACGTGCAGTTACTTTAAATGAAGAATTGAAAAATATTACGTCAAAAGATGTAACAGCAGCATTCAATAAATATGTAACTCACATGTCGTGGGTGTACCAGGGAGACCCGGCCAAAGTAAACCCTAAACTGTACACGCAAACTATAGTGGCAGAAAAACTACCCCATGCAACTTTAAGTAATAAAAAAGTTGATTAGGATATCTTAATTTTTCTCTTACCGCTCCACTGAAAAAAAATTAACCGCAGAGAGCAGAGTATAAGAGTTAACGCAGAGTAAAACCAGACTTAAGTCTCTGCGAAACCTCCTCTTCTCATGTTCTCTGCGGTAGAAAAATTATTACCAGTGTTAGTTTCGTACAGAAGGATTTGAAGCAAATTTACTGTTCAGTTGTTTTCAACCCTTTATAAGATTATCCAAAGCATACTCTATTTCAGGATAAAGAAACGTAAAGCCTGCTGCCTTTATTTTTTCGGAACTTACTGTGGCGCTTTTCAGCACTTCCACGCTCATTTCGCCCAGCATTGCCTTTAATACAAAGGCCGGAATGTGCATGTCCACAAAAAAATTTCCCTTCATTTTGCCGGCCAGCAATATGGTTAGTTCTTTGTTTCTGACAGGCGTAGGCGCCACTGCATTGTAAGCGCCTTCCATGCTTTCGTTTTCCATTGCATAAATAAACATGCGGCAAAGATCTTCTATGTGTATCCAGCTTACGACTTGCTTGCCGCTGCCTAACACACCTGCTATTCCAAACTTCAGCGGTTTTTTAAATTCCGGCAGCACACCTCCGGCATTACTTAATACAATACCTATTCTTAGTTTTACCAGGCGTTTACCGGCCTCTTTTACAGGCGCGATACTTTCTTCCCACAAAAGGCAGGTCTTACCTAAAAAATTTTTAGAGGCACGGATGTCTTCTGTAAAGTTTTTTTTCTTTGGCGACCGGTTTTCATCAGCTCCGTACCAGCCAATGGCCGACGCGCTGATCACTGCTTTCACTTTATTAGGCAATTGCAGGGCTTTTACCAATAAAGCGCTGCTTTGAGTGCGGCTTTCAATTATTTCTTTTTTTCTGTCGCCCGTCCACCTTTTATCTGCTACATTGGCTCCCGCGAGATGAATGATATAGTCGGCTGTTGAAACTGCTGATTCATCTATTGTTTGTGCCTTTACATCCCATAATGCATAAGTGATATTACCAACAGAAGGTTTTTTAACCCTTGTTAAAATAATAATTTTATGTCCTGCATCTTTCAGCATGTCAGTGAGAGCGGAACCCAGTAAACCGGTGCCGCCGGTTATCAGTATTACAGACATACATTATTTTTTAAAAGAAATTACAGCCCGTACAGTTATTTTCACTGTTGTATAACCTTCTCTATTCTTACCATTTTACCAATTTCATTCACACCTTCCAGCACAACCCGGTACGCTTTTGTTATGTCATTATTATAAAATTCAACTTTTACTTTCCTCCTCGTTGCATCTGTAAGAATGACAGGACTCCAATAAAGTGTAGAACGGTAATCGGCCGCTACCTGGGAAGAAGCAGAAAGATCTTTGTAATTAGGCGAATAAAATTCTTTTACAGATGAATAACCCGTTACAATGCTTTTATTAAGGCCTTTGCCCGGCGTTGGTTTTGTATCATTTCCTTTTCTGGTATACACTGCAATCGCACCGCCTGCACCGCCTCCGAAACTGCCCATAAACGGCGGACGTATGACTTTTATATATGCAATATCGTTTATGTTAATTGAAGAAAGCATAGATGCATCACCCGGTATTTCGTTTAAAAAAAGAGAAGTAGCACTTCCGCGCCAGCTTAAAGTGGCATTAGCACCCGTACCCGTTATCTGCAGGCCCGCAACTTTACCCTGCAGGTACGAAAAGATATCATAGGCGCCGCTTACCGGATTTGTTGTAAGGTCGAAGGTATAGCCATCACCTCCTTTAAACAATCCGCTTGCATATTTATCTTCCAGCTCCTGTGCACGGCTTTTAACTCTCGTTTTTACAGTTACATTTTGCAGCACGTTGCCCTTGGGATCAAATTTACTTCCAAAACGGGAAAGCCTTTCTGCAAGAAACTTTGTTCTGGAAAGGACGCTGGTATCTGTTTCGATACTTACCGGCCGGTTTATGATATTAATCTTACCGGCGCCTTTATAAAGATTATTACTAAAGCCAAGACTCATTTCCCGTTCTGCTTTTTTGTCTTTCATAAACTGGTAATATACTGTTGCGGTATCATAAAAAACAAGATCAGGTATCGAAAATTTATCAGTTCCGGTTTTTGGCATTTGCAAAAATTGCGTTGAAGAGTCTTTTTGTTCCAGAAAAATAAGAAGCTCTTCGTCACTTCGTAAAGGAGAAGCGGTAGTGACACCGAATACCTTTGCCTGTAAAGATAAAAAAGACTCATCCGGAAACTTTAAAACAGGTTTTTTGCCTTTTGCAAGATCGCTCCAGTTATACCTGCGCCAGCCATGTGTAAGCATTACAAGATCGAGGTTAGCAGCTACGCTGTCAGAAGTATTGGAAAAATAATAAGCCGGGTTATAAACATATCCTTTAATATCTCCTGTAAGCAATATGCGTGAAATAATATTATCGCTATACGTCTGCCTGCCAACAGCTGCGTCGGTTACGGACATGGAAAGATTAGAAAGCAGCGTGTCTTCAACCTGTACTTCAAAAGTATTTTTTGCCCTGAAATTGGTATTAAATTCCGTTGTATTCACCTTTGCATCAAAATGATAATTATCGTTATTAATCATTACTATCCGCTCGGCTATCGGTTCCCATTTTTCTGAGAAAACGGTCACCTGCATTATCCCTGAGGGAAAGCCAGTGACAGGAATGGCACCGCTGGTAACCTGTGTTGCTGCAAGATTTGCTTTGGCTTTGTACACTCTTTCCTGCCCGAGCAAAGCTACTACGTTTACATTTTTCCATTCAGCCGGCACGTCTGCTGTCCGGTTTATCATAAAAACCTTTTTATTGCCTGCGCCTGACATTTTTAAAACACATCCCTGTGCTTTGGCTTCCGGCAACGGTGTTGTCTGCTGCTTTCCGGCGGCATCTGTCCATACTGCTTTGTAACTTTCATTTGCTTGGGGCGTAAGGGGGAAAGTACCCATGCCATCATGCTCGGCGGAGAAGGAAGTAATAACTGCGCCTTTACTGTCTACAATATTTCCTTTTACAAAAACCGGCATCCCGTGTTCATCATTAGCTTTAAAAGCGACAACTGACTCCAATGTGTTTACAAGATTACCTCCCTCCGGAAAAAACTGGATAGATACATTTTTTACAGCATTAGCTGCTGATTTCTTATTATTAACCGATCCGTTCTTATCGGTGATTACAATGTTTTTTTGAAAAATAAATGCGGTATCAAAATTAAGCATCCAGGTAGTATAACCACGATAAATGAGGTTGCCTGCGGGTAAAGAGTCTGGGATATCAAAACTGCCTGCCACAGCAGATTCTATTACAGGATATACTTTTCGCTGCAGCACAATTCCTTTATCATTTATAAGTTCGGCATAAAAGTTTCTGCTGTTGACAGCGAGGCTAAAACCTGAAAACAGGTAGGCTTTAAACCAGATCGTCTCCCCTGCGAGGTATACATCTTTATCAAAATGCACATGCACTTTTTGGTCCGGCACCTGTTCCGAATAGACCTTTATCATAGAGTCTAACCCCTGCGCATTAACAGAAAAGAAAGAGATGATACAAAGAACAAAAAAAAGCAGAATTTTATTCATGCAAAAAAATTTATAACAAAAAAGCTGTAAGCGAATGTAGCGCAAATAACAGTGTTTTAGTTGTGAATAAATGGAGAAAATTGAATGAGCTAATAGTATTGAGTTTTAAACGAAGAATTTTTTTAAGGAGGTGCAAGTCATTCATTTTATGTTATTACTATCCATGAAAAGTATATATACTTAGACAAGGAATGACGATAGAACTTCTTTTTGTCGCTTTAATTTTGTCCTTTTAAAACCAGACCAGTAAAATAGGTTTGCTTCAAATCTTTTAATGATGAATTTAGAAAAAATTTTAGAAGGAGCATCCGAACTTTCAGGGTTGTATTTTTTAAAAAATCCTATAAACAAACTATTAGAAATAATTTTTTCCAGTTTGGTAATAAGGAACGTGTGAAATTGTATATTCAACATCAGAAAGCTAAAAATAAAAAATGAATCACCTGTATTTCGGCGACTGCCTTGATGTACTGAAGGAATTGAAAAGAGAAAATCCTCAACCTTTTATTGACCTTATTTACATAGATCCGCCTTTTAACAGTAAACGCAACTATAATGTATTATTTGAAAGCATGGACATGAAAGATGCCAATGCACAAAAGCAGGCCTTTGCAGATACATGGAGCAATTATAGTTATGTAGACGAATTAAACGAAATTAGTCTTTTGCATAAAGATTTGTACGATGTACTTACTTTATTTCATAACCTCAAAAGTATCAGTGATAGTGCAGTTGCTTACTTAACCACTATAGCAATTCGTGTTTGGTACATGCATAAATTATTAAAAGACAATGGCAGCTTTTACCTGCATTGTGATCAAACAATGAGTCATTATTTAAAGTTGGTTTGTGATATTATTTTTAAGGAAAAAAATTTTAAGAATAATATTACCTGGAAAAGAGCTCATACTATCAAAGGTAATTTTGGGCAAGGCACAAAATCTTTTGACATTAATGCTGATGAAATCTTGTTTTATTCAAAAAGTGATAAAAGTACTTTTAATCCTTCTTTTAAGGAATACACAGAAGAATATATCTCAAAGTTTTACAGGTATGCTGAGAAAGATGGCAGAAGATATAGACTTATAAGTATGATTGGTCCAGGAGGCGTTGCAAAAGGTAATCCAATATACGAGGTGATGGGAATCAAAAAATATTGGAGATATTCAGAAAAAAAAATGAAAGAATTTATTGAACAAGGTTTAATTATTCAAACATCTCCAGGTACAGTTCCACAAAAGAAGCAATACTTAGAAGCAGGAAAAGGAGTTTCTGTTCAAAATATTTGGGATGATATTTATGCCTTGTCTGCTTCTTCCATAGAACGTCTTGGCTACCCAACCCAAAAACCCGAAGCATTATTAGAACGCATCATTAAAGCTTGTTCAAACGAAGGAGATTTAGTTGCTGATTTTTTCTGTGGCTGCGGTACTACCATAGCTGCTGCACAAAATTTAAAGAGGCAATGGCTGGGAGCAGACATTAGTCATCTTGCAATACGTTTAATTAAAAAGCGATTGGTGCAAACGTATGGCTTAGGTATAGAACATAACATAAAGCTGCACGGCTTACCAAAAGACGTTGCAAGCGCCAAAGAACTCGCACAAAATGTAGAAGGAGGCCGCATAGGTTTTCAGGATTGGGTGATAGAAGTTTTATTAAACGGCGTAGTTAATGAGAAAAAGGTTGCAGACGGAGGTTTCGACGGTTACCTTACTTTTAATACGCATGCAGGCAAACAGTTCGCGCTTATAGAAACAAAAAGCGGCAAACTAACCGTAAAAAACCTGCGTGAGTTTGTGCATGTAATAGACAAACAAAAAGCAGCGCTTGGCATCTTTATCTGCTTTGAAGAAAATGTAACCAGAGAAATGACCAAAACTGCTAAAGAAGCCGGTCATATAAAAATTGCCAACATAGAGTTTCCCACAGACCGCATACAAATAATAACCATAGAAGAACTCATGCGGGGCAAACAACCCATGCTTCCCGGCCTTGCAGATAACGAAACTTTTAAGAAAGCAAAACGAAATGAAGATAAGGCTGTAAGCAGAGAGTTGTTTGATTAAAGAAAGTTTTAATCTTTAAAAAACCCATTTTAATTTTCGAGTTTTTTGTCAGCAAGGGCAAAAAAATTAAATACACTAATTTTCGCAGAAAAAGTTATTTAACTTCTGCTAAAACAAGATATGGCAGATTATCACGAATACATGAAATAATTATTGAAACAGGAAAAGACCTTTACAGCTTGAATACATTATTTTCATTGATATCATTCTTACAAAAAATAGTCAGATAGTGCAGGATAGTTGTGAAAAATGGTATTAATATTTTGCATAAGGATTAATAATTATTACTAATTTTTTCCCGGGCTTTAAGAAAGACTTGTGTGCTGCTGAATTGCATTAAATACTTTTGATTTTTGTTAATTGCTCAATGCCTTGCCATGAAAAAAAATATAGGTATTCTTGTTTGTGTTCTCACCCTTTCTTTTGTTGCTGCTGCACGGGTCAAAATTCAAAACCTGCTTACGGAAAATCTCACCAATCCGATAGGTCTTGATATAAAGCAGCCACAGTTTAGCTGGCAACTGGCAAGCGATAAAAGAAATGCAGCACAAACTGCTTATGAAATAAAAGTTTCTGACGGCAAATCAGCAGTTTGGAGCCCCGGAAAAGTTAACAGCAGCGAATCAGTTCACATACCGTATAACGGTCCTGCTTTGCAAAGTGGTAAAAAATATACCTGGCAGGTTCGCGTGTGGGATAACAATGGTAAAGAGGCTGAATCTTCCGCGCCTGCTTTTTTTCAAATGGCTTTGTTAAATGCCTCTGACTGGAAAGCAAAATGGATCGAACCAGGCTACACCGAAGACTCTATAATGCGGCCAAGCCCGATGTTTAGAAAAGAATTTACAGCAAATAAAAAAATAGTTTCAGCCATCGCTTACATTACAGCTCATGGTTTATACGAAGCACAGATAAATGGCAAACGTGTGGGTGACGCTTATTTAACTCCCGGGTGGACTTCTTACAAAAAACGTTTGCAATATCAAACGTATGATGTAACCGGCCTTGTAAAAAACGGCAGCAATGCCATTGGCGTAACACTTGCCAGTGGATGGTATCGCGGTACTATTGGCTTTACCAACAATATAAATATGTATGGAAAAGACATCGCCCTGCTTTTTCAGCTTACTATTACTTATAGCGATGGTTCGACAGAGTCTGTTGTCTCTGACGAACCATGGAGATCATCAACCGGCGCCATTCGCTATTCGGAAATTTATAATGGTGAAACTATTAACGCAGGAATGGACAAAGCCGGCTGGTCATTACCCGGTTACAATGATACGAAATGGAGCCGCGTGAAAGTAGTCAATCATCCTATGAATGTTTTACTGGCAACTTCTAATGAACCTGTGAGAAAGCACGAAACATTTAAACCGGTAAGAATATTTAAAACGCCCAAAGGTGAGCAGGTTATTGATTTCGGGCAAAACCTGGTAGGCTGGGTTGTATTGAAAGCAAAAGGCAAGGCAGGCGACACTATCACTGTCTCGCATGCAGAAGTTTTAGACAAGCAAGGCAATTTTTATACAACCAATCTGCGTGCAGCAAAATCGCAGGATAATTATATTTTAAAAGGCGGCGGAGAAGAAACATTTGAGCCCCATTTTACGTGGCACGGATTTCAGTTTGTAAGAATAGAAGGTTATCCCGGCGAATTAAAACCTGAAAATTTCACTGCGGTTGCTTTGTACTCAGATATGAAGCCGACAGGTACGTTCACCTCATCTAACCCGTTGGTCAATCAATTGCAGCACAATATTCAATGGGGACAGAAAGGCAATTTTTTAGATGTACCAACAGATTGTCCGCAACGCGATGAACGCCTTGGCTGGACGGGTGATGCACAGGTATTTTCACGAACTGCTTCATTCAACATGAACGTGAATAATTTTTTTGACAAATGGATGAAAGACGTGACTGCTGATCAGGAAAACGGCGTTGTTCCCTTTGTAATTCCAAATGTTTTAGGCGGCGCCATCAGCAGCGCCGGCTGGGCAGATGTTGCCACCATTATTCCCTGGAACATGTATCTTGCCTACGGCGATAAAAAAATATTGCAAGACCAATACGCCAGCATGAAAGCTTATGTTGAAAGCATCCGCAAAAACACAAACAACGATTTATGGAATACAGGCTTTCATTTTGGTGACTGGTTGTTTTACCGCCCCGAAGATGATAATGACGGAAGAGCAGCGGTAACGGATAAGTATTTGATTGCACAATGCTTTTATGCAAATTCAACTCAGTTGCTTTTAAATGCAGCCAAAGTATTGGGTAAAACAGAAGATATATCGAATTATGAAAATCTGCTTCAAAAGATTAAAAGCGCTTATTTAAAAGAATATCTCACTCCAAACGGACGTCTTGTATCAGGCACCCAAACTGCTTATGTGCTCGCATTAAATTTTAATATGCTTCCCGAAAACCTGAGGCAACAGGCGGCAAAACGTTTGGCGGATAATGTAAAAAGCTACGGAAACCATTTAACAACAGGTTTCCTTGGCACGCCTTATCTGTGTCATGTTTTGACGCGCTTTGGCTACGACGATGTCGCCTATAAATTACTGTTGCAGGAAACGTATCCTTCATGGCTTTACCCTGTAAAAATGGGCGCTACGACTATCTGGGAAAGATGGGACGGCATAAAACCTGACAGTACTTTTGAGACGCCTTCCATGAATTCTTATAATCACTATTCTTATGGTGCAATAGGTGACTGGATGTACCGATCAATGGTTGGCCTGGATACGTATGAAGACGGAGTTGGTTACAGGCACATAAAAATAAAGCCGCATATCGGCGGTGGCTTTACCAATGCTTCTGCGGCTCTGCAAACATATTATGGACAGCTCAGCAGCGGATGGAAAATTGATAATAGCAGAATACTTATGGATGTTGAAATACCGGCAAACACTACGGCCGTTGTATATGTACCGGCAACCGCAGCAAATACGATAACAGAAAATGGCGGAGCGCTTGCCTCTAAAGGTATAAAAGTAACCGGCGCCGAAGATGGATATGTTATGTTGCAGTTAGGTTCCGGCACATATCATTTTGCTGCGCCAAAACCTGTTGATGCCAATGCAACTATTAACCTTAGCGAATATGCGGGTAAGTACAAGGTAGAAGGAGGCATGATAAAGCTGATTGAAGTAAAAATGCAGAATGGGAAATTGATAGCGGTTGTATTTAACAACAGCGGCGAATTAGAACCCGTAAAAAATGCAAAAGACCAGTTCACAAGTGCAGACGGATCAACCGCAACATTTACGAGGGATGCGCAGGGCAAAGTGTCCAAAGTAAAAATGGGAGCATTGGGTATGGCATTCGAAGGTGTGAGGCAATAGGTGGCAAATTTCAGTACGGAAAATTAAACCACATAGACACATAGGTACATAGTAAGTGCAAGGCAAATATAGAACCTATGTTTCTACTGTGCCTATGTTGTAAAAATTCTTCTGTTTATTTTGCATTCGGGAAAAATATTAATGCTTTCACACTTATAAATTCTTTTTTTATGAATAAAGCTTTCCTAATTGTTTTATTTCTTTTCTTAATAAAATCTGTTTGTTTCGGCCAGGAGGAGAAAAGTACTCATAAAAATGTCACAGCTTCTTTAAAATTTATTAAAAGACAAATTGCCTCAGAAAGCTTTGAATCAGCAGAAGTATTTGATGTAAACAATGATAAAATCCCTGATATTGTATCAGGATCGTTCTGGTACGAAGGCCCTGATTTCTGGCATCGTCATTACATTGGCCCGGCTAAACAATTTGGCGAATATTGGGATGATTTCTCTACTATACCTTTAGACATTAACGGCGATGGCCGTCTTGATTTCATAACTGGCGGCTGGTTTAGAAAAATTTTGGTTTGGAAAGAAAATCCCGGCAATGATAATGAATGGCCGGAGCATGTTATTGCTGAAACAGGAAATGTAGAAACAACCCGCGCCTGGGACATTGATAACGATGGAGTGCTCGAAATAATACCTAATACACCCAATGACCCTTTAGTTATATATCGTCTTAAGAGAGATGGTCAGGGCAAAGGAACAGGAACCTTTGAGCCTTTTAAAATACTGAATGACAAACAAGGACACGGCCTGGGCTTTGGAGACATAAATGGCGACGGAAGAGGTGATTTCATTCTTAATAATGGCTGGCTCGAAGCGCCCGAAAATCGTTATAAAGGCACCTGGGTTTTTCATAAAGAATTCAACGTCGGCACCGCCAGTGTTCCGATAATTGTGGCTGATGTAAATAAGGATGGACTTACTGATTTGATTGTGGGCCAGGCGCATGATTATGGATTGGATTGGTACGAACAAAAAAGAGATAAAAAGACAACAATATCAAGCTGGATAAAACACCCCATTGATCCGTATAATTCTCAATTTCATGTAATGCAATGGATTGATATAGACGGAGATGGGAAAGAAGAATTGATTACTGGTAAGCGCTATCGGGCTCACAACGGTCATGATCCGGGAGAAAATGATCCTATAGGCATTTATTACTACAAATGGAATGGCGAGTCCTTCACAAAGCAGGTTATCAGTTATGGCCCTTTAGGTGAAGGAAAGGGTTTAGGTATATATTTTAGCGTTAGCGACTTAACCGGATCCGGAAGAAAAGATATTATCGCCGCGGGTAAAGATGGTTTGTGTATATTTTATAACGAGGGATATAAATGATTTTTATAAGAAAGTCAAACGCTGAACATTTTTGTCTAAGAAAAACAGTGTCAAAAAAGGCCTGTCCTGATTTCATTAAAGAATAAAAAATTGTATTAATAAAACAAATAATAAAATTCTCTTAGCCTGCCAAATCCAAAAACTTCCTCTCCGCGCAACCTCTGCTTCTCCTTTCTCTGCGGTAGAAGAATACATAGTAACGCCGGACAGTATATCTTTATAAAATTTTCTCAAAGACGATGGCATATAAATTGAACTTTGATGAATTAAAAGCAGTATGCAATCAAACACTTCCCCAAATGCTTCAGGCAACATAACTTCCGGCGCTAACACTTCTTTCTGGGTTGAGTCCGCCATTCAACCAGAATTTGACAAACTTACCTCTGATATTCAAACAGATATTTTAATCGTCGGAGGCGGCATCGCAGGCCTTAGTACGGCATATCTTTTAACTAAAGCAGGTAAGCAGGTCGTATTAATTGAAGATGGTTTGCCAGGCAGTGGCGAAACAGGAAGAACGACTGCTCATATAGCTAATGCATTAGACGACAGGTACACAGATATAGAAAGCATGCACGGAGAAGAAAATGCAAAGCTTGCAGCAGAAAGTCATACCGCGGCAATCAATGCTATTGAACAAATAGTAAGAGAACAAAATATAGATTGCGGATTTGCCCGTTTAAATGGTTATTTGTTTTTACATCCGACAGACAAAGAAAAAACACTGATTGACGAGCACGAAGCAACCAGGAAAGCAGGCATTGAAACCGAACTTCTCAATAGCGTTCCCGGTATTAATTACGAGCGCGGATCTTCACTTATGTTTCCTTCCCAGGCACAATTCCATCCGATGAAATATTTGTTCGGGCTCATTGAATACATAACAAGCCACGGAGGCACAATTTATACAAAAACACATGCTCAGGAATTTAAAAAGAATACTGTTATTGCCAATGGTTTCACCATAAAAGCAAACCATATTGTTGTGGCAACTAATACGCCGGTCAATGATCTCTTTACCGAGCACACAAAGCAGTTTCCTTACCGGACTTATGTAATCGGCGCCTTATTGCCAAAAGAAAGTACAGAACAGGCCCTCTGGTGGGATACAGGAGACCAGGAATCAAAATGGATCACAAAACCATATCACTATGCCCGTTTGCAAAAGTATGATGACGAAAATGATCTTTTGATAGTTGGAGGCGAAGACCACAGAACAGGGCAGGCAGATGCGGAAGACATCTCACAGGATAAACGATATGAACTTCTTGCAGAGTGGGCACGTCTGCGTTTTCCTGCTATGAAAGAGATTGCTTATCATTGGTCTGGCCAGGTAATGGAACCAGTGGATTCATTAGCATTTATCGGGCGTAATCCCGGGGATAAAAATGTGTATATAATAACCGGGGACTCCGGCAACGGAATGACACATGGTACAATAGGTGGCATGCTCGTGTCAGACCTAATTCTTGATAAGAAAAATCGATGGGAAAAATTGTATGATCCGGCAAGAATAAGCCTGAAGGCAACCGGAGATTTTTTGAAGGAAGCAGGAAATATGGCTGCGCAATATGCTGATTTTTTGAAAGCAGGCGATATTAAATCACAAAAGGAATTAGGCCTGAACGAAGGTGCAATAATGAATGCAGGTCTTCACAAAGTAGCTGTTTATAAAAATGAAAATGGAGTAACTAATGCTTATTCTGCTATCTGTCCTCACCTGAAGTGTGTGCTGCAATGGAATGCCGATGAAAAAACTTTTGACTGCCCGTGCCATGGGTCCAGGTTTACAAATGAGGGAGTTGTGATAAACGGGCCGGCACTCACTAATTTGAAAAAGTTTGATATAAAGGAAGAATAAATGTTATAGAAGAATAAATGTTATAAAACGCTAAACCTGCAACGTTTTTTAAAACCTCGCAGGTTTAGCTTAATCATTGCTATCCGGCTGGTTTATATTTAACGCCGCTATTTGGAAATTCTTTTAAGTGGCAACCCTTAATAAATAATTTATAAAGTGCAAGGTTTAAGAAAAGTCCCTTCCCGGGCTAAAGCTGCTGAAGAAGGATATTTAAAGAGATATAATATCATAGTGGAAGTTGTTGTTTTACACAGAATTCAAATTACCTTTTGATCATTTTATTATATTTATGTCATGAAAACACTTCTTTGCCTTCTATTCGTATCAATATGGGGTTTTACTGATGCACAAAAAAAAATGCTTGCAGCTACTCCCCCTATGGGTTGGAACAGCTGGAATAAATTCGGCTGCAATGTCAGTGAAAAACTGATTAAGCAAACGGCGGATATAATTGTAAGCAGCGGTATGAAAGATGCAGGATATGAATATATAATCATTGATGATTGCTGGCAGGTGAGCCGTGACTCAGCAGGTAATATAATTGCCGATCCAAAACGGTTCCCTTCCGGTATTAAAGCACTTGCATCTTATGTGCATTCCAAAGGATTAAAATTTGGTTTATATTCCGACGCAGGTACGGGCACCTGTCAAAACAGGCCGGGCAGCTACAAGCACGAAGAACAGGATGCTAAACAATATGCTGCATGGGACGTGGATTACCTTAAATACGATTGGTGCAACAGTACCGGGCTTGATGCAAAAGCTCAATACACGAAAATGAGTAACGCTCTTAAAAATTCAGGACGCGACATTGTTTTTGGCATGTGCGAATGGGGCACAAGCCATCCCTGGTATTGGGCTAAGAATGTTGGTAATCTATGGCGTACTACCGGCGATATTATAAACTGCTACGATTGTAAAGAAAACTGGGGCGGTGCGGGCTGGCTACTCATTCTCGACCAGGAAGAAGGCCTTGAAAAATACGCAGGACCAGGACATTGGAATGATCCTGATATGCTTGAGGTAGGTAATGGCAAGTTAACTTTTGAAGAATCAAAAGCGCACTTTAGTTTTTGGTGCCTGCTTGCTGCGCCTTTACTTGCCGGCAATGACATTACTAATATGTCAGACACTACTAAAAGTATTCTTACCAACCGCGACGCTATTGCTGTTGACCAGGATGCGCTGGGGATACAAGGCAGTAAAAAAATAGATGAAGGACATTTTGAAGTTTGGACGAAGCCTTTAAAAGGCGGAGATGTTGCAGTCATTTACTTTAATCGTGGTGAAACGCCTGTTGATGTAAATGTTTCACTGAAGTCACTTGGCATTACTGGTTCTTTTAAAGCAAAAGACGTTTGGTCGAAGAAAGATTTGGGTTTATTTACAACTTATAAAAACACGATAGGTAAACATGAAGCCGTAATGCTGCGATTGTATAAGCAGTAATAGGTTTATATTAAAGGGCGATATCAGAAAGGTCTTATTCGTGTCGGTTAATCTTTTTGATGGCAAATAGTATTAAAGTAAAAATAAAGAGTCTTTAAAAAGCTTTCGTTTACTTTTATGGAAATTCATTTAGAATATTATTTATTCTAAATGAATATTTTTTCAAGAATTTATAACAACTATTCTTATGAGCATAAGTGCACCAGCAACAGTAAATACCTTTGAGGCAAAAGAAAATAAAAGCCAGGTAATCCATCATGTCTTTTTTTGGTTAAAAAATCCTTCTTCAGAGGAAGATTTAAATTCTTTAATAAAAGGGATAAAAACACTTGAAAATATTGAAACTGTTCGAAAAATTTATATAGGAGTACCTGCTTCAACAGAGCTTAGGGATGTGGTTGACTCAAGCTTCAGTGCATCTGAACTTTTATTTTTTGACGATCTTGCTGGTCAGGAAACTTACCAGAATCATCCGTTACATTTGAAGTTTGTTGAGGATTGTTCGCATCTGTGGGAGAAGGTAATCGTGTATGACTTTGTAGACATGTAAAAAAATGCTTTAAGTTTTATTGTTTAAAAATATTCTTTGGCTGAGCGCTATTAATTTTTCCAAAAGGAAATGTGGATTAAGAAGAATTAAACACATATATACATAAGATAAATAGAAAAACGCTTAGAATAATATTTTAAAAACTATGTGTAGTGATTTCTTCTATGTACCTGTATGTTTAAAACATAGCTTTTATTCTCCGGGATGATAAATCTTTTCTGCATGCTTAAGCACATCTTTTTTATAAAACAAGACATCTTTAAATTGACCTTTTGTATACATCAGAGCCTGATCTGCAAAATGCTTTGATTCTTTATTTCCGCTTTCACCGCCTGCCAGTAATGATTTTGCTTTTATCTTTTTGCCAAATTCTACTGCACATATAAAACTGTTACCATTATAACCATAACGCTTTTCTGTACCAAAATAAGTACGGCTTACAAATGAGGGAAGGCATCCCCATACAGATGCTGCAAATCCATCCTGTAAACTTGGTTGGCTGTCTTTGTGTGTTTCATTTATATTATTAGTAAACCGTTGGTAGCGGTTTATTTCTCCCCATTGTACCTTCCAGGTTCCAAAAGTATTTGTAAGTTCATTCATAACGTCTGCCAGGGTTTGTAATAAAACATTTGGAGAAGCTGTGGCTGCAAATATTTTAAATTTTTTTACCTGATCTGCATTTTCATCCTCTTGTGACCCTTTCATAATAACAGGCAATAATTTTTGCGCCCATTCAATAGCTAAAGTAGTTGCTACAGACTTTTCTGAAGTATTATTATCCCATTCTGATAATATTTTTATAGCTGGTTCCAGCAGCTTAAAAGTTGTATCTGCATTTTTAACCTGGTATGCTTTCAGCAAGGCAGGCATCAAAACATCAAAAGCAGCCAGGTGCGGATCATAGCCTGCAGCAATTACTTTATCCAATGTATATTTATTTCCGCTGCTTAAGACTTTTACAGCATTAATACCCCGAAAATTATCTCCATCAGGCGCCATATATATAGGATAGTCTTCTTTTACAGGACTATTAATACCCGCCGCTGTAAAGGGAGTAGAATTACAATTTTGTATCCAACCGTTAGCAGGATTATACAAATGAATTGTTTCATTAACATTGTGAAGTCCCTTCCATTCTGTTGCCGCTATACTTCCATCAACCGGTTTTGACCAATCCATTTTCTTATCTCTTACCGGAATGAAGTTTCCATGCCAATATGCTATGTTTCCCTGATCATCTGCAAACACTGTATTATTAGATGTATTTGCACATAAATCCATTGCTTTCTTATAATCTTCAAATCCTTTTGATTTGGTACGTACCCAGCTTTGTATTAAGCTTACCATAGACCGGTTATTAGATTTAAGACTAATCCATTTTCCATTACGTTTAGCCATGATTGGCCCATGAGCAGTGTAAAAAGCAGTAAAGACCTTAGTTTCAACTGCCTTTCCATTGCTGTAACTGATACTAATTTTCTTTTGCCGTACGGGCTTTAATTCCTCTTCATATTTATAAAAAAATCCTTTATCATTTTCAATAATCTTCTCTATGTACAAGTCTGCGGCATCCACCTCACTTGATGTATGCATCCATCCGCAGTGCTCATTAAATCCCTGGTATACAAAAAACTGGCCCCACGTAACTGCTCCATAGGCATTTAGCCCTTCCCCGCTTTGCACCTGCACTTCAGGCCGGAAGTAAAAAGAAACATGGGGGTTAATATACAAAATTGCATTATGAGAGGCAGTTTTAGAAGGAGCAATTGCAAAACCATTAGAGCCGCCGTCCTGCTCTTTTATCACTTTATTTTCTGTTCTTGCAACCTGACTATTACCATTATAAAAGACCTTTAATTCGTCTGCAGTAATATCAGCAGTGTTAATAGCGCCAATGCTTCCATCTGTCCATAGCAAAGGAAACCATGGCTCAAAACGATGTATTAAAGCAGGTTTAACTTTGGGATTTTTATATAAATAATAATTGATGCCTGCGGAATAAGCATTTAGTATCTTTTTCAGCCATACAGGAGACTTATCGTAATCAGTTTTTGCTTCAGTAGTATCAATCAGCAATCGGATAAGCAAATCGTTATATAATTCAGGTTCACCCTTCACTTCTGCCATTCTCCCGAGCTTTTCTATATAATTCATTTCAACCCGTTTGAAGTCATCTTCACACTGAGCATACATTAAACCAAATACTGCATCTGCATCTGTTTTGCCATAGACGTGTGGAATTCCCCAATTATCTCGAATTATAGTGACTTTCTCGGCTTGCCTATAAAACGAATTTATTTCCTGCCTGGTGACTGATTGTCCTGCTGTTTGAAATGGAAATAAAAAAATAAGAAAATAGACCTTTTGCATTTAAATGATTATTATGATAGGTGGTAAGTAACTCGTGTAAACTAAACGCAGTTGAAATTTATACAAAAAAAGCGAAAAAAACTTATAAGCATCCATTCTAAAAAATACATATAGCGCTTACAGACTAATGCTAAATATATCCTATCCTTACAACTTTTAAAACGGTTATATCAATACTTAAAACAAATAAAAAAGACCCTTCTGGTGAAGGGTCTTTTTTATACATTAAATCAGATTCACTTATTTTTTTCCTTTAAGATTAGGATGCGGAGCGGGAACTGTATTAGGACCACTTTCAGTAGTGCCAGATAAATCTACAGTATTTACATCGCCTTCACCCTGTTCCTGATAAGAGAAAATAAACCGGTCTTCGCTAATACCTTGTTTCTCTACAAGATACCTGATTACAGTATTCACTCTATCCCAACTTAACTGTTGAGCACGTTTGCTGCTTTCGCCTGTACCTGTGTGACCTACAACCTTAACTTTACAATTAGGGCTGCCTTTTATTTGAGTTGCTGCGCTTTCTAATAAAGCCATAGCGTCTTTACTTAGGGTTGCTCTTCCTGCCTTAAACTGCACACTTGGCAAATTAGTCAGACCGCAATTGCCACCGGAAACTAAACCGCTATCAATTCTGTTTCTTAACTCTGTGCAGCAAGCTGGTTCAGGACAGTTACCTACACCATCAGCGTCAACAGGGAAACATTTTTGAGGAGTAAGAAGCTCTTTATCTTTATAATCAGGTACTCCGTCTCCATCACTGTCTTTAGCTACACCATTTACATCAACAGGTGCTCCTGTAGGTGTATTTGGTTCTCTATCAAATTGGTCAGTTACACCATCACCGTCTGCATCAGGTAATACCGGTGTTGGGATTTTCATATGTGTAGGACGGTTCAACTCATTATAGATAAAGTTATTTCCGTTAAGCCACCATAATGGCTCCACTCTCAAACTTGAATTTCCTAAATTAATATTAAGTCTTGCACTTGTAAAGCTATAGAAGTCATTTGTTTTACCACCTCTGTATCCATCAAGAAAGTCATAAGAACCCATGGTAAATCTTTGTTCTACACCAATATTTATCTTTTTACTCAATTTAAATGCGATACCACCTCCTGCACTTGCAGCATTTAAGAGAGAGTAACCTTTTCTTCCGTTAATTTCCTTTCCACCAAATGTTTCAATACCAGGAAAGAGACCTGATTGATTGTTTGGTTCATTATAAGCGTAAAATGTACCATAACCTTTATCTATCTGAGTACCCCCGACAGGCATTTTAGTAAATACCTTGGCAGCAACCAGACTATAACCTGCCAAAACATAGACATTTGTTTTAGGATTTCCTCTGTAATGGCTATTAGGATTAAGAGATATAATGAAATCCAAAGCACCCATGTGTGTCCAGTTTTGGTAAGGGATTTTACCATTTTGTTGCTGGTAACCGCTTCCATAACCCTGATTGTAAGAACCAAAATATCCGAACCTGTAAGAGAAGGTATGAGACAAAGCTTTTCTTAAAGTAATACCGCCGCCGACATCGGCTTTAGACTTTATGTCGCCAAAAATCATACTGTTACCCGCACTAAAGCCTAATTCCCACATGCTCCGTGGTTTGGCAGGATAAGGGTACTGATTATTCAAAAACTCAGTTTGCTGGGGAAGTCTTCTTGTTGGAATTTTTGAAGAGTCTCTCCAGTCATAACCTGCATCACCCATAGAAGTTGAAGACATTCCTGCATCAGGGCTGCTTACCTGATTAGGAGCAGCAGCCGGAGTTGGGGTAGTCTTAGGATTGGCCATTGAATCTGTACTACTTCCGGAGACTGCATTTTTCGTAGTATCCATTTGTGCCGGCTGTGTTGCGGCTGATGTATCCGTTTGTGCCGGCTGTGTTGTATCCGTTTGTGCAGGTCGCGTTGTGTCCGTTTGCGCAAACGATGCAGTGGATAAAAGGCTTATTAAGCCTAACATTAATACGTAATTTTTACTAGCCATAGAAGTGTTTTGTATTTTTTGTAATAGAATATATAGTCAGTTTCCCGTGCAAAAATATGCTTTGAGAATGAATAACCAAATATTTAATGATATTTTAAATGAAAAAATATTGTACCATAATAGTAATGAATTAATTAGACACAATTTATTTAATTGTGCTGCATCTGATGGCAGAAACTTTTTTTGCAGGAATATTAATCATTATATTGATTATTAATGCCTTAGAAAAGCTGTAATAAATCTTTTTTACAAACGTATTTTTTTTATTTTAAGTATGATCTACAAAAAAACGTCAGTAAGCTGTAAAATCTTCTGCGGCTGACATAGCTGGTGATAATTTTTTATTTTAATAGTAACTATAATTTTGTTTGTATTGCAGCTTGTACGTGTAATTCTGCGAATACATTTAACTTGCGTTCTAACTGCAAAGATGGAAATAGCGCAACGTATAATAGCAAATGAATTAAAAGAGTTTGAAAAGCATTTCAGGCAAGCCATGAAAAGCCACGTACCCTTGCTTGATAAAATAATGCAATACATAGTGAAGCGAAAAGGTAAGCAGCTTCGTCCCATGTTTGTTTTACTAAGTGCAAAGCTCGGCGGCGAAATAACAGATCAGACCTATCGTGCTGCGTCTCTTGTTGAGCTGCTTCATACGGCTACTCTGGTGCATGACGATGTGGTGGATGAGTCATTGGAAAGGAGAGGTTTTTTTTCAATTAATGCACTTTGGAAAAACAAAATTGCTGTAATAGTTGGCGATTATTTATTATCTAAAGGTCTTCTCCTTTCCCTTGATAACAATGATTATAAAATACTCCAGATACTTTCTGCGGCCATTAAGATGATGAGCGAGGGAGAACTTCTTCAATTAGAGAAAGCACGTAACCTGAACCTCGAAGAAGAAACTTATTTTGAAATAATAAAAAACAAAACGGCATCGCTGCTGGCATCTTCGTGTGCGGCAGGCGCTTCGTCAACTTTTACCAACGAATTGTCTGTAGAAAAAATGAGAACTTTTGGTGAAAAAACAGGAATTGCTTTTCAGATCAAAGACGACCTTTTTGATTATGGAAATGCAAAAATCGGGAAGCCGACCGGAAATGATATTAAAGAAAAAAAGCTGACGTTGCCGCTGATTTATACTTTAAACAATGTCGCTCCGGCTTTAAGAAGAAAATTAATTTATATTGTCAGAAATGAAAATAAGAAAAAAGATAAGGTACAATTTGTTATAGAAGAAGTACAAAAAGCAGGCGGAATTGAATATGCCGAACAAAAAATGTTTGCTTATCGCGATGAAGCTCTTGCTTTGCTGTATCATTTTCCGGATAATGAAGTAAGAAAGGGACTGGAAGAACTGGTAAGATATACAACAGACAGGAAATACTAATCAGTAACTATTAATTAAGACATGCAAAAACGCTGGAAAGTACTGAATGCCGAACCGGAGAAAGTAATTTCTTTAAAAGAGAACTTAAAGATTAATGAAGTTATTTGCAAAATACTTATACAACGCGGACTTGATACGTTTGATAAAGCAAAAGATTTTTTCAGGCCGCAGTTATCAATGCTGCACGATCCGTGGTTAATGAAAGATATGGATAAAGCCGTTGACCGGGTAATAAAAGCTGTTAACCAAAAAGAAAAAATTTTAATATACGGAGATTATGACGTTGACGGCACAACCGCTGTTGCTGCCATGTACCAGTTTATTACCGGCTTTTATGCTAACGCAGCGTTTTATATTCCTCACCGCTACAAAGAAGGTTACGGAGTATCCCAATTGGGAATTAATTATGCTAAAGAAAATGGCTTCACTTTAATCATTTCTCTCGACTGCGGCATTAAATCAATTGATTTAACAGCTTACGCAAAATCTCTCGGTATTGATTTTATTATTTGCGACCACCACCTTCCTGACAAAGAATTGCCTGCTGCCGTCGCCATTCTCAACCCCAAACAGCCTGATTGCAGTTATCCGTATAAAGAACTGTGCGGCTGCGGTGTCGGCTTTAAATTAATGACGGCTCTCGCCCAAAAATTACATCTGCCTGATGAAAGTTATCTTCGTTTCACAGATCTTCTTGCAACTGCCATTGCCGCGGACATTGTGCCGATGACCGGAGAAAACCGCGTAATGGCTTATCTTGGATTGCAAAGGGTAAATAAAAATCCCTGCAACGGTATAAAAGCTTTAATGCAGTTGGCAGGCGTACAAAAAGAAATGTTTATCACCAACCTTGTTTTTATAATAGCACCACGGGTAAATGCTGCCGGAAGAATGGACGATGCAAAAAAAGCTGTGCAGCTTTTTATAGAAAAGGATTGTGATAAAGCCCTGGAGTTTGCAGAGATGCTGCATATAAATAATACCGACAGGCGCACGGCCGACCTGACAATAACTGAAGAAGCGCTTGCAATGATCGGGGAAGATGAGCTGATGGCCAACCGAAAATCAACCGTAGTTTACCAGGAACACTGGCACAAAGGAGTAGTAGGCATTGTTGCCTCGCGATTGATAGAAAGTTATTACAGACCGACTATAGTGCTTACGCGAAGCGGAGAAGTTGCTGCTGGCAGCGCACGCAGTGTCGCCGGCTTCAATCTTTACGAAGCCATTCATGCGTGCAAAGAACATTTGCTTGGTTACGGAGGTCATTTTGCTGCTGCAGGTATGACTTTGCTGCCGCAAAATATTGAAGCTTTTTCACGTCAGTTCGAGCAGGTCGTAAGCCAGACCATTCTGCCCGAGTCGTTAACCCCCGTTTTAATTATTGATGCAGAAGTTTCATTTAAAGAGCTTACTCTTTCTTTTTATAATATCGTACACCAGATGGAACCTTACGGCCCGGAAAATATGCGCCCGGTTTTTATGGTGAAAAATGTTATGGACTCCGGACATTCAGTACTTATAAAAGATCAGCACATTAAGTTTTGTCTGAAACAAAACAATTCCAGCTTTAAGGGAATTGGATTTAATATGGCTGAAAAGTTTCATCTTATACAAAGTAAAAAACCGCTTGACATAGTCTTTACCCTCGAAGAAAACGAATGGAACGGACAAAAAATGCTGCAATTAAAAGTGCATGATTTCAGGCTTTCAGAAGAAGAAAAAACGCTTAGTAATTAAAAAAAGTAATATTTATTTTTGGAGACCAGGCAGTAAAACTACTATTTGGCTTTTGTTGCGACGCATTACGTTCATCTTTTTGTAATTCTATTGAGCTAAAGCAATATATTTTATCAGAAAAAAATTCTTAGAAGCTGTCAAAAAATCATAGTTATTTACTCCGCGATACTTTGCGATGTCTTTTCTCTGTGCTCTCAGCGTTAAAAACAAATTAACCGCAGAGAGAAATACAAGAGTTTTCCGCAGAGCGCCACAGAGAAAATATAATTAAACAACTTTTCTAAATAATTTTAGACAGCTTCTCAGGCTTCACTGGTAACTGAAAATGATTGTCAGCTAGATCTTTTACTATTTTTGAATTAGATAGTGACTTCACAACTTGTATTGCTTCAACATCCGCACCTTTCAATAACGCAGCCAAGCGGCTTGAGTTTTTCGGGAACAGTCATAAGTGACTTCACACCTGCATTGCTTCAACATCCACACCTTCCATCAGTTATTGAAATGGGACATCAGCCGGTTGGGTGCTGAGCGCAGGCGAAAGCATTCTGAAACATGCGAAGCAGTTTCAGAAAGAGGCGGGTGGAGTCCTATTTCAATAACGCAGCCACGCGGCTTGAGCTTTACCAAAACAATTACAGGTTTTGCAAAATAAATAAATCATCTGTAATTTCCCATTATTGCAACTTTACTTTTTATTCTTCTTCCACAACCTGCATTGCTTCAACATCCGCACCTTCCATCAGTTATTGAAATGGGACATCAGCCGGTTGGGTGCTGAGCGCAGGCGAAAGCATTTTGAAACATGCGAAGCAGTTTTAGAAAGAGGCGGGTGGAGTCCTATTTCAATAACGCAGCCACGCGGCTTGAGCTTTACCAAAACAATTACAGGTTTTGCAAAAAAAATAAATCATCTGTAATTTCCCATTATTGCAACTTTACTTTTTATCTTCTTCCACAAACCATTTATTTACTGAATTATAAGTGCCTTCCAAAACAACTTTATAAAAAGAAGATATTACATCGCTTACATCTATTACAGCATGTTCATTGCGCACAGGCACTTCTCCCATCAGCTTGTAATCGTCAGGCTTTCCTTCTTTAAAATTATTGGTAGTGGACACCCATATTTTTACTTTTCCTTCCCCGTCTAATGCTTTCCATGAAATATCAAGTTTATCCTGAAAATAGTTTAATCTCATATCTGACACTGACACTTTACCGATCAATGAAATGCCGTCTGTTTCACGCATTTTTTCTACAGGAATATTGATATTCATAAAACGTGCAATCGTAGGCATAATGTCAACAATTGCAGGTTGATAATACTGAGCATAATTATTAAGATCATGATAATTAGTTGTAATCCAGGTATTTCGTTGCCGCTCTGTTTGTCCTCCGTGACCTTTGCCGGTTTTTTCATCACGCCCGTGATCTGTTGTGATGATCATTAACCAGTCTTCTTTAAAATGTTCTTTTCTGTATTGAATTGCTTTCCATATTTTTCCTGCCTGGTTATCCATTATAGCTACAGCATTATAAAACTCTTTGCTATCGCCATACATGTGACCCATATGGTCAGTGTATTCAAGATAAACCCACGACAGATCAGGCGCATTCTTTTTAATACCTTCAACGGCTGCATCAGTTACCTTTTCATCTATTGTATGCATAAAATTCCGCTGCTTGTCATGCGGAAAATGTATGGTATCGAGTTCATAACCGTCAGCATAAAAATCAGGATGCATATTACCAGCTTCGGCAATACTGTCACCAAATAATTTAGTTCTGTTATCCGTCCAGCTTGAGTAGATAGCCGTTTTTTTATTTGGATATTGTTCTTTAAAAAAACGGAAAATATTCCAGTAATTATAATTTGGATCTTTAATATCATTATCCCAAACATTGTGTTTATTAACCCATGTGCCGGTAAGCAAACTGTTGTAGCCAACTGCAGAAATGGTAGGCGTTTGTGAATAAGTACCTTTTTCTCCGCCAACAAAAGCACGCATATATTTACCTTCTTTGGCAATAGCATCAAGATTTGGTGTCTGAACTCTTTCCACCACATCAGCCGGAATACCATCAGCAATTACAAAAACAACTTTCTTTTGCCTGTTTTGTGCTGTTGCAATTGTGCCCGCAAAGCATAATAATACGCAGGCATGCTTTAGTGATTTATTCATTTATAATTAATAAAATTTTTAAAAGGATTATAGTTAAGTGGTAAAGATTTTATTAAGCAGGTATTTAATTTGAAGCTTTTGCACTGCTCAATTTTTAATAGCCTTGAGCCTTCAGGCCGGGTAAATAAAAATTTAGTTTTAAGGCTTTAGCCAAAGTTTTTGTCAGCTTTAAATTAATTTGGCTAAAGCCTGGTAGTAATAATTTATTATTTACCCCCGCGCTAAAGCAACGGGGCAACATTTTGCGCATTAAATAAAATTATTTTCCTTTTTTGAAATTCATTTGTAAAATTTGATTCTATTTTTCCTATAATACTTATCGAATTATGAAGTTCCTTCTAATTAAAATATTTCATTGCTTGTTCACCTACCCACTTACCCATTTGTACCGGAACAGCATTACCTATCAATTTATAAGAAGATCGTTTGCTTTCAAAACTAAAATCATCTGGAAATCCTTGCAGTCGTGCATATTCTCTAATTGAAAATGGACGCATGCCATATTTCGAAGTCTTATCTTTTACTAACCTTGTACCTAAATCTTTTGCATAATGGGCAACACATGTAGGTGCAACTGCAAACGGTTCTTCGGGGTCAACGATAATAGGGAAGTCTCTGTACTTACCGTTAATTCTGCTTATCACATATTCGGGCATATCTACTTCAGGATTTGCTTCTATTATATCTTTTAGCCGTGGTCTATTATTTATTGGTTTTGGCAGACCAATCGAAAATGGTTTTCTGGTTCCTATCAATATCAATCGCTTTCTTTTTTGGGGCAACCAGTTAATTGCATCAACAGGGCAAAAAATATTTACATAATAATCTGGAAGCTTAGTCATTGCCTCCATCACTACTTTAAACTTTTTCATACCAGGAACATTTTCTACTATATACATTTCAGGTTGTTCAATTGCTATGTGTCTGAAAAAATGCAAGAATAAATCATCTCCAGTACGTGTGCCATGTATATCTGCGATAGCTGAATATTTGGTACAAGGATATGTACCTACTATTATGTCTGTCTTTGGTTGCTCTAAAACAGTTTTATCTTTAATATCAACTGTTAAGACACAATGAGAAAAATAATGCTTATTTGCTTTCATGCAGCTTGTAGCTTCAGGATCAAGATCGAGTGACTGAATAACATTTACGCCTGCTTGCATAATACCTATTTCCATTCCGCCACATCCTGAAAAATATCCTTTTGCTGTTGGGTTGTACATTATATCGTTTGTAAAAATCGGTTGTTAAATTATCCTTTATAAATAGTATCTAAATGATATTGAAGAAAGTCCTTTTTGGGGTGATATTTTTTAGGAAGAATAATTTTTGAACCTGATAATGGAGCAAAATATTTTACATGATATTCTTCTTTACTTTTCTTTTTCAAATCATTAGACAATAAGATTTGAAACTGTTCATTTATTCCAATATAACCCTTATCAAAAGCACGATCATATAAAGGTGATAGACAAATACCGTTTTCAGGATTAAGTCTTTCTTCTTCACTTTTCGACCAAGGGATAATATGACTTGCTACTAATAAATCAGGAATATCGATACCGGAGACTGCGCACTTACCTGAATAATTAGCTATTACAATTTGTCTGAAAACATTTTGATTAACCCTTGTCTTAACTTCCCGTAGTTTATATTCTCCTTTTAAATGATCTGTACCTATTAAAACATCTGAAAATTTATCTTCTATGGTAATATGTTCTTTTTGAGCAAGTATTCTTTCGCTTTCAAACAGCAGATCTTCTTTGTTGTTGATAAACTCATTCCAAATAGGTTCAACTTGTTTTCTTCCCCCAGATAATCCAGCAATACCTCTTTGCTGGTGATATGGATCAACGTTGGCAAAGTTGTTAAGACGCATAGCAACAGAACCGGCGGTTCTTCCGATAAGATTTGCTAAATGAATAATTTCAGGAGTTCCAGAATGAAGTTTTCCGAAGGGCAGTTTTAGATAAAGATTTAGAGATAAAATAAGTTCATCTCTTGTCCATAGCTTCTTTTCAGCCATCCGTTTTAATTTTAGGTAAAGTTAGCTTTTCAATACTACTGCCTTGTGTACTTTAAGTCACGTTGGATAAAAATGTTCAAAAAACTTTCATGACCATGCCAAAAACAACCATGAACAAAAATTACAGTCTTATATTTAGGTAACACAATATCAGGCTTCCCAGGGAGATTTTTTACGTGAAGACGATAACGAAAACCCTGAGCATGCAAAAACTTACGAACCAAAATTTCAGGCTTTGTATCCTTGCCTTTAATCCGGCTCATGTTGTAGCTTCTTGTTTCCTTATCATGCACGTCGGCCATGCTGCAAAAGTACAACAACAGTTACCGGGTTTGTATTAGAAGATAGAATTAACATCAGCACAAGTATACTTTTTAACCAAGCATAATATTAAGGTTGGTTGCAAGTCAAAATATTTTGTAGAGGAAAATAACTAAATTTGGTAAAACAAAAGGCATGTCTGTCAATCCGCAGTATACTTACGATAATAGTGGTAATCCCATAGGTGTTTTCCTATCTATCACTGATTGGGGCAAAATAGTTGAAGAACTTCGGCATTGAAATACCGGAATGGCAAAAGAAACTGATATATCTTCGTTTAGAGGAGTACCATAACAATCCTTGCAGATGGAAATGCAGAAGCTTATTTTGCAGAGTTAGACGGAGAAGATATAAAATGAGGAAAAATTCAATACTAATACTTTCTGCTGCAAAAAAGATATATACCAAGTTGGTTTTAGTTGAGGTTTTAGCGGAGAGAATTATTGTTTTATCCAGGCTGCGTTTAGTGTAATGGATGTTCTGTTATCTTTTATCTTATTTGTTCGGAGTATAATGGTTTTTCCGCATTTCATCTTCATCATCCATCTCCGGTCCTTTCATTATTTTGCGCCAGTCAATATCTTTGTTGTACCGCTTCATTGCTTGCTGCGGATCAAAAACACTTTTAGAAGGCATGACCAAAGTATAAGGTCTGTAATCAGGTTTGCCGGTAAAAAAATCCTGCAATAAGGAAGCGGTAGCATCATACTGGTTTACATAAGGAACACCAAGAATATTATATATTGTTTTTAAGATTGACCCAAAGTTGGCATGTGTATGAGAAGTGTAATGCCTTTTTACGTAAGGCCCAGCCATCATTAAAATACTTCTGTGCGCGTCAATATGATCTACGCCGCCTTGCGGATCATCTTCTGTTACAATCACCAGCATGTTTCTCCAATAAGGTGTTCTTGAAAGAAAGTGCAGTATTCGTCCTACCGCCAGATCATTATCTGCTACATAAGAATGAATATACGGATAACCATCTTTTGCTCTTGGTTCGGCAGTATGATCGTTTGGCACCTGCATAGTTATCAGCTGCGGCATTTTTGCTTTGCCTGTTAACCACATTTTTGTAAAATTCCTTTCAAACTGATCCATACGAAACTGGTCGGGAATATTGGTATTAAAACCTGCATAATCATGACTTGTTCTGCTCCACAATGCTTTCTGCATTGGCACCATTACAGCATGAGCTGCGCCTGTTGCCGTATCCATCCATTCTTCTCTTACATGCGCTGTCTCGTTGGCTTCGCCAAAATTGTAAAAAGAAACTTTGCTTCTTTCCAATGCTTCCCACAGCCCGCCTCTTTCTGCATAATCCTCCGGATCCATGCTGCCTGTAGAACCGGGAAATCTGCGGCCAGATGCTTTTGAAAATATTTTTGAGGTTTTATCCACACTTGAGTTTGTTTCGACCCATTCATTTGGTATCACACCCATCATCCAGTGATGACCATGAATAGAGGCATCACTGTCACAATAAAAATTATCACTGAAGGCAAATTCTTTCGCAACCTTCAAGTGATTTGGCCCTACATCTGCATTTATCAATGTGTCGTTTTTAGCATAAATATTTACACCTGTGCCGAAACGGGCGAGTGTAGGATCTCCTTTACCCGAAGTCAACTGTCCCATCACTTCATCATAACTTCTGTTTTCTTTAGTTATGTAAACTATATATTTTATTGGCGTATTTTTTAATAAAGGCAAAAGTGGCAAAGGATTTTTTACATCGTCCTTCATCTGTACCTGTACAAAAGTATTGTCTATGGCTTGTTTTGTATACACAGCCAATTGCTTCGCATCAGGCAATGGTATTTTTTGAAATGTTCCTAATTGAATGTCGCCGATATAGGTTCCCTGCACAGGTTTTACAAAATCTTTTCCGCCATTTGGCCCTGCGCCAAAGCCACGACAGGTAATGACATATAAATCCTTTTCATCTTTGCTTAATTGCACTCTTGATGGTCCCCAGCCAGTCGGTATTAATCCTTTTGTTATACTTTTTCCCAAATCAATTACTGCAATTGCATTAAAACCCAATAATGCTGCATACAATGTTTTTTCATCTTTGCTGAGCGAAATACCAAAAGGCAATAAGCCGCGATAATGATCAATACGACTGTCTGTTTTTACAGGAATATGACCGACAATTTTATGCCGTTTATAATCAATTACAGAAATATTATCATTAGTTGCATTGCTGACATACGCATATTTGCTCCCAACTGCTATTGAATTAGGGCTTGCACCACCAACCACTTCTGCACCTTCGACCATTTGCCCTATCTGGTGACCGGGCTTAAATTTGTCTATAACCTTATTCGTAGCCAGGTCAATACTATACACACTCATTGCCTCAGACGCTGAGGGGCTTCCAACGCCAGGTATTTTTCTTCCTTTATAGTTGAAACCATTTATCGACTCTTTTGTATTGTCGCCATAGGGATGAAAAGGCAATAATAAACTATCGGCATTTTTTAGTGTAAGACCTGGTAAAAGAGGATAATCATACATGCCGACATTAGCAACAAAAGCGGTTTTATGATCGGGACTGATAGCAAGGCCGAAAGGCTGACGACCGGTTTTTATAGAAGCTGTTATTTTTTTTGTATTGAGATCAATTCGCACGAGACGAAAGTTCCCCCGGTCTAAAACGAGAAGTTCATTTTTATTTTCATTTAATAATAAGTCTGACGTAAAGCTGTCTTCAAAATCAGTGGTATCAATTTTACCATTTAACGAAATGGAATCTAAACGTTGCAGCTTTTCAATATTATAAATAATAACGGCTCCGTTGTCACCGCCGCTGAGATAAACTGTTTTGGAATCAGGGGAAAAAGCTACACCTAAAAAAGAACCGTTTGACAAGGGGGAAGGAATGCTGCCATCATAGCTGGGGACTCGTGTATTTGCTAAAGTGGCATTATTAATAATGGTAAAAACGCCGTTATGCAATGTAACTGTTTTTGTACCGTCAGGAGAAACTGCCATGCCAAAAGGATCATGCGTTATTTGTATGGTTTGCCCGGCAGGTGTTACGTATCGGCCGCTTGGCAATACTGTTTTACCGTCTTTATCAATGTGCGTGTAAGCTTCTTTTCCGGGGACAGTTAATATTGTTACTTCTTTTTGACCAAAGATTTTTATTGTAAAAACAAGAAAGATTAAAAAGAAGTATCTATAAGTTTTATTCATAATTGTTCTTACATCATTTATATCTTTTTAGCAACCTTATCGCTTTTTCTAAAACAAAAAAAAGGAATTAAGCAGTTGTAAAATATCTTACAGGCAAATCTGAAGAATGAAATCAAAGTTGAATATAAGCGCAGCAAACCTCCTGAAACTTTGAAAGATAATTATGATTAGTATGATTATTTTATTATTAAGTCTTAAAAAAACAAACCTATAAGCGTCACACCGTTTATCATCTGGATATACAGGAATATTTGCTGCAAGCTTTACATTCCTGTATATCCAGGAATATTTGCTGCAAGCTTTACATTCCTGCATTTTATTAACTATTTATTTACCTGAATATAGTAAGCCAGTTACTTTCTTCAAAACCGATAAATATGCCTGCCTCTCTTTCTTCTACAGCGTAAATTTTCAGGTAATATCCTTCACCACTTACATTGCGACCATTGGCAGGATTAAATTTGTAGCGGTGCAAAGGGCAAACAATATTTCCTGCTGCATCAATGAATCCGTCAGCGAGTATACCACTGGCATGCGGGCATTTGTAGGCACAGGCAAATACAGTATCACCTGCTTTTACAAGTGTTATTTTTTTCCCTCCGGCTTCTGCAACCGCCAGGTTATTTTGCCAGGTTATTTCGTTTATGTTATCGGCAACTTTAAACCATTTAATGTTTTTATTGGCCATTTAAAAGAAAAATTCTGATTTGTACGGATAGCGGATTTGATACTGTTCTTTTACTTTTTGTATAATCGTCTCACGAAGCCCGTCAATATTTTCCCGGCGGGCAGCAGAGATAAAAACACAGTTTCCATGAGTGATATTTTCCCATCTTTCTTTGAGGTCTCTTAAAATTTCTTCCTTTACATCTTCTTCAAGCCATTGGTCGAAGGTGTTTTGTACGTATAAATCCATTTTGTTGAAAATAGTAATTATAGGCTTTTCGAACGCTTTCAGTTCCTGCAAAGTTTTATTTACCACTCCTATTTGCTCTTCGTATTGCTGATGAGAAACATCTACAATATGCAGCAAAATGTCTGCTTCCCGCACTTCATCAAGCGTGCTTTTAAAGCTCTCTACAAGGTGGTGAGGAAGCTTTCTTATGAAACCAACCGTATCGCTTAGCAGAAAAGGCGTGTTTTCAAAAACAACTTTGCGGGTGGTAGTGTCCAGTGTTGCAAACAATTTATTTTCGGCAAAAACGTCACTTTTGCTTAAAAGGTTCATTATGGTGCTTTTGCCAACGTTGGTATAACCGACTAATGCAACACGGATAAATTCACCACGGTCTTTTCGTTGGGTAAATGCCTGTTTATCTATTTCGCCGAGTCTTTTGCGAAGCAGGCTTATTTTGTCTTTCACTATACGCCGGTCAGTCTCTATTTCCGTCTCACCCGGACCTCTTGAGCCAATGCCGCCGCCCTGTCTTTCGAGGTGGCTCCACATACCTCTTAATCTGGGCAAAATATATTGATACTGTGCCAGTTCTACCTGCACTTTTGCCTGCGCAGTACGTGCGCGACTAGCGAAAATATCAAGAATAAGATCACTTCTGTCAATGGTTTTTATCCCAAACTCTTTTTGTATGTTTGAAATCTGAGAGCCCGTCAGCTCATCATCAAAAATGGCAAGCTGTATTTCTTTTTCCCAGATGTAATCTTTTATTTCTTCCAGCTTGCCTTTTCCGACAAAAGTTTTACTGTCGGGGTGAGAAAGTTTCTGGTAAAAAGTTTTTACAGCGATAGCTCCTGCTGTCTCAGCTAAAAAAGCGAGCTCGTCAAGGTATTCTTTTACCTGTACTTCGTTTTGATCTTTGGTAACCAAACCAATAAGCACAGCTTTTTCTTCCTGTTCTATTTTACTTTGTTTATCTATCAAATGATGTTTTTTTTAAAGGTACAATACTAAAAACAAAAGCCACCGGCTTGTAACCAGTGGCTGTAAAAAATATTTTAAATTAAAATTCACTTATAATCCGCTTATATAAATACCTATAGAATATGGCTTTATTTCGGCTGGTCCGGCGCCCGTTTTTAAAAACGAAGTGATTTGATACGCGCCGTAAAGTCCAAATATGCCATAACCTATTCTGAATGTTGCCGCCAATCTTGTAGAATTGAAGTACTTTTTACTGCTTTCCTTTTCAATATAGTTATTAAGTGTGCCTCCACTTTTATTTTGCAATGTTTTTCCTTTAGTATGGGCGCTTAGCAGGGTGCCCACCTTAACGCCTAAAGCAACTTTCACCGATTTATTTGCATTTTCCGGATTAGATGAATACCTGAGCTCAACGGGCGCTTCAGCGTACACTGTAGTCAATTTGAATTTTTTAAAATGATTTGCCGAATCTACTTTGGTAAATGGAAGCTGAGATGAAAGCGACTTTACATCAACATAAGTTTTATCAAAGAAAATATTACTGCTTCCGATACCAACACCTAAACCTACACTTAATTTAGCATTGGTTTTAAAAGGTTTATCGAGCATAATATAAGCATTGAAAAATCGTGAAAATCCTTTGGGGCTGATGCTGTCAGATGTGCCCGCCCATTTATCAAAACCATATTGAATCATAAAATGATCGTTGGAACGATTGCTCAGATCAATTTTTTTCCAGTCTTTTTTTGCTGGTGCAGGTTGCGAAGATGGAACGTTTTGTACAGGTATATTGGCGCTGTCGGTTGCAGGTGCGGGGGAAACGGTTTGAGCATTGACAGCCTGAAGGCTAAATATACAAATTGCAGTAAACAAAAATCTCTTCATAAGGTGTGTTCTAATAGTAAGTTTTGGTGCAGAAGATTAAGGCTTGCTGCAGGCAGATGTTAAAAGAGTGGCAAAAATAACTGAATTGACCGCATTTGATTGGTTAAAATAAAGTCAAAAGAAGAAAGCATTTTGACTTATGGAATCTTTTATAAAATATATGGAAGAATAGTAAGTAATGGAAGCTTTTGCAGGAATTATTGCAAAAACAAAGAAGTAAATAAAAACCTTTCATCCTGAAATCAATGTAATAATCAGAACCAATTTAAACGGCACAATGCTCATGATAATTCTCCAAAACAATTGGCGCTCTTTCAACTTCATAACCTGCATAGAACGCCTGTACTTCATCAAGAACTTCTTCCACTTCTTCCATTTCTTTTAAAACGACCAAACGATTGCGAAACTCTTTAATTCCCGGTAAGCCTTTGAGGTAATTGGAATAATGACGACGCATCTCATTTATACCTACAACTAACCCTTTCCATTCAACCGATTTTCGTAAATGATTTTTGCTTACCGAAACTCTTTCTTCAACAGTCGGGGCAGGCAGCAATTCACCTGTTCGGATATAATGCTGTATCTCTCTGAAAATCCACGGATAACCGATAGCGGCCCGGCCAATCATAATTCCATCAACGCCGTAGCGGTTTTTGTATTCGACTGTTTTTTGCGGACTGTCTATGTCTCCGTTTCCAAAGATTGGTATTTTGATGCGGGGATTATTTTTTACTTTAGCAATCAGCGACCAGTCAGCTTCGCCTTTATACATCTGGCTCCGGGTACGTCCGTGAATGGCCAGGGCTTTAATGCCCACATCCTGCAGGCGTTCGGCTACTTCTTCTATGTTTTTTGTATTTTCATCCCAGCCAAGCCGGGTTTTTACTGTCACAGGTAAAGTGGTGGATTTGACAACTGCAGTGGTCAAACGCACCATCAAATCAATATCTTTCAGCACACCGGCGCCTGCACCTTTGCACGCAACTTTTTTTACAGGACAGCCAAAGTTTATATCAAGCAAATCAGGATTGGTAACATCTACTATTTTTGCTGCCATTGCCAGGCTGTCTTCGTCGCCGCCAAAAATTTGTATGCCTATGGGTTTCTCATAATCAAAAATGTCAAGTTTTTTACGGCTTTTAATGGCATCACGAATCAAGCCCTCGCTGCTGATAAATTCGGTATACATCAGGTCGGCACCGTTTTCTTTGCAGACAGCACGAAAAGGCGGGTCGCTCACATCTTCCATAGGAGCGAGCAAAAGCGGAAAGCCAGGTAATTGTATGTTGCCGATAGTTATCATGAAGCTGTGTTAAATCCTTTTGACGCCTGCGAACCTTTGTATGCTGCCTGTTTTATATAGGCAACATCCTTGTATCTTGCGCCTCTTTTAAAAATGCAAATTTACATTCTATTTCTTTGGATTTTATGAACACTTACTTAAAATATCAGACTCCTGCTATTCAGTTCTTAGCTTTTCTGGCACTGGCATTTGGCTTTTTTCTGCTCGCTTTTGCTGTTTCCTCTGTTTTTTTCAATGACATCAGCGCGGTGCTGGTTGACAAAAACATTGTGGTTTCGCAGGAACTGATACAGAAATTCAAGTGGTCACAATGTGTCGTTTCAATCATATCTTTTGTGACTCCGGCCTTGCTTTTCGGTTATTTTTCCTCTCCCAAAGCTTTGTCTTATGTAGGTATACAAAAAAATGCTGCGCCTGTCTTAATTGTTGCTGCAGTGCTTTTGTTGTTTTGCATTCAGCCTTTTATCGGCTGGCTGGGAGAAATAAATGCGCATACAAAATTTGGTTCTTTACAGAAATCTTTTGAAGAAATGGAAGCGTTAAATAATCGTGCTTTCCAGGTTTTTTTGCAAATGAAATCAATCGGCGACCTGATAGTCAATCTATTTATTTTAGCTTTGGTACCGGCAATTGGTGAAGAGCTTTTTTTCAGAGGTTCACTGCAAAAAGTATTTTTAAGAATGAGCCAAAAACCCTGGCTTGCTATTCTGCTGTCTGCTGCTGTTTTTTCTCTGTTGCATGGCACTATTTTTAAACTGTTCCCGATTTTTGCGCTCGGTCTTTTGTTAGGTACGGTTTATCATGTTACACGCAATCTCTGGTACACAATTACTATTCATTTTATAAATAATGCCTTTGCGGTTTTGTCTGTTTATTATGGAGACCAGAGCAAAATTCTAAAAAAGCTCGCAAGCGACGATATTTCTGTTCCTTTGTACGCTGCGCTTGTGAGCCTTATAATTGCACTTGGTATTATTTATTTTATTAAAAGAAAAAGTGATGAAATGTTGCCCGAAATCATTACAAATGATAACAACGACTATTTAGCCTGATGAAAAACTGGTATCTTTTATTTACAACACGCAATCTTTCGCAAGCTAATATCATAAAAGGAATGCTGGAAGAAAACGACGTGCCGGTAATGCTTATAAATAAACAAAGCAGCGCTTATATTAATATTATTCCAGGTAATATTGAATTGTATGTTCCGACTCACCTTAAAGATATTGCCAGCCAACTCTTAGGCGAGGGTTTGGTAAATTAGTTTCAGAAGGAAGCTTTTTAATGCTTTTTCATATTCTGCAATAAGTTTTCTTGTAGAATAAAACAGGTTTTAGTGCAACACAATAAAAAGCTTTAAGTATACTTATTCGGCTTAATTAAAAAAATTGTACATTTATTAAATGACAGCAATCAGAAAAATAATAGAAAATTCTTCCAGTTCTATTACGATAGATTTACCGGAAGAATATGTAAACAAAAAAATAGAAGTGCTTATTTTGCCTTTGGAAGAAAATGCAGAGCAACCAAAGAAACCGAAATATGATTTTTCCGATTTGGTTGGAAGATTGCAGTGGGACGGTGATGCATTGGCAGAACAAAGAAAATTAAGGGATGAATGGGATTAAATGTTTGTTTGATACCAATGCTATTATTGCATTATTAAAAGGAAATTCTTCGTTAGACAATCTTACAGATAAAGCTGATTTGATAATTACTTCTGTAATTAATGTTATTGAATTTTTTTACTATTTTAAATTAAGTGAACCGGACAAAGAAATATTAATGAATTGATAAACCGCATAACAATAATACCTCTTTCTGATAAAGACCACAATCTTTTTAAAGTTATTTCAGAAATCAGAACTCGCACTCATTTAAAACTTCCTGATGCAATTATTGCCGGTACAGCCATTTATAATAATGCTGTGCTTATAACAAATGATAATGGTTTTTCAAAAGTTTTCTCACTTAAACCGAAACTTTTTAAGTGAACAGCATTAAAAGCATTGCTGCGCTTTTTAAAAAAGATGTGTTGCTCGAAATACGGCAGCAGTACAGTTTTTATGGTATTTTGCTGTATGTTTCTTCCACCATTTTTGTTTTATACCTTGCTATGGGCCGTCCTGAAGACGAAGTCTGGAACGGGCTGTTCTGGATGATACAATTATTTGTATGTGTAAATGCCGTAGCTAAAAGTTTTTTGCAGGAAAACCGGGCAAGAATGCTCTACTTTTATTCCATTGCCGGGCCGCGCGATTTTATTCTTTCAAAGTTACTTTTTAATGCTTTGCTAATGCTTGTAATGAGCATTACAAGTTTGCTGCTATTTGTATTCCTGATGGGCAATCCGCTCAGGCAACCTCTTCAGTTTATCGGTTTGGCAACGTTAGGCGGAGTTAGCTTAAGCGTGGTATTTACTTTTTTAGCAGCAATTGCTGCAAAAGCGCAGCAGCAATCTGCTCTTATGGCTATTTTAGGTTTCCCGATCATAATTCCCCAATTGCTGTTGCTGATGAAAATTGCAACCATTGCATTTTCATCCGTTATACAGGCCGGGCTTGGTCAAATGGTGCTTTTGCTCATAGGCTTAGACGCGATGGTGGTGGTTTTGGCAATTATTCTGTTTCCTTTTTTATGGAAAGATTAGGTTCCTTTTAATCTATTAGACTAATTTTTGCATTGTTGTTGTTTTTCGTTGATAGCCTTTCCTGTACTTTTGCTCCCTTTAATCAACCAGTTGGCAGAAATGCTCCCGCGACCTTCAATTCAAACTTCATTACGAGAGACAGAAGCCTTTTCGTATTTTTGAATAATGACAGTTTATGCTGACACTTCAACAATTGGTGGTTGCTTTGACGAAGAATTTCGAGAATGGTCTGTTGCTTTAGTTGAAGAATTAAAGATTGGTAAAAAGTTGATAATGCTTTCGGACTTGACATTGCAAGAGCTTGAACTGGCAAGAGATGAAGTTAGAAGAAAAGGTAAAGGAAATTCCGAAAAAAAATCAAAGAGCAATCGGTGTTACAGACGAAGCTATCGCACTTGCAGAAACTTATATTAAGGAAGGTGCATTAACGATTAAAAGTTACAATGATGCTTTGCATATTGCCCTTGCGACATTAAATAATGCAGGCGTTTTAGCAAGTTGGAATTTCAAGCACATTGTTAATTTAAATCGCATCAGACTTTATAACTCAATCAATCTGAAACTTGGCTACAGAATGATTGAAATCAGAACGCCAAGAGAAATTTTAGAATTACCAGACAATGAACAAGAATAAAAAATTTGATGCTGTTCAAACGATGAGAGACATCCGTGAAAAATTGAGTGAGAGATACTGGAAGCATCCCGATATTTTGAAAAAAGAAATGGAAGCAATCAGGAAAAAGTATGACTTCAGGTTTAAAACGCCACAAGACCAATTAACTTGATGCTTCGTGGACTGCATAGCACTTTTGCCAACCAATTTTGTCAGCCCCTAAACAAAACAACCATGATTAGAAAATCCTGGTGGAAAATACTTTCCACAGTTTTATTATTATATACATTTACTGCCGGCTTTCTCATCAGAGTTCCGCATATAGGTAATCTCTACGGGTCTATTCGCAACTTTTTTTTCCATGTACCGATGTGGATTGCGATGATGGTATTATTTACCGTTTCTGTTATTTATGCTATAAAATATTTAAGAGATCCAACCACTGATGCCGACATTTATTCAAAGGAATACGCCAAAACCGGAATCGTATTTGGTGTTTTAGGAACAATCTCAGGTTCCATTTGGGCAAATTATACCTGGGGCGAACCCTGGAGCAACGACCCCAAACAATTGCTGACAGTTATTGCTTTGCTTATATATGCAGCTTATTTTATATTGAGAAATTCAATTCCTGATATAGATAAGAGTGCAAAAATCGGGGCTGTTTACAACGTATTTGCATATGCCATTTCTTTTCCAACGATTTACATATTGCCAAGATTGGTAGAAAGCCTGCACCCCGGCGGAAAAGGTGTTGAAGGAAATCCGGCTCTTGGTGGCGGAAATCTTGACGGGGTGATGGCAACCGTGTTTGTGCCTGCCATTATCGGATGGACATTATTAGGTATCTGGATTACAACACTGAGAATAAGGTTTGAACAATTTAAAGAAAAACAATTGGTAAATGTTTAATAATAAAAAAAGGTATTTAGTTGCTTTTACATTTTTAACAACGCTTAATGCAATTGCCCAGAATGCTGTACCTGACACAAGTGGCGAAAATGGTTTTATGCGCAGCGAAGGGAAAATTTATGTAGTAATGGTGGTTGTGATTACTATACTTGCCGGGTTAATACTATATGTGGCACGATTAGACCAAAAGCTAAGTAAACTTGAAAAAGGTAAAGGTGTTTAAAATCTGCTGCTTTTATTTATTCAATTTGAATTTCTTTTAAATTTTTTTTATGACAGATCTTGAAAATTATAGTTTTTTTGACAGTGTGACGAGAAGTTTTGATAAAGCAGCAAGATTTACTACGTGGGATCCGGGAATCTTAGAACAGATTAAAGCATGCAACAGTGTCTACCGTATGAAATTTCCGGTTAGGATTGGCGACAACATAGAAGTGATAGAAGCATACCGTGCACAACACAGTCATCACAAAACTCCCTGCAAAGGCGGCATACGTTTTAGCATGGAAGTAAACCAGGATGAAGTGATGGCGCTGGCAGCGTTAATGACGTACAAATGTGCCATAGTAAATGTACCTTTCGGCGGCGGTAAGGGCGGTATTAAAATAGATCCAAAAAAATATACTGCTTTCGAGCTTGAAAAAATAACCCGTCGCTATACTTCTGAATTAATAAAGAAAAATTTTATCGGTCCAGGCACAGACGTGCCTGCTCCTGACTATGGAACAGGTGCAAGAGAAATGGCGTGGATACTTGATACATACGTTGCCATGCATCCTTCAGAAGTAGATGCTGCCGCTTGTGTTACGGGCAAGCCTGTCTCGCAGGGTGGCGTTCGCGGGCGCACAGAAGCTACCGGTCTTGGTGTTTTTTTTGGTATAAGAGAAGTGTGCAATATGCCCGACAGAATGGAGAAATTAGGATTGGCTACAGGCATTGAGGATAAAACGGTGGTCGTGCAGGGTTTGGGAAATGTTGGTTACCATTGTGCAAAATACTTCAGAGAACATGGAGCTAAAGTTATTGCTATTGCAGAATGGGAAGGAGCAGTTTATAATCCTGAAGGACTTAATGAAGAAGAAGTTTTTCAACACAGAAAGGCAAAAGGAACAATACTTAACTTTCCCGGAGCGCAAAATCTTACTGTAAATACCGATGCTTTAGAACTGGAATGTGATATTTTAATTCCTGCTGCATTAGAAAATGTAATTAACGGGCAAAACGCTCCGCGTGTAAAAGCAAAGATCATAGGTGAAGCTGCCAACGGTCCATTAACACCCGAAGCAGATGAAGTTTTTATTTCGAAAGGAATACTGGTAGTTCCGGATATGTATCTGAATGCGGGAGGTGTGACGGTAAGCTATTTTGAATGGCTCAAAAACCTAAGTCATGTGCGGTACGGACGTTTGGAAAAGCGCTTTACAGAAAATATGAATAAGCACATTATAGGGCAGATAGAAGAATTAACCGGTAAAAATGTCGAGGGTAAGGAAAAAGTATTTATTGAGCACGGTGCAGACGAAATTGACCTTGTACACAGCGGGCTTGAGGAAACAATGGTAACCGCTACGCGGGAAATAATGGATATCTGGAAAAGCAATCCTGAAATTCCGGATATGCGTACGGCTGCGTACGTTTCTGCCATTAATAAAGTTGCTACCAGCTATGCTGAGCTTGGTATTTTTCCTTAATAGCATTTTTGTAAACAGAAGGCTCCTTTGGTGCTTTTTATCTTCTTTTCATATATTTTATAAAAAAATCTTCACTTGTTAATACTTCCATTTTAGCAAAATAAAAATCATTTATATCTTCTGTCACTAAACAAGTGCAACTGCTTTCTTCAGCGGAATAATATTCGACTCCATCCTCAAAATCATGCACACTCTTGTTTTTTAAAGCTTTTTGAACACAGGATGTTGTTGCTTCAGCAATCTGAATGTGATCGCACAGCAAACTGATTTTTTCTTTTGCTTTAGCTGATCTATATTTTTTTTCTGCAAAATAAAAGGCAATAGCAAGACAAACCGGTGAAGTATAAATTTGAAAAGCGGCAGAACCCGCCAGGCTTAAAATGCGTGAAGTATGCGTAAAAAGCGGGTACTCTTTATTAAGAACAGAAACTAAAATATTAGCATCTACAAAAACCTTCATTTTTTTGATGTATAAAAATCTTCTTTAGCAGATTTACGGCTTCTATGCTTCGTTTGATACACGGCTTCTCCTTCGGCAACTTGCTGCACCCATTCTGAAATAGGAAACTCTTCTAAGCTTTTATAGTTAGACGAAGAGATTTTTTGCAATAAAAATTCTACCATGCGCGATAAGCTTATATTATTTGCCTTCGCATATTCTTTCGCTTGTTTTATAACTGATTCGTTAAAGCTTAATGTAATTTTTGCGTCCATACCACAAATGTATTTCTTTACTACAAAGAAAAAAAATTTATACGTACAATATTTAAAATATCTGCAGTAAGTAAAAGAACGTCGGCTGAACCTATAATGGCAAAATTTGTGTCTTTTAAATATTAGTCTTTTTCTAACATTCTTCTAATCCTAAAGTTATCGGATTATCTGTAGAAATCTTTTATATTCGCACACAGCTTATGGATAAACTTTACAATAAAAATATTTTTAATAACGTTTATTACAAGTTAAACAGTTCCAAATGCAACAAATAGGGCGTCTGAAAAATTTCATAATCTTGTCTGCGGTGCTGGCATTAGCCGCATCATGTAAGCATAAAGTGCAGAAGTCGGAGATGACCGGCTGGAATTACAACGATAAAAACATGGGCGGTTATAATGTAGCAAAGGCAAAAGACATTAAAACAGGGCCTGGACTGGTATTTGTTGAAGGCGGTACTTTTGCTATGGGAGCAACTACTGAAGATGTAATGGGAGACTGGAACAACATTCCCCGTCGCGTAACAGTAAACTCTTTTTTTATTGATAAAACAGAAGTTGCCAATGTTCACTACCGCGAATATATTCACTGGATAGAAAATGTGTTTTCTGATCCGCAATATGATGCAGTAGTGCAGGGCGCAAAACCAGACACATTGGTATGGAGAAGCGAACTTGCTTACAATGAGCCTTATGTAGAATATTATTTCCGGCATCCTTCTTACAATTTTTACCCGGTAGTAGGTGTAACCTGGAAACAAGCTTATGACTTTAGTGTATGGCGTACGGACAGGGTTAACCAGGGTGCGCTGGTGGCAAGCGGTTATCAAAATAAAAATGTAATCAAAACAGAACTTGCAGGAGGCGGCCAGGAAAATTTCAATACTAAATCATACTTAATGGGCGAATACCAGGGCATACCGGGGAAGCCTAAAAAGAATGCATTGAAAGATGCCCAGGGGCGTGCACGTACACGCGTTGCCTTTGATGATGGGATATTATTGCCTGGCTACCGGTTGCCAACTGAAGCAGAGTGGGAATATGCAGCTTTGGGATATATTCACCAAAATCCCCAGCCCCGCAAAAGTGAGAAAAAACGCGGTGAAGAAAATAACAGCAACAGACAAATCTATTCGTGGCAAAATGATGGTTTCGATAATCTTCGCGCTACAAAACGCGGAGCATGGCAAGGTAGTTTTTTAGCTAACTTTAAGCGTGGAAGTGGTGATAACATGGGTGTGGCAGGTGGTTTGAATGACCGCTCAGCAATACCGGCAGAGGTAACAGCATTTTTTCCAAATGGGTTTGGCGTATATAATATGAGCGGAAATGTGAGCGAGTGGGTAGCAGACGTATACCGGCCTTTGACCAGTACAGAAGCTGATGATTTCAACCCTTATCGTGGTAATCGTTTTCAAAAGATAGACATGAGCGGCGGCGAAGGCAATCTGAGGGACAGCCTGGGAAGAATAAAAATGATTGATGAATCTGATTCTGCCTTGAGGAATCGTAGGAATTACCAAAGGTCTTATGCCATTAACTTTCTTGACGGAGACTCATTGAGTAACGCATCGTATGGTTACGGAATAACAACTTTAATAAGTGATAAATCAAGAGTTATCAAAGGCGGAAGCTGGAACGACAGACCGTATTGGCTAAGCCCGGGCACACGCCGTTTTATGGAAGAAGATCAAAGCAGCAGCACAGTTGGTTTTCGTTGTGCTATGATTGCACCGGGATCTCCTGAAGGAAACAAGCGAAAAACAGGTAATTTCTTTCCTTCGCGCAGACAAAAAAGATAAGGTAAAAGTTGAATACAAAACAGAGAGCTATCCGGTAAAACGGGTAGCTTTTTTGTTTGGTAAAATTCATTCTTTTTTCAGGTAAAGGTTATTTGACAGTATTTACTCTCTAATTCATTTCATGTAAGAACCAAAATAAGATAAAGCATGAATAAGTTTACAAGCTTTGGAGACGTGAGAATATTCTAAAAATTTAAAGAATTTAAATCTTTTTTTGCAATTATTTACTCCACCACAAAAGCAGTCTGATAAAAATTATTTTGAGCGGCCACAGGCCGCAGCTTTACATAAAAGGCCTCAGTAAAAATTTTAAACGCAAAGAATTCGTGGTTGGCAACATTAAATTCATCAAATAAAATAATGTCTCCTTTGCTTAAAAACTTGTAGAGTTGCGACAAAACAAAAATGGTTGAAGAAAATAAATCGGCATCCATGTGTATGATCTTCTGTTTTATTTTCAGACCATTCCCTGTCTCATCCAAAAACACAGGCAGTGTATCCTGAAAAATTCCTTTAATAAATTTTGCCCTGCTGTCGCTAATATCAGGCATACCGGAAGACATATCTCCCTTTTTATAAAAAGCGCCCCAGTTTTCAGGAAGTCCTTCAAAAGTGTCAAATCCAAAAAATTTGGAATCAGGGTTGGTATTGTGCGCCGCCCACCACCTGAAAGAATGTGCTTCTGCAACTCCAAACTCTACATACACTATCTCTTTTTCAGCAAAACTATAGTGAGAAACGAGGCTTTGATAAAGCTTATATCTTTTATCATAATTTCTTTTTAATGAATAGAAATCATCAATAATCAAACCTTTTCTGTTTAATTTTATCCAGTTTTCTAATCTGTTGAAGTTGGAGATAAATAAGAACACCTTATTGAAAGAAGAAAAAATTTGTAAAAATCCAGTATAAAGAAAAAAATCTTTAAAAAACTTTATAAGTTTGATTTTCATAATAAAAAAAGGAAGATTTTAATGTAAAGTAAGCAAACATACATTATAAAAGGTCATGACTTAAAAGCAGAAACAGTTTTTGAAACTATGTCAAATGAAAGAATAATTGACAGAAACCTCATTATTCTTAATGTTATTTTTGCCTGCAAAACTTTTGAATTTGAACACAGAACTATTATATGAACTTTACCAGCAATACCCGTCTGTGCAGACAGATACACGCAAGCTAAAGCAGGGCGATATTTTTTTTGCACTTTCAGGGCCTAATTTCAACGGCAACGACTTTGCATTAAAAGCTATTGAATCAGGCGCAGCTTACGCTATTGTTGATACTGAAATTGCTAATGAAGATGGCCGTATCATTAAAGTGGATAATGTTCTCGACAGTCTTCAGATGCTGGCAAAATATCATCGCGAACGGTTTAATATTCCATTTATAGCTATCACCGGCAGCAATGGAAAAACAACGACGAAAGAATTGGTAAGTGCTGTTTTGGCTTCTCATTTTAAAACTTATACAACACAAGGCAATCTTAATAATCATATCGGTATTCCGCTTACACTGCTGCAGGTTAGGGAAAATGCAGAAATGGCTGTGATAGAAATGGGGGCAAATCATTTGAAAGAAATTGAAAGTTATTGTAATTATGTTGAACCTACGCATGGCATTATTACAAATTGCGGCAAAGCGCATCTCGAAGGATTTGGCGGCATAGAAGGCGTGCGAAAAGGTAAAAGAGAGTTGTTTGATTTTTTGAGAGCAAATCATGGGACGGCCTTTATTTTTAATAACTATCAATACTTGCGCGAAATGAGTAAAGGCATTGAAAACGTGGTTACTTATGGAACTGCCGATGCCTACCTGACAGGCGAAGCTGTGGCTTCGGAAACTTATTTAAAAGTACAGATAACCAACGAAGATTTTCCTGCAACTGTTCAAACACAATTAGCTGGAGATTATAATTTACCCAATGTTTTATGTGCTGCAGCCATAGGAAAATATTTTGATGTCCCCGTAAAAAAAATAATCCGGGCAATTGAAAACTACGTGCCGGGAAACAGCAGAAGCCAGGTTTTGGTGAAAGGTTCAAATCATATTATTCTGGATGCATACAACGCCAATCCGTCAAGTATGAAAGCGGCGATTGAAAATATAGCAAAAATGCAATCTGCCCCAAAAATCCTGATGCTGGGAGGAATGATGGAATTAGGTGAAGAAAGTCTGGCCGAACACCAAAATATAATTGATCTGATAAAAAAATATACCTGGAAAAAAGTGGTGCTTGTCGGGGGCGACTTTGAGAAAACCCAACATGCGTTCCTTTACTTTAATAACGCTGCGAAAGCAGCAGAATGGAGCAGTAAGCAAAATTTTGAAAATGTGTATATTTTAATAAAAGGCAGCAGAAGCATTAAAATGGAAAAAATCGCAGAAGTTTTGTAAGCGGTGCAGACAAAGCAGTTTTAGAATATTTAGATATAACAGGTACGAAAATTGTGGCATTAGCAGTGAAACCTTTCTTTAATCTACTAATTTTAAAAAGATAGTTTTTATGGGCACAGAAGTAAAAGAAACATTCAACGACATTATAAAAGGAGACAAGCCGGTATTGGTAGATTTTCATGCAGAATGGTGCGGTCCGTGCAAAATGATGAAACCGGTATTGGAACAATTGAGACAATCAATGGGCGACAAAATAAGAATTTTAAAAATAGATATTGATAAAAACAATGCAATTGCAAATTCATTAAACATATCAGGCGTACCAACGCTTATATTATTTAAAAAAGGACAAACGCTGTGGAGACAATCAGGCGTTCATTCAGTTAAACAATTACAATCAATTATTGATGAAAAAGCGTTGACATAGACACCTTGCTTTGATGTTTGTTTTTTCAGTTTTCTCCTCGTCTTACAAATGCGGTTTTATTAATAAGTTTTACCATTTTAGTAAATGATCAAATTGAACGATTATTTACCCGAAAAATCTTTATAAATTTTATCACGCTGTTTTAGTATTTCCATCTTACAAATGCTTCCATAGCTGCATATTCTGCAAGGCCGAGACTGTTATATAATTCTGCCGTTGCCCTGTTTCGGTCTTCGGATCGTTTCCAAAATTCTCTTGAGTCACTGCCCTGAAAGACTACGCCGTCTTTTTGAGACTGGTGCTTAAAGATGCCAAATTTCTTTTTCTGCACTTCATCCGGGCTCATCGGTACAGCCATTTCTATTGAATCAATATCCCATTCTGCCCAGGCGCCTTTATACAACCATACCCAGCATTCCTGCATAAATTCTTCATTCTTCAACCTTCTTACGGCCTCGAATACCGCATCAAGGCACACTTTGTGGGTTCCGTGCGGATCGGCGAGATCTCCGGCAGCATATATCTGGTGCGGTTTTACTCTTTCAATAATATCCATTACAATCCGGTAATCTTCCTCCGCCAAAGCTTTTTTTTCTACTACGCCCGTTTCATAAAAAGGCAGATTTAAAAAGTGAATATTTTCCGGCGGCATGCCTACAAAACGGCAGGTATTTTTCGCTTCACCTCTTCTTATAATTCCTTTTATATACCGCAGTTCTTTTGAATCAGGCTCTCCGCTTTGCTTCTTCTTCAAGAAAACAGCAGCTTTTTTATAAATGTTAATTACTTCTTCATTTTCAATATTAAACTCATCGTTAAAATCCACAACAAACTCAATAAAACGCAGGGCTTCATCATCTGCCACTGCTATGTTTCCCGACACCTGGTAGGCTACATGCACCTCGTGGCCCTGGTCTACCAAACGCTGAAATGTGCCGCCCATAGAAATAATATCATCGTCAGGATGCGGGCTAAAAATTAAAACTCTTTTTCGGGCAGGATTAGCACGTTCGGGCCTGTTTTTATCATCCGCATTTGGCTTGCCGCCCGGCCAGCCTGTTATCGTGTGCTGCAGCCAGTTAAAAACCTGTATATTAATATCGTACGCCTGGCCGTATAAAGCAAGCAATTCACTTAAACCATTTTCATTATAATCGTTATTGGTAAGCTTCAATATCGGCTTATCAATAGCAAGCGCGAGGTAAATAACCGCCTTTTTAATCATAGCCACATCCCACAATACATTTTCTATTAGCCACGGCGCTTTACTGCGGGTTAACTCAGCAGACGCTGCATCATCAATAACTGCTAATGTATTACTGTGGCCCTGTAAGTAAGAGGCCGGAATAAATTCTGTTACCGGTCCTTCGACTGCTTTTTTAATAATCTGTGCTTTACGTTCACCCAAAGCAAGCAAAACGATTCGTTTAGCTTTTAAAATAGTGCTCACACCCATTGTGATTGCCTTTTTAGGAACATTGGCAAGCGCTCCAAACTCAGAAGTTGCATCTGCACGGGTTATTAGGTCGAGCGTAATAAGGCGGGTGACAGAATTGATGTGCGAGCCAGGTTCATTGAATCCGATATGACCGTTGCTTCCTATGCCGAGCAACTGGAAGTCGAGACCGCCAGCTTCGTCTATTTTTTTTTCGTAATTATCACAATATACTTTTACGAGCTCCTGCGGCACTGTTCCATCAGGCACGTTGCAATTTTCCGGATTGATATCAATATAATCAAAAAGGTTTTCCTTCATGTAGCGCCGGTAGCTTTGCATAGCTTCCTGCTCTAAAGGATAATATTCGTCTAAATTAAAAGTGATTACCTTTTTAAAGCTCAGCCCTTCCTCCCGGTGCAGCCGGATCAGTTCTTTGTATACTTTTTTTGGAGTTGACCCTGTTGCTAATCCCAGCACGGCATTTCTTCCCTGTGAATTAGCCCGGATTATAATGTCTGCTATTTCGCGGGCAACAACAATTGACGGCTCCTGCGTATTATTATAAATAGCGGCAGGAATTTTTTCGAATGAGATGTGCCTGTTGGCAAGGATAGTGTCTGATATCATTTTTAGTGGCGATGATTTAAAAATAGTATAAACGAATTAATAATATTGAATATTAATAAATTGAACGGAATGTGTTATAAAATGCAATATAATATATACCTGCAGCACAATCGTAAAATGGGCTATTATTTACCGAAAAATACTTCCGGTTTACGGTCCTTTGCTCTAATAGAATTCAAATTGGGCATGAATTAAGTAAGACCAATAAGGCATAATTAAAAAACCCTGAAATACCTGTAAAAAGTTCAATCCTTAGTGAAAGGAATTAAATAGTATCTTTCTTTGTTTTTAGTTCTATGTCAACAGTTCAATCTTCGCTAACCGATTTTATTCATCTCTTTTTTCCGCATGTTTGCACGGGGTGCGGTTCTGACATTATAAACAATAAACATCAGTTATGTTTGAAATGTTTATCAGAGCTTCCCGTTACTAACTTTTTCTCACAACCGGCAAATCCTGTGGAGAAAAAATTTTATGGAAGAATTCCGGTAAGAAATGCTGGTTCAGGCTACTTTTTTACGAAGGACTCTTTACTTGAAACACTAATTTACGAGCTTAAATATAAGGGTAATAAAGACATTGGATTTTATCTCGGACAATTGCTTGCAAAGTTCCTTTCAAATAATAATGCTTTTAATGATATAGATATTCTTGTGCCACTGCCTTTAAATCCAAAGCGACAAAAGAAAAGAGGCTACAACCAGGCGGCTTCTTTATGCAACGGAATAGCTTCGGTGTGGAAACGCCCTGTAGTAGAAAATGCTGTCATAAGAAAGGTAAATACCGAAACACAAACCCACATGGACAGAATTACAAGATGGGAAAATATGGATGGTGTGTTTGCCATTGCCGAACCATCTCTGATTAGGGACAAACATATTTTATTAGTAGACGACGTTATCACCACAGGAGCTTCGCTGGAAGCATGCGGCTCAGAAATATTGAAAGTTTTCGGTACTTCTCTTAGTATCGCTACTCTGGCTTACACGGTATAAATCTTTTTGCTATACTTTTGACACAATGAAATACTGGTCAACTTACTTTGCCATTTTCTTATTTATCATTATTGCTTTTTCGTGCAAAAAAACTTCTTTTATTGGCACTCCGGATGCTTCCACAAGCTTTTCAGCAGATACTTTGCACTTCGATACCGTTTTCACCACTGCCGGTTCTGTAACACAGTCTTTTAAAATATTTAATCAAAATGCCCGGAAATTGCGTCTTTCTGAAATAAAGTTAATGGGCGGCGCTTCATCCGCTTACAAAATAAATGTAGACGGCACAGCTGGGGAGAGCTTTTCAGATATTGAGCTTGAGCCAAATGATAGTGTGTATGTATTTGTTTCCGTAACCATTAATCCGAATACGACTAATTTACCTTTTATTGTTCAGGATAGTATTTTGGTTAATTATAACGGTAATAATAAATACGTGCAATTGCAGGCTTTTGGCCAAAATGCACACTTTTTAAGCAATCAAAAAATAACAAAAGACAGCGTTTGGAACAATACTGTTCCTTTTGTAATTCTTGGCAGTTTATCTGTTGACAGCAATGTTACTTTAACCATTAATAAAGGCTGTAAAATTTATAGCCATGCAAATGCTCCTTTTATCGTAAATGGCACTTTAAAGGTAAATGGCGAAAAATATGACAGCACAAGAGTAATATTTAGCGGAGATCGTCTTGATGCCGGTTATAATGACCTTCCTGCGTCGTGGCCAGGTATTTATTTTACAGAGTCAAGTATAAACAATGTGCTTACTTATGCAATAATAAAAAATGCTTACCAGGGAATAATTGCAGGACCGGCAACTAATTTCAATCTAAAAATTACACTTAACCAATGCATTATTGATAACATATATGATGCAGGAATAATAAGCGTGGCAAGCAGTATAAAAGCCGTGAATTGTTTAATTACCAATTGCGGCAGCAATATTTCAATTGCTGCCGGAGGCAGTTATTTATTTAACCATTGCACTGTGGCCAGTTACGCCAATGCTTATATTGATCATAAAAATCCGGTACTTTTTATTACCAATGCTTTCGATCAAAATCAAACATTTGCGTTAGCTGCACATTTTCGCAATTGTATTTTTTATGGCGAAGGAGGTATTGTAGAAAATGAAGTGGTTGCAGACAAAAAACCGTCTGCTGATGTGTTTGATGTAACCTTTGAAAATGTATTGTATAAAAATAAGGATAATACAATAGATCCTCTTTTTACCAACAGTATAAAAAACCAGTCGCCGCAGTTTGACAGTATTGATGCAGGCAGAAGGATTTTTAACTTTCACCTTCAACCTGCATCTCCCGCAATTGATACTGGCATTGTGACTGGAGTCTCAATTGATCTTGATGGAAAAACGCGGGGAACATTAAACTTACCTGATTTGGGTTGTTATGAACAATAAATAGTAGTTTTGAATTAAACTTTAATAATTGATTGTTGTTAAAACAATAAAATACATTTCGTATGAACAAATTACTATTAATAGCAGCTTTATTTATTACCTGCACTTCAGCAATACCAAAAGACAGACCAATGGAAACAAAAGCGTATCCTAAAACGATTTACGAATTTAAAGTTCCGTCAATTGAGGGAGGAACCATAGATTTTTCAAAATACAAAGGCAAAAAAATCTTAGTAGTAAATACTGCAAGCAAATGTGGTTTTACGCCTCAATATGAAGGACTTGAAAAGTTATATAAAGAAAACAAGGATAAATTAGTAATTGTAGGTTTTCCTGCAAATAATTTCGGCCAGCAGGAGCCGGGATCAAATGAAGAAATTCACCAATTTTGCAAAGTAAGATATGGAGTTACTTTTCCATTGGCAAGCAAAGTAGATGTAGTTGGAGAAAACGTACATCCATTATTTAAGTGGCTGACAACCAAAGAAGAAAATGGCGTTTTAGATGCAACAGTCGCCTGGAACTTTACAAAGTTTCTTTTAGATGAAAATGGCAAATTGATTGCTTCGTTTCCCAGTAAAGTAACACCAGACTCGGAGGAAATTGCAAAATATCTAAAATAAAATATTGTCTGAACTGGGATAAGGGATTTTCGGGATGATTGGGAAAGAAAAATTATGAAAAGTACAAAAACTTCTAATTCTATTATAGAATTAGAAGTTTGTAAAATTGAAAAGGTCTCTTTTGAGGCCTTTTTTATTTGTGCTAAGGTTTATCCTGCTCTTAAAAATGCGCAATTAGAGATACTTTTCATTTCAAAAAACTCCTAATCTGTTAACTTCGCCTTTATGCTTTTTAAAGATGTTATTGGTCAAAATGAGGTTAAGCAGCACCTTGCTGAAATGTTACAGCTAAATCGTCTTAGCCACGCCTTATTATTTTTAGGGAGGCAGGGAAGCGGTGCTTTGCCATTAGCGCTTGCTTTTACCCAGTTTCTTGTTTGTGAAAAAGTAAATGGGAAGTCAGCATCAAACCAGCAAGGCGCTTCATTATTTGGAAACGAACAAGTGAACGAAACAGGTTCTGAAAAACTTTGGCAAGATGCCTGCGGAGAATGTGCTGCCTGTAACAAAGCAAGGCAAATGGTGCATCCTGACATTCATTTTTCTTACCCGGTAATACCAAAAAAAAGCGGCGACAAGCCAAAGTCAACAGACTTTGCAGGTGAATGGAGAGAATTTATACAGCAAAGCCCTTACGGAAATGTATATGAATGGCTGCAGTTTATTGGTGCAGAAAACAAACAGGGAAATATAACTGCGGAAGAATGTAATGATATAATAAGACAGTTAAGCTTAAAAAGTTTTGAAAGCGAGTATAAAATACTCATTATGTGGATGCCCGAATACCTGGGCAAAGAAGGAAATAAACTTTTAAAGCTGATAGAAGAACCGCCGGCAAATACGCTATTTATCCTTGTAGCTGAAAGTGAAGAACAAATTCTCCCAACTATTTTGTCGAGAACGCAGTTGGTAAAAGTTCCATTGCTTGAAAATGCTGACGTTGAAAAGGCTCTGATTGAAAGAAACCAAACTCCGCCGGAGCAGGCACGGCAGGCCGCAGGGATAGCTCAGGGAGATTACCATGAAGCGTTGCAGCTATTGCAGCACTCCGAAGAAGACTGGCTCAGTCTGCTGCGCGAATGGATGAATGTCGCGCTTAAAGATAATCAAACAGGCCAGGTGAAGTGGGTAGACGAAGTATCTAAACTGGGCCGTGAAAAACAAAAACAATTTCTCCGCTATTTCAATCATTTGCTCGAACAATGTTTGCGTTTAAGAATTTTAGGTTCAGGAAATCTTAGTCTTTCTATAAGCGAAACAGACTTTGCACAACGGTTAAACAAAATTGCAAGCGTAACACAGCAACAAGCCATTCTTACCGAGCTTGATAAAGCTTCTTATTACATTGAAAGAAATGCCAACGGCAAAATGCTTTTTCATGCACTTACTATAAAAATGCTGCACATAATCAGAGACAAGGTCGTGGTAAGTGCAGCGTAATAATTATTTCTATATCATTATTTCTTACTCCATAACTCATATTCTTTATTCCATTCACTTCATTTTTGGTATCTGAATTATCTTTTAGTTTTCTAACGATCTGCTCCTATTCACACCTTTATGATTTTTTATTCTTCATAAATCATTATTTTTGAGTTTAGGGATTGCTTGAGAAAGAATTTTTCAGGCAAAAAATTGAAGAGAAAATAAGTGATGACGGCATAAGTGAAAGAGGCTTTAGTTTGAAATTATTGACTTTTGTGCAGATTCGTAATAAAGATTTTAGAACACATTTTCCCTTAAATCTATTACAATTAACAGGAGAAATAAACGAATTTTTTATAACATAAGATGATGAAGCCATATTTAGCTTAATATTTAATTGCAGATAATGTTTATTACACTGCTGTTTTTTTTATCTCTCTTCTCCCTGTATTTTTTTAATCTTTTTATGTTTTAAAATATGGGATGCGGAAGTTGTGGAACCGCCACAGGTGGTAAACCGGGTGGCTGTAAAAGTAACGGTGGTTGCAGCACAGGTGGCTGCAATCGTATGAATGTGCACGATTGGTTAATGAACCTTCCCTTCAGTGATCCTGAAAGTAAGTGTAAAGTTATCGAGGTCAGTTTTAATAATGGCAGTCGTAAAGAGTTTTACAGAAATGCAACCTTGCAGTACTTTGAGAAAGGGGAATATGTAACAGTTGAAGGTGTAAGTGGTTTTGATGTAGGTGAAGTAAGCCTGAGCGGAGAGCTTGTGCGTATGCAGATGAAAAAAAAGGGTGTGGAAGAATTGAGCCACGAAATAAAAAAAATACTGCGGCGCAGCACAGAAACCGATATAGCAAAATGGGAAGAAAACAAGGCACGCGAAAAAGAAGCGCTTGTAAGAAGTCGTGCTATGGCGCGTAACCTCAATCTGGAAATGAAGCTGGCAGAAGTGGAAATACAGGCTGATGGTAAAAAAGCGACTTTTTACTACACAGCAGACGACAGGGTAGATTTCAGAGAACTGATAAGAATGTATGCGGGAGAATTTAAAGTAAAGGTGGAAATGCGCCAGATCGGTGCCCGGCAGGAAGCAGGAAAGGTCGGTGGAATTGGAAGTTGCGGCCGCGAACTTTGTTGCTCTACCTGGCTTACCGATTTTAAAAGTGTAAATACCACGGCGGCCCGTTATCAGAATTTATCCATCAACCAGACAAAGCTGAGCGGCCAGTGCGGACGTCTCAAATGCTGCCTTAATTATGAGTTGGATACTTACCTCGATGCACTGCAGCAGTTTCCTGACAATGCCGATGTAATTCACATTACGCGCAGTCCTGCTTATTTAGTTAAAAAAGATATTTTTAAAAACCTGATGTGGTATAGTTTGCCTGACAGCACCAGACATTACCCGCTTACCATTGTGCGGGTAAAGGAAATTCAGAAAATGAATGCACAGGGGCTAAAACCTGATGAGCTTGAGCCGGTAGAAATTATAAGTTCCCGCCCTAAAGAAGTTGAGCCGGAGTTTGTAGATGTAGTCGGTCACATAAGTCTTCGCAGTCTTGAAAAAAACAGCCGCAACCGCAGAGACAAAGAACAAGGCAGAGATCAAAAGAATATCGAAAGAAAACCTTTATCGAAAGAAAACCAAACTGAGCAGCCAGGAAATAATCAGCAAGGCCGGCCGCCACAGCAGAACCAGCAAAGAAATGCTCCAAACCAAAGAGGTGGCCAGCAAAGGCCGGGGCAAAATCAGGTGCCCAAAAAAAATATAATCCGCCCTTCTGCCGGCACTATAAATGGGAAACAGCAGAACCAGGATATTACATTCAAACCAAACCAACAAGCCGGAGGACAACAAAACCTTTTTCCAAAACAGCAGCAAAAAACTTCTCAGCAGAAGCCTGGTAATCAGCAGCAAAGGCCACCCCGGGGAGGATCAATTTTACCACCTGAGGATAACGCATAGTAATAAAAAAACCCTTGCAGCAGAGGGTTTTTTTATTATTTCTTGTTCTTTTAAAGCTTTTACAAGTATTATGTTTCTTTCCATTCACCCAGCCCTTGCCTTATAACTTCATAAGGTTCCTTTGTACAATCAATAATGGTAGAAGGTTTCATGCCTCCGGTTCCTCCGTCAATTACAATATCTACCATGTTTCTAAAATTTTCATACATCAGTCCGGGGTCAGTATATTCCTCCACCATCTCTCCCGGCAAAGATGCACTTAACAAAGGATGATCGAGTTGTTGTACAACGGTTTGTGCAATTATGTTATCAGGTACGCGAAGACCTATCGTGCTCTTTTTGCTTTGCAATATTTTAGGCACTTCCCGGCTTGCTGGTAATATAAAAGTATACGGGCCGGGTAAGTAACTTTTCAGTAACCGGTAAAGAGGTGTGGAAATACTTTTAGTATACCTGCTTAAATCACTTAAGTCATTACAAACAAAGCTTAACTGCGCTTTTTGAGGATCAACATCTTTTATTCTGCATATACGCTGAATAGCCTTTTGCTGAAAGATGTCACAACCTAATCCATAAATGGTGTCCGTAGGATAAATAATTACACCACCGTCAAGCAGACATTCAATAATTATTTTTATCTGTCTTGCCTGTGGATTAACTGAATGTAAATGGATAAGCATGCAATTAATAATAAAAATATTATACCCTTTATTTTTCTTCATCTGCAGGCAGAAAAGGCAGTAAATTAAGCTAAAAATTTGTAATTCTTCTTTTCTGCCTTATTAAGGTTTATACTTGTTTTAATACAATAAATGACATAACAGAACCAATCCGGCAGTAAAAACTGTCGGTTTAAAAGTACCAATAAAAATTAACATCCAAAAAAGGACTAAAAATCAAAGGATTATGAAGGTATGATTCAAATTTGTTTCTAAAATGTTTCTTTTATTAATTATATGTGCCTAACTTTGCAATCCATTTAAAATTTGGCGGGATAGCGTCAATTTAATTTAAACTATTTATAAATGAGCAAATTACATTTCACGACCAAAAGTGCGAACGAGGCTACCGTGCAACGCGACTGGTATGTTGTAGACGGTACTAATCAAACCGTCGGCCGCATTTGTGCAAAAATCGCTGCTGTTCTTCGTGGCAAAAACAAGGCGTACTACACTCCTCATGTGGATTGTGGTGATTTTGTTATCGTAACAAATTGCGGTAAGGTTAAGTTTACCGGTAACAAAATGGAGGAGAAGATTTACCTAAATTACTCCGGCTACCCGGGCGGTAAGAAAGAAGAAGTTGCCAAAGACTTAATTAAGCGACGCCCTGAAGTGATCGTAGAAAGAGCGGTAAAAGGCATGCTTCCCAAAAACCGTTTAGGCCGTAAGATGTACAAAAAATTATTTGTGTATACAAGTGACCAGCACCCTCACACAGCACAGCAACCGAAGGAATTAAAATTTTAAAAACAGCTATTAGCTAACAGCTATAAGCTATAAGCTTATTTATAATGGAAAAACAAAAAAATGCCGTAGGTCGTCGTAAGGAAGCTGTGACAAGAGTTTTCCTTAACAGAGGCGAAGGCAACATTACTGTAAACAATAAAGATTATAAGGATTATTTTCCACTGGTATATTTACAAAACCAGGTAGAGCAGCCTTTTAAAACTATAGAAGCTGCTGAAAAGTTTGACGTAAAAATCAATGCAACAGGTGGTGGCATGAAAGGTCAGGCCGAAGCTGCAAAATTAGGTATTGCTCGTGCCTTGCTCGAAGTAAATCCTGAGTTACGCCCGGCATTAAAAGCCGCAGGCTTGCTAAGGCGCGATCCAAGAGGTGTTGAGCGTAAAAAACCAGGTAAGAAAAAAGCGAGAAAAAGCTTCCAGTTTAGTAAAAGATAAAGGAAGCTGTATGCTATTAGCTTTAAGCTGCAAGCCTTTTTGGTTTTTTGCTTAAAGCTTGCAGCTAAAGGCTTACAGCTTAAAAATAATATTTGTAAATAATGCTAATAGCTGCGGCTATAGCTAAAAGATAAAAACAATGGAAAATAATACTTCTCTGCAGCAGCAGCTTCTGGAGGCCGGTGTACACTTTGGTCATCTTAAAAAGAAGTGGAACCCAAAGATGTTGCCATACATTTTCGCAGAAAAAAAGGGCATTCATATTATTGACTTAAATAAGACTGTGGAAGGTTTGCAGGAAGCAGCTGCTGCTATGAAAAGCATTGCGAAAAGCGGTAAGAAAATAATGTTTGTCGCTACAAAGAAACAAGCGAAAGAAATTGTAACAGAGGCTGCAAAAAAAATAAACATGCCCTTTGTAACTGAGCGTTGGTTGGGCGGTATGCTTACCAACTTCAATACTGTTCGCAAGAGCGTAAAGAAAATGCAAAGCATTGAAAAAATGCTGAATGACGGCAGTGCAGAAAGCCTTACAAAAAAAGAGCGTTTAACGCTTACGCGTGATAAAGAAAAGATGGAAAAAGTCTTAGGCGGCATTGCCCAGTTAGGCCGTGCCCCTGCAGCCTTGTTTTTGGTTGATATTGGTCATGAGCACATTGCTCTTGCTGAGGCTAAGCGTCTCGGCATCACAACTTTCGGTATGGTAGATACCAACTCCGATCCTAACAAAGTAGACTTTGCAGTTCCTGCTAACGACGATGCTACCAAGTCTGTTGCAATTATTACAAACTACATTGCTGCTGCTATTGCCGAAGGCCTTGCAGAGCGTCACGCTGCAAAGGATGATGAAGTAGAGGATACAGACAATGATGCCGAAAAGAGAGCAGCACGTTTACAGGCCGAGGCAGAGGCCGAGGCCGCTCGTGGTGGCAGAAGCCGCAGTGGAGGAAATGCCGGACCTGGGGGTCAGCCTAAACGTCGTGTGCCAGGTGGCGCAAGTCGCAGACCACAAGGTGGCGGTGGGGGGGGACAAAGATAAAAAGCCAATAGGTTATTTGCGCATCAGTCTTTTGATTGTAACTGAAAAAAGATTATAAGCCACGTCTGGTTACTTCGCTAAATTTTGTTACATTTTGCAGAAGTGATAAAACAATGTTGAGGCTTTTTATAGATAACCACATAGGTACGAGAAACACAATACCTGTGCTTTGTGCCTATGTGGTTTTGATTTTTCAAATTTTTAAATTAATTCATTTTCAAATTAATATACTATGTCAACTGCAACTATAACTGCACAGGATATAAATAAATTGCGCCAGGCAACCGGTGCGGGCATGATGGATTGCCGTAAAGCGCTGACAGAAACTGACGGAGATTTTGAAGGCGCTATTGACTGGCTGCGTAAGCAAGGACAGAAAGTGGCAGCTAAACGCAGTGACCGTGAGGCTAAAGAAGGTGTGGTGGCAGCAAGAACAACTTTCGACCATAGAACAGGTATTGTACTTACTATTAGCTGCGAAACAGATTTTGTAAGTAAAAATGCTGATTTTGTCGCTTTTGCCAACACCATTGCTGATGCAGCTATTGGCAATAATGTAAAAAATGCAGAAGAGCTTAACAATGTTACTATTGGTGGAACAAAAGTCTCGGACCTGATCAATGATAAACTTGCTGCGATAGGTGAAAAAATTGAGATAAGCCGTTTTGAAAGAATTGACGATCCTTATGTGGCATCTTACATTCATGGCGCTAACCGGATGGGTGTCTTAGTCGGATTAAACAAAGAATCTGCCAATGCCGGCAAAGATGTAGCTATGCAGATTGCAGCTATGAACCCATTGGCTGTAAACCCCGACGCTGTACCAGCGCAGACAGTAGAAAGAGAAAGGGCAATCGTAACAGAACAAATAGCCGGTGATCCTAAAATGGCTGGAAAACCTGCTGAAATGATCGCAAAAATTGCTGATGGAAAACTAAACTCTTTTTTTAGAGAAAATACATTAGATGCCCAGCTTTTTGTAAAAGACAACAGTAAAACTGTATCGGAATACCTAAAAAGTGTAGATAGTGAATTGAAAGTAATTGAGTTTAAGAGAGTGGCTGTAGGCTAATAATCCCGCAACTTTACTTATAGAAATTAAAAAATCCCGGCTTTGGTACAGCCGGGATTTTTTATAGGAGTTTAATATAGTTTTTTAATTGAAAGACAACAAAAACTCAAAGCTTACCTCATTTCTTACAAGCTCCTTATTTTTTATCTCTATAAATTTATTTATCGCCTTCAATTCGTAAGAGGTAAAACCGTTTTTTTCTTCTTCAACCAATTCCTGTAAAACGAGGATAGAAGAAGAATCTAAAGTACGTATAAGCAATTTTATTTCTGCGACAGAATAAGTAGGTTGCATAAAAAACAATTTTCGACAGGGAGAAATTGAAGGGAGGAGGAGTTTTTCTTATTTTTTTCTTTTGTAAAACTAAGCACGAATTTCATAACGTTTATACAAATGATTTTATTTTTTATTTTATTTTATTTTTTTGTTTACAAACATTTGAAGTAAGAAAGTATTGTTTAATTTTTTTAGTTAGTTCTTACAGCAAAAGGCGCTTTTGTGAAATGACCTGAGTGGGAGGAAATGAGTGAACAGAACATAGGAAGAGGAATGTGTCTCCACTCATACAACTAACTTCTCTTCGGTTGGAGTTGGTATTACCTGGAAAGTTACTATAAAGAGAAAATCAATGATTGTATTCCTATTTTAAAAATATTAAATGATATTATTGCAGGAGTTATTATCGCACTGTCACTTACTTTTCTTCTGCTATCCTCTTATTGTTGAATACTTTTAAGCAAATCATCAACAAACAATATATTGCTATAATTTTATCCTCACTGCACATCTGTCAAGTAGTTTTAAGTGTGCTAACTCAAAATTATTCTTTATTCGATACTTTTTTTAACTAGCAACTTGAGTTAATTAATACTTTTTTCATTGCAATTCCGTTTAATCAAACGGGTGAGAGCTTCCCTATTGATCAATACTATGCTAAAACTTAATTATAGGTTATAATGCCTTCCCTAAAGATTAAGAGAACTTTGTTTTAACTGCAAAACAAAGTTCTTCGCCTTTATTGAAAAATTCTGCTAATAAATCAAAATGAGGCAGCTTTACTATCTGTTGTTTTTATGTGTTCTTTTATGGTTTTCTTTTACAGATGGATTGAAAGCACAAACCTGTACCGCTCCTTCCATTGCGGTGGATCTCTCAGCCAACCCTGATACTATATGGAGCATTACTAATATCTCACGAAACGGGCTTTGCTGTAATTTATCAAATTGTATTAAGTTTGACGTTACTGTTAATTCACAAACGGCGCAAATTGGATTCAATGTTTTGAATCCAGCTCCTACAGGAAATTCAGCATATTACGAGCTTAATTGTGGTCCGGCTACTTCATTAGGAACCCGGCTTTGTGTTTCTGGCATGACCACTTTCTCTATTACCTTTTGCAAAACAGGTAATGATCAACCTGCTTATACTATTTCTGCAAGCCGTGGATATTCAACATCTGGCGATATTGCAGTGAGAGCTGATGGAAGTTGTACAGGAGTGATGAGTGTAAAAGGCTTACAAAAATCAACAATAACCTGGAATTCTATTTACCCGGGAGCACCCGGGGCATACAACTCCTACCTAAGCTGTACTACCGGATGCGACACAACTTATGTTACTCCGACTTCGGGTGCTCCTTCTTATATTGATTATAAAGTTTGCGGAACTGTCACTGGTTGCGCTACGGGAACTGTATGCAGCACAATAAGAGTTTATACTTATCCTGCCTTGACCGTTGCTATAACTCCTGTAAACCCATCTATCTGTTCAGGAGGGCCAAGTAGTGTTACATTAACAGCAATACCAACTGGTGGTAATCCTGCTTATATCTACAATTGGACAGGTCCAAATGGTTTTACATCAACCTTACAATCGCCTACCATAACTGCTGCAGGACTGTATACAGTTTCTGTTTCTGACAATACAATTTGCTCACATGTTACTAAAACGATAACAGTAGTCGCTTCAACTACCCCTACCATTACCAGCGCTGCAACCAGCAACGTTTGCAGTGGTGTAGCCCAAAACTATACAATTACCAGCGGAGTAAGCGGAACCACTTACAGCTGGAGCAGGGCAGTGGTAGCAGGGATCAGCAATACTGCTATCAGCGGACAAAGCGGCAACCCTATAACAGAGACTTTAATCAATACCACAAGTGCACCTTCCAGTGTAACGTATGTTATAACTCCAACAGCCAATGGCTGTACAGGTACTCCTTTTAATTATGTGGTTACAGTTAATCCGACAGCGACAGTGACCACTGTACCTAACCAGGTAATATGTAATAATAGTGCAACAGCTCCGGTTAACTTCGCAAGTCCTGCAACAGGGGGAACAGCAGTCTACAACTGGACAAACAATAATACTTCCATCGGGCTTGCTGGCAGCGGAACAGGTAACATTGCCTCTTTCACTGCTCTCAACAGCGGCACTGCACCTGTTACAGCTGCCATCACAGTTATCCCTTCCTATACTAACGGAGGGACAACCTGTACAGGCACCCCGGCAACCTTTACCATAACAGTTAACCCGACCGCAACAGTCACTGCTGTACCTAACCAGACTGTTTGTAATAATAGTGCAACAACTCCGGTTAACTTCGCAAGTCCTGCAACAGGGGGAACAGCAGTCTACAACTGGACAAACAATAATACTTCCATCGGGCTTACAGCAACCGGCACTGGTAACATTGCCTCTTTCACTGCAGCCAACATCGGCACTGCACCGGTTACAGCTGCCATCACGGTTACCCCTTCTTATACTAACAGAGGGACAACCTGTACCGGCACCCCGGCAACCTTTACCATAACAGTTAACCCTACAGCAACAATCACCGCTGTACCTAACCAGACTGTTTGTAATAACAGTGCAACAGCTCCGGTAAACTTCGCAAGTCCTGCAACAGGGGGAACAGCAGTTTACAACTGGACAAACAATAATACTTCCATCGGGATTGCTGGCAGTGGAACGGGCAACATTGCCTCTTTCACTGCACTTAACAGCGGCACTGCCCCGGTTACAGCTGCCATCACGGTTACCCCTTCTTATACTAACGGAGGGACAACCTGTACAGGCACCCCGGCAACCTTTACAATAACAGTTAACCCTACAGCAACAATCACCGCTGTACCTAACCAGACTGTTTGTAATAACAGTGCAACAGCTCCGGTTAACT